>SAMEA3387474__coassemble_925_pt1 | contig 94834 bp, 71 predicted proteins | sample SAMEA3387474__metabat2_low_PE_017 | metagenome-assembled genome bin SAMEA3387474 (sample SAMEA3387474) | Felis catus | biome: Faeces | place: United Kingdom | collected 2012 | reverse complement strand
GGGGCGGGGATCGGCGTCTCCATATATCCAACACAACTATTCGGGGGACGGGCCCGGCGGGCGGCAGACGGAGCCGAGCGTCATCACATCGCATCGGCTATTCAATTGCAAACATGAAGGTGTTACCGCCGGTCGATGAATCAATGGGGCGATCCGTTGGCGAGGGGGCCCGATGCAAGCATCAACCCCGCTTCCAATAGCTCATCCCTCTCGGTCACCGTTGAGGCCTCTGCATACACGCGCACGGCGCCTTCGGTCCCACTCGGTCGCACCAACAGCCAGGAACCGTCCTCAAAATCCAAACGCACCCCATCTACATGGTTGACCGAAACGGGCACGCGGCCTGCAATCTCAGGAGGATTGAGCCCCGGCAGGATTGTCCTCAGCATTTCCAACTCGGCGCCCCCAACGCGCAGGTCCCGCCTCGCGAGGCTCGTACGCCCAAACTCGAACTCGGCCCTTTCGATTAAGCTGCCCGGCTCCATACCCGTCCTCGCAACAAGCTCGCATAACAGCAGCGCCGACAGGAGGCCATCCGGCCCCGCAGCCAGGCTGGGGATCGTAAGCGCCCCCGAGCCGCCCGCACCCATCAAGACGTCGCCTTTGCTTACTTCCATATATATACGTACCGGCCCAGCCGGTTTTAGGAACACGCGCTGCCCCAATGCCCCGGCGACACGACATGTAAGGCGCGATGCGGCAACGTCGAGCACGACACGCCCGTTCATCCCCCTGTTTACGCAAAGATGCATGAGCATGAGCGCCATGACCTTCTGGGGCTCCACAAATCTCCCGCGTTCGTCGACCAGGCCCACTTGATCGGCGTCCCCATCGTTGAGAAGTCCCATGCACGCGCCCGTAGAGGACACGAGGCCCTCGCACTCATCGGCCCACGGCTCCACCGGATCGGGATGGATGGCATCCCGGGGGTCCCCCGGCCCGCCATGCAGTTCTGCCACCTCCACGCCGGCCATACGCAATGCACGGGCGAGATACCCGCGTGCCGCACCGTGCATGGGGTCGCACACCACCTTGAGGTGCGCATCGGTTATAGCCTCGACATCGATAAGCGTGAGAAGGTGGGACAGGTAGGGACCCACCATATCGATCGAGCCGTATGGACCACGCTCGGCAACGGGGCTGGACGGTACGGCGTCTTCCAATTCCTCGTAAAAATCCAGCGAGCCAATGCCGCCATCGGATACTCGGAACTTAACGCCCAAGTAGTCGGCAGCATGATGGGACCCGGTGACCATGACGCCGCCGCAGGCGCGGGCATCTTGCGACACCGCCCAGGCAAGCGCCGGCACGGGCGCATACGACTCGGAAAGCTTGGGCACAAGGCCCCGTCCCGACAGGACCCCTGCTACGACCCGGGCGTACGCCTCGGCCTCCGGCCTGGCATCATAGGCAACATATACGATTGCACCGGTATTTGACGCAGACCAAACCCGCGCTGCCGCATCGGCGACCCTCACAACATTATCCTCTGTGAAATCGTCATCGAGGCGGGCGCGCCAGCCATCTGCTCCAAAGTGAATTATCGCGCTCATATCCGAGCTACACCCCTTGCGGTGGATAGACTTCGATCCTCAACAGGTATACCCCGCTCGGGCATCTATAAGACCATCGCGCCCAATGACGAGAGCCCAACGGCTCTTCAGAACCATCGGGGCTCTCGCAGCTATATATATGTACGGCTGTTTGCCGCCCTTTATCGCTCCGCGGCGGATATACCGGTCTGCTCCAGATATCGAAGCCAGCGCTGCATCGTATCCTCCGACAGCGCATGCTCCATCCGGCACGCCTCCTCATCCGCCCGGTCGAATTCGACCCCCAGCTCACGGTTGAGGAACGTTCGAAGCACGCGATGGCGCTGCCACACGGCCGTGCCCACCTTACGACCCTCTTCCGTCAGCTGGACTTTTCCGTAGTGGGACTGATCGACCATTCCCTGAGCCTTAAGCGAGGCAATCGCCTTGTTGACCGACGCCTTCGACACGTTCAGGCGCTGGGAGATATCGACCGAGCGAACCCCGACGCCCGCTTGCCCCTCATCCTCGAGGCGAACAATGCACTCAAGATAATCTTCGTTAGCCATCGTGAGATGCGGTTCGCGCATCGCGTGTTCTTCGCTCATCACAATCCCCTCCACAGATATCTTTCGATTTTAGCTATGAAACCCGCACATGTCATTTGATTCATCGTACCTATGGAGCATGCATGCTAACCTAGCCCTAGCAACCGTACGACTTTACGTATGTAAGGAGATTACCGTGAACAACAGCGATGTTCTCGAGCGCTTCCTGCGCTATGTGCAGGTCGACACGCAATCCTCTGACGAGCATTGCGACCAGGTGCCCTCAAGCCCCATCCAGTTCGACCTCGCCCGCATGCTCGCACGCGAGCTTGAAGAACTTGGAGCGCATGACGTCACCGTGACCGACCACGCCTACGTTACCGGATGGATTCCCGCCAGCGCAGGCGCGGAATCCCAGCCGCGACTGGGCCTCATATCCCATATCGACACCACCGAGCAGGCGCCCGGATTTGGCGTCAAACCCCATGTCGTTTCCTACCAGGGAGGTGATTTGGTCGCCGGAGTCGTGGACGGCGAGGCCGTTTCGCTCAACCCCGCCCGCATCCCGGCACTCAACGACCTTGCTGGGCAAGATATCGTCTGCTCCGATGGCACGACCCTGCTCGGCGCGGATGACAAGGCGGGCATCGCGGAGATCATGGCCCTCGTTCAGCGCATCGCCGACGATCCATCGCTGCCCCACCCCGAACTGGGCATCTGCTTCTGCCCCGACGAGGAAATCGGCCATGGCGCCAAGCTGCTCGACCTCGATGGCTTTGGCTGCACATATGCATACACCGTCGACGGCGGCCCGCTTGGCGAGCTTGAGTGGGAATGCTTCAACGCGTGTGAGGCCGTGGTGAGCTTCCAGGGCTTCTCGATCCATCCCGGCGATGCCAAGAACAAAATGGTCAATGCAAGCGAGGTGTTCTGCCGCTTCCACAATATGCTCCCCGCTGTTCAGCGCCCCGAATACACCGAAGGGTACGAGGGCTTTTACTATCTTGAGGGTGTTTCCAGCACCGTCGAGCACGGCACGGCGCGCTATATCATCCGAGACCACGATGCAACGAAGTTCCAGGCAAAGATCGATCACATGCTCAGCGCGGCCGCCTTTGTGAACGAGGAGCTCGGGTCCGAACGCGTGCATGTGGAGATCAAGCAGCAGTATCGCAACATGGCCGAGATCGTTGCCGGATATCCCCAGCTCATCGACCAGGCCAAGCATGCGTTCGAGGCAGCCGGCGTCGAGCCGCGCGTACTCCCCATCCGCGGCGGCACAGACGGGGCGCAGCTCTCGTTCCGCGGTCTGCCGTGCCCCAATCTGTCCACCGGCGCCTATTGCTGCCATGGCGTCAACGAGTTCATCCCGGTGCAGGCCCTCGAAAAGATGGTCGACGTGCTCCAGGAACTCGTGAACCGATTCGCTCGCTAGCCACATCGACAACCGGCAAAAAGAAAAGCGGAGACGAGCCCGACTCGCCTCCGCTTTTTAGATCCCATATGTGAGTTACTCGGCACTTTCCGACTCGGATTCATCAGAAGAGCTCTTACCGCTGATATCGCCGATCGTGGAGTCACCGCTGGTGTCCGTGCCCATGGTTTGCGGACCCTTGGGATCCTCGCCGCGATCGATCGCCTCCATCATGGCCGCAAGCTCCTCCTCGTTCACGAAGACGTAGCTCTGACCGTTCACCATAGTGGTCGCGTCTGAGTAGGACGGGAGATTGGCCGATACGATGCCATCCGTATCCATGCCTCGCATGGCATTTGCCAGCGCCACGATGTCCGATGGCCCCAGATCGGTGAGCACCATCTTGGATACCGAGTCGATCGTCTTGACGATGCTGCCCGGATCGAGCTCGTTGAGAATCTTGTTGGCCAGCGCGCCGAGGACCTGGCGCTGATGACGCATGCGTGTGTAGTCGCCGTCAGCATATTGGTAACGAGCACGCGCATACGTGAGCGCAGTGGGGCCATCCATGTGCTGCTGACCCGGCTCGATCTTGATATCGAGATGCTTCGGATCGTCGACGCCTTCGGTCGCATTGATGTCGATACCGCCGACAGCATCTATCAGCTGCTGCATACCCTCGAAGTTGATCTCGGCGTAATGCGAGATCTTGATTCCGCACAGCTCGTTGACAGCGCTCACGACACCCTCGGGACCATCATAATAATGAGTGGCGTTGATCTTCATGGTCGAGCCCTTGAAGACGACCTTGGTGTCGCGAGGTATCGAGATGAGCATCGCGCGCTTCTCGATCGGGTCGATACGCGCCAGAATGATGGAGTCGGAACGATACTGCTCCTCCCCCGGTCGACCATCTGTGCCGAGGAGCAGCATATAGAACGGATCCTTGGCGACGTTCGAATCCACAAGGATCTGGCGAAGCTGGTTGTTGATGTACCCGTTGCCACCGAGGTTGCCCATGACCTGGGCAAACCAGAGCCCGGCAACGCCGATGCCGGAGAGCAGCACGACGACGAGCGCAGTCAAGATGCCGCGCTTCATCACGCGCCCGCGCCTGCGCTGGCGTGCGCGTTCCGAATAGCGCGCGACGTTATCTCGGCTGTAGATTCTGGTGCTGGCGCCTATGGACGGTCGCCTCCCCTGTTGAACGGGCTTTCTTCTGGAGCTCATGATGTACCTGCGCTACTCGTCGATGGGATCGGTTACCGAAAGGCGCTCGACGTGCGCCCCAATTGTCTGAAGCTTGTCCACAAAGCGCTCGTAACCGCGATCGATGTGATGGATCGCGGAGACCTCCGTCGTGCCGTCGGCGATAAGTCCGGCTACGACAAGCGCTGCACCGCCACGCAAATCGGGAGAAGTGACCTGGGCGCCGGAGAAACCGTCGACACCGTGAATCAGCGCATGATGTGCCTCGACGCGAATCTCGGCACCCATGCGGACGAGCTCGGAGGCGAACATGAATCGGTTTTCGAAGATGTTCTCCGTGATGATGGAATCGCCCTGGGCCAAAGCTGATAGGACCATGGCCTGAGCCTGCATATCGGTGGGGAAACCCGGGAACGGCAGCGTCTGGATATCGACCGGCTTGATAGCGTCCACACGATGCACGCGCACGCCGCCATCGACACGATCGACCCTGATGCCCATAAGCTCGAACTTCTTGAGAACCATCCCAAGATGCTGCGGGTCGAAACCGCAGATCTCGAGGCCGCGCTCACCTGCCATGAGGGCGCCGGCAACGATAAACGTTCCCGCCTCGATGCGGTCACCCACCGCACGGTGCGTCACGGGGTGAAGCTCCTTCACGCCCTCGATGGTAACGACCGGTGTACCGGCTCCGCTGATCTTGGCGCCCATCTCGTTGAGCATGTTGGCGAGGTCGACGATCTCGGGCTCGCGCGCGGCGTTGTCGATAATAGTTTGCCCCTCAGCCTTGACCGCAGCCATGATGAGGTTCTCGGTGGCTCCGACGCTTGCGAACTCGAGCGTCACCGCATTACCCACGAGGCCCTTGCTGGCATCGGCATAGATGTAACCGTGGTCGGTATCGAACTCCACACCCAGCGCCTCGAGGCCCAGGATGTGCATATCGATCTTTCGCGCACCGAGGTTGCAGCCGCCGGGCATGGCGATCTTCGCCTTGCCGAAGCGGCCCAAGAGGGGACCCATGACGGCCGTCGACGCACGCATCTTGGCAACAAGGTCGTACGGCGCCTCCCAGGACGCCACCTCTGAGGTATCGATGACCAAACGATGCTCATCGGCCACCTCGATCGTGGCGCCCATGCGCTTTAGGACCTTGCCCATGACATGGACATCCGAGATGTTCGGTACATTTTCGAGCGTTGTCTTGCCCGGGGCGAGCAGGGTGGCCGCCATGAGCTTGAGTGCGGAGTTCTTTGCACCGGAGACATGCACGCGACCCTCGATCGCATGCCCTCCTTCGACGCGGATGATATCCAAGTGCCGTCCCTTTCAAAAGCATGCCCGGGGACCTTACAGCCCCCGGGCATGACGTCAATCGCATATGTGCGAAGCGAACTTCGCAGACTAACGAGCAAGCAGCAGCTTGCACCATGCGATTTCATTATAGAGGTAGGCGCGACGAGCATCGTCTTCCGACAAATTTCTCAAGCCGTCTTCAAAACCGGCCTGCCTTGCGCGCACCTCATCCTTATCCACATTCTCCATGTCCACCGCACGCTCTGCAAGCACGATGATCTGGTCGTTTGCCACCTGCACGTAACCCTCGGTAACCGCGATAACATGATCGACCGTGCCGATATGCTGATCGGACACACGGATGTAACCGTGCTCGATCGTGCAGATCTCGCTCGCATGCTTGGACAGAATGCCGAAATCGCCGTCCGTCGACGGCACCGCGACATATGCCACGGGACCGTCGAACACGCATTCCTCGGGACAGACGATGCGAAGCTGCATAGCCATCGCTACGCTCCCATCTTGGCGGCGCGCTCGCGCACGTCATCGATGGTACCGGCATAGCGGAACGCCTGCTCGGGAAGGTCGTCGCACTCGCCATCGACGATGGCGGCGAAGGAGCGGACGGTGTCGGCGACGCGGATGTACACACCCGGGTTGCCGGTGAACTGCTCCGCCACGTGGAAGGACTGGGAGAGGAACTGCTGCAGCTTGCGGGCGCGGTTGACCGTGAGGCGCTGCTCCTCGGACAGCTCGTCCATACCCAGAATGGCGATGATGTCCTGAAGGTCGGAATACTCCTGGAGGAGCTCCTGGACCTTAACGGCCACGCGGTAGTGCTCCTCGCCCACGACTGCAGGGTCGAGGGCGTCGGAGGAAGATGCCAGCGGGTCGATAGCGGGATACAGGCCGAGCTCGGCGATGGAGCGGGACAGAACCGTCGTGGCGTCGAGGTGGGTGAACGTGGTGGCAGGCGCCGGGTCGGTCAGGTCGTCGGCGGGAACGTAGACGGCCTGGACGGACGTGATGGAACCCGTCTTGGTTGAGGTGATGCGCTCCTGAAGGTCGCCCATCTCGGTTGCCAGCGTGGGCTGGTAGCCAACGGCAGACGGCATGCGGCCCAGAAGTGCGGAAACCTCGGAACCTGCCTGGGAGAAACGGAAGATGTTGTCGATGAACAGCAGCACGTCCTGACCGCGGTCGCGGAAGTACTCGGCCTCGGTGAGGCCGGCCAGGCCGATGCGCAGACGCGCTCCCGGCGGCTCGTTCATCTGACCGTAGACCAGGCAGGTCTTGTCGATAACGCCGGACTCGCTCATTTCCAGGTACAGGTCGGTGCCCTCACGGGTGCGCTCGCCAACGCCGGTGAACACGGACGTGCCGCCGTGCTCCTGGGCCAGGTTGTTGATGAGCTCCTGGATCAGAACGGTCTTGCCGACGCCGGCGCCACCGAACAGGCCCGTCTTGCCGCCACGGATGTAGGGCTCGAGCAGGTCGACGGCTTTGATGCCGGTCTCGAAGATCTCGGTCTTGGTGGTGAGCTCGTCGAACGCGGGCGCAGGGTGATGGATGGGGTAGTATGCATCTACCTCGGGCATCTCCTTGCCGTCGACGGGCTGGCCCATGACGTTCCAGATGCGTCCGAGCGTGCCCTTGCCAACGGGCATCTGCATGGGCGCACCGGTGTCGACGACCTCGAGGCCACGCTGCAGGCCGTCCGTGGAGGTCATGGCAACCGTACGGACGACATCGCCCGGCAGCTGGCTTTCGACCTCGAGGATGGTGCTGATGTGACCCATCGGCGTATCGACATCGACCGTCAAGGCATTATAGATATTCGGCACGCCGCCTTTGAACTTAACGTCCACGACGGGGCCGATGATGCGGACGATTCGCCCGATCCCCGCCGTGGGGACGGACTCCGCAGCAACGGTGTCTGCCATTAATTCTCCTCCAATGCAGCGGCTCCGCCGACGATCTCGTTGATCTCGGTTGTAATGGAAGCCTGACGTACACGGTTATAGGTGCGCGTGAGGTCGGCAATGATCGCATTCGCGTTCTCGGTGGCCGAATGCATCGACTTGCGTCGAGCACCCTGCTCCGCGGCGGCGGAGTCGATCATCGCCTGATGGATAACGGTGAGCACGTAGCTCGGCACGAGCCTGTTAAGCACGTGCTCCGCCGAAGGCACGAAGGCGAAGGGCGAGGACAGGCGCTTGGGCGCATCGGACTCGTCGGGACGAGGACCGCGCGCCGTGGAGAGCACTATCTGGTCGAGCGGAAGGATGCGCTCGGAGCGCAGCACCTGCTCAACACGATTCTTGGCATGGAAATACACGATGTCCACGCGTCCGAACCTGCCCTGCGAGTAACCGTCGATAACGTAATTGGCGATCACGCGAGCGGTCTTGATACTCGGGTCATCGGACTCGCCATCGAAGTTCATCACACGATCGGGGTACTTGGCGAAATGCTCTGATACCTTGCGGCCGCAGGTGATCAACTCGACGGTTTTTGCGCCATGGCGGCGGAAGTGCTTGATGCGCTGCTCCGCCGCACGCTGTACCTGCATATTAAAGCCGCCCGCCAGACCGCGATCGGAGCTGATCGCAATGACCAGCGCGCGCTCGTAGGTCTCGGGATCGACCAGCAGCGGCGAGGATGCCTCGGCGGCGGTATCGCCCGCCACCGTGAGCATCACGTCGGTGATCGCGGCGCGATAGGATTCGGTCTGCTTCTCGCGCTGGAGCGCCTTGGCGATCTTCGCGGTCGAGACCATCTCCATCGTGCGCGTGATCTGCTGGGTGGTCGACACCGAGCTGATGCGCTTTTTTATTTCGCGGAGGTTGGCCATGGCGTTTAGTTCTCCTCAGCAAGCTCGGAATCGCCCGCGACCTTTGTGGTGCGGGAGGCAACGAACTCGGCCTTGTAGTCTGCAATCGCCTGCTCAAGCTGATCGGCGGTCTCCCCCTCGACCTTCTGGTTGCGAATAACCTCGAGGAGCTTGTGATAAGCACCGGAGAGGTAATCGACCAGACCGTCGCGGAACGGCACGACCTCGTCGAGCGCCAGATCGTCCAGGTAACCCTTGTTGCCGGCGAAGAGCACGGCAACCTGGCTCACCACATCGAGCGGCTTGAAGCGACCCTGCTTGAGGAGCTCGGTCATACGAGCGCCGTGCGTGAGCTGCTTTTGGGTAGCCGAGTCGAGATCGGACCCGAACTGGGTGAAGCCAGCGAGCTCACGGTAGGACGCGAGGTCCAAACGAAGGTTGCCCGCCTGCTGCTTCATGGACTTGGTCTGAGCCGAGCCGCCGACGCGCGACACCGAGATGCCGACGTCGACTGCAGGGCGCTGGCCCTGGTGGAACAAGTCGGACTGCAGGTAGATCTGGCCATCGGTGATGGAAATCACGTTGGTCGGAATGTAGGCCGAAACATCGCCATCCTGCGTCTCGATGATCGGCAGCGCGGTAAGCGAGCCGCCGCCGTTCTTCTCGGAAAGCTTGCATGCGCGCTCGAGAAGGCGAGAGTGCAGGTAGAAGATGTCACCGGGGTATGCTTCGCGTCCCGGTGGGCGGCGCAGCGTAAGCGACATCTGACGATACGCGACGGCTTGCTTGGACAGATCGTCGTACACGACCAACACGTGGCCGCCCGGGTTCGTCTCCGAGGCCGGTTGCCCGTCCTCGCCGTTGTACATGAAGTACTCGCCGATAGCCGCGCCGGCCATGGGGGCGATGTACTGCAGCGGCGCCGAATCGGCTGCGGTGGCGGAGACGATGACGGTGTAGTCGAGTGCACCGTGCTGTGCGAGGGTCTCGCGGATGGCCGCCACCGTGGATGCCTTCTGGCCGATGGCGACGTATACGCAGATCATGCCCTTGCCGCGCTGGTTGATGATGGCATCGATGGCGATAGCGGTCTTGCCGGTCTTACGGTCGCCGATGATCAGCTCGCGCTGACCGCGACCGATCGGAATCATGGCGTCGACGGCGAGCAGACCCGTCTGCACGGGCTCGCATACCGGCGTACGATCGATGACGCCGGGAGCCTTGAACTCGATGGGACGACGATGCGTCTCACCGATGCTGCCAAGACCATCGATGGGCTGGCCGAGCGGGTTGACCACGCGGCCGAGCATGCCACGGCTCACGGGGATGTCCATAACGCGGCCCGTGGTGCGGCAGGCGTCACCCTCCTTGATGGAGTCAACGTCGCCGAACAGAACGGCGCCGACCTCATCGCGGTCGAGGTTTTGGGCCAGGCCGTATACGACCTTGCCCGTTGCGGAGCTCGTGAACTCCAGCAACTCGCCCGCCATGGCGCTCTTGAGACCGAGGATGTGGGCGATACCGTCGCCCACCTCGGCTACATAGGATACTTCTTGCGTATCGACGGTAGCCGTGAGGTCGAACAAGCGCTGTCGCAATACCTCTTCGATGTTCTCGGCATTGATTGCCTCGGACATGTGGCTATACCTCCGAATCTTTTGCCGATTGAGTCATGACCTTGCGGGCCTGCTCAAGCTGATGACGCACGGATGCGTCGCGGCGGCGTCCCCGATAGGACAGGACGATGCCGCCGATAATGGACGGGTCAACATGCTCGATGAGGAACACGTTGCAACCAAGATCGCGCTCGCATTTCTGCGTGACCAGCATGCGGAGCTCCGCATCGAGCGGAACGGCCGTGGTGACCTCGACGCCCACCGTGGCCTGGTCACCATCGACCATGTCACTGTACAGGTCAAGCACATCGGGAAGCTTATCCAGGTCGCCGTTTGCGGCCATGGAGGACAGTACCGAGAGGACCTCGGGGCTCGCTGAGGCCTCGGCCTGAAGCGGAACGAGGTTCTCGTACACGCGGTCCTCGGACTTTGCAGCTTCGAGCAGCGTGCGCGCATAGGTTTCGAGCTTGCGCTTCTCGAGGCGGTCGTTGCTAGCCATTGAGACTACCCACTTCCGTCAGGTACTTCTTGATCAGCTCACGCTGCTTGGGCTCGTCGTTGGAAAGGGTCTCGCCCACGATCTTGGACGCGACCGCAACGGCGGTCTTCGCAATGGTGTCGGTTGCGTTGGCATACGCGCGTTTCATCTCGTCATCGGCGCGATCGTGCGCCTTGGCGATGATGCCCTCGGCCTCGGTGTGCGCAGCCGCAACGATGCGGGAGCGCTCTTTCTCGCCATCGGAACGGGCTTCGAGAACGATCTCGGAAGCCTTGCGACGAGCCTCTGCAACGATGGCGTCAGCCTCGGTGCGGATCTCCACGGCCTCAGCCTTGGTCTGGTCCGCCTCCTCGATGCTGTCCTCGATACGCTTCTCGCGCGCGTCGAGCGTCGCCGTGACCTTGGGCCATACGAACTTAGCCAGCAGGAACCAAATGATCAGGAAGATGATGAGCGCAGGGACGAATTCGGCCATCTTGGGGATCAGGATATCCGCGCCGCTCGACTCCGCCTCCTCGGCGAATGCCAAGGCCGGCACCAAGAGCACCGATGCGGAAGCTCCGAGCGCGATACCTGTGCGTTCAACGAATTTCATTTCTCCCCCTCGGGATTCCAGCCTGGTGATAAAACCCGACTATTTAACAACCAATGCAACAACGAAGCCGATCAGAGCCAGAGCCTCTGCAAATGCAGAGCCCATGATGAAGACGGTGAACACGCGGTCCTGAACCTCAGGCTGACGCGCCATGGCGCTTGCAACGCCATTGGCTGCCAGGCCGATAGCCAGGCCTGCACCGATAACACCGAGACCGTAACCGATAACTCCCACGATTCCTCCTTGAGTTCGCACGGCTACCCTGCCGTACTGTGAACACAAACTTACCTATATCAAACGCTGCAAAAGCCGCGCCTGGTATCACATGTGACTAGTGCGCATCCGCCTCGGCGCCCTGAATGTAGACAGCCGTCAAGACGGTGAACACGTAGGCCTGGATAACGCCGACGAACATCTCGATAGCGTAGATGACGAACAAGATGGCCGCGAAGGCGATGGCCGGCAGCGCACCCAAAGCGTTGGCTGCGGTGAGCTGCGCGATAAGCGGCTCGGCGAACAGCGAGACCATCAACGCGAAGGACCCGAGAACGATGTGGCCCGCGAACATGTTGCAGAACAGACGGACGGCCAACGTGATGGGACGAAGCAGCGTGGAGATGACCTCGATCACCCAGATAAGGATGTTGAGGGGGAAGCCCACGCCCTCGGGGGCAAGGCTCTTGATATAGCCCCAGGCACCGTGCTGCTTAACGCCGACGGCGATAAAGTAGATGAACGCCACAAGGGCCAGCGCCGCCGTGGTGGAGATGGTGCCGGTGCCGGGCTTCATGCCGGGGATGATGCCGATCACGTTGTTCACCACGATGAACATGAACAGCGTGCCCAAAAACGGCATGTGCTTGCGCCAGGACTCCTTGCCCAAAATGCCCACGCCGATGTCGTTCTCGATGTACTCGATCACATACTCCATCGCGTTTGCGAAGCGACCGTGAGGCACGAGTGACAGATGCTTGACGAACGCGAACATCAGAATCAGCAGCACGATGGCGGAAACGATGAGCCAGAACGAATACTGGGTCACGCCGCTCTTCAAGTCGCCCACAACGGGGATCGAGCTGAAGCTTGCGACAAGATGGTTGATCTCGCCAGGCAGCTTATCGAACGCTTCCAAAGCTAACCCTCCTAAAGTTTGCGCTTCATCGCCACGACGGCAAGGACGCCCCACATGACGAAGAACCCTACTAACATACCCGCGAACACCGCCAGGCATTCGTTGGGTACCAGCTTCCACACAGCCACCTCGAACATCAGCAAAAATGCCGACGACAGCGCGATGGCCACGATGCCCTTGGCGATGGACGGCTGCACGTCCTTGCGGTACGACAGCACCACTACCCCCATAAGCGGCAGGAATCCGATGACGCCAACAACCATGCCCGCTATGAGCGCGACGATGGTTTGCGGCTCGAACAGCGACAACGGTCTATCCCTTCAGGCTATCGGCCCGACCCCGTATTCGCCTCTGCACACTCGTTCGACTGGCGAGGCAACACGTTGCTCGAAGCCGACGCTGGCAAGTATATCGCTCGCGCGAAACACCGTCAGCTAGTATTTTTACATTCGTTAGATTATGGACATTCGTTCACAATCTAAAGCGTTCCGAAGATGCGGTCGCCCGCATCGCCCAGGCCGGGCACGATATATGCGGCATCGTTGAGCTTTTCATCGATCGCGCAGGTGAACAGGCGAACATCAGCATCGTGATCCAAAACGGTCTTGATGCCCTCGGGAGCGGCAACCAGCACAAGCAGGCGAATGTCCTTCACGCCCTGGCGACGCAGGTAGTCGATAGCAGCCGTGGCGGAGCCGCCCGTAGCCAGCATAGGGTCGACAATCAGACAGGTACGCTGATCGGCGTCGGAGGGAAGCTTTGCATAATACTCGTGCGGCTCATGCGTGACCTCGTCACGGTACATGCCCACATGGCCCACGCGTGCAGCAGGGATGAGCTCCAGCAGGCCGTCGACCATTCCCAGGCCGGCGCGCAAGATGGGGACGATGGCGACCTTGCGGCCGGCGATCTGCTTGCCCGTGGCCTCGCAGATGGGGGTCTTCACCGCAACGTCCTCAAGCGGAAAATCACGCGTAGCCTCGTAACCCTCGAACAGGGCGAGCTCCTTCACGAGCTCGCGGAACTGCTTGGAGCCCGTCTGCTCGTTGCGCATGATGGTCAACTTATGCTGGACCAGCGGGTGGTCGACCAGAACTACGCGGCTCGTATCGTACTCAACTGCCATATGGGTTGCCCTCCTTGTAGTTGGGTCTTTGCCTTGCGGAATTAGTCCAGGTCCATGATCTTCTGCACGCGGCCCGCATGGCGGCCGCCCTCGAACTCGGTGTTCAGGAAGACCTTGACGATCTCGCGGTTGACCTCGGGATCCACGAAGCGGCCGGACAGACCGATAACGTTACCGTTGTTGTGCTGGCGGAACAGCGCGGCGAACTCGGGCGTGGTGATGGAGCTGGCGCGCACGCCGGCGATTTTGTCGGCGGCGACGGCGATGCCGATACCGGTGCCGCACACGCACACGCCGCGATCGGCGTTGCCCTCGGCAACATAACGGCCAACCTTGGCACCGTAATCGGGATAATCAACGGCATCGTCGGTATCGGGGCCGAGGTCGATCACCTCATGGCCGAGCTCGTTGGCGATGTAGTCGACCAGCATCTGCTTCTGCTCGAAACCGGCATGATCGGAACCCAGTGCAACGCGCATGGCAACCGTCCTTTCTTCAGCCGGGGAACACTCATCCCCACAGCCGCTATCGCTTTTCTTTCCGGGTCCACTTTACCACGCGAGCTGTATATGGTTGACCGGACGATATCGAAGAACGGCGCGCGGATTCTACGTGCGGTGGTCCTAGACCATCGTACGGTCGATGGCGCGATGCCACCCATCGAGCCAACGGTCGACATCCTCCTGGCTGGCAACCGGCTCAAACCGCTTGGCGAGCACGCGGTTCTGCACAAGCTCCTCGCGATCCTCCCAATACCCCACCGCCAAACCGGCCAGGTAGGCCGCACCCATCGCCGTGGACTCGACAACCTCGGACTGCACAACGGGAATACCCAGCAGATCGGCCTGGAATTGCATGATGAAATCATTACGCGACGCCGCTCCGTCGACCGATAGCACGTCGAGCGACCTGCCCGCGTCGAGTTCCATGGCGCGCAGCACATCGTAGCTTTGATAGGCCATGGACTCGCACGCCGCACGCACGATCTCCGCCCGGCCCGATGTGGCGTCGAGCCCCGTAATGAGTCCGCGGGCAGAAGAATCCCACCACGGCGCTCCCAAACCACTGAACGCCGGCACAAAGTAACAGCCGTTGTTATCCGAAATGGTCCGACTCACCGCGGCAGCCTCACCGGCGCTCGTAATCAGCCCCAGGTTGTCGCGCATCCACTGGATCGCAGAGCCCGCATGGAAGATCGACCCTTCGAGCGCGTAGGAAATCTTGCCACCCTGAGCAATGCCGATAGTGGACACCAGGCCATGACTGGATTCGACGCATTCGTCCCCGGTGTTCATAAGCATGAAGCAGCCGGTTCCGTACGTGTTCTTGGTAGCGCCCGGCTCAAAACAGCAATGCCCAAACAACGAGGCCTGCTGGTCTCCCGCAACGCCGGCTATACGCGGGCTGTGCGTCATGATTTCACTCGAAACCCGGCCGAACTCGCCCGAGCTCCAACGCACGTCGGGCAGCATGCTCAGGGGAATGCCCAGCAGGTCGAGCAGCTCGTCGTCCCATTCGAGCGTGTGGATGTTGAACAGCATCGTGCGGCTGGCGTTGGTGTAGTCGGTCGCAAACACGGCACCGTTGGTGAGGTTGTAGATAAGCCAGGTATCGATTGTGCCGAACATGAGCTCGCCTGCCGCAGCGGCAGCACGGGCACCCTCAACGTTATCGAGGATCCATTTGATCTTGGTTGCCGAGAAGTACGCATCGGGGATCAGCCCCGTTTTGCTGCGGATAAGATCGCCGTAGCCGTCCTCTTCCAGGGCTCGAGCAATATCGGCCGTGCGGCGACACTGCCAACCGACGGCATTGTAAATGGGCTGCCCGCTGTCGCGATCCCACACAACCGTTGTCTCACGCTGATTGGTAATGCCCACCGCCGCGATGCTGTCGGAATGAATACCGCTTTTGAACTGGACCTCCATCATCACCGCTATTTGAGATGCCAGGATCTCCATGGGGTCCTGCTCGACCCAACCGGGATGGGGGTGCTGCGCCGTAAGCGGACGCGAGGCCTGAGCCACCACGCAGTTGTATTCATCGACGATGATTGCGCGCACGGAGCTGGTACCGGCATCCAAAGCCATGATGTACTTGCTCCCTTGCGACGCATAGGGAAGCGAAGGAATATTGAGATCCTTGAGCGAGAATGCCATCGTGAAGCCCTTCCAACACCAGTCCTATTGACAGCATTGTGGCACTACGTATCAAGGCGACACATGCGGAGCATGTGTTAATTGGCAAGCGGGGCAAATGGTTTGTTGAACGCGATTCCCGGGCTTCCAAACGGCTGGCCGAACCACGTAAAACCGACTAGTCCAGCGCGGCGAAGATTCGGTCGGCGGCCAGCGCTCCCTGGCGCAGGATGGAAAGCTCTCCGTTTTTAACGGCAACAATCGTCGACGCATCGCGGCACGGGGTAGTCCCGGCATCCACGGCTATGTCGACGCCAGCCAAAATCCTGGGCTCCACCGCATCGAAGGAAGCCGGGGCGGGCAAACCATGCGAGTTGGCCGAAGTCACCGCCAAGGGTGAGTTGCAAGCGCGAATAATGGCCTGAATGACAGGAGATGCGGAGGCACGCAGCGCAACGGTGCCGTCGGCAGCCCGCATGTAGCGGGGAACGCAATCGGCCGCCTCTACAACGAGCGTGAGCGCACCAGGCCAAAACTGCTCGGCGAGCGTTCGCAGACGCGGATCGATATTCCGTCCAAACTGGTCAAGGGCATCGGGGCCCGCAACAAGCCAGGGAAGCGTTTGGGTGACCTGCCGAATCTTGAGCGTGAACACACGGCCATACCCGGTGTCTTCTGCAGGGACGAGCTCCCCGTTCACCGTTTGCGAGCCGCATGGGTAGGACGCGCCTTCGTTGAACGCACACACCGCAACGCCAACGCCATACACTGTTTCGGTGGGGAGCAAGGCCAGGCGTCCCGCGCGCATGGTGCGAGAGATCTCCGCGATAACATTGCGACGAGGCACGCCCGATGCCCGCTCAACGCTGTAGACCTTCGACATGGCCCCTCCGTTCACCCAAAGTTTTATATACATTATCCCCCACCGCATGGCTTGACGGCCCGCCGGCAGCGCTATGCATAAAAAGAGACGGCCGCGCATAAGCGACCGTCTCCGGTAAAACGTTTTGAGGCGCGCGGGGTCGAGCTACCTTTTGCGGCGAATGGCCGCGCCCAGAACGCCAACGGCTGCCGAGGCGGAGGCAAGAAGGGCGGCAATCCCCACGGGGTCCCCAGTCTGGGGCAACCCGCCGTTGGGCTTGGCGGGCTTTGCCGGCTTCTGCTCGGGCGCAACCGGAGTCGCGGGCTCGAGCGGAGTCATGGGGACAGAATCGGGATCCGGCTGGGGCTCCGGATCGGGCTGCGGCTGAGGATCCGGCTGGGGCTGGGGCTCCGGGTCGGGGTTGGGCTGAGGCTCCGGGTCGGGTTGGGGCGCAGGAATCCTCTCGAAGAACGCCTTGACCTCAACATCGGCGGAGGCGGTTTCATCGGCCGCCACGGCAACCTTCATCGGCGCCACGGGATCGACCACCTCAACGGGCTGCCCGCCCTTCGTCACGGAAATAATGCGGTAACCCTCATTGGGCGCAATCGTGAACTCAACCGGTTGCTCGACGGCAGGAGCCACAAAGCCCTCGGGGGCAATCGTTCCACCAGTACCGGCAAGGCCCACGGCGCCAAAGCTTGTCAGGCCATCGCCGGTCAACGTGATATCAAGTTTATCAATGCGCGGTGACTTCTCGGCAGGACCAGTAAAGACCAACTTGGATACACCGGGCTTCTTGACCTTGAAGGTGAACTCGGCAGTCTTGAAGGTATTCCCATCGGTATTACCGGCAGCCTGCTCCCCCGCCTCGATAATCGGACCGGCGGTGTTCTCATCGGCCCAAACAAGCTTGTTGGCTGCGCTACCGCTCATGTAGCGTAGGACAACTTTATAAGTGCCCGCGCGCTCAGCTTTGAACGGAATAGTCACGGTATCGTTTTGGGCAATGGAGTCAACAACCTTGCCGCCGCTCGCCTCGGCAAACTCCTTGAGAGTAAGCGGCCAGTTGGGATCACTTGTCGTGTCGTCCTTCAGTGTACCAAGCTCGCCCTCCATGGTCATGGTCTGACCCACAACAGACGGGAATACGAACGGGCTCTCCTCTGAATAGAGATCCTTGCGGAACTCGATTCCCTCAGTCGCCTCGCGCAAAGCCTTCATCGCGTCGTATATGGCATCGGCAGAGGGGCTCTCTTGAGCAGCGACGAATTCGGCATTCAGCAGAGCCTTGGAGAACTTAGAGGCGCTCTCAGGAGTCGCATTGCCCGCGTTGGCAGGATTCTGTTTGGCCTTCTTGATGGCCTCGTTGAGCTTTGCCTTGGTGTAGTTGGTCTCTCGATCGATAATCGTGACCGTCGTAACGCTCGAATTACCCAAGACGAGCTCCTTGGGAGAGTTAACGGTCATGGTAACGGTAAACTGACCGTTCTGGCCCGCGCCGGCACCGTCGGCGTTGCGCTTGGTGCGAACAGTAACCGTCTTGTGTGTCTCGCCATCGGCAAAGTGCACCTTCTGGGCATTCGTATCAAAATCGCCCTGGACCGCAGAGCCGGGTTCGAAATTGACGGTCACGTCAAGCGCACCCTTAGAGCCACCGGAGCGCGTGATGCCCAACTCATAGGTGCTTTCCTCGTCCATGGAGATCGCGGTCTCATCGAAATCGAGCATGCCGACTTCGCCATTGTTGAGGACGGCTGCGGCATCGATGCCCACGGCGTTGCCATTGCCGCCGGCCTTTGCCTCAATCTTAACCATATGCTTCGTGTTGGACAAAGTGCCCGAGGTGTAAAGCGTCGTCTTGGTGCTGCGCGGGGAGCCTTTGGTGCTTACCGTCTCTACGAGCTTGCCGTCGATATACACGTTCATGTCACCGTGACCAGGATCCTTGGTGCCGATGATTGAAAACCTGGTACCGGTGAATTCGAACTCGGCACTCGCGCCCTGGGCGTTCGTCCACATGCCGGTATTCGAAACAAACTGCGTTCCCGACTCCTTATTCCAGTTGCCGGTGGTCTTCATCTGCTCGTTATCGATCGTCTCCATACCCTCCGGCACCGGGCTCGGAGTCTCAAACGGCTTTGCCGCCTTATACAGGCCGACCTCGGAAAGCTGCGGGATGGTGTTATCGTGCGTGGTGACTTCGATTTTGACCTGAGTGGCCGTGACTTTGGGACCGCGAACGAGGCGCTTGGCACCCACGGTGCCGCCCTTGCCGAACTCCTCCCACTTACCGCTGCTGCCGTTGCGATAGGAAACGGTAAAGGACTTGATGTGCTGTCCGTTCTGGATGGGCTCTTCAAAGGACACCACATCGAATGACTGCGCCTTGGGCAGGGTGATTAGCATCGACTGGGCACCCGTCCCACTTTCGGCACTCCAATACGTATCGTCCTTGCCATCCAAAACCATAGATGGTGCGAATTCCCGAGAGTTCTTCCAGACAGACGTGGCCTCGGCTGTTGCGGCAGTGCGACCGGCCTTCTCGTCCGCACGGGTCAAATCGTGCTGGAAAGACTGTTTCACGGCAGCGCCAAACTCATCGACACGCTGCTTTATCTCGGGATCAACCGAACCGGCGGTATTCAGCGGAACATTCAGCAAAAATGGCGCACCGTGGCCCACGGAGCCAAAGTACATATTTCCCAGCTCAACGAGGCTTTTCGGAGTCTTTTTGTTCTGACCCCAGAACCAACCGGAGGTGATGCGCGCATCGGCCTCAGACATAACCCACTTGTCGCCGTTGGGATCTCCCGCATGGACGCGATTCTGATCTTTGATGGGCTGGTTATTCTCGGTCTGCCACGGCATCTTGTCGGACGTCTTGGGGTCCCATTTGCCATCGATCTTCACGCGGTTCCACACTGTATCGGGAGCCAGGCCGTTCTCGTTGCCCGACCACCGCACATCAGACTGCAGGCCACATTGGAAGATAACGCAATCGTCCCCCTCAAGATCCTTGATGGTCTTGGCGAAGCGCTCGAAATCATATACCTGAGCATCCTGTCCCGTACCCTTGGCGCCGTCCATCCAGACCTCAACGAACCTGCCATCGCGCCCGTACTTTGGATTGTTCAGGATCTCACGCAGCTGTTTGTCGTAAAAATCGTTGTAGTTATCGGCGTTGCCGTCCGAGCTGCCATACGACTTATCGTGGATATCCCAAGGCGACAAATACAAGCCCATATCCAGACCGTGCTTGGTGCATGCTTTCGAAAGCTCTTCGAGAACATCGATCTTGGATGTTGTACTACCCATATCGTATTCCGTTGAGGAGCTATTCCAAATGCAAAAACCATCGTGGTGCTTGGCCGTCACGATCAGGCGTTTGAAGCCTGCATCCTTAATCGACCGAACATACCCGTCAACATCCATGGAGGTCAACTGATTCATGAACTCGGTGGCCGATTGCATCTTGGTGCCGTAATCGGTGCCCCACTCAACCCCCGAGAACGTATTGGGGCCAAAGTGGCAAAACGCCGCCAGCTCCTCCTTCGCGTAGCGATATTGGCCGGCGTTGGGAACGACCGAATCTTTTGCAGGATCGGCAACGTCACCGGTGGTCAGGGCACTATCGCCAACAAACCCCGTCTCGGCAAACGTGACGGCGGGAGTGAACGACAAGGCCGCGCCCAACACCAATGCGGCAGTCCAGCGCGGAGTGATCCTCAGGTGCTTTTCCATACACATCTCCAGATTCACGATGCCGGGCCGTAGGCCCGGCAAAAGAACACTATTAACCTGGGGATTTTACCAATAGGAAACCAAAACCAACCTAACGTGGCGGTAAGTGGAAAAACGAATTGCCTAAGCGGTTGATTTTCCTACGCAAGTGGTATCAAACACGCCGACGCGCCGCTTAACGGTCGGATGTGCCCAGCTCGTTGGGTGATTTTGGCGTCACGACGCGCGCCAGGACAATGCGCGGACGACCGGTCAGATCGTCCGCGATACGCACGTCCTCCATGCCCGCCGCGCGACACAGATCGACCGCGGCATCCAGATGGCCCTCGTACAGCTCGCAGGCCAACAAGCCGTTTTTGCGCAGCATAAATGGGGCAGCGCTCACCAAGCGGCGGAAAATGTCCAGGCCGTCCGTACCGCCATCCAAGGCCAGGGAGGGCTCGAAATCGGCAACTTCATGCGGAAGCGTCGCCATGACGTCAGTTGGAATATACGGAGGATTAGATACTAGAACGTCAAACGTTCCCCATTCCGTCTCCCTATCGAGCGGACTCACCAAATTGCCCAGGCGAATATCCACCGTTTTGGCATCGATACCCAAGGCATCGCGATTGCGCGCCGCCAAATCGACGGCCCGCGGTTCAATATCCGTGGCAACGACCGCAACGCGGTCACGTCGCTCCGAGGCAATGGACAGCGAGATGCAGCCGGTACCGCACCCCACCTCGAGCACGCGGGCAACGGTACCCTCCCCGCTCGAGCCCTCAACCTCTTCCACAACGCTATCGGAGGCGGCGGCGTCAGCCGCCGCCTCTTTCTCCTCCGCCTCGCGGGCGGCCTGGACCTTGCTATTCCACGGCAGCTCCGCACGGGCGCGCGAGGAGGCGGAGTCCAAGACCTCGCGATCCAGGAACGCCAAAACCTCTTCCACGAGCAGCTCCGTCTCCGGTCGAGGAATAAGCACCCCGGGCTCGCACGCCACGTCGATCATACGAAACGAGGTTTCGCCGGCGATGTACTGCAAAGGCTCGCCCTTCGCACGCCTAACCACCGCGGCATGCATGGCATCGAGCTCCAGCGGATCCATGGGTTTATCAAAGCTCATGTACAATTCGGTCCGCGACATACCGGTCACACTCGAGAGCAGCCACTCGGCCGAAAGCCTCGGCCGCTCATCTCCCTTGTTGCCAAGATAGTCGCGCGTCCAATCAAGGCATCGCTTGATAGTCCACATCTCGTTCGTCATCGCTCGCTCCGATCCTTGCGCTTCGTATGGGAGGGATTGTACGGCACGCACGCCCCTCTTCGTCTCAGAAGCGCAAAATTGCAGCTAAGGGGTAATATGCGACCCCTCCGTTTCACTCAACTGTATTTTTATTTCCAGCAGCTTAACGAGCATTGGACAAAGAGGGGCGCACCCGCCGCACATAAAAAGCGCCGGAGGCACGGAGCTTCCGGCGCGGGGTCGCGCTTGGGCGACATCGGTTCCTATGGGGTTGGGCCTACACCTGGGCCGCGAGCTTGGCAGCGCGATCGGCGGCCGCCAGGGCCTCGATCACAGAAGAGAGCTGATCGCCCAGCAGTACGCCGTTGTAGGTGGAGTTGAAGCCGATACGGTGATCGGTCACGCGATCCTGCGGCTGGTTGTAGGTGCGGATCTTCTCGGAGCGGTTGCCGTGGCCGATCTGAGCCGAACGCTCGGCGCCCAGCTCGGCCTGCTGCTTCTCCAGCTCCATCTCGTACAGGCGGGCGCGCAGCATCTGCATGCAGACCTCGCGGTTCTGGATCTGGGAGCGCTGCTCCTGGGACTGCACCACGGTGTTGGTAGGCAGGTGGGTGATGCGCACGGCGGAGTACGTGGTGTTGACGCACTGACCGCCGGGGCCGGAGGCGCAGTAGGTGTCGATGCGCAGGTCGGACTGGTTGATCTGCACGTCGATCTCGTCGGCCTCGGGCAGCACGGCCACGGTGGCCGTGGAGGTTTGGATGCGGCCCTGGGACTCGGTCTTGGGAACGCGCTGAACGCGGTGGACACCCGACTCGTACTTCATGACGGAGTACACGCGGTCGCCCGTGACCTTGAACTCGATGCTCTTGAAGCCGCCGGCATCGCTGGGGCTGGAATCGAGCACCTCCATCTTCCACTTCTTGGACTCGATGAAGCGCTGGTACATCTTGAACAGGTCGCCGGCGAAGATGGCGGCCTCGTCGCCGCCGGCGGCGGAGCGGATCTCGACGATGGTGTCTTTGTCGTCCATGGGATCGGCGGGGATGAGCATAAACTTGATATCTTCCTCGAGCTGGGGAAGCTTTGCCTCGTTCTCGGAGATGTCCATCTGGAGCATCTCCTTCTCATCGGCGTCGGACGCGTCGCGCAGCATTTCCTTGGCTGCATCGATGTCGTCGAGGGCGGAGAGGTACTCGCGGGCGGCGTTTACAAGGTCGGTCTGGTGCGCGTACTCCTTGTTGAGGCGCGTGAACTCCTTGATGTCGCTGGCGACGGCCGGATCGGAGAGCTTCTGCTCAAGCTCCTCGTAGGCGGCGATGATCTTTTCTAGCTTGTCGCGCATGCGTGCTCCTTAGCTGCGAACGGTCTATGAAATGGGATGCGGGCGCGTGTCCGCGCGCCACAAAACGGTGACGAAGTAACGTAGCTAGAGCTTATCGAGCGCGACGTGCATGATCCCTCCCAAAAGATTCCGAAGGACCATAATACCCCGCCGCGCCCGAGCGCGGCAACGTCCCAGCAAAACACCCATATTGAACCGTGGCAAGGGGCATGTGGCGGCTAGCGGCAGCAGGTTTGCTCGATCAAGCGAATGAAGAAGCGGATGCCCTGCGCGTACGCGCGGCGCGAAATGCGCTCGTTGGTGCCATGCACGCCGCGGTCGCACTCCTCGTCATCCACCACAAAGGGAGAAAAGCGGATGCACTCCGGGCAGATGCGCTCGTAGTTCGCGGCATCGGTGGCACCCGTCACCATGGAGGGGATCAGCCTGATAGGGCGGCGCGGGGCGCCACCGTCGGCGGACGGCTCGGCAAAATACCGGGCGGCAGCACGGCGCACAGCCGCCAAACCGGGACCGTCCACCACACGGGGCACCGTGGGCTCACTCGACGCGGCCGCGAGCTCGACCTCAACGGGCAAGCCCGCCCGCACGATCGCCTCGCGGCAGCGCTCGAACACCTCCCCCACGCTCACGCCCTCGAGCATGCGAAAGTTGATGGACGCCATCATATCCTGTGGCATCACGTTGCACGCCGTGGAGCCGCCCTCGATCATGGTGGGCGCGCAGGTGGTGGTCACCAGCGGGAACAGTTGCGGATCATCCACGCACGAACGGGCCACGCCGTCGGGGTCCAGCTCCACCTGCTCGGAGGTTGCCAGCCCCACCTGCAGGAGCGTTTGCGCGCACAGCGGAGTAAGGCGAACGGGCCATTCGATGTCGCATACAGCCGCAATAGCCCGCGAAATGGTCTCGAGCGATGTGCCGCCAAACGGGTTGGCCGAGTGCCCACCGGCGCTACGCACGCGCAGCACCACGTCGGCATATCCCTTTTCGGCCAGGTCGGCATGCATGACCCACGATCCGGGACGGCGATATTCGGCCGTATCGACAATGCGATAATCGCCCTCGTCAACCAAAAACCCAATGTTGGCCTCGCGCTCGGCCAACAGCGCGGCCAGGCGCGCTGCGCCAAACTGGTCGGTCTCCTCGTCCTCGCCAAAGGCCAGGCACAGTGTGCGCCCAAGCCGTTCACCGTGCGAAAGGACGTATTCCGTGGCCTCCAGGATTCCAACCGTGTGGCTTTTCATGTCAACTGCGCCGCGACCCCAAATAAAGGCCTCGTCGACCACGCCCTCAAAGGCACCGTGCGTCCAATCGCCCTCGGTGCCAGGAACCACGGGTACCACGTCCATATGGCCCATGAGCAGCAACGCCGGCAGCGCGGCATTTGAACCGGGCAGCGTGAGCAACAGCGAATCACCCACGCGGTCGCAGCGCGCGGCGGCAAACGTGCACGGAAACGACTCACGGAGAAACGCGATGAACGTATCGAAGGGACGGGAGCCATCGGGAGCCGCGGCACCGGCGTAGCTCGACAATGTGGGGATGGAAAGGGCGCGACCCAGGCGCAGGCACGCCGCACGGACGTCAAGGCCCGGGCAGTCATCCTCGTTGATAAAAAAGCGCGTGATGCCCAGCCCCGCCACGGCACCCGCAGCCAACGCCTCCATGTCTACACCCCCGCCACGGCCGCGCCATCGGATAGATAGCGCGACAAGAACTCGCGCGTGCGCTCATGCTCGGGCGAGCCAAATACGCGCTCGGGCACGCCCTCCTCGCACACCGTTCCCTTGTCCATAAATACCACGCGGTCGGAAACCGTACGGGCAAACGCCATCTCGTGCGTCACCACCACCATGGTCATGCCGTTGGCGGCAAGGCCGCGCATAACCTCGAGCACCTCCCCCACGATCTCGGGGTCAAGGGCGCTGGTGGGCTCGTCGAACAGCATGATTTCGGGGTCCATGCACAGGGCGCGGGCAATGGCCACGCGCTGCTTCTGTCCGCCCGATAGGCGCTCCACGCTCGCATGGGCAAAGTCGGCCATGCCCACGCTTTCCAAATGGCGCATTGCAATCTGCTCGGCCTGGGCCTTGGTCTTCTTTTTGAGGGTCACCGGCGCGAGCGTGCAGTTGTCGAGCACATCCATATTGTTGAACAGGTTGAAGCCCTGGAACACCATGCCAATGTGCTCGCGCAGGCCGTTCACATCGCAGCGCTCCTCGCACAGATCCTGGCCGTGGAACAGCACACGCCCCTCGTCGGGCGTCTCGAGCAGGTTGAGGCAGCGCAGCAGCGTTGACTTACCCGAACCTGAGGCGCCGATGATCGTGACAACCTCGCCCGCGCGCACCGTAAGGTCCACGCCCTTGAGCACCTCGAGCTCGCCAAAGCTCTTGCGCAGCCCCTCGACGCGCATCGCCACGTCGCCGCGCAGCTCGTTGTTCGTTCCCATTGCAAACACCTCCTAGTTCGAGCTCGGCAGCGTGCCGGGCCCCTCAACATCAAGCTTACGCGAAAGGGCCGTGAGCAGCCACGATGCCACCAGCGTGAGCAGCAGGTACACCACGGCGGCCACGCAGTAGACCTCCATCTGGCGGTAGTACACGCCCGCCACCGTGGTGGTCGCATACATAAGGTCGAACACGCCGATAACGGATAGGACCGAGGAGTCCTTGATGTTGATGATGAGCTCGTTGGACAAGGCGGGAATCGCGTTTTTCACACCCTGAGGGAACACGACCTTGCGCATGGCCTGCCACTGGGACAGGCCCAGGGAACGTGCGGCCTCGGCCTGGCCCGCATCGACGGCCTCGATGCCGCCGCGCAGCACCTCCATGATGTAGGCGGTCGAGTTGAGCGAAACCGTTACCAGGCCGGCCGTGAAGGTGCTCCACACGGCGTTGACCTCGGTGGTGGACATGCCGGCGCCCTTGAGCAGGCCAAAGCCGGCAAAGTACAAGATGAGGCCCTGGACCATCATGGGCGTGCCGCGCACCACGGTGCTGTAGAACTTAGTGAAGCCCGAAGCCACGACCTTGCAAAAGCGTACGAAGTCGTTGTCGTTGCGATCGCAGGACTGGATGCGCAGGAACACCATGCCCAACGCGAGCACGAACGCGATGATCGTTCCGAACACGGCGAGCGCGATGGTGGTGCCAACGCCGCGGGCGAACAGGTCGCGGCTCGTCCAGGCCATGTAGATTACGCTGGGCAAAAAGCCGTCGGGGTTTGAGGTTGCCGAGGTGGCCGCACGGCACAGGTCGATCGCGCCAATACCCAGGCGATCGAGGGCGAACAGGGCAGCCACAACTATTACCGCAGGCGAGGCCACGCGCACCACCTTGCGGGCTGCCGGCGAGGCGAACGGGGAGCTCGCCGAGTAATCGCGCCAATGGACAAGCTTGGTCACAAGCGCGCAGACCGACACCGCGAGCCACGCCCACAGCACAAACCACAGGACATCTTGGAACACGCCGGTGCGGGCCAAAAGACTCGACGGCGTGGGATTGAGCTGCGACACCACGATACCGGCCGATGCCGCCACGCTCGTAATGAGATAAATATATCGAGTGCAGATTGCCATGTTGTCCCCCTATGCCGGCTGCCGCTCAAGGCATGCGTCCCACATGCGCTGGCGCTCTTCCTGGTCGAGCCCGGCAAGTGCGTCGTTGACGATATCGAGCAGTTCGGCCATACCCTTGCGGATGCCGATATTGCTCGCGACCTCCTCCTGGAAGCCCTCGCCCTGCGCAAAGTGAACCGGAACGATGCCGGGGTTCTGGGCCATATAGCCCTTCTCGTTTTCGGTGTTGTAGGTCACGGCGTCGCACGTTCCCTGCATAAGGTGACTGAACACGTTGGGCACCGAGTCCACCGGCGTTTGGTGCACCACGCCCGGGATCTCGTCGATCACGCTGTCGAGCATGGTGTCCTTTTGGCCAAGGACCTGCGCGCCGGCAAAATCCTTGAGGCTCGTGGCGTTGGCATAGGGACTGCCCTCTTTAACGAACAGGCCAAAGCCGCCAATGAAGTAGGGGTCGGAGAAGTCGATGGCGCGCTGGCGCTCCTCGGTAACGGTCATACCGGCGATGATGAAGTCAATCTGGCCGTTGTTGAGGGCGTCGACCAGGCCCGAGAAGCTCATCTTCACGGCCACGGGCTCGCCGCCCACCGCCTCGCCGATCACCTTGGCGATCTGCACGTCGTAGCCGTCGGCGTAGGCGCCCTCCACGTTTTCGATGGGGATCGTGAACTCGGATTCTTGGGAGACCTGCCAGTTATACGGAGCGTAGGCGGCTTCCATGCCGATGCGGAGGACGTCTTTGTTCAGAATCGACGCCGAATCGTCGGAGCGCTTCTTGCTCAAGGACACCTCCTTGACAGGGATCGTCGACGGACGCGCGCAACCGGCGAGCGCGGCGCTTGCAAAGGCGGCCGCCGCGGCGGCACAGGTACCCAGCATGGAGCGACGGGTCATAATTCTGCTCATTCTTTCCTCCTTCTTAAACGAGATGAGGAGCTGACCGCAGCGTTCGCGGCCAACTCCGCACAGATTAACACCCTGCCGAGCCAGGTAACCGACCCATAACATAGTTCTAACGTTGGAAATACAATCGAAACGGCATAGATAAGGCCAAGAAAAAAGGGCGACCGGCCGAAGCCGATCGCCCTTACGTGAGCGGACTATGCGCGGTTGCGCTTACGCGTCACGACCGCAGCGCCGATCAGTGCCACGCCGGCGATACCGGCCGCGGCGATGCCGATCATGGCGTTGTCGCCCGTCTGGACGAGCTTGTCGCCGCTGGGCTTCTTGCCGGGCCTATCGGCCGGCTTCTCCTCGGGCTTAACCGGGGTGGCCGGCTCAAGCGGAGTCAGCGGGGTCTCGCCGGGCTTGGGATCTTCAGGGTCAGGATTAGGCGCCGGCGGAACCGGAGCCTCACCCTTAACCCACTTGCCGAACACGGTCATGTTGGCGGTTACCTTGGTCTTGCCATCGAACTCATGGCCCTTGGTGCAGGCCTCGTCGGTGAACCAACCGGCAAAGGTGTAGCCCTCGACTGCGGCGGGAACGGGCAGCTTGTCACCAAGCGCCTGGCCCTCCTCGATCTCAACGGCTGCCGGTGCGGCTACGCCCTCGGGAGCGTCGACATACTGGAAGGAGACGGTCACACCCTGCTTCAGCAGATCCTCGATACCCTTGAGGGACTCGAGAGCCTCGTCCACATCCTTCTTGCTCTTGGGGCAGTCGGCAACGAGCTCGGCGGCCTCGAGCTTGTCCATAACCTTCTGGATGCTGCCATCGGTGTACTTACCGGCAGCGATGTAGTCACGAACCTCGTCGATGCGAGCGTACAGAGCGGAAGTGTCGATTACCTCACCCTGTTCAACGGGCAGGTTACGGCCATTAACCTCGAATTCAACAACGTGGTTAGTCGTGCCAGCATGGCCATTATCGATGCTGCCGTTCATGTAAACACGGACATAGCGAGCCTTAGTTCCAGCCGGGACTGTGAAGGCGCGGCCCTTATCGGTCTCCTTATAGGCATCTTCCTTGCCAACGCCGAACTTGTGGACGTTGTCCTTGTCGCCGTTGAACACGATTACGTCATCGGACGGATCCTTGTCCTTCTCACCGAAGTCGGCGTCCTGAGAGGTGACAATCAGCGTGTTCTTGTACTCGCGCTTGCCGCCATCCCAATAACGCCACATGTGCATACCGGTGAGATCGTAAACGGCGCCCAGGTCGACCTGCATATAGGAGCTCTTTTCCTGATGGTCGCGACCAAACTCGGCGTAGTTACCGCCAGCAGTGCTGGAGTGATCACCGTCGACGGCCTTGCTCATGGCTCCATCGCCGCCCTTTTCGGCGGACGTACCATCCTCGGTCCACTTGGCCTCAACCTTTGCACCACGGGCGAGGTTGCGCTCGGTCATATCGGGCAGAACCTTGTCGTGCATCGCCTTGATCTCGTTGTAACCGAGAGCACGGTCGAAGACCTTGGCAGAAGCCTCGTCCTTAGACTTGTCGAAAGTACCGCCGGCGAACAGGATGTCGCCCGCAGGGGTCTCGGAGTGGAAGTTCTTGGCATCGTATGCGGAGCCAGAGATGACGCCATCAACGTACACCTTGAGGATGCCGTTGTTCTCGCGAACGCCAAAGACGGTGTGGCTCTTGCCGTCGTTCACAGTTGCCTTGGAGGTGGCGCGGACGCCGTTGACATCGAAGTACGCCTTGCCGGCCTCATCGATACCGAGCTCGAAGGAGCCCTGCTGCTTAACAAGCGGGCCGTGACCGGCGGTCTTGACCTTGGACATAACGGAGAAGCCGGTCTTGGAAACCAGGGACTCCTCGGCAGAAGCGAGCTTCTTGGTGTAGGTGGTCAGGCGGGACGGGCAGCGGGAAGCAACCACGTTGCCGTTGTGGAACGTGATGGAGGCGGATTCACCCTTGAGGGCGTTACCGGCCATATCGGTGATACCGGAAACCTTAACATCGAGCTTGCTGTTCTTGGCCGGAGCCTTGGCAAGCGTGATGTGGTAGGTGATGCCATCGGCGGAACGCTTAACGTTCTCGGCAGCGATCTTCTCGCCGTTGATGGTGAAGGCGGCGTCGCCCTTAACCTTCTCGTCCATACGGACGGTCAGCTTGTTGTCGCCATTGTGCATGACGGTGGAAATGGACGGCCCCTGCTTGTCGCCAGCGCCGGCCCTGGTCACGCGGATGGTGATGGACTCCTCGGGCTGAAGCTCGAGGGAGACCTTCTCACCGATGGTGAAGGTGCCCTTGTCGGCAACCTTGGAGGTCTTGCCAGGCTGGTTGTGGTGACGCTCGATGACGTAATCGAACTTGTCGCCCTTGTTGCCCTTAACGCCCAGGGTGGCGTCGTCGAAGTTGAACTCGAGCTTCTGGGCCTTCTCAGCATGCGCGTTGCGAATGGTCAAGATGCCCTCGCCGCCCTCGAAGCCAGCATAGCCGTAGGTGTTGTACACACGGTCGCCGTCGTTGTTCAGCTGCGTGTGTCCGCCAGCGTCCTTGTGCGAGGCGCCGGTATCGAGCGTAACGCCCTCGACCGGCCATCCACCGATCATACGAGCATGACGCAGGAGATGGAAATTCTGCTCGTACCACTTCAGGAACTCGGCATTCACCTCGTACTTTTCCTCATCCAGGATGGAGTCGGAGTAGTAGAGCTCCCAGAACGCGGTGCCACGGCCGGCGATGCTGTACAGATAATTCTGGAACTGCTCAGCGGTAGCGGTTGTCGCGTTCATCGCAGTGCCGGACTTACCGTACACCGGATCGTGGTTGTAAATGTGATCGAGCGGGAATTGGAACTGATGCTTCTCCACAAAGCTGTAATACACAGCGTCGCGAGCATTCAGGTTGCCGTCGTGCACGGTGGTGCCATGCGCGGTGCGGGCGTGGTCGAACTGGCACTGCAGCCACACGGAGTTCACCCACTGGAGCAACCAGGGGCTCGGCATGGTGTGCGTGGTGCTGGAAATCCAGTAGTTCGGAATATTGTTCTTCTCGGCGTTGGCGCGCACGCTCTCGTACAGGTCAATCCAGGCTTCCCACATGTCGGAGCAGTGGTACATCTGGTGAGCGCCACCGATCATATGACCCTTGGTCTTGCCGTTCAGCACCTCGTTGGTGTGCTTAGGCAGGCCGTCGCCGGCACCATACCGGTTGTAATGGTTGTACTGAGCCTCATCGGCAAAGCCGTCCCACTTCCAGTAGTTCACATGATACTTGTCCTGGAACTCATTAACGAGTTCGGTGTACTTCTCGAGGTACGTACGATCGGCAACGTCGATGGAGCCGCCGGCGTTCACGCTCAAGTTCTGCTGGTCGAGCTTCTGAGCAATCGTTCCGTTGGTGCCGTAGCCACCGCGCGGGCCAATCCACACGCCAAAGTTGGAACCAAAGTTATGCACCAGCTCGGAGGACGGCGTAAAGCCGTTCGGGAACTTGTTGTTGAACTCCCAGAAACCGGGGTTGGCGGAGTAGTCGGTCCAGCCGTCGTCGACAACGTAGGAATCCAGCGGGCGGAGCTCGGTGTTGCTGAACTCACGATCCATCTCGGCAAACGAGCTCAGGATCGTCTTGTCGCTGATGTTCTTCTCATCGTCGTACCAGGAGTTGTACTGGATACGGAACTCGGAGGGGGCGGCGATGTCGTTGATGTAGTCGAAGAAGTCAGCCTGCACCACACGATAGGCGGTAGCGGTCGCGGAGCCCGCGACGGTCGGCCACGTCATGTAGTGGATGCTGCCGTCCTCGGCGCGGGTAGCCTGCTTGTCCACCGCAAGACGGTCCATGGTCTTGCCGGTGTAGTAACGCGGACGGCCAATCTTCTTGTTTTGCTCGGTCACAATCTGCGTATCGGCAGCCGGGAACTCGCAACCAAAGAACATGCCGTCGGCGTAGAAGGGCTGGCCGATGATTGCGCGCTCCTTAGGGGCGCCAACAATGGAACCCTGATCGGTCGGGATAGTCCACTGATCCTTGGATGCAGTCACATCAAGCGACTCAAGGTCGATGTAGTCGATCTCGGCATCGAGCTTGTCCTGCTCCGGAACGGAGATCTCCAGGAACTTGCGCATGTAGTGATCGCCGTTGTAGGCAACGATGTTCTCGGTAATGGTGTACTCGGCACCGTTGAACTCTACCGGCTTGAACTTGAAGGAAACCTGCTTACCGGACTTCTCCTGCTTGTTGATGGTCGCGGTGGTGTCCTTAATGACGGGGGCACCCTCGAGCTCAAGGTCGCTTGTCTTGAGGAACATCGGGGTCTGCTTGCCCTCCTCGGGCTTGACCCACTTCTCGCCGTACAGGTCGAACTCCTCGCCGCCGGCAAAATTATTGTTGTTCACGCTGCTTGTAGCCACAAGCTTGACGCACTGAACACCCTCACACTCAGCAAGTTTGTCCTCGGCGATGTTGACGTGAATGGCCTCGCCCTTGTTGCCGGTGTAGTCGAACTCGCCCTTGGCAACCTGGGTCCAACCCTCATTGCCCTCGAGCGCAGGAGGATTCTCCTGCTTACTCACATAGAGCTCATAGCCCTTGATGTTGCCATTGACCTTAGAGCCCATGTCGCCCTTTACGTAACGCGGATCGTAAGAGAAGCTCTTGAAAGTGGTCGGCTTGTTAAGATCGACGATGAACTCGTGCGGCATCTCGCGATGGCCCGGATCGTTCGGGCTCTCAGGCTCGTATGCGGTATGCCAGAACGTGCCGGGATTTCCGTCAATCATATTGGCAGCGTGGCCGTGGTGCGGGGCGGCCTCACCGACCTTCTCCTCGGAGTCGGCCTGAACAGTTGCGCCAGCCATGTCCAGCGGCTGAGGCTCGGGCTTGGCGTTGTTGTCCTTCTTGGTGCGCTTGATGATGAACTCTTCGCTGCCCTCTGCAGGAGTCATCTTCGTGTTCGCACGCTTGTTGTGGATCTCGGTCGTCTTAACCTTGTTGTTGGCAAAATCGAATTTGCGCTCGATTGCACCGTTGCCGATGATGGCGGTGTTGCCCTCAACGCGAGCAAATGCTGCCCCGGCGTCGTAGGTCACCCCCCCGCCTCGGCGAACGCTGACATAGGCAGCGAGGACACAGTAAGAACAGCGGTCATCGCGCCGATGCAGCAGCGTTTAAGCCATTGTCTGATCATGCAGCTCCTTCCTTTGCTACGACGATAGTCACAATTGAGGAATCGTCAAATACATAAACTTCGTAAGTTTATGTGTATTCAGTTTGAGAGCTGTCACTTTTTAGGCATACCACCGCTGAACGGTAGGCGCTAATCGCTGAACGGTAGCCAAAGTGGTATCTACCAGATACCACTGCACCTATGTTTAGGTTATCATTTGCTGCCTTGGTACCTTGTACCTACCAATTCTCCACAAGTCCTCGCCATGGAAAACGAAGACGCTGCAACCAGAACGCGGCCCCTCCTCTCAACGCGTCCGTGCATCCAAACGCACGCAAACAAAAAGCCGCGCCTCCCAATTGCTGGGGAGCGCGGCTCAAAACGCCATGCCGGTTTGCTATATCGACCTATTTACAGCAGCGTGATCACAAACGAGCGCTCATCGCTCTCACCCGGGGCGATAACGGTGATGTTGCGCTTGTGCTCGAGCACATCGTCCTCGGTGGTGAGGGTGGAGTGGCCGGTCCAGGGCTCAAGCGCCACAAACGGAGCCTCGCCCGTGCTCCACACGCCGATGTAATCAAAGCCCGGGAAGTCCACGCGCACGCCGTGGCCGCTCTTGGTGCCCAGCAGCGTGAGGGTGTTGCCGGGAACGTGATCGAGCACGATGGCGTCGTTGGCAAAGCTCTCGCGCTCGAGCATCACGGTGTCGGTGTTGTCCACAGATACATAGGTGTCCTCGGTGTCCGCCAGACCACCCTCGGCGATCTTGGGGGAGTTGCAGGTCCAGGGCTCGGTGAACTTGAGCGCGTAGTCCTCGAAGGCCTCGTTGCCCGCACCGGGGGCCGGCACGTTGAACGCGGGGTGACCGCCCACGGAGAAGGGCAGGTCCACGTCGCCGGTGTTGGTGACCTTGAACGTCTGGGTGAGCTGGTTGTCGCCGGTGATGGCGTAGGTCATGTTGAACTTGAAGCGGTACGGGAAGGCCTCGCGCGTCTCGGCGGAATCGGTGAACTCATACGTCACCGAGGCGCCGTCCTCGCTCACGCCCACCAGCTGGTGCTCGTTGATGCGAGCCAGGCCATGGCGGGCCATGTGGCACGTACCCTGGGAGCAGGTGGCCTCATCGTTGCGCAGCGAGCCCACGATGGGGAACAGGACCGGGGCGTGCTTGCCCCAAAACGCCGGGTCGGCCTGCCACAGATACTCGTTGCCGTTGAGCTTGAGGCTCTGGAGCTCGGCGCCCTTGCTGGAGACCGTGGCGGTCATACCGCCCTTGCTGATGGTTGTCTCGGTGGACATGCAGCTTCCTTTCGGTTGATGTGCCGTCATACTATGAAGTATCCCCCGAATCGGGTGTTTATGCGAGTGCGATTCTGAGTGTTTTTGTTCGTCATGCTGATTATCGGCAGCATCGGCCATCGTGGCCAGCGGCCAGACCACAGTCTCCTCAACCGGAACCGGACGCAAAGGCTCAGATTGCTCCGGTGCATGCGATCGCACCACAATGGGCATGGTTCCATGAACCTCGTTCATAGGCAAAACGCGCGTGAGCTCCGCCGGCTCCTCGTCCCCACGCGCAGCGGCCGCACGGTTGTACCCCTCATATATATAGGTTCGGACCGTCTGCTCGCGCGCGCCCAGGTCGAAGTCGACCAGCGGGGCATCAAGGGACGCCATGGCCTCGCGCGCTGCCTCGGCCTCCTCGACGGCACGCGCCGTCTCCTCGCACCAATCCGCCTCGGCGCCCGAGGACATGGCCGTTGCCACGGCCGCCATGCCCTGAACGGCCACGGTCTCGTCGGGCGATGCGGCCGCGGCACCCGTGGCCGCTTCCCCGCCGCACAGGGCGGCGCCGCACATGGGGCAGTAGTTAGCCCAATCGGGAACATAGCCCCCGCATGCTTTACATCTCATCGATCCTCACCCAGCCTGTATCCCAAAACGCTCTCCAGGCTCTGAGTGTACCCAAACGAGTGTGTCGGCAAGATTAAATTACGTACATATATATTCGGTACCTTGACGCACGATTAGGTACCGAATTACATTGGGGGTATCTCGAATAACCAAAACAACCAACAGGAAAGGAGCGGTAGACATGTCCGAAGTCTGCGATGCGCACGCATCCGATCCAGTCGAGGACACTCCCGAGGAAGCACGTGCCCGCGCCCTGCTCAAGGGCCTGGGATTCTGCGGCCACTACATGCATTTCCACAGCGGTGGCAGGTCGGGCAAGGCGCCCATTATCTGCCTGATCGCCAAGCACGGCGGCACCATCTCACAGCAGGAGCTTGGAACGTACTTCGACCTCAAGCCCGGGTCGCTGTCCGAGGTGCTCGCCAAACTCGAAACGTCGGGGTTCATCGAGCGCACGCGCAACCCACGCGACCGCAGGCAACTCACCATCCGCCTCACCCAGGCCGGCGAGCAGGCGGCAATGCGCGAGCAGGAGGCCCGGCATCGTTTCCGCCGCTCCGCGTTCACCTGCCTTACGGTCGAGGAGCAGGAGGACCTAATCGAGATGCTCGACAAGATCCGCGTCCATTGGGAGGAACTAGATGCTTAAAACCCTCGCGGCATCGATCCGCGAATACAAGAAGCCGGCGATCCTCACGCCGATCCTCGTCATAGGCGAGGTGCTGTTCGAGGTCATGATCCCCTTTGGGACCGCCGCCCTCATCGAACAGATCAAGGCCGGAGCGAGCATGGGCACGCTGGGGCTCTACGGCCTGGCGCTCGCCGCCATGGCGCTCGTGTCGCTGGCGTTTGGCGCCGCGGCGGGCGTCACCTGCTCCAAGGCTTCGTGCGGCTTTGCCAAGAACCTGCGCCGCGACATGTTCGAGAACATCCAGACGTTCTCGTTTGCCACCATCGACCAGTTCTCCAGCTCCTCGCTGGTCACGCGCCTCACCACCGACGTGCAAAACGTCCAGGTGGCGTTCATGCAGCTCATCCGCACCGCCATCCGCAGCCCGCTCATGCTCATCTTCGCCTTCAGCATGGCCTACATCATGGGCGGCTGGCTGTCGTTCATCTTCCTGGCCGTGGTGCCGCCGCTGGCGATCGGCCTGTTCGCCATCATCCACTTCGTGGGACCGGTGTTCAAGCGCATCTTCAAGAAGTACGATGCGCTCAACGAGTCGGCCGAGGAGAACCTCTCGGGCATCCGCGTGGTCAAGAGCTACGTGCGCGAGGACTACGAGCGCCAGAAGTTCGGCGAGGCCGCCGAGAACGTCCGCCGCGACTTCACGCACGCCGAGCGCATGCTGGCCCTCAACAACCCCATGATGAACTTTGCCATCTACTGCGTGTTCGTGTTCGTGATCGGCATCGGCTCCTACGCCATCATCTCCACCAAGGGAGAGCTCATCGATGTGGGCCAGTTCTCCAGCCTCATCACCTACGGCTTCATGATCCTCACGAGCCTCATGATGCTCTCGATGGTGTTTGCCCAGATCATGATCGCCGAGGAGGGCGCCAAGCGCATCTGCGAAGTGCTCACCGCCAAGACCACCATCGACGAGCCCGCCGAGCCGGTCACCGCGATCGCCGACGGCTCCATCGACTTTGACCACGTGGGCTTTTCCTATGTGGGCGAGCGCGCCTGCGAGGCCCTTATCGACATCGACCTGCACATCAAGAGCGGCGAGACCATCGGCGTGATCGGTTCCACGGGCAGCTCCAAATCCAGCTTGGTACAGCTGATCCCGCGCCTGTACGACGTCACCAAGGGCTCCGTGCGCGTGGGCGGCGTGGACGTGCGCAACTACGACCTGGACACCCTGCGCAACGGCGTGGCCATGGTCCTACAAAAGAACGTGCTGTTCAGCGGCACCATCGCCGAGAACCTGCGCTGGGGCAACCCCGAGGCCACCGATGAGGAGGTCGTGGAGGCAGCCAAGCTCGCGCAGGCAGACGAGTTTGTGCGCGGCTTTGCCGACGGCTACGACCATAAGATCGAACAGGGCGGCTCCAACGTGTCCGGTGGCCAAAAGCAACGCCTGTGCATCGCGCGCGCCCTGCTCAAGCATCCCAAGATCCTTATTTTGGACGACTCCACCAGCGCCGTTGACACCAAGACCGATGCGCTGATCCGCGCGGGCCTTAAGAGCTACCTGCCCGAGGCCACCAAGATCATCATCGCCCAGCGTACCAGCTCCGTGGAGGACGCCGACCGCATCATCGTTATGGACGAGGGGCGCATAGAGTCGGTGGGCACGCACGAGGAGCTGCTGCACACCAGCCCGATCTACCGCGAGGTCTACATCTCGCAAAACAAGAAAAGCCACGATGACAAGGATCTGGGCGATGTCCCCGCAAAAGAGGCCGCGTCCGCAAAGGAGGTGAGCGCACATGAGCGCTAAGCAGTCTGCCGCCGCGACCAACGGCAGCGCCAAGAAGGGCGGCGCCCTCAGCGTGCTCGGCCGCGTGCTCAAGATGCTCTTCAGCTTCTACCCGGTCCTTTTGCCCATCACGCTCGTGGCCGTGGTCGTCAACGCCATCATCCAGGCCATGCCCAACGTGTTCATGGAGCGCGTGCTCACCATCGTGGGCTCCGTGTGGCAGACCGGCGACTGGGCCGGCGCGTCGCACGGCATCATCCTGAATGCCGCCATCCTGGCCAGCCTGTACGTGCTCGCCACCTGCTGTTCCACGTTTTGGACGCAGTCCATGGCCATCATCACGCAGGGTTCGCTCAAAAAGTTCCGCTGCAAGATGTTCGACCACATGCAGAGCCTGCCGATCCGTTACTTCGACACACACCAGCACGGCGACGTCATGAGCTACTACACCAACGACATCGATGCCATGCGCATGATGATCTCGCAGAGCCTGCCGCAGCTGCTGTTCACCTCGCTCATGCTGATCATGCTCATGGGCATCATGCTGTTCTACAGCATCCCCATGGCGCTCGTGGTGGTGGGCGGCGTGCTCATCATGGTGAGCTGCACCAAGTTTTTGGGCACCCGTTCCGCCAAGAACTTCGTGCGCCAGCAAAAGGCCATCGCCGGGCTTGAGGGCCATGTCGAGGAGGCCATGGGCGGCCAGCGCGTCATCAAGGTGTTCTGCCACGAGGACGAGGCGCAGGCCGATTTCGAGCGCATCAACGACGAGCTGGAGGCCGCCGCGCGCTCCGCGAACACCTACGCCAACACACTCATGCCCATCCTTATGAACCTGGGCAACCTGCTCTACGTGATCGTGGCGCTGGCCGGCGGCGTGTTCTTGGCGCTGGGCATCCCCAACCTGTCGCTGTCGGGTCTGCCGCTCACCATTGCGGTGGCGGTGCCGTTCCTCAACATGACCAAGCAGTTCACCGCGCAGATCGGCCAGGTTTCCAACCAGATCAACGCCGTTGTTATGGGCATGGCCGGCGCCAAGCGCATCTTCGAGCTGCTCGACGAGGAGCCCGAACACGATGAGGGCTACGTGACCCTGGTCAACGCGCGTCGCGACAAGGCAACCGGCAAGCTCGTCGAATGCTCCGAGCGCACCGGCACCTGGGCCTGGAAACACCCGCACTCAACCGGCGAGATCGAGTACGTGCCGCTCGAGGGCGATGTGGTCATGGAGCACGTTGACTTTGGCTACACGCCCGATCACGAGGTCCTGCACGACGTGAGCGTGTACGCCAAGCCGGGCCAGAAGGTGGCCTTTGTGGGTGCGACCGGCGCGGGCAAGACCACCATCACCAACCTGATCAACCGCTTTTACGACATCGCCGACGGCAAAATCCGCTACGACGGCATCAACGTGAACAAGATCAACAAGAACGACCTGCGCCGCTCGCTGGGTATGGTGCTGCAAGACGTCAACCTATTCACCGGCACGGTGATGGACAACATCCGCTACGGCCGCCTGGATGCCACGGACGATGAGTGCATCGAGGCCGCCAAGCTGGCGGGCGCCGACTCGTTCATCAAGCACCTGCCGCACGGCTACGACACCATGCTCACCGACAACGGCTCGCAGCTCTCCCAAGGCCAGCGCCAGCTCGTGAGCATTGCGCGCGCCGCCGTGGCCGACCCGCCCGTCATGATCCTGGACGAGGCCACGTCCTCCATCGACACGCGCACCGAGGCCATCGTGCAGCGCGGCATGGATGCGCTCATGCACGGACGCACCACGTTTGTGATCGCTCATCGCCTGAGCACCGTGCGCAACTCCGACGTGATCATCTGCCTGGATCACGGCCGCGTCATCGAGCGCGGCACGCATGACGAGCTCATCGCCAAGGGCGGCTACTACTACCAGCTCTACACCGGCGCATTCGAGCTGGAATAGTGCTTTCGCCTTGAAAGCGCGGTCGCGCCACAGCCGCACGACCGCGCTTTCTTGCCCTACAATGGGTTCGCATGTACGCGGCACCGCGAACACAAACGCTGCAAGGAGACTCCATGCTACTGGCAATCGATATGGGCAACACCCAAACCGCGCTCGGGCTGTTCGACGGCGATCGGCTCGTCCATTCCTGGCGCATGCCCACCGACCGCACCTTCACCAAGGACGAGCTGCATGTTCGCCTGCTCGGCTACTTTCATAAAGACGGGCTCGATTTTTCCCAGGTCGATGCCATCGCATTCGCCGGCGTTGTGCCACAGCTCGTGCAGGAATGGCGCGCCGTGGCAGATCTGGCCGGGTGCGACGTTGTGGTAGTGAGCCCCGAGACCGCGCCGCACACCTGCGCCCACGCGCAAAACCCACAGGAGGCGGGGGCGGACCGCATCGCCAACGCCGCTGCCGCGGCGGCGCTCTACGGCACCCCCAGCATCGTGGTCGACTTTGGCACCGCCACCAATATAGATGTCATCGACGAGGACGGATGCTACATCGGTGGCGCCATCGCCCCGGGCGTGCGCATCTCCCTCGATGCCCTCATCGCCCGCGCAGCGCGTTTGGCGAGTGTCCCGTTCGAAACGCCCACGCACGCCATCGGCGCAAACACCGTCGAGGCGGTGCAGAGCGGCACCATCATCGGCGCGGCCGCCATGGCCGAGGGCCTGGTCGCTCGCATCAAACGCGAGCTCGACCGACCCGACGCCACGGTAATCGCCACCGGCGGACTCGCAACCACCGTGGCCACCGCTACCGACGCCTTCGACATCATCGATCCGCAGCTCACCCTCAAGGGCATCTGCGAGATCTACCGCGCCAACCAGTCAAAATAGCCGCTTGGGCGGCGGAGCTCCCAGGGCAAGGCCGGGGGCGAGCACATAGCGAACGCCCAGGGCCGCCGCCCCAGCCGCCCCGAGCGCACCCGCACCAACAAATTGCAACAAAAAAGAGGGCGACAGGAACTCCAATCCCTGTCGCCCTCCTGGTGTATTTACAGCGTGCCCAGCTCGGCAACCACGCGGCCCACGCGGTCCTCGGGCTCCTTCACATCGATACCCTCGTAGCGGAAGAAGCGCGCCGGGTTGTGCATGAGGTCCTCGAGCGGCACCAGCACAAAGTCGCGCTCTCCCAGACCGGGATGCGGCAGGCGCAGCTTGTTGCCGCCGTGAATCTCGTTGTCCATCCACAAAAGGTCGCAATCGATGGGGCGCGGGCCGTTTGCCTTGGCCTTGCCGGAGCGGTCGCGGCCCAGCTGCAGCTCCACCTTGCCCAGCTCATCCAGCAGGATGAGCGGCGCCAGCTCGGTCTTGATCTCGATCACCGCATTGGCAAAGGCGTCCTGATCCGTTTCGTAGGCGGGCTCGCTCTCGTAAATGCGCGAGCAGCTCGACACACACGTCATGGGGATCTGGGCAATGAGGTCGCGCGCGGTGCGGATGTTCTCCAAACGGTCGCCCTCGTTGGAGCCGAGCGCCACGTAGGCGCGGCGCGGCTGCGGGCGGGCGATCGCCCAAAAACCATTCAGGAACTGGGCGAACCCGGCAACGTTGTGCACGCGCACGATGTTTGCGCCCTGCTCGATGGCGCCCAGGCACACGCCGAACGTGGCGATGTCGCGCTCCCTGGCGTTTGCCACGCCCGAGATGGCGCCCACCAGGCGCTTGCGCGATACGGCACACAGCGTGGGATAGCCCAGCGAGGCGATCTTGCCCAGCTCGCGTTGGATAACGATGTCCTCGTTGGCCTCCTTGCCAAAGCCCGGGCCCGGATCCAGGCAGATGCGCTCGCGGGCCACGCCTGCGTGTATGAGCGCGCGGGCCTGGTCGGACAGGAAGCCCATGACGCGACGCATGATCGGGGCCGAATCGGGCAGGGTGAAGCGGCGGAGCTGCGCGGAGCGGCTGCCGTTGTATGCGGTGGCCCCGGAGCGCGCCATCACGGACGCGAGGGCATCGCCGGTCTTGGCGTTGTCAGCGGAGGCGGTTGCGGGCGCCTCCTCGGTCTTGGCCGCACGGGCATGCTCCTCGGCAGCCTGCGCCGCGGCGGCCTCGGAGCCGTTGGGCATGTCGCCGAACGGCAGCTGAGGCTGAACGATGCCGTTCGTGAGCTTTTGCTTCCCGCGGCGACCGGTCGTCCCCTGCTTGGCCGCCTCGGCGGCCTCGCGCGCCTTCTCGGCCATAAATGCGGCAGCCGAGGTATCCAGCTGCACCGCGGTATGCGTGCGCACAGGCTCGGAGTCGCCCACCTCGCCGGCGTGCATCACGATCACGCCGCAGTCCGACTCGCTCACAAAATCGACCATGCGCGGGTCGGTAAAGCCGGTCACGTCGTTCACGATCGAAGCGCCCACGCGGACCGCCGCCTTGGCGACCTCGACGTGGCGCGTATCGATCGAAACGATGGCACCGGCCTGGGCGAGAGCGCGCACCACGGGCAGCACGCGCTTGGCCTCCTCGTCGGGGGTCACCGGCGTAAAGCCCGGACGCGTCGACTCTCCACCCACGTCGATGATGTCCGCACCGTCGTCGAGCATCTGCAGGCCGTGCTTGATGGCAACATCGGGGTCGACGTTGTCGCCGCCATCGCTAAACGAATCGGGTGTTACGTTGAGCACGCCCATGATGCGCGGGCGATCGAACTTCAATTCGTATTTTCCGCAGCGCCAAACTTTAGAATCGCGTGCCATAGGACGGCTCCTCGTGCTCTTTGATGGTTCGAACAATCCATGCGCCGGCGGCACCTTAGGCACCGGCCGGTCACAGCAATATACCCATTGTATCGAGCGAATTGCCGCGCGGGTAGCCAACGCGTGTTTTTATGCAAACCGGCCCGGTGCAGATACCGTATGATGTTTGTCACATATTTACGAATCCCAACGGCGGCCGGGACTTTTCGAAGGACGTGGCCGCGCTGATACTCCAAGGAGCATCCCATGTCCCGGGTTTACACATTCGCATCGTGGAACGTCAACGGCCTGCGCGCCGTCCTTAAAAAGGAGCCGAGCTTTACCGATATCGCCGCCGAGCTCGATGCCGACATCCTCGCCCTGCAGGAAACCAAGCTGCAGGAGGGACAGGTCGATATCGATCTGCCCGGCTACCACCAGGTGTGGAGCTATGCCGAGCGCAAGGGGTACTCCGGCACCGCGGTGTTCACGCGCGAGGAGCCGCTCTCCGTTCTCCATGCCGATGCCGTTCTTGAGGCGGGGCGCGCGGCGGGGCTTTCCGACGAGGCGCTCGAGCTTGTTGCGGCGGCCGCCACGGAGGGCCGCGTGTGCGCCCTCGAGTTCGAGCGCTTTTGGTTTGTGGACGTCTACACGCCCAACGCGCAAAACGAGCTGGCGCGCATCGACACGCGCATGGCATGGGACGACGCCTACCGCACGTTCCTGTTGAGCCTTGAGGGCGAGACCGGTAAGCCGGTGGTAACCTGCGGCGACTTCAACGTCGCCCATGAGGAGATCGACCTCAAGAACCCCAAGTCCAACCGCGGCAACGCAGGATTTTCGGACGAGGAGCGCGGCAAGTTCACCGAGCTGCTCAATGCGGGGTACACCGACACGTTCCGCCAGATCTACCCCGACCTGGCAGGGGCCTACAGCTGGTGGAGCTACCGGTTCAACGCGCGCAAGAACAACGCCGGCTGGCGTATCGACTACTTCCTGGTGAGCGACGCGGTTGCCGGGCGCGTGCACGACGCCGCCATTCGCAACGATATCTACGGGTCCGACCACTGCCCCGTCACGCTCACGATCGATCTGTAAGAGGCGCGCCAGCCGGGGCGGGAAGCCGCCGTTAGCCGGGCGCTCACCTGGGGCACCCAACGGTCGGTCGGCCGGCCCCGTCCCGACCGCACGGGGCCGGCCGACCATCGTCCCCGCCCCGACCGCGGCGCCCTCAATCTCTCCCGCGCAGGTCGAACTTGTGCACCACGCGGTCGATGCGGCGCGTCCACGGAACATACAGCACCAGCAGGAACACCGCCGTGGCCACCCCATGCATCGCGTCGAACGGCAGGGAGGCCGCAACGCGCAGGGCCGTGCCCTCCCACGTCAACGGCTTCACAAAGGCAAGGACGTCGTAGGCGTTGATCACCGCGCCGTAGAGGAAGCCCGAGAACAGACCCGCGGCCGCCAGCGCAAGCCTGCGGGGCGAGCCATCGGGTCGCACGAAGGCCCCGGTGCGGGCGATGGCTCCGCCCAAATAGCCCACCAGCCCCCATGCGTACATCTGCCAAGGGGTCCACATGCCCTGACCGAAGAAGAAGTTGCTGGTGAGGGCCGCCAGGGCACCCACCAAAAAACCCGCGCGGCACCCGAGCGTCGCGCCGGCGATGATCGCGATGGCCGACACCGGCTTGAAGTCTGGGACGGGAGCGAACAGGATGCGCCCCGCCGCCGCCAGCGCCGCGAGCACCAAGGTGGGCATGATCTGGCGAAGGGCCGGGCGCGAGCGCTCGTAATTCGCAAAGAACAACATGAGCACGGTGCCCACCGAGACCAGCAGGGCAAGCGCGGACTGCTGCAGGCCCATGGCAAACAGCAGCAGCATTATCGCAGGCACGGCAAGAATCAAAAGCAGATCGAAGGCGGCTGAACGCATGCGGTGCACCCCCTACGGCCGGTAGTACACGTTGCCGCGGAAGAACTCGTCCGCAGGCTGCGTGCAGGCGATCTCGCCATCGAACATCATGGAAACGTAGTCGGCGGCCTGAAGCACAAAGTCCAGGTCGTGCGTGGCCATGACGATGGTCACGCCGTCGGCGCGCAAACGCGTGAGGACGCGGGCGACCAGTGCTCGCGCGGCGGCATCCAAGCCCTTGGTTGGCTCGTCGAGCAGCAGTGTTTGCGGCTTGAGCAGCAGAAGTTTGCCCAGGGCCAAAAGCTGCTGCTGCCCGCCGGACAGGTCATACGGATGCAGTCCCGATCGGTTGGCAATGCCCAGAGCCCCGAGCATGCGCTCGACCGATTCCTCGTCATACCCCGCCTGAGGCGCCCATTCCATAAGCTCGTCGCGAACGGTCTCCGCCGCAAAGAGCGCTCGGGGATCCTGCGGGAGCAGCGCCAGACCGCCCGGCCGCACGCGCACCCGGCCTCGCACCGGCTTCTCGATGCCCGCGATAAGGCTAAGCAGCGTCGATTTGCCGCAACCGTTGCCGCCCACCAGCGCATGGATGCGGCCCGCGGGAACCTCTACGTCGAGGTTCCGGGCAACCCAGTTGGCATCGCGCGTGTAGCGGAACCACACGCCGGAACAGGAGGCAGCCGGCTTGGCCGCGCCGGGCTCGGCTGCATGCGGGGCGGCGGCGTCGGGCTTGGCCACGTACGGAGCGGGTGCGCTCCGTACGGCCGTGTTCCGCTCGGTCGCGCCCCGCTCGCGCTCAACGGGGGCCGCGGCCGCCAGCGTGCCGCGCGGCTCCAGCAGGCGCGGGCGCCGCGCGAGCGTCTCGAGATTCTCAACTGGCGCAACCCCACCATCGGTGAGCTCGAATGCGCAGGTAGCGTAGTCGATCATCGCCTGCGGGGAGTGCGTAGCCACCACAACCGTGCAGCCCAGCTCGCGGTTGGCGCGAAACAGCGCGTGCAGGAAATTCTTCTCGGCAATGGGATCGAGCTGCGAGGTGGGCTCATCGAGCAGCAATAGCCTGGGCTGCATAACGAGCGTCGACGCGAGGGCCAAGATCTGCTTGCGACCGCCCGACAGCTCATCGGTCGACCGCCTCACCCAATCATCGATACCAAAAAAGTAGCTGGTCTCCGCCACCAAGCGGCGCATCTCGTCCCGGTCTGTTCCCAGGTTCTCCAGGCCAAACGCCATCTCGTGCCACACCGTCTCGCACACGATCTGGTTGTTGGGATTTTGAAAGACATATCCCACGGTCCGCGCAGACTGCTCGGTGCTCAACGACTCCACGGGCGCGCCGAACACCTCTATAGAACCGCACAGCGTGCCGGCCGGGGCGATCTGGGGCTTGGCGAGCGAGAGCAGCGTGGATTTTCCGCTTCCCGTTTCGCCCACAAGCAGGGCAAACGATCCGCTTGGAACCGAAAACGACACCTGGTCGAGCACCGCGGCCGCATCGCCTTGACCGGGATACGCGAACGATACGTTGCGATACACCAGCGCGGTCTGATCGTTCGTTTTGGTCATCGCCCATCAACCCCTTTTCCCTTTCCGGTTTCCAACAGCAGTCTTTCAATGGCGAACAGGACGCTCGGCAACAGCATCCACGCAGCGTAGGGCACGTATCCCCACCAGGGTACCAACGCGGGCATGGTTGGGTAGAACGCGAATTGCGCCGTGGCAACGTAGCCCAGCAGCGCCGCAGCCAGCGCAAATACCGCGATGAGCCCGAGCGCCCATGCGTCGCGCCCGCCGAACCTAAAGCGCGCATACGTGGTGCGCCTGGTTGCGGCACCCCACCCGCGGGCGCGCATGGCATCGGCCGTCTCGAGCGAATCCTCCATGGCCCACCCCATGAGCACGGAGCTCAACCGCAGGCGAAACCGCAGGTTAAGGTGACGATCGGCGCGCACGGCGGCGGACGGACACGCAGGTTCGTCCCGGCGCGAGGAATCGGCCGGGCACGCATTCCCGCACCTGAGCGCGGATTCGGGCGTGACGGCCGGCGCACGGGCGGCAAAAGACGCGGTCGCGCACGACTGCGCTACCCGCTGCACCGCATCGATCGTTTTGCCCTGGCGAACAAACCGCGGGATCAGGCGCATTGCCATGGAGATCATGAGCGCCACCGTTGGGGCGGCGTTACCCAACAGCGCCATAACGCGGTCGAAGGGCAACAGCTCGGCAGCCCCCATGAACCACGTGACGCTCGCCACGAACAGCGCGCCCATGGACGCGCCGTACGCCAGGCTCTCCGCATACACCGCATGGGTGCCAATGCGCAGCAGCTCCGTTGACCCCGATGCCGAGAACAGCGGGTTTACCAGCGATATCAGGATGATTACGGGAATCTGCCAACGCAGCATCCCCGTTGCCTGCGCCACGCCGCGCACGGCGCAGGAGAACAACAGGGCGCCCAAAAGCGACAACCCGATAAGAACGGGCTGCATGCAGGCCATGGTGAGGGCGAGCGTCACCGCCACGTAGACCGCGGGGACCACGGGGTGGCAGGTGGCAAATGGCAGAGTGTCGCTTGTCCGCCCCATTCGTCCTCCTCGTAATCGCCACAGACGACGCCGGCCCCCATGCCGGAGCCGGCGCGTTATCCACAATTTCGTCCCCAACAGTATCCCATCCAAGCAGCGGTCTTGTACAAGCAAAGCACGGGGCGATCGCCCCGCTAACAAAACGCGCATCACAAGCCTGGTCAAACGATATATCTGCAAAAAGGGGTTGTACGCTTTGCGTTCCCTTGACGGCGGCGAAAAACTGTCCCGCTCGCTGCGGTATCATTCTTGGAACGTATCGGGTGCGCCCTCGCCCCAACCGGGCGTGGCTCCGATGCCTCATTTAACCGATCCATCAGGGGAGCAACACCACATGGATATCACCGCGATTATCATGGCCGCCGGCGAGGGGACCCGCATGAAGTCCAACCACGCCAAGGTGAGCCACAAGATTTTGGGCAAGCCGATGATCTGCTGGGTCACCGACGCCGCCCTTGCAGCAGGTTGCAGCCGCGTCATCGTCGTTGTGGGCAGCCACTCCGATGAAGTACGCGCCATTCTCTCCTCTTCGTACGAGGGTTCCGACCACGCAAACGCCATCGAGTGCGTCGAACAGGTCGAGCGCCTGGGCACCGGCCACGCCGTCCGCGTGGCCCTCGAGGCTACCGGCGTCAACGCCGGACCCGTCGTTGTTTTGAACGGCGACCTGCCTCTCATCCAGGCCTCTACGATCCGCGCGTTTGCCGACACGGTTGCATCTGGCGATCACGCTGCGGCGGTCCTCACCATGACCGCGCCCAACCCCTTTGGCTACGGCCGCATCCAGTTGGATGGCACGGGCTCCGTTGAGCGCATTATCGAGCAAAAGGACTGCACGCCTGAGCAAGACGCCACGCTCCTCGAGTGCAACGCCGGTTGCTACGCCTTCGACGGCGCACTGCTCGCGCAGCACATCGACGAGATCGGCTGCGACAATGCCCAGCATGAGTATTACCTGCCCGACATGGTGCAGATCCTGCGCGGACACGGCCGTAGCGTGACAATCCACCACTGCGAGGACTACCGCGACGGCCTGGGCGTGAACTCCCGTGCGCAGCTCGCCGAACTCACCGCCATCGCGCGCGATCGCATCAACGAGGGCCTCATGGCTTCGGGCGTCACCTTCATCGACCCCACGCAGGCCTGGATCTCCCCCGACTCCACCATCGGTCGCGACACCATCGTGTGGCCGCAGACCCACCTGATCGGCACCTGCCATATCGGCGAGGAGTGTCAGCTGGGGCCCAACACGCGCCTGACCAACGTGTCCGCCGGCAACGGCTGCGTCATCGACGAGACCGTGGGAATGGACTCCGTGCTCGAGAACGACGTCGACTGCGGCCCGCGCGCCTACCTGCGCTCCGGCACGCACATGCTCAATGGCTCCAAGGCCGGCACGCATGTCGAAATCAAGAATTCCACCATCGGTGAGGGTTCCAAGGTCCCGCACCTGTCCTACATCGGCGACACCACCATGGGCAAAGGCGTGAATGTCGGCGCCGGATCCATCACGTGCAATTATGATGGTAAGAACAAGCATGCGACCACGATCGGCGACAACACGTTTATCGGGTCGGATACGATGATGGTTGCACCCGTCAACATTGGCTCTGACGTCATCACCGGCGCCAGCAGCTGCATCACCAGGGACGTTGCGGACGGCGCGCTCGCCATCGAGCGCAACGACCAGCGCGTCATCGAGGGTTACACCGAGCGTCACCGCGCCCGTTTGTAATAGACAGAATAGGTAGTCGAGGCGTTTCAAAAAGGAGAAGGAGACATGCCGACAACCGATCCCAAAAAGACTATGGACATCAGCAAGATTCTGCGCGTCTATTCGGGCTCTTCCAACCGTGCGCTCGCAGAGAAGATTGCGAACATCCTGGGAGTCGAGCTTTCCGGCCTCACCCTCAAGCAGTTCGCTAACGGTGAGATCTACGCCCGCTACGACGAGACCGTCCGCGGCGCCGATGTCTTCCTGATCCAGTCCGTCGCCGGCGGCAACGTCAACGACATGCTCATGGAGCTGCTCATCGCGACCGACGCGGCCAAGCGCGCCTCCGCCCGCTCCATCACCGCCGTCATCACCCACTACGGCTACGCTCGCCAGGATCGCAAGGCCGGCCCCCGCGAGCCCATCACCGCCCGCCTTGTCGCCAACCTGCTCGAGTGCGCCGGTGTTGACCGCGTCATCACGCTCGACCTGCATCAGGGCCAGATCGAGGGCTTCTTCGACATCCCGGTGAACCACCTGTCCGCTCTGCCGCTGTTCGGCGAGTACTACAACAACATGGGCTTCGACACCGACAACCTGGTTGTCGTCTCCCCCGACGTGGGCCGCGCCAAGGCAGCCAAGAAGCTCTCCGACATGCTCGGCTGCAGCCTCGCCATCGCCCACAAGGGCCGTCCGCGCCACAACGCCGCCGAGGTCATGGGCATCATCGGCGACATCAAAGGCAAGACCTGCATCATCAACGACGACATGATCGACACCGCGGGCACCCTGTGCGCCAACGTCAAGGAGCTCAAGGCCATGGGCGCCGGCGACATCTACGTGTGCGCCACCCACGGCATCTTCTCTGGCAAGGCCATCGAGCGCCTGAACGAGGCCCCGATCGTCGAGTGCGTCGTGACCGACGCCATCCCGGTCGAAGTCGGCGGCAAGATCAAGACGATCTCCGTTGCCGAGGAGTTCGCCGAGACCATCGCGGCCGTGTACCACGAGGAGTCCGTCTCCCGTCTGATTGGCGGCGACTTCGCGCTGTAGGGGCGCGGACGCGGCGCAACCGCATTTTGCTTTTGCAGGGGCAGGCTTCGGCTTGCCCCTTTTTGTTTGCGCTCAGGCGGCCGGAGCGGGCGCGGCACATGCTTGGCCCCAGGCGTACGAGCGATGCGCCGTCAAGACGGTCGTTCAGCGGTCCAACAATGCTGTTGGACCTTTGGGTGCGATTTGCAAGGCCTCGATTCGAATCTTTCTTTTCTCCGCCCCACCGCGACAGGCGCGTGCGATGCTTGCGACATGGAACCTCTGATTATTTCCCACACAACGGCCCTTGAGGGCATCAGGCGCGCACGCTTTCTGTACGGTGATCTTCCCTGGGAGGTTGTCGAGGGTGCGGCAGCGCGGCGGATACTGGACGAAAGCGTCCCCAACGCGCGCAATATTGATGTCGAGGCTCTCAAACGGGAGAGCATTCTGGCGGACGATTGCATCGGCCCCATAGATGTGTTCTGCCTCAGCAAGAACCGCAGGAGAAACCCCTTGTTCCGGTGTCACTGCACCTCGAAGACGCCTAAGCATCTCTCGCTACTCAGCATCACGCATAACGTATATTGCATTGCGCCCGCACACGCGCTTGCTCAAGCCCTTCGCGGCTTCAGCATCGCATCCGCCGTCTCACATGTCATGGAGCTTACCGGCAGCTATGCCTTGCCGCCGCTCGATATGGGAAACGACCAGTCTGCCAGGTATCATCTCTCTCCCGCAATAACGCCCAAAGAGCTCAAACCTTTAGTCCAACACTACAGATCGGCCAACGATTCCTCCTTTTGCCATGCGGCAACGTATGCGCTTGCCGGATCGGCATCGCCTTTCGAAACTATAGTGTTTGCCATGCTATGTCTGCCCGCGCAGTACGGTGGATTTGGTTGCGGCTCACTGCCTGGCGGAGCCCTCCTCAACCATACAATTGAGTTCGATTTGGACGCACGTATCATGTCCTCGGGCATGCCATACGCGATATGCGATCTATATTTTCCGCTGGCAAAAATCGACTTTGAATACAACGGAGCTACTCACGACCTGGACAGCTCTCATCTACACGACAATCGTCGCAACAACGGTTTGCGCAGCATGGGAATAGAGGTGATAAATATCGCTCGCAACCAGGTAACCGACCTCGAGGCGCTTGAGGCGATGGCCCGGATGGTCCATCGCGACGCGGGCAAACGCTTTAGGTATTCCATCTCCGGCTATCGAACTCGCCAGCAAAACCTTCTACACGGGCTTCTTCAATGGTGCAACCACTCGTAATGTAGGCAAACACCGGCCTCGAAATCAATACATGCGCCGCATGGTGGCAGATTTTCGCAAATATGGGTAAGTTGGGACACCATTAGCCGGCGAAACCATGCGAAACAGACCAATCAAAATAGGCGCTGGGAAATGATGGGTGTACATCGACCTCGCTACCAGGCAGTTTGTCAGGCAGCAAGAACCGCTCGGTTTTCGCCTCACGCTTAGGAGCTTGATTTGTCAGCTATAAAAGCCATATTTGCGAAAATCTGCCACCTTCGCAAAAAAATCTATTTATAGACCCCTCGCGTTCAACGCTAAATGATATGTAAGAGCCGTCCGACATCACAGCGGACGCCCGGCGGCGCCTCCCCGGAGGGCATTTGACAGCCCGGGCGGCGCAGGGCACCATTAAACGCGGCAAACCAAGCGAAAGGAACCCCATGGCAGCAGCGCAGCCGCAAAAAATCAGAATGGTCGCCGGGCTTGGAAACCCGGGCGACGAATACAGCGCCACGCGCCACAACGCGGGCTTCAACGCCATCGACGTCCTGGCGCAACAGGCCGGTGTATCGTATTGGAAGAACCAGTCGGGCGCTGAGGTGGCCGCCATCAACGTCAACGATCCCGACGAGCCCTCGGGCAAACGAGAGGTTGTGCTGGTAAAGCCGCAATCTTACATGAACACCAGCGGCGGTCCCATATCGAAGCTCTGCAAGCAGTACAAGGTGGCGCCGGCGGAGCTGCTGGTAATCCACGACGAGCTCGATATCCCCGCAGGCGATGTGCGCGTCAAGATCGGCGGCGGGCACGCGGGACACAACGGGCTTCGGTCCATCATCGATAAGCTGGGCAGTCGCGACTTCGCGCGCGTGCGGACCGGCATAGGCAACCCTCCAGGGCGAATGCCCGTTGCGGACTTCGTTCTGGAGCAGCTTCGCGGGCGCGAACAGGAGGACTTCGACGTCACCTGTGCCCAGGCGGCCGAGGCTGCCGCGCTGGCCGTTACACGCGGCGTGGTTTTTGCCCGCGACCACGTAAACGGCGGCGCGGCGGGAAACGGCAAACACTAAACGGCGGCGTTGTACGGCGCCGCGCGTCCCCAGGGGTGGTTATTCGATCGAATAACCACCCCTGCCATTTATGAGGAACCGTTGCGCCGCTCGCGGAACGCACGGACGAGCACCCATGCCAACGCGGCCCCGGGGAGTATACTGGGCATCGTATGCGCATATTCGCTGCATATGCTGCGTATACGGTTGCAATTGGAGCCTCCGCACGTCTCGCGCGCGGCCGCCCCAGTCCATACAGAGAGGGGTTCTATGTTTGAAATCCTGAAGAAGACGCAGTTCTCGGAGAAGGTCTTCGAGTTCCGCGTCCACGCTCCTAGGATGGCCAAGAAGGCGCACGCCGGCCAGTTCCTCATGGTGCGCATCGACGAGACGGGCGAGCGCGTGCCGTTCACCTTCGCCAACTGGAATCCGGAGGACGGCTGGATCGAGTTCATCTTCATGGTAGTGGGCAAGACCACCCAGTGCCTCTCCGAGCTCAACGAGGGCGACTTCATCCGCGACATCACCGGCCCGCTCGGTCGCCCCACCGAGATCGAGGGCGATTCCGTAGCCGTCATTGGCGGCGGCGTTGGCCTGGCCATCGCCTACCCGGTTGCCCGCATGCTGTGCGAGCAGGGCAAGAACGTCTATGTCATCATGGGCGCGCGCACCAAGGACCTCCTTATCCTGCATGAGCAGTTCGACGCGCTGCCGCTGGCGGGCCTGTTCGTCACCACCGACGACGGCACCATGGGCGAGAAGGGCGTTGTCACCCTGCCGCTCGCCCGCCTGTGCGAGACCGACGCCATCGACCACGCCTTCTGCGTGGGTCCGGTGCCGATGATGAAGTTCTCCTCCCTCACCTGCCACGAGCACAACATCCCGATCATCGCCAGCCTCAACCCGATCATGGTCGACGGTACCGGCATGTGCGGCTGCTGCCGTGTCGAGGTCGGCGGCGAGACCAAGTTCGCCTGCGTCGACGGCCCGGACTTCGACGCCAGCGCCGTTGACTGGGACGACCTGGCGGCACGCCAGGCCAGCTATCGAGGGGAAGAGGCCGAGTCGGTCGCTCGTCACAAGGAGGCTTGCGCATGCCAGAAGTAAAGAAGTATCGCCCCAATATCGGCGCCCCGCGCGTGACCCCCAACGAGGAGCCCGCAGCTGAGCGCGCGTGCGATTTCCGTCCGGTCGACACCGGCTTCACCAAAGAGGACGCCATCGCCGAGGCCAACCGCTGCCTCGACTGCAAGAAGCCCCTGTGCATGGAGGGCTGCCCGGTAGGCGTTCACATCCCGCAATTCATCGCCAAGATCCGCGAGGAGGACTGGGGCGGCGCCCTCGAGACCATCAAGGGCGACAACCTGCTTCCCTCCGTCTGCGGCCGCGTGTGCCCGCAGGAGAGCCAGTGCGAGGGCAAGTGCATCCTGGGCCGTAAGGGCGAGGCCGTGGCTATCGGCCAGCTCGAGCGCATGGTGGGCGACATGGCCGAGGAGGTCGGCCGCGCACCGCAGTGCAAGCCCAAGAACGGCAAGAAGGTCGCCATCGTAGGCTCCGGCCCCTCCGGCATCGCCTGCGCCGGCGAGCTGGCGCGGGAGGGCTTCGACGTCACCGTGTTCGAGGCCTTCTTCACCGGCGGCGGCGTGCTCACCTACGGCATCCCCGAGTTCCGCCTGCCCAAGAAGATCGTCAAGCGCGAGATCGAGGGCCTGGAGCAGCTGGGCGTCCACTTTGAGTACAACTCCGTTGCCGGCCGTCTGTTCGACGCCGACGAGCTGTTCAACGAGGAGGGCTTCGACGCCCTGTACCTCGCCGTGGGCGCCGGTCTCCCCCGCTTCCTCAAGGTCCCGGGCGAGAACCTGCCGGGCGTGTACTGCGCAAACGAGTACCTCACCCGCACCAACCTCATGCATGCGTACGACTTCCCGGTCTACGACACCCCCATCCGCCACGGCAAGAACGTCGTGGTGTTCGGCGGCGGCAACGTTGCCATGGACGCCGCCCGCACCGCCCTGCGCCTGGGCGCCGAGAGCGTCACGCTGGCCTACCGCCGCACCGAGGCCGAGATGCCCGCGCGTTTGGCCGAGGTCCATCACGCCAAGGAAGAGGGCGTCAAGATCCTCGAGCTGGCCAACCCGCTTGAGTTCATCAAGGGCGAGGACGGCTTCGTCGAGAAGGTCAAGCTGGAGAAGATGGAGCTCGGCGAGCCCGACGCCTCCGGCCGTCGTCGCCCCGTTCCGGTGGCCGACTCCGCCTTCGAGATCCCCTGCGACGTTGCGATCACCGCTATCGGCACCATGGCAAACCCGTTTGCCAAGCTCTGCGCCGATGTCGAGCTGAACCGCTGGGGCCTCATCGAGGCCGATGAGGACGGCCGCACGTCCAACCCGAAGGTCTGGGCCGGCGGCGACATCGTTACCGGTGCCGCAACCGTCATCCTGGCCATGGGTGCCGGCAAGAAGGCCGCCGCTTCCATGAAGAAGGCGCTGCTGGAGGAGTAGCCCGCGCGCGCGACTTCGCCGCTTCTCGGCTTCGCCATATTGCAAGCGAGCCTACGAGCCCGTCGACGCTTTCTCGCGTCGGCGGGCTTTTTGTGTGGCGCGCGGAGCACGGCGAGGGCCGTCGTGCCCCGGAGCTCGTGCGCAACCGGCCGCGACGAGGACCCTACGTATCGACATACCTGTAGATTCTGTTCTGCTACCCCTTCTCATAAGTGGGTACAAGCGACATATGACGTTTGTACGATATAGTGTCTCGCGCAAAACTCGCGCAAAAGCAGTTAGGAGCCTGTGTGAGCACCAAAGAAGCCCCCGCAACCGGCGCAACGGTCGACTACGACCTGCCCGGAAACGACCTCGATCCAGACACACCGTCCACAACCGACCGCAAGGCGATCCCGCTTCTCGTGAAGATATATGGCGCCCTGTGCGCACTCGACGGTGTGGTCTCCCTCCCGCTCATCGGCGCGTACTTCGGTATCGTGGCCTACCGCCTGGCAACCGAGCCCGACGCGGTCCTGATCGGTTCCAACATCACGCTCACGACCATCATGGCGGCCATCGGCGCGATCCTGTCGTTCGTGTCGAGCGTGGCGTTGGTCCTGTTCGGCTGGGCGCTGCTCAAGAGCTATCGACGCGACGCGGCGCGCTGGTCGTACGCCCTCATCGTCATGACCATCGGGCAGGTCCTCATCGCGGTCATGCTGCAGGGCATCGGGCCGCACCTCATCCGGCCGCTCATCCAGCTAGGCATCCTCACCGTTATCTCGGCCACCGTCGACCCGGCCCTTAAACAGGAACGCGAGCTGCAGCGCCGCCTGCGCGACATGCAGGACCGCGTGGCCGCCGAGGAGGGTATGCTCGGGCGCGACATCTCGGGCGAGGGCTACATCAAGCTCAATTTCTTCAACCTGTTCTGGGTATTCATGGTCTGCTGCGTCTTGGGCCTGATCATCGAGACCATCTTCCACTTCGCCTGGGTCGCGCCGGGCGAGTACCAGGACCGCGCCGGACTGCTGTTCGGCCCGTTCTCACCCATCTACGGCTTTGGCGCCGTGCTGCTCACCGTGGCCCTCAACCGCTTTTACAAGAAGAACTTCCTCATCATCTTTTTGGTGAGTGCCGTCATCGGCGGCTGCTTCGAGGCGGCGGTGAGCTGGTGGATGCAGGTGTCCTTCGGCGCTATTGCGTGGAGCTACTCGTTTGAGCCGCTGCCCGGCATCATCGACCCCATGGCCATCATCTTCGACGGGCGCACCTCGACGCCGTTCATGTGCATGTGGGGCATCCTGGGCGTGGCGTGGATCAAGCTGTGCCTGCCGCGCCTGCTCAAGCTCATCAACCTCATCCCCTGGAAGATGCGCTACTCCCTCACCGCCGTGGTGACCGCGCTCATGCTGGTCAACGGTATCATGACGCTCCAATCGCTCGACTGCTGGTTCTGCCGCGTAAGCGGTATCGAACCGTCCTCGCCGGTTGAGGAGTTCTATGCCGAGCACTTCGACAACGAATACATGGAGCACCGGTTCCAGAGCATGTCGATCCATCCCGACAGCTCCGGTCGTATCGATGGCCACGCGTAAGGCGCGGCGGACGGACGGCTCAGGAAGGCCAACGCACAAGACCCCCGATGGCTCAGGTCCATCGGGGGTCTTTTCATGTGCGAATTGAGCGGGGCAGCATCTTCCGGAGATGCCCACGCCGACGCAAGGCGGACAGGACGGCCAGGAGCGCGAGACCGGCAAGCACCGCAAGAGTCACCGCCTCACGGGGTGCCCGCCACAAAAAGGCCCGCATCCGGCGCATCGCCAGATACGAGCCCCAAAAGCTCATTGAACAAAAAACGCTATCGCTTGGTGGGCATGGTGTCCTCAAGCGAACAGACCATCGTGGCACGCGTGGTGCGCGGAATGATCTCACCTGCGCACGTCACCAGCGTAATCACGTGCTCGTTGTCCTTAATGCGATCCTTGGCATCGGGAGCTTGAGCAAGAGCCTGGGACAGCATATCCTGCAAGTACGCCTCAAAATCCTCCTGAGAGTCGAAGTTGGTACGACGAACATCCAGGTAGTTGTCCTGAACCTGTGCCGTAAACATCGGCTTAAATACGTATGTGGTCTCGGGCGTAAGGTAGTACACCTTGTCGATCTTGTCGAACTCCGCTTGATTCCTGGTGGCATCGATAATCTGGAACATCGAACCATCGTTCATGTGGTGGCCATACAGCGTCGTTTGCTGGTCGACAACGCCGGGTGCCGTGCCGTCCATATCCATAAAGATCGTGCCGTTGGCATTGTACTGACCGTTGGGCAGGTGACGCAGGAACTGCTTGTTATCGCGGCCCTTAGCAACCGGGTAGTTGATCCGCGTGCCGGGCACATAGATCCAACCCACGATCTGGTCGCTCTCCTTTGCCAGGGCGTCCCAATCGATCACCGGAATACCATCGCCCGCGCGGTCGGTCACCGCGGCCTGCTCAATAGCATCGTAGTGCTCGGATGCCTCCTTGTAGCCCTTCTGGGCATTAAGGAACAGGCCGCCGGCCACCAGCAGCAAAGCCACACCCACAATAATGAGCAGGTTGGAAACGATATTTGATCCGCGACGCTTTTTTGGGGCTCCCCCATCGGCAGGGCCGTCGTGGTAGCGGTCGGCGCCGTTGATGCGCAAAGCCTGCGGATGCCGAGCGGCGTACGCGCCGGACGACGCGGCGGACGAGGGCTGCTGACGCGGCGGAACCGCGCCAGGGCAAACGGGACGTACGCCGTTGAGGGCATGGGTCTGCGCCGTGTCGCCGGGGCGGTTGCTCATGGGCGGGCGGACCCCCTGCGGTTGCGGCGAGGCCGGATTTTGCCCCTGGGTGGGCGCGGGCCAAGAAGGCTGTGAGGGCTGCATCACCGGCGGACTCTGAGGCACGCGCCGAGTCGCGCCCGAGGAGGTCTGCGAACGAGACGCTTCAACGCCCGCTGCCGGGCGCGGGGAAACCTGAGCGCGAGGCGCATCCACGCCGGCGGCAGCCATGAACTGCGCTGTTTCGGACGGCGAGACATGGTGCGGCCGGGTGAAACGAGCCTGCGGCTGGAACTGTGGTTGGGGCTGGGGCTGCGGCCGAGAAGCCCCCGAAGAATCCCCCGCCTGCTTGAAATGGCGGCCGCCGTTAACGGACATGGCTCTTACGCCTCGGCCATCTCGCGCTTGAGCGCGGTGATGGCGTCACGATACTCGGGCATGGAGGAGCCGAGGATCTGGGTGGCGTAGATGGCGGCGTTCTTGGCGCCGTTGATGGCGACGCAGGCCACAGGCACGCCGGACGGCATCTGCACCATTGACAGCAGGGAATCGAGGCCGCCCAGGTCGGAGGTCTTCATGGGCACGCCGATAACGGGCAGCGGCGTGAAGGCGGCAACGACGCCGCCCAGGTGAGCGGCCTTTCCGGCTGCGGCGATGATGACCTTCATGCCGCGATCGGCAGCGGTCTCGGCCCACTCATGAACCTTCGCGGGGTTGCGATGCGCACTGGCAACGACCAACTCATACGGAACCCCGAGGCGCTCCAGCTCTGCCGCGCAACCCTCCATTACGGACAAATCGGACTTAGACCCCATGATGATGCCGACCAGCGGCGTTTGTGCGGGGGTGTTTTCAGTCATACTTCCTCCCATGGCGCTTAGCTTTTATCTTCGATTCAGTATACCCGCGAGCCTGCTGCGTGTAAGCCGATATCCCCACAAGCAAGCGGGCAGACCTACGAGAGGTTGGGCGAATAGCAAAGGGGACCGACCGCAGCCGATCCCCCTTCTCTCGTGATGCTCTTACGTGGGCAACACGAAGCTTCCGCTATTTGCGGCGACGCTTGAGAGCAGCACCAACCGCCGCTGCAATGGAGCCGATCAGGCCCGTGGCGCCAACCGCCACCAGCGCCGGATCGCCGGTCTGCACGAGCGAATCGCCGGGCTTGAAGCCGTTGGGCTTCTGCTGCGTATTCCCATTGCCGGAGCCGTCATTGTTGCCAGTCCCATTGTTGGAAGAGCCGCCGCCCGGGACCTCGGACTTAGCGAGGCCCTCATTGGCAGCATTCAGGCCGGCAAGAGCCTCGTCAATCTGCTGCTGCGTGGCCGCAGGGTTGTCGATGGTCTCCTTCGCCGCGTTCAAGGCAGACTGGAACGCGTTCCAGCTCTCCTCGGTGTAGCCCTCGTTTGCCTTGTCCTTCAGCGAGTCGTACAGAGCCTGGAGCTCGGACTTGTCCACCTGCGGAGCCTCGTTAGCCACAAGGCCGTCAGCAGCCTTGGCAAGACCGTTAAGAGCGGCGTTCACCTCATCCTGCGTTGCCTTGTCATTTGCCAGGACCTTCTCAGCCTCAGCAAGGGCATCGGCAAACGGCTTCCAAGAATCGGCGGTGTAGGAATCGGCGTTGAGACCCTTTACCTCGTCGTACTTGGCCTGAAGCTTTGACTTGTCAACAGCCGGAACCTCGGGCTTTGCCAGACCGGCGTCGGCCTTCGACAGAGCATCATGAGCAGCATCGACCTGCTCCTGGGTTGCCTTATCGTTGGCAAGCACCTTGGATGCCTCGTCGAGTGCGGCATGGAACGCATTCCAGCTCTCCTCGGTATAACCGGCGTTTGCCTTGTCCTTAAGCGAATCGTACAGTGCCTGGAGCTTGGACTTGTCAACAGCCGGAACCTCAGGCTTAGCCAGACCGGCGTCGGCCTTCGACAGGGCATCATGAGCGGCATCGACCTGCTCCTGAGTTGCCTTGTCGTTGGCAAGCACCTTGGAGGCCTCATCGAGCGCGGCCTGGAACGCGTTCCAGGAATCCTCGGTGTAGCCGTCGTTAGCCTTGTCCTTAAGCGAATCGTACAGTGCCTGAAGCTTGGACTTGTCAACCTGCGGGACTTCGGGCTGTTCACCGTCGACGTAGTTGAAGTTGATCTCGCCGATGGTGAGCATGTGGTTGTTGGGATCCTTGAGGGTGGGAGCGGTACCGGTAGAAGTCAGAGGCTTGATCTCCACCTTGGCGACCTTCTTAGCCTTATTCGCATCGGAGATGGCGAAAACATACTTCTCCTGGTTCTGAGCGTAGTCGCCGCCCTTGAACTCCTGCTTGGAGCCATCCTCGAACGTGACCACCGCCTCGATGCTGTTGATGGAGCCATTGGAGGTCACTGCTCCATTGAAGAGCTCAATGTTCGAAAGGGTCCTAGGCTGCTTGAGTTCGAAGGCGATGTTCGCAGGCAGGCCGACTTTCTCGTCGTAGGGCTGGTCTTTGTAATACCGCTTGAACTCGAATGCGCGATCGGTGTCGTTGTTGTTGAACAGGCCGTCATAGCTATTCTGCTGGACGAACTTCTTCACATTGGAGCCGTCGTCGGTCGGGTACCCCTTGTTGGTGATCGAGATGTTAAAGGCATCCTGACCAAGCTCCTGCGTCTGCGGGGCCTCCGGCTGCTCGCCCTCAACATAGTTGAAGTTGATCTCGCGCAGCGTCAGCATGCGATTCTTCGCGGCATTGCCCTGGTAGCCAGTAACGGTGCCCTCGGAGGTGAGCGGCGTGATCTCGACACTCTGGACCTTCTTGCCCTTCTCGGCAGTGAGGGTATAGACGGCCTGCTTCTTGGCGAACTCGCCGTCCTTGAATTCGGACTTGGTACCGTCGGTGTAGGTGATGACGGCCTTCATGGAGGTCACGGTGCCGTTGTAGGTGTCACGGTTGACGATCTGGACGTCGCGCAGCGCGCGGGGCTCGTTGAGCTCGAAGCGCATCGTGGTGGGCAGCATCACGTACTCGGGGAGCTTGCCATCCTGCTGGTTGCCAGCGATATCCCACTTGAACTCGAAGCCGTTATCGGACTCGTTGTTGTCGAACAGGCCGTCGTAGTTGTTGCTCTGGATGAGCTTCTTGACGTTGGTGCCGTCGTCGGTGGGCAGCTTCTCATTGGTCATCGTGATCTTGAAGGCATCCTGACCGAGCTCCTTGACCTCCGGACCAAGATCGATTCCATCGGACTCAATCACATCCTGCTTGGGGCCGATGAGCCAGGTCTGCGCCTCAAGAGCGACCTTTGCATCCTTCTTAGCCTTGAGCTCGAAGGTCACGATATCCTCGCTACCGCTATACAAGGCCTTATCGCCCTTGTTCGCCAGCGCGATGTTCACGGAATCCTTCTCATCACCAAAGGTGTAGTGACCGGAGAGATTCTCCATCTCGCCCGTCTCGCCCACAACCTTAAGGCTATTGTTCACGAATTCGAAGTCGGCAACAGGGAACCGCACCAAGGCACCCATGGCGTTCACATTCTTAGCACCCTGGACCTTCAGCGCGACCTTGACGGTTTCACCCGCCTTCACCTCGTCCTTGGCAGGAACAACAGCGGCCGAGCCAGCGATTTTGCCAGACTTCTTGGTGCCCCCATCGAGAGCGGACATGGTCCAGCTCATATCGTAGACATCGTAGGCATTGTTCATATTGAAGTCGGCACCAGACGCCGCAACATGGGAATCCCAATCGGAAACGCCGCTACCGCGGTTCTCGCGGCCTTTGCAGTTGCCGGTGAGATGGGAGTAATCATCGTCCAGAACCTCCGGCGTGCCCTTGATCGACCCCGGAAGATGGCCGGTCGTGCCATCCTCCTTGTAGATGGCGATCTCAGAAGCCGAGAAGAAGTTACCAGCGGAGGCAAGCGGAGTTAAGCGCACGAAACGCGCACGCGTATCGAGCTGTACCGTCTTCTTCTCCGCATTACCAGCCCAATCGACCTCTTTCTTGGTCCAATGCAGACCATCAAGCGAGGTCTCGATGCGCATCTTGGTAACCGTGCCGTTGCCCGCATCGGTACGGGGGTAGTAATCGAGGTTGTCAAGCTGATACACCTTACCGTAGTCGATAGTCATCGGCTTGTTGAGGGCGTTGCCCGCAGAATGGAAGCCGCCGTCAGACTGCTGGAAGGTGTGGTCGAATGCGAGGTCGGCTTTATGGTTGCCGTAGATCCCGTGCTCGTAAGTGATGGTCTCAGGCGTGGGCACATTACGCCAGGGATCCTCAAGGGTCTTAACAGAGATCTTGTCGCTCCACTTAGATACACCCTTATCGGTGCGAGTGCGAATCTGGAACGTATGATCGGAGTTGTACGGGAGGTCGGTCACATTGAACTCAACCGTCTCACCGGACGGGATGGAGTTCACCATGCCGTCGATCATGATGTCATAGCCGGTGGCGCCGTTGATCTTGTTCCACGTGAGCTTGACGCTCGTGGGGGTAAGGCCGTCCTTAGGAGCCTTGAGGGTCGGGGCCTGGAGGGAATCGATCACCTGGTTAGAACCAATGTGACCCTCGTTCTTAAAGCCCGTGACCTCAAGGGTCTGCTTGTTCGCCTGGACGTCGGTCTTGGCGAACTTCACATAGAGCTTGGGCGTGGTGATGATCTCCTGCTGGGAGAAACCCTCCTTCTTGACCTGCTCGGGAGCAGCAGAAGAGGCACCGTAGTTGAGGTTAGGTTGCTCGTTGTAGAAGTAAATGAACTCCCCGTCCTTGGGCTCCGCCTTGTCAAAGGCCTCCTGAGAGTCAACCTTGACCTGCTTGAGATCGGCATTGCCGTTCTTGGCCTTCACGGACTTGGGCTCGCCGGAGACGTTCACGATGAACGTGGTGGTGCGGTCCTTCTCATAGCCCTCGTAGCTGCCCTTGGACTGCTCAGCCACGAACGTAGCTTTCTCGCCGTCCACGTTCGAGGTGAACTTGGTGGAAACGTGATCGCCGTAGCTAATGTTGCCCTGCTTGCCGTACTCCTTGTCGGACTCATCGATCTTGTTCTCGATGAAGGTGCCCGCATCCTCGAACAGGTTGTACTCACCGTTACCCGCAACCGCGAAGAACTCGACATTGCGCTTGGTGCGATCAACCTTGTCAGGGCTGTTGTTGGGCTCGTACATCGGGACGATGGCGTTGGCCTTTACAAACACCGGGAGCTTCCACAGCGGGGCGTCGAAGTTATTGAGCACCTGGCCTGCACGATACTGCTCACCGGTAAAGTAATCGATCCAGATGTCCTTCTCCGGGTTGCCAGGCAGGTAAATGCCATTGCGAACATCGCTGCCGTCGTTCTCCGCATCGGCGGTGTTCTGATAGATCGGCGCCACAAGGAAATCCTCACCAAGCGTGTACTCGTACTGAGTCTTGGTGCTCTTGGCGTAATCGGAATCATCGGAGAGCAGAATGGCGCGGACGATGGGCATACCCTCGTCGCCGTTACCGGTATTGATGTTCGCAGCAGATGCGGCCGTAGTGTAGATGTAGGGCATGAGCTGCGACTTGAGCTTGAGGTACATGCGGCTGATGCCGGTGTACGGGTCGCCATGGGTTTGCGGAGCCTTGACATAGGAACCCCAGCCGTCCATGTCGAGCATGAGCGGCGCAAAGGATTTCCACTGATAGTCACGCGTTGCGATGATGGGAGCACCACCAAAGATGCCGTCCATGTCGGATCCGATGTTGGGGTTGCCTGCAAGGCCCTGACCGATGAACGTGGGAACGTGGAAGCGGATGTACTCCCAGTTACCACCGGTCTGATCGCCCGTCCAAATGCCACCAAAGCGCTGCGTGCCCGCCCAACCATCGAGGGTGATGATGTTGGGGCGGAAGCCCGCCTCAGTAGTCACGATGTCATACGCGGTCTTGGTGCCGTCAAGTGCCATGGAGTAGCCAGGACCGACCCAAGCAACATCGGTCTTAAGAGTCGTTACGCCGCCCTTTTTGACCTCGTTCTTAAAGTCGCGCAAAAGCTGCCATTGAGTATTCGGGTTGGAATCGGGCTCCAGGTAAGACTGCGTCCACAGGCCCGTGGCAACACCCCTCTCGTTGGCGTAGTCGGTGAACTCCTTGAGGTTGTCCACGTTGGCCGCAACCGCCTCGAGACGCTCCTGGCTGGAGGTTCCGCCCTCATTGACGCCGCCGGTCTTGCCAAAGCCGTTCTGGCCATAACCGGCGCCGTAGCCGTCATTGGGCAGGAAATAGCCCAGGGGCATATCGTTCTCAAGGTAGTTATCAAGGCGATGGCGGGCGGAGAACTCCTCGGGGAAGTCAGTACCCGCAGGGATGTTCTCCGTGTGGACCGACGGGCCGTGCCCGTTCAGGCTCTCAACATGCGTGTTGGGGGCCATGGCGGTACCCGTACCGCCCTTCTCGTACTGGATCTCGCCGGCGTTCGCATCGGTCGCAGGAGCAGAACCCTTTATCTGCTTCTTGCTATACCCATTTTGCGCATCGGCCGACCACATATCGCGGTTCCATGCGTTGAGATGGCCAACGTAGAACGCGTACTCGGGAAGCAGCACGGGGTTGCCGGTGACCTTATAGTAACCCTGGAGCAGATCCTGAGCGATCGGTGCGGTGGATTTACCCTTGGCGGCATCTGCCACAAAATAATAGGCGTCGAGCTCGTTCTCTTTATGCGTCGCCACGGTTGCATCACCGTTGGACTTGCCAAAGTCATACGTGCCGTCGGCAAAGGTGTTGCGCAAAACGCCGTATCCCTCGCTGGACCAGTAGAACGGGTTGGGCGAAGCAACGCCGCCATCGACCCAATTGGACTCGTTGGCAATGTGGATGGAGTTGCCCGTATGAATGAAGCGCCCGTTCTGGGTGCCGCCGCCAAAGAAGTCCTCACCCTCATGCTTGACGAGCGTTTGGACGGTGGAGCCCTTCTCGAGATCGAGAGGCGCTGCCTCCTCCATGACCACCTTGCCGTCACGCTTGATGGTCATTTTCGCCGTGGCCTTGTCGAGCTCGATGGTGGTCTTACCGCCTGCAGGGGAGATTACAAATGCCCCTCCCTGATCTTTCACGCTCGCCTTTGGCTTGGAGTACTTTGACGAAGTGTCGGGCTGGGCCTGAATCTTAGCAACGTGCTTCGGGTCCCTCGGCTTCGCATAGGCACTAAAATCACCAGACGGATCGACGTTGTAGCGGAACACATCGTCCTCGAGCAGGGTGATTTTGCCCTGGATGTCCTTTGTGCCATCGGTGAACGTGACGGTGACCACGTTGTTCTTTGCCTCGGCGGACTTTACGCCCGTCAGCGGCGCGGCGGATGCCGGAGCGGCGATTGCGAGCGAAAGCGCCGTGGCGGCAACAACGGCGCTGCCTTTGACCCATGAGCGCTTGAGCAACGGCTTGGTATCGCGCATGTGCTCTCCTTATCCCTTTTGTCTGCGCACCACGCTTCCATCATGGAAGCTGTGCGCTTTGATGCACTGGTATGAACCAGCACACCACCTACAGATAATGTTAAGTATATTAATGGGTTTATTGAGCGGCTTCTATATTCCGTAAACGACTGCATTGAGTCGACAAACGGTCGGAATCTGGGTACCCTCCCCGAGTACCCCCCCCCGACAGGATATTCAGATTTAATACCAGTTGGCCTCCAAAAGAAGCTCACCCAAAGCTCGCAACAAGCGGCAACAAGTAGGGCCCGCTCCCGGTAATCCGAAAACGGGCCCATGTTAGATATGAATGCAACCTACGCCAAGTCCTGCAGCGCCACGACCTCCATGCCGTCGCCCGACTGACGGGCCTCAAGCGCGGCGATATACGCGTTGGCGGCGGAAAGCGCCGTCAGGCAGGTCACCCCGCGGCGCACGGCCTCGGTGCGAAGCACATAGCCGTCACCGCGCGAACCCGGGCCGTAGGGGATGTTCACGATGAACGCGATCTCCCCGCCGGCGATGAGGTCGAGAATGGAGCGGGATTCGCCGGACGCGGATCCGGGCGCAAAACTCGCCCCAACCTTGCCCACGATCTCGCACGGCACGTTGCCGCCGCGCAGCACGCGCGCCGTTCCCTCGGTGGACACGATCTCGAATCCCAGGTAGCGCAGGATGCGCGCGAGGCTCAGAATATGGCGCTTGTCACGGTCGCACACCGAGATGAACACGCGGCCATCCTTGGGCGTCGGCAGCTGGTAATCGATTGCCAGCTGCGTTTTTGCGTACGCCTCGGGATAGCTCTTGGCGATGCCCATGACCTCGCCCGTCGACTTCATCTCGGGCCCCAAGATGACCTCGGCACCGGGGAAGCGACCCCACGGCATCACAGCTTCCTTCATGCAGAAGTAATCGAGCTTGCGACGATCATCCGGCAGGTCCAGGTCGCTCAGAGCGGCGCCGGCCATGATACGGGCGGCACAGCGGGCCAGAGGCACGCCGGTGGCCTTGGAGATGAACGGCACGGTGCGGCTGGCACGCGGGTTGGCCTCGATCACGTAGATGGCGTCGCCCTTAACCGCATATTGCACGTTCACCAAGCCACGCACGCCGAGCGCCAACGCGATGCGGCGCGTCGTCTCACGCAGCTTTTCCTGCAGGGACTCGGAGAAGGAGAACGGCGGGGTGCACGTGGCGGAGTCGCCGGAGTGGATACCGGCCTCCTCGATGTGCTCCAAGATGCCCCCGATGTAGACGCTCTCACCGTCACACAGGGCATCGACGTCGGATTCGTACGCTCCCTCCAGGAAGCGGTCCAGGTAGATGGGGTGATCCGGGGACACCTTGGTGGCCTCGGCCATGTACTCGCGCAGGCGTTCGGCATCGTAGGCGATCATCATGCCACGGCCGCCCAGCACATAGCTCGGGCGCACCAGCAGCGGGTAACCGATGCGCGCGGCGACCGCCTCGGCCTCCTCGAAGGAGGTTGCCATGCCCGCCGGCGGGTACATGATGCCCAGGCGGTCGAGCAGCGCCGAAAAGCGCTCGCGGTCCTCGGCAAAATCGATGGCGTCGGGCTGCGTGCCCATGATGGTCACGCCGCTCTCGGCCAGCGCGCGCGTGAGGTTAACGGGGGTCTGGCCGCCCAGCGTGGTGATCACGCCGGCCGGGCGCTCGGCGTCCACGATATCCATGACATCCTCGTAGGTGACCGGCTCGAAGTACAGGCGGTCGGAGGTGTCGTAGTCGGTGGACACGGTCTCGGGGTTGCAGTTGACCATGATGGTCTCGTAGCCGCGCTCGGCCAGCTCGTAGCAGGCGTGCACACAGCAGTAGTCGAACTCGATGCCCTGGCCGATGCGGTTGGGGCCAGCGCCCAGGATCATGACCTTGGGCTTGTCGCAGGCGCGGACCTCGTCGGCAGCCACGGACTTCTTGGCCTCCGGGCTCGTGCGCAGCAGGTTCTCATAGGTCTTGTAATGGTACTCCGTGGTACTCTCGAACTCCGAGGCGCAGGTATCCACGGTCTTCATGCTCGGCACCACGCCCAGGCCCTTGCGGTAGGCGCGCACGAAGCGCTCGTCTGAGCCGGTGAGGTAGGCGATCTGCGCGTCGGATGTGCCGTACTGCTTGAGCAGGCGCATGGCGTCGGCGTCGATGTCCTCCACGCGCAGGCCGCGCACGGCCTCCTGCACGGCGATCATGTCGTGCATGCGGTTGAGGAACCAACGATCGATGCGCGTGAGCTCGAAGAGCTGCTCAACGGTGTAGCCGCGGCGCAGCGCCTCGGCCAGGAAGAAGATGCGGTGTTCGGTGGGGCGGGACACGCCGGCCTCGAACTCCTCGCGGGTCATGCCCGAGAAGTCGTCCTTGGCGTTGGCGCCCAGGCCGCGGTGGCCGTCCTCGAGCGAACGCATGGCCTTGCCCAGCGCCTCCTCAAAGGTGCGGCCGATCGCCATGACCTCGCCCACAGCCTTCATGCGCGTAGTGAGCGTGGTGTCGGTGCCCTTGAACTTCTCGAACGCGAAGCGCGGAACCTTGACCACGCAGTAGTCGATCGACGGCTCGAAGCACGCCGGCGTGGCGCGGGTGATGTCGTTGGTGATCTCGTCGAGGGTGTAGCCCACGGCCAGACGCGCGGCGGCCTTGGCGATGGGGAAGCCCGTGGCCTTGGAGGCCAGCGCAGAGGAGCGGGACACGCGCGGGTTCATCTCGATGACGATCAGTCGGCCGTTGTTGGGGTTGACGGCGAACTGCACGTTGGAGCCGCCGGTCTCCACGCCGATCTTCTCCAGGATGGCCAGCGATGCCACGCGCATGCGCTGATACTCCAGGTCGGAGAGGGTCTGCGCGGGGGCCACGGTGATGGAGTCGCCGGTGTGCACGCCCATGGGATCGAGGTTCTCGATGGAACACACGATGATGCCGTTGCCGGCACGGTCGCGCATGACCTCCATCTCGTACTCTTTCCAGCCCTCAATGGACTCCTCGACCAGCACCTCACTGGCCGGGGACAGCTCCAGGCCCTGGGTCACGATCTCGATGAGCTCGGCCTCGTCGTGCGCGATACCGCCGCCGGCGCCTCCCATGGTGAACGATGGGCGCAGCACGCAGGGGTAGCCGGTCATCTTCACGATGTTGAGGGCGTCCTCCACGGAATAGGCATAGCCGGAGCGCGCGACCTCCAGGCCGATCTCGGCCATGGCCTCGTTGAACAGCTTGCGGTCCTCACCTCGCTCGATGGCGGCCAGGTCGCAACCGATCATCTCGACGCCGTACTTGTCCAGCACGCCAGACTTCGCCAGCTCAACGGCGGCGTTCAAACCGGTCTGGCCGCCCAGGGTGGGCAGCAGGGCGTCGGGACGCTCGCGGTCGATGACGCGCCCGATAAACTCGGCGGTGATGGGCTCGACGTAGGTGCGGTCGGCCATGCCGGGGTCGGTCATAATGGTGGCCGGGTTGGAGTTCACCAGCACGACCTCGTAACCGTCCTCCTTCAGGACCTTGCAGGCCTGGGCGCCGGAGTAGTCGAATTCGCAGGCCTGGCCGATGACGATGGGGCCGGAGCCGATAACCAGGATGCGCTTGATATCTTCACGTTTGGGCATGGATGCTCCTTTAAAAGCAGTTTTTTGGGCGGGCGCGCCGGCAGCCGCGGGATGCTCGAGGGATTGGTTCCCAGGATTTGCCCGTTTTTGTCAAATTTCGGTCTTTGCTTTTCGCTTTAGAGGGGGCGACCTGCGCAATCTCTCGCCAGAATGAATATATGTATTCGTATATGCACATTTATGCACATGATTCTGTTCAGCAAATCAAATTCGTCCCAATAAGACCGAAAAAAGACAATTCCGTGCAAACACCCCGTTCGCGCGCCGCCCGCACGCGTGAAACATGCGGGCGGCGTATGGCAATTAGGCCAGCTCGGCGAAATTCCAGCCGGCCAGACGGTCGGCGGCGATGTCGATGTTCAGATAGTCCTCGTCGCCATCGATCAGGCGGGCGAACGCAGTGAACAGGTAGTGGGCATCGGTCGGTCCCGGCGATGCCTCGGGGTGGTACTGCACCGAGAAGCACGGGGCGTCGAGCAGCTGGATGCCCTCGGCCGTGCCGTCGTTGAGGTTGACGTGTGTCAGACGAATGCGGCCGAAACGCGCATTGTCAACCACGGGGGCGATGCCGCGCTCGACCCAGAAACGCAGGTCACCATCGGCGGGATGCTCGGAAACGCCGCCGGACAGCTCGGGCAGCAGCTCGCCCAAAGACGGGAAGACCAGGCCGAAGCCGTGGTTCTGCGCGGTGATCTCCACGCGGCGGGTAAGCAAGTTCATAACGGGCTGGTTGCCGCCACGATGACCGAACTTGAGCTTCTCGATCTGCGCGCCGGCGGCGAGCGAGATCATCTGGTGGCCCAGGCAGATGCCGAACACCGGCACCTTGCCGATCAGCTTCTGCACCTGGGCATACGTGGCCTCGACGGCGTCCGGGTCGCCGGGGCCGTTTGACAGGAACACGCCCCGTGGGTCCATGGCCAGCACGTCCTCGGCAGGCGTATCCCACGGCACGACCGTAAGCTCGCAGCCAGCGTGGACCAGGCCCTCGAGGATACCGCGTTTGACGCCGCAATCATACGCCACAACCTTGCGCATCTTGCCGTCGGCCGGGACGGTCGAGCGCGCAAACGCATGAGCGAAGGGAACGTCAGCCTGGGTGTAGGAATGGGGCTCTGAGCAGCTCACGGTCTCGACCAGGTTGGTGCCCACAAGCGCGGGCGCCGCCTCGAGCGCCGCGGCGAGCTCGGATAGGTCGAACAGCTCGGTGGAAACGATGCCCATCTGCACGCCATGGTCACGCAGGTGCGCCACGAGTGCGCGGGTATCGATGCCCTCGATGGCAACGATGCCGCTGCTCACCAGGTAATCCGGGACGCTCACGGAACTGCGCCAGTTGGACGGGGTGCGACACATGTCGCGTACGATCATGCCGCGGAGCGCGGGCGCGGACTCGCCACGGTCGCCGGAACCCGGGTATGCACTCTGAACATCGGCGAGGTCGATGCCGTAGTTGCCGATCTGCGGATACGTCATCGTGACGATCTGGCCCGCGTAGGACGGGTCGGTCAGAACCTCGAAATAGCCCTCAAGAGACGTGTTGAAGCAGACTTCGCCCGTAGCGGTACCCTGGGCACCGCATGAGCGTCCGTAAAACACGGTTCCATCTTGTAGATAAAGGATTGCAGGCGACGTTGCGCCCTTGCTGGTTTGCGCCGTCATGCGCTGAGCGAGCGTGCCTGCGGCGGCGCGGGGCATGACATCCCCAGAAAGGTTTGAACCCATCTCGTCTCCTTTTCGGTCTCTCGGTACCGGCTTAAAGGCCGTATGGTTTTCTTAATATTGTACTTGGTTTCGCATAAATCCGTTTGAGCTGGATTGTTTATACGGTCATACGCCTTACGTCCTTCAATTTATACATCGACATCATCGATAACTTGGCGAGTCGTCTTCACGCATCACAAGCCTACCTCATGAACAGAGAGTTAAAGGACTGCCCTGATAATCGGTATTGCCACCCCTCTTACGTCCCAGTCGGGCAATCATTGGTCGCCGGATTTGTTCCCATGAAGAGTGTGCGGATTTATGCAGCATTGACAACTGTCGGCAGGGGGCGATTCCACGTTTTGCGGCCCGGAATGACAAAACACAACGGTTGTGAGTACTCCGCGCGCCAGCAGTTCGACCCTCATGGGCAAAAAAGACAGAACCAGCCGCCGATTCCCCTATCTGAACGCGATGCTTGAGCAATCCGGGCTATCGGGCAAACTTTTTTGGTAACACATGTACTACTAATTTTATAAATTAGCTTCCAACCCATCTCCGCGTGTACTCACAACCGTCTATTTTTGTCACCGCACGCCTAAAAACGCGTCATCCACTACGATAATTCCGATTGCATGGGCACGTCCCGCACGCTCGCCCCCTGCCGTCAGCGTCACATCAAAAGCAGTGTGGCCAGCCGCATCGAATCGCCGGTCGTAACGAAGGGGCAGCAAGTCTTCGCTGCAAATGATCGGCCACCACAAGGAACCCGGCCGTCCGCATCTCACCCCTCTTAATTGTTGTCGGGTTTTTTCGTTCTAAAAGCAGGGGCTGGTCTCACATGGCATCACGCGGTACAATGCTCCTTACGGACCGTTAGCTCAGCTGGCAGAGCAGGGGACTTTTAATCCCAAGGCCCAGGGTTCGAATCCCTGACGGTCCACCCTTAACAAGAAAAGGCGAGCGCCTCCAGGCGCTCGCCTTTTTCTTTTGCCTATGATCCAAAGGCCCGCGGGGCCGCGCAATCGTCCGAACCGGCAAATCACGCGGCGGGAGCGGGGAGGATACACGGATGGCCGCATCACGGGGCGACCCGCTTCACCAGACCGCCCGCCGCCCCGCGGCAAACCTACTCCCAGCTCCACTGCCCGTTCACGAATACCGGGACCTCGGTTCCGTCGGCACAAATGCCAACGACATCAAGGTCATCCGTGCCGATCATGAAGTCGACATGCGTTGCGCTCGCGTTGACGCCCACAGCCAGCAGCTCCTCCTGGCTCATCTCGTAACCGCCCTCGTAGCATTCGGGGAACCCAACTCCCAGCGCCAGATGGCAGCTAGCGTTCTCATCATAAAGCGTGTCGTAGAACAGCACGTTGCTCTGGCGAATCGGCGTGTTCTTGGAAATCAACGCCACCTCGCCCAAACGGCGGCCGCCCTCATCGGTATCGAGGATACTCTTGAGGGCATCACGACCAACCTCGGCATCGAAATCGGTCACGCGACCGCCCTCGAACTTAAGCCAGAAGCGATCGATCTTAACGCCGTTGTGCACCAGGGGCATCGCCGAATGCACCACGCCGTCAACACGACGGCAATCGGGCGATGTAAAGACCTCCTCGGTTGGAATGTTCGGGAAGAACTCGTGACCCTCGGGCGTGCGGCTGCAGCCGCCCTCCCACACATGCTTGTCGGTCATGCCCACCACAAGGTCCGTCCCATTCCCCGAGGTATAACGCAGGGCGTCGAAGTGGCGCTCGTTGAGCAGCCGCAGATTCTTGCTGAACGTCGCGTCGTGCAGCTCCCACTCGGCCTCGGGATCTTCGCCGTCGGCGCGGGCCACGGACAGGATCGCGCGCCACAGGCGATACACCGCAACCTCATCCGGCTCGCCCGGGAACACATGACGGGCCCAGCTCGCTACGGGCGCGCCGGCGATACACCACGGGTTGATGTTGAAGTCCAAACCCCGACGGAACTCCTTGCACTGCGTGTTGCGAGCACGGCTTGCCGCGGCGGGCTTGGCCGGATCGATGCCCTTGAGCGCCTCGGGGTCGGATGCCTCGACGAATATGAAACAAGCCCCGGCGGCCGCAAGGGAGTCCAGCTGCACGCGTTGCCATTCGGGCGTGGTGGCAAACCACTCGATATCGACGTTCTCGTACGTCAAACGCTGCAGCTCATCATCGTTCCAGATCACCGTCACATGCCCCGCGCCGGCTGCATACGCGCGGGCGACCAGCAGGCGGGCAAACTCGGCCAGCTCCACCGGCACCTGCACCACGACCTCCTGGCCCTTCTTCACATGCACGCCCTTGCGCACGATCAGGTCGGCGTACTTGGATATCTGGGGCTTCAGGCGCTCCATGCCCATACGCGCATCTTCCACCGTTAGTTTGGCAAACATTTCAAACACCTTTCATGTGCCCCGGGAGGTCCCGGCCCCAACGTCTTGCAACCAGGCGCCTCGAACCACCACAACAAAGAAACGCGCTGCGACCATACGGCTGCAGCGCGCTCAATCTAGCAACATACCCATCGGGCACCGGACCGCCGCCGCACATGGCCGTGCAGCATTACGGTACCCATTCATGCAGCCGTTATTTCTTACGCTTCTTGCGATTGTGACGACGCGACACCGTCTTGGCGGCCTCGGCCTCGGCGGCAGCGGCCTCCTCCGCGGCAAGGCGCTTCTTGGCGGAGGCGCGCTCCTCCTCGGAGGTCATGCCGGAGCGGCTGATCACCTCGTCGAGCTGACGCTCGCTCATGCCCTCGGCCTTGGCGCGATACATGTTGCGCAGCGGGCGGATCTTGATGAAATCGAACACCAGGGCGCCGATAATCGCGGCATATGCAACGACCGTGCAGACCATCTCGGGGACGTTCATGCCGGCGGGCTGGCCGTTCTTGTTCGCAACGATCAGCAGACCCCACGTGGCCACCAGGGCGACGACGCCCAGGCCGAGCAGGAACCACCACACGCGGCGGAAGCGGTTGTATTTGAAGTCTTCCTTCAGCATGACATTGAGGGCCGTGTACACACGATCCTCCTGCATGCGCAGCTCGCGCTTGCGGGCCTTCTTCTCCTCTTTGGTGAGGTTGGAGAGATCCTCGCCGCGGTCGAGCTCGGCACGGCGCTCCTTGCTGGTGGATGCGGCCACGCGCACGGAGCCGGCGGCCTCGCGGGCGGGCTTGCAGCTGGAGGCGGAGCGACGGGAGACACCCGTGGAGGTCTCGCCGCGCATCTTATCCTGGCTGCGCTTGTTCATCGGGCTACGGGTACTCACTTATGCGTTCTCCTTCATGGACACGAACTTCTCGCCCGTGATGATCTCGTAAGCCTCGCAGTAGCGGTTGGACGTGCCCTCGATGACCTCGGCCGGCAGATGCGGGGCGTCGCCGGTCATATCCCAGTTGGCCTTGAGCCAATCGCGGACGTACTGCTTGTCGTAGCTGGGCTGGACCTTCCCCTCCTCGTAGGAGTCGGCCGGCCAGAAGCGGCTGGAATCCGGGGTGAGGCACTCGTCGATAAGGGTGACCTTGCCATCGATGACGCCGAACTCGAACTTGGTGTCGGCGATGATAATGCCGCGGGTGGCGGCGTACTCGGCCGCGGCCTTGTAGATGGTCAGCGACAGGTCGCGGATCTGGCTGGCGATGTCCTCGCCCACGATCTCCACGCAGCGTTCGTAGGAGATGTTCTCGTCGTGGTCGCCGATGGCGGCCTTGGTGGACGGGGTGAACAGCGGCTCGGGCAGCTTGGATGCCTCGACCAGGCCCTCGGGCAGCTTGATGCCGCACACGGTGCCGTCCTCATCGTAGGTCTTCTTGCCGGAACCGGTGAGGTAACCGCGGACGATGCACTCGACCATGATGGGCTGCGCCTTCTTGACGAGCATGGCGCGGCCGGACAGGTACTCGCTGTACTCGGCGAACTCTGCCGGGAAGTCCTTGGTGGAGATGGACACCATATGGTTGGGGACCAGGTCCTTGAACTTATCGAACCAGAAAGCGGAGATGCGGTTGAGCACCTCGCCCTTGAACGGGATCTCATCCGGCAGGATGTAGTCGAAGGCAGAGATGCGGTCGGAGGCAACCATGAGCAGGTTGTCACCGGCGTCGTAGATGTCACGGACCTTGCCGTGGGTATCCGGGCGGCGCTCCATCGTAGTCACGTGGGGTCAACTCCTTAACACAGACCTGTAACGCAAGCCGCGCCCACAGGGGCGCGGCAGCTTTTATTGCTAATGCTTAATTGTAGATGAAGAGGGCTCGTTCACGTGCTCACGCGGCAGATGAATCGTAAAAGTCGTACCCTTTTCAAGCTCCGACTCCACGGCGATGAACCCATGGTGCCGCTCGACGATCTGCTTGGTGACCGCCAGGCCCACACCCAGGCCGCCCGCCTCGCGGGCACGGCTGGCGTCCGCGCGCCAGAAGCGGCCGAAGATGCGCGCCAAGTCTTCCTTGGCGATACCAATGCCGGTGTCGGACACGGTGATCATCACGTGCTTGCGATCGAGCTTGACCGACACGACGACCCACCCGTCCTCGGGCGTATAGCGCATGGCGTTGCTCATGAGGTTGATGACGCACTGCGTGATCATGTCCGGATCGATATCGATGACCGCCGAGCGGCCCTGGGTCTCATCGATGAACCGCAGGTGCAGGTCCTTGGTGCGGAACAGCTGCTCCTGGTTGTTAACGATGCTGCGCACCAGCTGCACCACATCGACCGGCTCCAGGTTGAGCGGCACCGTATGGTTCTCAAGGCGCGACAGATCGAGCGTCTGCTGAACGAGGCGCGCCAGGCGGCGCGTCTCGGAGGCGACCGTCTCCAGGTGCTCGAAATCCGTGGGGTATACGCCATCCTGCATGGCCTCGACCGTGGCCTGCATGGCCATGAGCGGCGTGCGCAGCTCGTGCGCCACATCGGACGTGAGCCGGCGCTCGTGCTTGAGGTCCTTCTCCAGCGAGCTGGCCATCTCGTCGAACGTCTCGCCCAACTGGTCGATCTCGTCGTCGCCGCGCATGCCCGTACGCGCATGCAGGTCGCCCTCGCGGATTTGACGTGCGGTGTCGGTGATGCGCTTGATGGGCGTGGTGAACATGCGGCTCACCAAAAAGCCGATCACGATGGCTATGACGATGGCCACCAGGGCCGCCAGCCCCATGGCGTTGAAGGTCTTTTCGCGGAAGGCGGCGTCGGCCTTGGTGAGCAGCGTGTCGCTGCCGAGCACCCACAGGCGCACCTGTCCCACCTGCTGCCCATCCGGACCGAGCACGGCGGCGGTGACGGCGCTCTCGGGACTCGTCGGAGCCTTGGACTTGGAACCGCGGCGCCCGCCGGCACCCGAACCCTCGATGCTCACCAGGCGCGATGCCTCGTCGGGCATGGACGAACCGGTACCGATGCCGGGCACGGGCGGCTCGCCCATCGTGGCCAGCGAGTCATCGTACAGGATGCGGCCCTCGGGGTCGGTAACCTGCATGCCGATATCGCCGGTGAGGATCGACGACTCCGCCGCGGTGGTTATGTTCTCGATCGTCCACTGGCCATCCGACTCGTATCCATCGGAAAGCTTTTGCGACACGATCCGCGCGATTTCCTCCATGTTGGCGCGCGTGTACTCAGAAAACGCGCTGCCCCACACCACGGTTACCACGCACACCAGCACCAAAACGGTCATGAGCGAGATAAGCGCGAAGGACAGGGCCATGCGCGAGCCGTAGCTCATCCCTGTCCTTGGAGTGGAATGAGGCGTATTCCAGCTTGCACGGGAAGACGCCTCGGGTTCCGAATGCTTTTGTCCAATTACCAAGCGTGCCATGCCGGCGCCTTTCGATGCCTACTTTGCGGCGTCTGCATCCGCGGAATTAGCGGTCTTTGCCGGGGCCTCGAAGCGATAGCCGACGCCGTGCACGGTGTACAGCCAGCGCGGGTGTTTGGGATCGTCGCCCAGCTTGGCGCGGAGGTTCTTGACGTGCGAGTCGATCGTGCGCTCGTAGCCCTCGAAGTCGTACCCCAGAACCTTCTCCACCAGCTCCATGCGGTTGTACACGCGGCCGGGGTGGCGGGCCAGGGTGGTGAGGAGCTTGAACTCGGACGCCGTAAGGTCGACCTCCTTGCCCTCAACCAGGATCTTGTGGCCGGAGATGTCGATGACCAGATCACCGAAATCCAGCACCTCTACCTGCGGCTCCTCGGTCAGATGGGTGCGGCGGAACAGAGCGCGCACGCGGGCAACCAGCTCGCGCGGGGAGAACGGCTTGATCAGGTAGTCGTCCGCGCCGAGCTCGAGACCGATGATGCGGTCCTCGACCTCGCCCTTGGCGGTGAGCATGATGATCGGCACATCGGAGGTGTCGCGAATGGCGCGGCAGACGCGCTCGCCCGAGAGCTTGGGGAGCATGAGGTCGAGCACGATCAGGTCGAACTGGTGCTTCTCGAACTCCTCCACGGCGGACTGGCCGTCGCCAACGCCGACTACGTAATATCCCTCACGCTCGAGATAGGCGGCAACGGCGTCGCGAATTGCCTTCTCGTCCTCAACCAACAAAATCTTGTGTGCGTCTGAAGCCATGGGCGGCCTCCTTGTCTCGCGTATCTACATCGCTCCATTTTACCTCACGACGGCGATGCATACCTTGGGTCCATTATGCCCAGCCGCGAGCGGTTTCAATCGCTCGCCTACAAACCGAATGCCCGCACGCGCACCGCCGCAGGCAGGCCGTTGTCCCCGCGGACCGTGGCATACGTCACCGCGCGGTCGGTCACGCCCTCGCTGGCCGGGTAATCGCCGTAGCCGAGCGCCTTGTCGGGCGCCACGAGGACCGAATAGGTCTCGGCCTTGGTATCCACCACAAAATGCGAGGACTGGGCCTTGATGAGGTACGTGCTGCCCTTGCCCATGACGCAGGCCAAAGGCTCGCGGGAGAGGAACACGAAGGGCCCGCCCTCGCGTCCTATGAACGTGCCCATCTTGCCCAGCACGCCGCCGGATTGATAGTTGGCCTCAACCGAGAAGGCAAAGGAGTCGCCCATGTACACGGCCTCGAACGGGCTCACGTTCTGCGGCATCACGAGCTGGTCGACCATCTTCTCGCTCGACAGGTCGTAGGCCGTGATGCCGTAAAAGACGCCCTCGTCGTTGTTGACACGCGGCGCGATGGTGAGGGTCCCGTCGGATATGTGGGGCCAGGTGGCGAAGCGGCCCACCGACTCGCACAGCACCCTGGGCTCCTTGTCGCCCACGCGCCAACGGTTGCAATGCGAGGTCTCGCTGCGCTTCGACCCCGTTGCGAGCGGCATCTTCTGCCAGATGACCGAATCGCCGGTGGCCGCGAAGCGTGCGGGCTCCCAATCGGCGTTGCCGCTGTCGATCTTTTTGGGCTTGCCCTGCAGTGCACCGTTTTGCAGCGGCTGGGCCAACAGCACCCAATCCCCTGTTGCATAGCTCATCTCGACCCAGGCAAAAACCTGCGCCGAACAGCGCACATCGTAAAACGAGAACGCCGAACCCTGGCTGGGACGGTCGACCAGCGTGGTGCGGACGCCGCTGGCAAGGGACAGGATGCCGAGCGTGTTGACCGAGCGGGCGCTCTCGGGCGCCTGCATGAGGGCCGCCCAGTCGCCCTCGCAATGGAACGGCACGCAGCCCAGCGGCAGGTCCCACGATGCGGACACCTGCAGGGTACAGTCCTGGTTTTTGTAGTCATCCGTGACGTCGACGACCTTCGATTCGTCCGTGATGACCTGGGGCTCGCCCGTCACCTTTTTAGCGCCGTCGTCGCCGCAGCCGGATAGGTTGAGGGCCACAGCCGTGGCAGCCGTGGCGGCGGCGCTGCCCACCACAAATGAGCGGCGCGTCACGCCGGGGCGCTTCGCCACGCCGCTCGCCTCGGCCCTCGTGTCGACCCTCGTGTCGGCCCTCGCCTCTCGCACGTGGCCGTGTCCTCGTTCCAACATCGCGGGCGCCTACTGTGCGGAATCGCCGGCAGCGGCAGCGGCAGCGGATCCCGGCGCGGCCGACGGCTGCGCGGCGGCCCCTGCCTGCGCCGCGGCCTCGCGCAGCGCGAGCGTCAGCTGGTCGGCGCAGCTGGTGGGACGCGGACCGCAGGTGTTGCCCTGCAGCAGCTCGACGATATGCTCGACCGGCTGACCGGCCACCAGTTTGGAAATAGCCTTGAGGTTGCCGTTGCAGCCCCTGGTAAAGGAAACGTTTTCGATCGTCTTGCCGGCGTTGTCCAGCTCCACGTGGATCATGCGGGCACACACGCCGCACGGCTTGAAATCGAGTTCGATCATGGATGCCTCCTTGGTCTGCCGCGCACGAGCGCGGTTGCAAAAGGCCCGCGAACCAGTGTCGCGGGCCATTCCATCATATGCGATTACGCGAGTCGAGGTGCGTTCGACCTCGCCCACGATCTCCAAAGGGCGCCTCCGCCTACTTGTTGGCGCGGGCGGCCGCCTTCTTGCGGTCGGTGGCGTTGAGCAGGCGTTTGCGCATGCGGATGTTCTTGGGCGTGATCTCCACCAGTTCGTCGTCCACAATGTACTCCAGGGCCTCTTCCAGGGAGAACGTGCGCGGCGGAACCAGCTGGACGGAGATGTCGGACGTGGAGGAACGCTGGTTGCCCAGGTTCTTGGAACGTTCGACGTTAACGACCATGTCGCCGGGCTTGGAGCGCTCGCCCACGAGCATGCCCTCATAGCACTCGGTGCCGGGCTCGACGAACAGTGAGCCGCGCTCCTGCAGGGTGCCCAGAGCGTAGGCCACGGCCTTACCGGTGGTCATGGAGATCATGGCGCCGTTGTTGCGGCCGCCGATATCGCCGGCGTAAGGGCCGTACTCCATGAACGTGTGGTAGAACACGGCCTCGCCATGCGTGACGTTCATGATGCGGTTCTTCAGGCCCATGATGCCGCGCGTGGGGATGCGGAACTCGAGGTGGGTCACTGCGGTGCCGGTCTCCATGCTCGTCATGGTGCCGCCGGCGTTGCCGAAGACCTCGATGACCTTGCCGGAGTACTCGTCCGGGCACTCCACGACGGCCTGCTCGACGGGCTCCAGACGGTTGCCGTCCTCGTCCTTCTTGAACAGGACGCGCGGACGGCCCACCTGGAACTCAAAGCCCTCGCGGCGCATGGACTCCATGAGGACCGACAGGTGCAGGATGCCGCGGCCGGAGACCTCGACGCCCGTGCGGTCGGGGAGCTCCTCGATGCGCATGGTCACGTTGTTCTCGCGCTCGAGCATCAGGCGCTCCTTGAGCTGGCGAGCGCCCACGATGTCGCCGTCGCGGCCCACGAGCGGAGACGTGGAGGCCTCGAACACGATGGACAGGGTCGGCGGGTCGATCTCGATGGGCTCGAGCTCAACGGGGTTCTCGGGGTCGGTGTAGACGTCGCCGATATCGGTGGAGTCAACGCCCACGACGGCGGCCAGGTCGCCGGCGGAAACCTCGGTGCACTCGGTGCGGCCCAGGTAGTTAAAGGTGAAGAGCTGCTTGACGGTGGCCTTCTTGCGCTCGCCGTTGTTCTTCACAACCAGGATCTGATCGCCGGTGTGGATGGTGCCGGAGTACACGCGGCCGATGCCGATGCGGCCCACGAAGTTGGAGTGGTCGATGGTGACGCACTGCATGGCCAGCGGGCCGTCCACGTCGACATCGGGCGCGGGCAGGTCGTTCACGATCATGTCAAGCAGCGGGTACATGTCCATGTTGCCGTCGTTGGGGTCCATGCGGGCATAGCCGTTCACGCCGGAGCAGTACACCACGTGCTCCATGGCAAACTCGAGCTGCTCATCGGTGGCACCCAGGTCGGCCATGAGGTCGAGGCAGTCGTTGTAGGCCTTCTCGGGATCGGCTCCGGGGCGGTCGATCTTGTTGATGACGATCATGATGGACAGGCCGGTGTCGATGGCGTGACGCAGCACGAAGCGAGTCTGAGGCATGGGACCCTCGAACGCATCGACCAGCAGCAGGGCGCCGTCGGCCATGCGCAGCACGCGCTCGACCTCGCCGCCGAAGTCGGCGTGGCCCGGGGTATCGATGACGTTGATCTTCACGCCCTTGTACTCGATGGAGATGTTCTTGGCCAAGATGGTGATGCCGCGCTCGCGCTCCTGATCGTTGGAGTCGAGCACGCGGTCCTCTACCTGCTGGTTGGCGCGGAAGGCATCCGTGGCACGGAGCAGCTTGTCGCACAGCGTGGTCTTGCCGTGGTCGACGTGGGCGATGATGGCGATATCCCTCAGGTTCTCTACGCGCATAGGCGTCCCCTATCTGTTGAGTCGATGCGGCGCAAGGGCGCATCGGTTAAAACGTCTGATTTGTCGGTGGGTGGTAGCAAGTATCACCGCTCGGTATTGTATATGACCCTAGATAAGTGCGGGTTCCTCACCTGCGGGTTCAGGGTCGCTCCACATAAAGTTTTCCCCTTGGCCCGCGTTCGCGTACAGCAGGTACGCCGAATACGCGCATGCCAGGCCGCGCTGGTAAAACGTGACGATGATGGCGTCCTCAAAGCCCTCTTCGAGCTCCACGGCGCCTGCATATGCGATGGCATAGCGATCGATGGGGCCAACGTGGTCGGACTGCACGCCGTCCACGTTGGTTTGCACAAAGTGCTCCGCCCCCTCGATGCAGGCCTGAGGGCCGTCTTCCGTAAACGCCGCCTGATAGCGGTTTGCATGGGCGTCCTCAACGGTGAGGATCACTCCGGGATCTTCGCCCTCGGCCAAAGCGTTTAGGAAGTCGTCCAGAAGGTCGCAAACCATAGTGTCGAGCTCGGGGGAAACCGGGCTCTGCTCGTCGCTCATTGCGGGCTGTGCCATTTGGCAACCTCTTTCCTACCCGCGCCGCGCGCGGTACCTCATATGTATAGAAGTACAGATTACCACGTAGATGCACCAGCGGTATCGAGCGCGACGGGCATCAGCAAACGCCGACCAAGTGGACAAAAGGGGCCGAAGTGGGTGCCGTTTGATGAGATTGGCCTATATAAAAGTATCAAACGCCTAATCGACCGGTTTTTCCCCGCGTTTCCCCAGGATTTGTCAATAAGTGCCCGTTCATTAGGTGTTTTGGCGCAACGATCGATGCCGCTGAAAAATGGAAACACCTAATGAACTCCCACCTTTGATTATCAACTGGGCAAATAGTAGGTGAGCGAGGTTCATTTGGCGTTTCATAGATATATACACGTGATTTCGCACCCGTGTAACGCAGGTAATGGTCACGTCCTCAAAGAGAGCAATGCCGGCTGGCCAGCTGGGTGATCAGCTGGCCAGCCGGCGGGAACAACGATGGACCCCATTGAGGACCGCCAACACAGTGGCGACGGATTGCATATTCATGTTGTACAGGTAGTAAAAAAGGGAGGATAAACCTCCCTGTAACATGTGGTGGAGATTAGGGGGATCGAACCCCTGACCTCAGGCTTGCAAAGCCCGCGCTCTCCCAGCTGAGCTAAATCCCCGAACAATAAACACCCCAGCGGCGACTCGGCTCTCGCTGGGGTGTTTATTCGCGAAAGAATGGTGGACCTGACAAGGTTCGAACTTGTGACCTCCCGGTTATCAGCCGGACGCTCTGACCAACTGAGCTACAGGTCCAACGCAGGAAGTAATATAGCCCGTTTTTGGTAATTCGGTCAACAACTTTTTTAAACTAATTTGCACGTTATTATAAAGTTGCAGGTAGATGGCTATAAATTTCTTGAGATTACTTACGGAACACCAGCCGATATACCGCACTGCCCATCGACCAAACCACAAACACGCACACAACCGCGGGGATATAACCGGCCGCATCGAAAACCAAATCGAGGTTATCGAAGTGTCGGCCGGGAACATACAGCTTGTGGTACTGGTCGGCCAGGGACACCGCCGCGCACGCGCCCAGCGAGAGCACGAACATCAGCAGCGAACGCCATGAGCGAATATGCCCAAAAGCGCTGCGGCGGTGCGCCCAGCCCGACATCCACGCCAAAACGTTGAGTGCCACCACGCCGCCCATCAATGCAAACTGCAGCGTATGGGCCTGATGCCGAATATCGACGCCGTGGTTGCTCAGCTTGACCGAGAGCAACAGAATGCGCTCGCCAAACCATTTGACCGGATCCTGCTCGCGCGTAGGGCTCTGACCTGTCTCCACAAGATAGGCGCCCTTGTTTGCCAGCTGTTGGGCCGTGGATGACAGGCTGCTGGTCTGGTCGACCGTCTGCTCGGTTAGGTTGGAGATAACCATGATGCCGAACACCAACATGCCAAGGCACACCAGGCGGACGATCCAGCGTAGCGCGGAGGCGCGGGGGCGAGCGTTGAGGGCGACGGGGGAATCGGTGCGGGCTGGTCGACTGGGGCGGGTGGACGCGCGGGCGCCGGCACCGCGGGCCGGGGCGGCAGGGTCCTCGTAGAGTGAGTTGTAGTCGTAGCCACCTTGGCCGTCGGCGCGGGGCGCGGGAGCGGGGGCCGGGGGCGGCGCCGGCGATGCGGCCCGTTGGCAATAATCGCCCGCTGCCTGGCCATACGCGGTTCGAGGTGCCGCGGCCCGGGCGTTTGGATTCACCATCGTGCGATCGGGGCGCGGCACACCCTGGGGCGCCGTGTCGCCGGCCGCGGGGCCCTGATATTGCTGAGGGCGCGGCGCGCAGTCGTCTCCCCAGGGAACGTGCTGCGGGCGAGCGGGCTGCGGCGCGCGATCGGGTCGGGAAGCGCCCAAGCCGATTCCCGACCCCGCGAAGGAATCGACCGGCGCATAGGGATCCACGACGTCGGGAGCGTCGAACGGATCGAATGCGTCGTAGGGGCCGGGGGCCGCCAGGGGATCCGCCACGGTATTGGGGTCGGTGGCCCCCAGGTCGACGCCGGGGCCGCGGACCACGCCGTCGGCGCAGGCGCCGCCATCAAGCCGGCGCGTCTGCGCCCCGTCGGGGTTGTTGTTATCAAAAGCCATCGAATCGCCCGTTCAATCGTGCGCGACCGGCTGGCGAGGCGGGGCAACGTCCCCCAAAGCCAGCTCGCATTCCGGTCGCTGATATGAGTTGCTCCCAACTTATCCGTTTGCCGCGCAAAACAAAAGAGCGCCCCACGAAGGGGCGCTCGATTACGTAATTTGGACACGAGAGGGCGGGGCGCTAAGCCAGCGATTCGCTCTCATCGCTCGTTCTCGATGGGAGGCATCTGCGGTTTTACATAATATGCATCTGGGCCGCGTTTTGCCGACACCAGCTTCCCGCCGGTCACAAGCTTCCTTATTTCATAATATGCGCCAACCGGATCCAGGTGCAGCAGCTCGGCGACATCCCGCTTTGTCACCCTGCCCTGCTTCTCAACAAGTTTTAGAATTAATTCCGGATAACGAATCGAATCTATACCCGTCTGCCTTACATATTCCTTCACCTTCCCCTTCCTTTTATAAACCTTCGAACTTAAATAGTATTCCCGCTGATTCGAAGAGCCGGAAGCCTCGACCAACCCCAACTCAACAAGCTGTTCAACCGTCTGAGCAAGCTGCGCGCTACGAATGTCAAGGTTGTCCAGCAATGCAGTCAATTCCTCTCCCCGTTCTTTCCGCAAGCCCGACTCGCTTCAGTGAATCCATGAGAAGCGGGTTGCGTCCATGGGGATCGGCGGTCAACAGGTTTTTACCGAAATGCCCTCTACAAACCCTCCTGGATTCGTGATTGTCAACCCCGTGCCATCAAAGCCCGGAGCTTTCTCCAGCTCCTCATCGCCAAGCTCCAAAAGCGACTTGTCGCTATTCCCGCATTTACGAATCAGGTTCCTGAGGTGCTCCCTCGCAACTGGATCAAAATCCTCACGAGCCGCATCGGTAATGGGCTAAGCGGAATAGTCGAGCCTTCCAAGATCAGACGGCCTCGTGGCGATCTCGTACGGAACCATCGGAATGCTTTCCGGCTCGCCGTTTGCCTTCAAACGGCGCTGCAACATCCTGCCTTGGGATGTTGCGATGATGCTTCTCGAAGGGTTGCGGAGGGTGTAAGGGAAAACAACGGTATCTGTGAGCGCTCCCCAGAAGACGCAACGCTCACAAACACACTCGTAATATCACTCGCAATACAAGTGATATTACGAGTGGCGCATGTTACGGCTCAGCTAATCGCGCACGAGAACGTATCGACGATGCACACTCGTGGCCTCGGCAGTGGGTTCAACGACCCCGTCAGCAACCAGACGATTGAGGTGATAACGAATGTTTGACAGTCGTCTCCCCGTCATCTCCGAAATTTCCCGCGCACTCAGCGATTCATTTTTTTCGAGCAGCTCAGGAATCAGCTGACGTGGTGACTTGTCGTTTTGGCTTTGCGGCGGCTGAGCGAGCGATTCGCCCGATCGATGGGCATCAATCGACCCCGCCTCGACACCGCTGTCGCAGAAGGCATAGGATCCGTTTTCACTCAAACCCAGCAAGCCGCGACGAACCAGATGTCCCAACGCAGTCCTCACGTCATCTGAGTCATAACTCAACTGTTCATGGAGCTCCCTGACCGTCTTGGGTCCCGCCCTTCTAACTGTTATCGTTATCGCTCTCTCAAGCTGGGATAAATCTGAGCAACCAATAGCGTTGAGCCAAGACTGAAACTCCGCGACTTCCGTTCCATATCGACCGAGCGTGACTGTAAAGCTATCAATTTCCGCATCAAACTCCGGGGCGGGCAATGCCTTCGATGCCATCTCGCGCAGCATCAGCTCAATACCAGTTCCATTCCCCTCGGCAGGAGATCCAACTTCACCGGGCAGCACGACGAACCTCATGAGCTGCATTAATGCGGCATTTCTGCAGACGGAGGTACCATTGGCAAGGTTGTCCACGGTCTTGCCTCCCCAAAGCCCACCAGGACTTTTTATCACGACTCGGTCCGGGTAAATCTCTACAGAAACCGCCTGGCCCGCAAACGCCATGTTGTATTCACGGTGAATCAACGCGTTTGCTATAGCCTCACGCAGGACCTCTCGAGGTATCTCTTGCTCGTCACGGCGACCGGCACCATCTACAATTGAATAGGTTCGCAGATTCCTCTCGATTGCGGCGATGGCGTCCGTCATAACCTCCTCAATCGGCCCCTCGCATATTTTTCTATCAAGAAAACGAGGTTTGCCCGGTGCAGACTTTTCAACGTCAGGATAGCTCGCAACATCCACTATCAACTTGGGGAAAAACATCTGCGGGTAGTCCCCGGCCACCAACAGGCCCGCCAAACGAACGCCGTCGCCGCCATCCGTTATATTCAAACGCCGCAATATGCTTGCCTGGTCAGATACTCCACGGGTCGCTTTGGAGTTGAGTATTCGGGCGTTGGCGACGATCTTGTTGACGATATCGACGTCCAGATCGTCAATCGTTGCCCCTGGAACCACCTCGCGATCATCCATGGAGGGTTTAAAAATGTTTTGGATTTCATAGAGTTCTTGCGGGGATAATTTGAGATCCTTATCGTCAACGCGCTTATAGCTTCCAGATACCAATCCCCGGTTTTTGATGAAGCACGGTTTGTCTCCCGCCTCGTTTTCCACGATCTCTATCAAGAGCAGCGACCCGTCCTCAAACTCATGACGCTCGACGGTATAATTTGGAGGGTTCCCCAATTTGCAGTTATCTGCTCCCCCGTCACCGACACCCGTAACGAAGGCATCAAGATTTCCTTGCAAATCAAAGGACTTTGCGGGAATAAAACCTTCGGATTCAGACAAACCCAAAATAATGAGACCGCCAGCAGTATTAGCAAACGCGCTCACTGTTTCCCAAACATCTGATGACAATTTTTGTCCGCTGCGCTTCACCTCAACCCGCGCATCATCCGTTCCAGCAGCGCGGAGGTGGGCAATGATTCCTTCCAGCTGTCCAGAGTCCATCGGTATCACCACTCACAATCAATAGTCATATCACTCATATCACTCATAATATCACTCATATCTATTGATGAACTCAGTGACAACCTGAGGAGAACCACTCGGCAAACCACTAGCTGTTAAATGCCAAGACGTTGTTTGCGTCTCGATGGCGACAAACAGGGAGGACGTCGGGCCTCCCAGCCTCGCCCCCCATGCCCTGGCGTACGGCCACCCCGCGCGAGCCAAACTTGGGCGCGATAACTCCTCCATTCTTTGGTCAAGCAGGACTAAACTGTAGACCGTCATTCGTAATTGAATCGATTTATTTTGCGGAAGCTATTCTACGGGAGCTACCAAAGGAGAGCATATGGGCAACGAAACACCGGGCAGCGAGCTGCTGGGCGCCCTGGAGGCGGGCGGGACCAAGATGGTCTGCGCAACGGGCTATGCCAACGGAACCGTCCTTGAGCGCACGGAATTCCCCACCACCGCGCCGACAGAAACCATCGAGCAGATCGTTGGCTGGTTCCAGGGTCGTGGCATAGCCGCGTTGGGCATTGGCGCGTTCGGCCCCACGGGCGTGAACCCCAAATCCAGCCAGTACGGCTACATCCTGGACACGCCCAAGGTTGCGTGGCGCAACTTTAACATGCTCGGCGCGCTGCGTGGCGCCCTGGGCGTGCCATGCGGGTACGACACCGACGTAAATGCCGCCTGCCTGGGAGAATGCTCGTTTGGATGCGGCAGGGACCTCGACAACGTTTTGTATCTGACCGTTGGGACCGGCGTGGGTGCCGGCGTGATGTGCGAGGGCAAGCTGGTGCACGGCATGCTCCATCCGGAGGCGGGACACATCAGGATCCACAAGGACCCCGACGATCCGATTGGCGCAACATCCGGCTGCCCCTATCACGACGACTGCCTTGAGGGACTCATTGCGGGGCCCGCAATCAAGAAGAGGTGGAACGGGGCACGGGCCAGCTCGTTGGCCGACGACCCCGCCGCCATGGACCTGCTGTCGGGCTATCTTGCCCAGGCGCTCGCCACGTACATCATGTGCCTGTCGCCGCAAAAGATCATTATTGGCGGAGGGGTGGCCGACCACACGCCCATCATCGAGCTGGCTCGGCCAAAAGCTGTCAAGCTGATCAACGGCTATCTGTCCACACCGGAGCTGGGCAACCTGGACAACTACATTGTTGGCAACAGCCTGGACGGCAAGCAGGGCATCATGGGGTGTCTGGTGCTTGCGAGCGAGGAGCTGCAGGGGGGCGTAAGGGGGGCGCAAGCTTAATACAAAGGACTAGCCGGTGCGCCGAATGCGATATCGAGCAGCCAAGGCATTCGGCGCGGGCACCCTGCGGGCCTTTGGGGAGAGTGCCACGCCGTGGCCGGTGAAACGAACCGACACGCCGCCAATTTAATCAAAATCCGTCGTTCGTTATGACACACCCAGTGCAGCAATCGCCTTATCAGTTAGCTTAAACACGGGCGGGCGTTGAGACACCCGACCAACAAGTCCAAGCTCTTCCAGCTCCTTCATACAGCGCCGCACTGTTGGTGGGGAAACCTTCAAATAATCCCTCAACTCATTGAGATGCGACTCACCGAACATGCTGTACAGATGCATTTGAGCCATATAGCAGAGAACATCGAGTTGTCTTTCGGGCAGGCTCCCTTTCAACCCATCAAGATAATCCATCAAACCATCCAGAGAGCTCTTTTTTTCCTCAAGATTCACTATGAGCCCGTCCTGCGCATCCGATATCAAGTCAATCAACGTTATCACGAAGCTCGTTGCATCGCCCCTGTTCAACGGTCTTTCCGTCGCATCAAATGCCCGGTAGTACGCCGCCTTGTTTTCTGCGATCACCCGAGACAAAGACAACACCGTTGGCTGCGACAGGGGCCTGCTCAATTGCAATGCAAGCAAATACCTTCCCGTTCTGCCGTTTCCGTCAAAATAAGGATGTATGTATCCAAATAGAAAATGACAAAGTATGGCCGAATACAACTCGGGAACATTCTCGTCCTGGGACAGAAGCAACCATTCTTGCATCATCTGCTCGATGCGTTCCTTGGGGTATACGCCCTTATGGACCGTTCTGCCGTGTTGATTTATTACCTGGACGGGGCCGGTCCTGAACAGGTATTCGCCCGGACGATCATCCGGTGCGATTGCATCCGCAACGACCGAATCGTATATACATCGCACATCCTCCAACGTCTGCGGAAGAGGAGGATTTTCGCTGAGGCCCAAATACAGGTGTGCGAACTCTACAAACGGTGCATGGGATCCGCGATCCTCCTCAGCCAGAGCCGCTTCGATTTGGCGACGCGTGCTGTGCACACCCTCAATGCCATTGCTGTAAACCACCTCATCCATAATGAGCGACCGCACATAGGCGCCAAGGGCAACGACGGGCAGGTTGCGCCACAAGGCGGAGACCCTCCGCTCTTTTCGAAGCACCTGCTGCGTTTTATTGATTAGCTCGCGGGGCACCGTTAAAAACAGCTCGCCCGTTTCCAACTCAATTCCGGTTCTATACGTGGATTCACTATTGAAACGGGCTTCGTAAAGCTTGTTAGCGTTATCGAACCGATTTGACGAGGAATCGGCATAGAAGCTCTTTTCGATCGTTTTATATTCCATTCCGAGCCCCTTTTTCTTTTATCGCATCGATACCCTATCTAAAAGAAAAATCTTTGAGAATTTTTCTTTTATTGTATCTATTGGGCCTTTAAAAGAAACCATCGATCAGGAGGGTAACGTACAATATTTTGCACACTTTGACAGCGGAATAGCGTCCAGATAGAAGGGAGGGCACGGCCCGCCTCGGTATGATTCGAGTTGTCGAGACAAGAAGCATATTGGAGGTTGCCATGCCCGAACCCATCGTAACATTGAATGAAGAGAGCCTCAGGTCCGATCTGCGCGAACTGGTCAGGAAGACGGTCGAGGACACCCTGAACGGCCTGTTGGAGGCGGAGGCCGACGAGCTCGTCGGCGCCGAGCGCCACGAGCGCACCGCCGAGCGGGAGGCGTACCGCGCCGGCCACTACGACCGCGGCCTGACCACGAGCTCCGGCGAGGTGACCATCCACATGCCCAAGCTCAAGGGCGCGCGCCTCGCGACGGCGATCATCGAGCGCTACCGCAGGCGCGAGACCAGCGTCGAGGAGGGCGATGATCGAGATGTACCTCGCCGGGGTCTCGACCAGGAGGATCGAGGACTTCTCCGAGATCCTCTGGGGGTCGAGCGTCTCGGCGGCGACCGTCCCCGACCTCAACGAGAAGGCGTTCGCCTCGGTCGAGGAGTGGCGGAACCGCCCGCTCGGGCGCGCCTACCCCTACGTCTACGTCGACGGGATATATCTGAAGCGCAGCTGGGGAGGCGCCTACGAGAACGTCGCCGTCATGGTGGCCATCGGCGTCAACGACGACGGCTACCGCGAGGTCGCCGGCGCCGCCGAGGGCCTCACCGAGTCCTCGGGGCGCTGGCGGGAATTCCTGTCCCGGCTGCGGTCCCGAGGCCTTCACGGCGTGCGGATGGTCGTCGGCGACAAGGCGTCCGGCATGGTCGGATCGATCGCGGAGGTGTTCCCCGATGCCGCCCACCGGCGCTGCACCGTGCGCTTCTACCGCAACGTGCTCGCCCGTGTGCCGAAGTCCGGGCGCGCCGCCGTCGCGGCCATGCTCAAGGCGGTCCACGCCATGGAGTCGCGCGAGGCGTCCGAGGCCAAGGCGCTCGCCGTCGCGGGGAAGCTCGAGGGGATGCGCCTCGGGGAGGCCGCGAGGGTCGTCCGCGCCGGCTACGCCGAGACCTTAACTTACACCGGGTTCCCTCGGGAACACTGGGCCCGCATCCGCGCCAACAACGCCATCGAGCGGCTGAACCGCGAGGTCCGCAGGCGGACCCGCGTGGTGGGCACCTTCCCGGACGGGAAGCCGGCGCTCATGCTCGTCACCGCGGAGGCTCAAGTACATCGCGGAGAGCGAGTGGGGCTCGAGGCGCTACCTGGACGTGACGCTGTTGGAGGAGTAGCCGTACCGGAGGCGGCCTATGGGCTGTCGGAAAGTGCGCAAGAATCTTGACGGTACCGATTATTTCGACCGTTCATGGCTAGGGCGGGAGAACGGCCACGGGCGGCACGCGATGTGAGCACACGGGACAAGCAGATTTACCTAAAAGCGCCGCGCCCAAACAAGCGCGGCGCCGGAAGATGGCTGCCATTGAGATGCAGCAACGCCCCATAGGCTTACGGCTACAACAGGCTACCGATGAAACAGCATCCTATGCAGACTACGATTGTGGCAACAAGCACCCAAACCGTTTTGACATTCTTACGACCCAGAAGCCAGTACATAAACCAAAAGAGAGCCAGCTGAATGAGACAGGGCATTATCATGTCAAAATATCCAGTAAGAGGCTGAGCGAACTCGCCAACACCCACCACAAATGGCAAATCGAGAGATACGTAGCTTGCGACCATACCGCCAATGGCCATCAATCCAACAACGCTCGCAGCAAAGGTAACCTTTTCCATCATGCCGCCCGATGCAGCGTTTTTAATAAACGATGCTCCATAGCGGTAGCCGAATTTAAGCCCAAAGAATCTTAATAGAAATCCAGGGACGTTGAAGATCAACAGCAGCATAATTGGACCCAACAAGCTACCTTGCTGTGAGAAGCCGATTGCTATTCCTGTTGCAATAATTCGCAGTGTTCCAGCGATTAGAGAGTCACCAATCCCCGCAAGAGGCCCCATCAACGAAGCCTTAACAGCCGCAATCGATGATTCATCAAAATCCGGATTGTTCGCGTTCTCCTCTTCCATCGCCGCATTGATACCCATCAGCAAGGTTGATATTTGCGGGGTCACTGCCATGAAGTCGAGTCCGCGCGCATAAGCTCGTGCCTGTTCGGGAGATCCATCCTTATACAGCTTCTTGACGACGGGCGTCATCGCAAATGAATATCCAATGTTCTGTTGACGCTCGTAATTCCACGAGCTATCAAGCATGCAGGATCGCCAGAAAATCTGCATGAGCTCTTTCCGGGTTAACCTGGAATCAGAATCGGTCATCTTAGAACTCATTGTCATCATCCATCCCCTCGCTCCTCGAAGAGGCAAATAAGCCGGTATTAAACACCAGAATTGCAGCGATAACAGCCGCGGCAACCGTCACGCCCACGATGTTCATCTTGCCGTATGCCACCAAAAGGAATCCCAGGAACATGAAGCATGCTAGCTTTTTATTCATGATCATGCGCGCAAGCAGGGCAAAGCCTATAGCCGGAATAATCCCCATAGCATACTTAAATCCATCTGTGACGAAAGCGGGAATAGCGTTCACAATCGCCTGCACCGCATTTGACCCCAGATAGAAACCAAGAGCACAAAGGCCAGATAGAGTCAGAAGCTGAAGCAAAGTGAAACCAAGATGCACCATATCGATGCCGCGCTTATTGCATTCTTTAGCGTATTGATCGCACTTTGAAGCTGCCAGAGGTCCCAAAATTGCACGGAACAGCGACTCCCACACCAGGGACATCAGCAGTGACACCGGAATTGCAATCGCAACAGAAGAGGCAGCATCCGCCCCGGTCGTTATCACGTAAGCCGTGCCAATGATTGAGCCCGAAATCATATCCGGCGGGTTTGCGGCGCCGACAGCTTGCGAGCCTAGATACACGAGTTCCAACGCGGCTCCAGCCATGCAGCCAGTGGGTATATCACCTAAAGCGATTCCCACCAGCGCGCCCGTTACAAGTGGTCGGTTAAGAAGCCCGCTGGATAAAGAGTTATACAAGTAGCCTATGATTGCAACGATGAATATTGAAAATGTCTGCTGAAACAACATCCATATCCCTCCCCGTCTATAGAAGGTTCATGACGTCTTCTGGACTATCCCCTGGGACCTGTTGTACGTAGATATGAACACCCCGGGCAACCATTTCACGAAGCTGACGTTCTTCTTTTTCATCCACGCAGAATGCCGGGGCTATGCGTCGTCTGCCGTCTTCCATTTTTGCCCCGCCGAGGTCGATTTCATTTATGCTCGGAGTTCCGGATGCCAATCGAAATGCATCATCTACCGACTCACATATAACTAATAAGTCGTACTTATCAGTCACTCCGCTATTGATCGCTTCTATCGAGCTGCGCACGCTCTTTATTACAAGCTTGACCCCTGCTGGTTTTGCCATACGCAAAATCGAACACTTCAACTCATCACTCGCGACCGAATCACTGGCCACCAAAATGCAATCAACCGTTAGCGCTTGCATCCATGCGTATGCCACCTGTCCATGTATCAGGCGATTATCCACGCGACACAGCCTGATCATCTCGCACCCCCTTCGCATTCATGAACAGCGCAAACCAGCTCCCTGACGTACTCCTCTTGCACGTCGCCGGAGACTTCATGCCCTTCCTTGAAATAACTACCTGCAATTACGCCATCCGCATATTTCAATCCTCGTACAACGTTTTCCGGAGTCGCACCGGCGGAAATCAGCAAAGGATGACCCCCCAATCCATCTCGAAAAGCCTTGATCTTTTCGACCGATGTTTCCTGTCCAGTTCGATCCTGAGTTACGCAAACGGCATCGCAACGACCTCTTGCAATCTGCAGATCTTCTTCAAGGGGCCGCATTGAGAGAAACGGTTGCTTTTTAAAACGAACGCCGCCGAGGACAACACCCGTGTAACGTTTGCGCCAAATCGAGAAAAAGCTCTCCAAGCTTGCATCGTCTCGGGGAGCAACATGGCCCACTACGGAATCGGTCTGTACGAAATCAGTCTTGTGAGCCAAGGCTGCTTCGAACCCCATGCTTTCGCTACGAAGACAATTTACGCCAACAGCACAGTCTCCACGCACTTCATCTAAATAGGTCAACGCCAGCTCAATTGCATCGTATGTGTTGTAATAATTTTCAACCACAACGCCGTCTATACCGCCACGTACGTACGCGTCGTATTCACGCTTAAGCCTTTCGAGTATCTCCGCATCGCTATCCCCTTTCAAATGAAGCATGCCCATTGCGATCTTTCGTTTTCCCAGCACGCTTCGCAAACAAGACTCTGCAACCATTGGCTTTCTCCCTTCCATCCGAGAACACGACCAAGTGCAGCCCTTTTGTTATCTACATGTACTTCATTGCCTTTATATGCAAGAATACATACATGTAGATACAACTTACTTAGATAATACATGTTAATACAACTTATTAAAGTCAAGTGATGTAATGGGGTGGTAAACGTTAACGATTTGCCCGCCAACGGTAAAAATGAAAGACGACTTCATCCCAAACGGAACTTGATAACCAGACAAGAACTGACGAAAGCAGCTGACTTGAGTACCACAAATCAACCTCTCACTCAATACGAGTGCCTGCGAGACGACTTGCGAAACAAAATCGACTCAGGCATATACGCGCCCGGAGATCGCATTCCATCCGAGAATGAACTATGTAAAATCTATTCAGTTAGTCGCGTAACAGTGCGCAATGCAATCCAGGGTCTCGTAGAGGACGGCCTGCTAGTTAAGAAAAAGGGATCTGGCACCTATGTAAGCCCTAAACCAACAGCTTCCAATTCATATCTTATAGGAAGTTTCACCGATAACTGCAAACGAGGCGGAATGGTACCCTCCACACAAGTTAAGTCGATACGGAAAATAAACCCACCATCTAGTGTGTCCGAGATGCTGGGAGGGGTCGGGGAAGTCATCGAAGTTCAGCGAATACGCCTTGCAAATGGAACGCCGTGCATTCTGGAAATCGATTATCTGCCCACATTCCTTGAACAGGTAGCAAACAGCCTCTTAACGGAACCCTCAATGTTTGAGGCCCTTAAGCAAGCAGAAGTTGGCCCTATTGCAGGCTTTGAAGATCGATTCGGGGCCTGCTTGGCGGGCGCGGGCATATCACAGGACCTTTCCTGCGACCCGAGCAACCCGCTTTTAACCGTATTGGAACAGTTGAGCGATTCAAACGGCACCCCCATTTATGTGAGCCAGCAGTTTATCAACACCGAGCGATATACACATCGAATTGGAGCCAGCAACAGATTGTGATGATATGAGATGTCATCAGCATGACATCTCATATTTAGGAGCATGCAGACGTTTGCGAACACTTGCGTTGTATAAACCGCATTCAATCGGATTGTATGGCCGCAGTTTTTTGCAGATTCACAGCATCAAGGCTCAGAATTGGCAATGGTGCCAAAAGCCATACGTTACGAAACCCATCTCGGATATCACGAGTAGGCTCATACGGGAGTTCTTCCCGAAGGGGACGGACTTCTCCAGGGTGACCGACGAAGAGGTGCAGGAGGTGTTCGAGAAGATCAACGACAGGCCCAGGAAGGTGCTGGGGTTCAGGACGGCCAACGAGGTCTACCGGGAGATGTTGCACTCAGCTTGACAATCCGCCGTCTAAATAATGAAGCAGTGGCCACGCGTGTCCACCTTCCATTGCTCACTCCATTTTAGGCATCGCGCCAAACTAAGCCGTCCATTCAACTCGTACTTTAAGCCTCTTCAATCCTTGATATCGACACGTCGATATCCATTGCCCTCAGCTGCGAGGCCAACGCATCAAGGGCGACTTTACTAAAGAACGGTATTTCCGGACGCTCACCACCGTGTTGAGAGATAATCGCAAAGGGGCTTGCCTAGTTTAGGGGCCGGAAAGGCTCTAGAATCAGTCCGTGAGCAGCAAGAAGGCGCCGAAGAACAAGTACGTCAAAAACTCGCACCTCTCGGAGCGCAAGTTCAGGGAGCTGCTGGGGCTGTTCTGCGCCGACGCGACGGCGCTCTCGGCGGCCTCCCTGACGGGCCTCAACCGCAACACGGTCAACCGCCACCACGGCATGCTCCGCGCCCGCATTGCGGAGGCCTGCGAGGCCGACAGTCCCTTCGGCGGCGAGGTCGAGGCCGACGAGAGCTGCTTCGGCGCGAGGCGCGCGCGGGGCGTCCGGGGCCGCGGGACGAGGGGCGAGACGATCGTCTTCGGCCTGCTCGGGCGCGGCGGCAAGGTCTGCACCCGGATCGTCCCGGACGTCACCCGCGGGACGTTGATGCAGGTGATCGAGGGCAAGGTGTCCAGGGACTCCATCATGTACACCGATGGGTTCGCCTCCTGCGACGGCCTGGTGGACGATCGTGTCCCAAATGTTGGTGTAAGAGCCGTTTCGCCTGAAGGGCGGGAAGCGGCCATCGCCTAGAATCCTCAATTGTCGAGATCGATTGATTATAAAGAAAGGCAATGGCCACATGAACAGCTTAGACCACCAGATGCCGCGATTCGACGACGGCATGGTCAACTTTCGGGACACTACCCCAACGTTAACGAACACCAACATGATAGCCAACGCACCAAACTGCTCGGGCGCCAAGAGGCGCGCCATAACAATTTGAACGATCAGCTGGATTATGGCATTCCCGCCTCGTTCCATTAGTTTTTCCAGAGAAGGGACGAGACCGTTGCGGCTTTCAGCCCATTGTAATCCACGAGGACAGCTCCAAGTTGCAATTACAAATTCTTACAGTGTGGCCATGTACTCCTCGAGCTCGTCCTCCCAGTCGCGCGGCTCGAAGCCGGCGGCGCGGATC
>SAMEA3387474__coassemble_922_pt1 | contig 111384 bp, 91 predicted proteins | sample SAMEA3387474__metabat2_low_PE_017 | metagenome-assembled genome bin SAMEA3387474 (sample SAMEA3387474) | Felis catus | biome: Faeces | place: United Kingdom | collected 2012 | reverse complement strand
GCGCCACGCTCGTGAGCAGGCCCCATGCCGTTGCACTCAGAATGCTAATCCGCCAATCGAAAAACGCACCGAGCGCACCGGGGAAGATGCCGTCTTGCATGCGGCTCGAAACCTCGGTACGAGTCATGTCGATCACCTTGTTGATGAAAGCGGGGTCGCCGTTGGGCCCCAGCAGCGCGCCGACGAGCTCCCGGTTTTCCACGAGATGCTGCAACAGATCGACCGAGCCCGATGCCGGCTCCAGCGCATGAATGTTGCGGTACAGCTCGGGCAGCGTCGACTCGGCGATATGACGGATGCGCACGCGCACCTCATCGAGCAGGCCGTTTTCCAGCTGCTCCACAAAGTCGGGGATGTCCTTGTAGTGCGAATAGAACGTGCGGCGCGTAAGGCCCGCACGCTCGGTGAGCGACGCCACGCTTACATGCGCAAGGTCCTCACCGGCCATGAGCTCCTCGGTGAACGCCCGGCGCAGAGCACGCTGAGAGCGCAGGCTGCGGCGATCGAGCTTGGCCGGATTCGCAACCGAAGGTGCGGCAGCGGGGGCACTTGCAGCGGCGGGGGCTGCGGAGGAAATGCACGCGCCCGCAGGGATGTCCGGCTCTTTAACGGCCGCCGGCGGACAACCCGAGGTAACTTCTTTGGACAATTTGCTTCCCTTCGCACACTTATTACTCTCACTGTGCATTATTGCACATGGTGTGCATCAGCATGCGTCCTCCCCATTTTCCTTACAGGAATCTAACGAAAAGACGACGCCCCAAAAGACGCCGGGTTCGATTGTCTACGCACTTTGTCAACATTCTGTCAGAGGCTCATGCGCCTGCGGTCGGCCGGAGCGCTTCGCGGCCCCATGCGATCGGTCGTGCCTCTTAAGTGCACGTTATCGTCTTTTTTCGGTCTTTTTCGCCACACCGCATAGGTTGCCACGACAAGCCAATTCTAAATAACGCATATAACTAGATAGATATATTTTACAGTGTATATAAAATGCACCGCACGATAATAAAGCCTTGATAAAGACCGAAAAAAAGACAAATCCGTGCGTGCGAGCAATTTCGGGACGCGCCCCTGGGCGTCGAGACGGCGATCAGAGGGGGTGCATTCGGTGTTTTTTCTGCTCTCTAGCCACCTGATACCGCGAGCCCCTCAATGGAAACGCAGTCCCGTCGCCCGGTAGAGCTCAGCCAATAGGTTCTCCTGCCGAATGCGGTAACCATCACACGCATAAACGAATCGTTTCCCCGAGTCTTTATAGAGGTTCTTGGCAAACGCCTCCAACGCCACGAGATCAGTCATCTGGTCAGCACACACCTGCAGAGTTTTAATCCCCATTCCCCTCAGCCCATTATTTCTAGCGGCATCATGCTTCCACGCGTACCTGCCTTCGTGATATGAACCGTTATACTCAATATCCACTCGAGCAGACGGAACATAAATGTCGCACACGGCATAGGGAATGCCCGATGACATGCGCCGGGCATTTTCATCAAAATCTATTCTGTAATTCGGGCGCAAGCCGCCGGGCAGAGAAAAACAACCGAAACCACCATAGCCTTTAGGAAGCCCCAGCATCGCAAGCAAGATGGATTCCATGGGCGATGCGCAAGGCCCCGCAATACAATCCGCCACTCGCACAAATGCAGCGTCCGCCCGGCTTCTAGTCCTTTTTGCAAGCGATGCGACCTCACGCTTATCCACCACAGGCTCGATGCCAAACGCCACCGATCTCTCCAGGCAACCATCTTGCACCATATCGCAACGCTCTAGATACTCAGTTATTTCAGCAGGCAGCGAGTATGTTCCCAGCAGCTCGCTGAGTAAAACAAAAGCCTCACCTAGACCCCGGCCGTTAAGATATCGGAAGGCCGTATAGATGGGCGAAGTGCAGTACACATTTCCAGCAAGACGGATAAGCGCTGAGTCAGGCAGCCTCTCGGGCGACACCATGTGTTCCACGCAGAATGACACATGCCGATGAGCTGAACGGCGGCCCACCAAAACATGGAGCGGTGTCGATTCCGTTGGTTCGGGAAGCCCCAGTCGCACCAGGTAACCCACATCCACAAGAGACCCGTTACAGCCCGCGGCCTCAACGATTCCGCATTGCTCACGCCTAGACAGCACTGGATCTCCGAGCTGCATCGACGTGCAACGCGCGTGGCGTATCACCCGAAGAGCAGACGTATATGTCAAAATCAGAGCATCCATGTACCCATGCTATCCAATCGAGCAAATGATCGGACAGAAGGTATCCAGAACTCCGAGAATACTCAGTTTTTATATATCTACCTGCTATTTCTTTGTTACATCTCTGTTGGTTAGCAGCTAGGGAAACACCTGCTTGCATTATTTTCGAGACCTATGTCCGTCATACGGAAAAGGAAACCCACGAGGAAGCTGACGATTGCGCCTTGCTGGCCGCACCCATCCCCCTCCCAAAGACCTCGAACGCGGACTCCGCAAGTTTTTGTCTTTTTTCGGTCTAAATGGAGCAAACCACGCTGGCAGCATCATACCGTTATTAGTTATATGTAAATATTATACAAATATATACATATTTGCGCATGGTCTAACAAGTCTGGTCTTCGTAAGGCGAGATAAAGACCGAAAAAAGACAAGAACTTGCAATTCCGAATATAGTCTATTATATGACACCCTTTATAAAACCCTCAGCCGAACAGGGGGCATCCAAGGCGCGCTATTCGATCACAACGCGACCGCCCTGCGTCTTAAGCGTTACCAAAATATGCTTGGGAACCGCATGGCGCGCGCAGTGCCCGATTGTCCTGCTCGCGATGCGCTTGGCCTCGGGAATGGCGTTGGCAGTCGCATATGAGTGCTTAAAGCGCTTGAGCATCTCGAGGTCGTTACCGCCGTCGCCGTACACGGCCACCTCATCCTCCTCGATACCGTAATAGTGCGCGAGCCACGCGATGGATGCGCCCTTGTTGCAATCCTTTTCGGTAATCTCAAACATAACGGGATCGAACGGCGCGTTGACCACCGTATCAGAGCGATCGGCCAGATAGGCCTTGAGCTCCCGGTCCAAATCCGGGTCGGAAACGCGGCAGTTGACCTTGCATACCTCGTGCGCGAGAATCTGCGCGATCGATTGGTCGAAGAACTGCTCCTCATGGACACCACCGCGAGCGCGCATGCCGCGCATCACGATGCGGCGGAACACGTTATCGCTCTTGAACCCGTCCTCGTGCATCTCGAACGAACCGCTCGAATACATGCCGTCGGGAGTGCAGCAGTCGAAGCAGATCTGCGGAAACGTCTTGATGAGCTCCTCGACGAAAGAGGGGTCGACTGCAAACGTCTTGAGCAACTCGCCGTCTTTATTGCGGATGATGGAGCCATTGGCGCAAATCTGATCGATCGGCAGTCCCGTAAAACCATGGGAACCGTATGGCAGGGCGGCACGACCGGTGGCCGGTACAACATGGGCACCCATCGCAACGGCCTTTTTAATCGCGGAGCGGATGGTGCGGTCGGTCTCGTGCAACGCGTTGAGTAGGGTGCCGTCGAGGTCACTGGCGAATAACTTGATCATGCTTGCTCCATCTCGTGTTGACTCCGCCATTCATCATACTGTACGCAAAACGCCCCGGGCCGACGAATCGGCTCGGGGCGCAATCGCGGTCATATGCAAGTCGCATCCAAGCAATCGATTAAATGAGCTTGCCCTTGCAGTGGTCGCACATATGCTGGATAAGCTCGGCTTCCCACTCGACGAAGTCGCGCTTGCGGGGCTTGAGCTCGCCATCGACCAGCTCGTCGAAGGCGACCTTGATCTTCACGAAACGGTTGACCTTGGTAATGCCCTCGCGGGTAAGGCAGGACTCCTCGGCCTTGAAAGCGCCCATGCCGAACAGCACCTTGGGGTTATACAGCACATGGGCCTCATCGGCGTCATCCAGATATGCCACGATGGCCTTGGTCTCACCGATCTGGTTGGCCGCCAGGCAGGCGGCATCGTCCAGGGACTTGAGCGTGTCGACCAAGTCCTGGGCCACAGGCGCATCGTCAGCGGTCGCTGCGGCGCAGGGCGTGGAGAGAACGGCCTCGTCGGAAACGAGTTCCTTGATCATGGCGAATCCTTTCGCAGACAGGTTCACTGAAGTGCGCGACAGACAGCCCGCGCGCACATGTCGTTTAGTATAAACGCTCGGAGTCGTCGCGCCGTCGACGCTTCCCTACAGCCCGCGTGCGCACAGATCTGCGACAACCTCATCCGTCGGTTTCACGCCCGCCGCCTTGAGCTCGGCGATCTTATCGGCGAGCTGGGGAAGGTAGCGCTCGTGCGCCACCAACAGCTCATCCAGGACGCGCTGGATATGCTCGCCATTCTCGACCATCGGGTTGAGGTAGAACGCCTCGAGCGCCAAACCGTAATCACCGCTAACGGCAGCGCCGATCACGCACTCCTCCATGGCCTTCATCATCTGCAACCACCCGCGCTCCTGTGCCGGCATGGGCCCCCATGCGATCGGCTCGGCACCAGTGGCGCCGATCAACGCCGACACCTCGACGATGGAATCGTACGGCAGATCGGGCAGGGCGCCGCGGTTCTGGCACGACACGACCATATGGTGCTTGGAGTCGTTATAAATGGAGCAGATGGTTTCGCAGGCCGCGTCGGAATAATGCGCGCCGCCGCGCTTCGCCAGCTGTTCCGGCTTATGGTCGAGCGCGGGGTCGCGATACAGCTCGAACAGCTCGGCCTCGGTCTGCTTAACCTGCTCTGCACGGCTCGCATGCTTCTCGAAGTCCTCCAGCGCATGCTCGAGCATCTGCTCGTGCATATGTTGACTGTCGGCAAATGGATTCTAGGTCCCAGCCGGAGGCGAACAACACCCTACGGCACCAGTGCTAAAGAAACCGCTACGCCCTGCGGAGCCATTTCGTCAAAAAACTGAAGTGCGTCTCCGAAAGAACAATGGAGACAAAGATGAGGGCAAAGCCCGACAGGAGCCTTCCCGTGATGGCCTCACCGGCGAACAGGCACGAGAACATGACGCCCGATGGGGATTCCAGCGAAAGCAGAAGCGATCCGGTCGCGGGCGGCACATGCGCCAGCGCGGTATTCTGCACCAGCAGGCAGCCCAGCGTGCACGCAAAGGACAGGTATACGATGGGACCAACCACCCGCGGCGTCCACACCGACCATGCCGGCATGTCCTCGATCAACGCGGATGTCGCCAAACTCATAAGGGCCACGGTCAGGAACATCCAGAACGTGATAACGCCCGCATCGAGCTTTCGGCCATATTTCGCAGCCATGGAGATCTGCAGGGCAAAGAAGCACGCGGAGACGAGCGTGAGCACATCGCCGGTGCTCATGCTGAAGTTGTCCAGTGCAACAAGTGCGATTCCCGCCAGGCAGAGCAAAGCGGCCGCGATGTTGAATTTGGTGATCGGGACGCGCGCGATCAGCAGACTGAAGAAGGGAACCAGGATACAGTACGTGCCCGTCAAGAAGGCGCACTTGCCAGGCGTCGTTCCGCTCAGCCCCAAGGTCTGCGTGCTGTATGCCAGCCACAGCACGACGCCCATGCCTATACCCACCACAAGGTTGCGCTTGTTGAAGTGCGCCCGGATGCGATGGAACAACATGGCAAGCAGCAGGCCCGCCGCCGGCAGGAATCGCGATGCGAGCAGATAAAACGTGGGCAGCGTATCCAAGGCGTCCTTCATGATGAAATTCGATGAGCCCCACACCAAAGCGGCACCCACAAGTAGAAGCTTCCAAAACAACGGAGACCTGGCGCCAGCGCCCCGCTGGGCCTGGTCCTGCGGCATACGGTCCTCGGCCGAAACCGGCGCATCGGGCCCAAGGAATTCATCGAGCTCCTTGTCGAAGCGCTCCATCTGCTCGTCGGCCTCGGGACCGCCAGGCGCGTAGATCAGATCATCCTCATGCTGCACAGCATCGTCCATCTTGCCCATACGCACCCCCGCTACATAACGACGGCGCGATGCATCACTGGATGAACCAACGCTGCAACACGCCGTCTGTACTTCTGTGATATATGCCCATCGGGCACATATCCAATGTAGCACGCCCCTGGCACTTTTCTCAACCCACAGTTTCCCCTCAGGCAAAGGATCAGATTGCGAGCGCCGAAAAGCACCTATTTACCCGGCAGCAATTTACGCAAGAAGCTGAAGTGCGTCTCGGAAAGCACGATCGAGAGGAATATGAGCGCGAAACCCAAAATAAGCTTGCCTGTAAGCACCTCGCCCGCAATAAGGACCGAGAACAGCACGCCAAAAGGACTCTCCAGGGACAGCAGCAGCGAACCGGTCGCAGGCGGCACATGGCTCAGGGCTTGATTCTGCAGCAGCAGACCCACGGTGGTGCACATGACGGCAAGAAACGCCAGCTGCCCGATAACCTGGGGCGTCCAAGCCGATGCGGGAATCGCGGGCTCGGCAACGCAGCTGGTGATCAGCGAGAACAGGCCAACAAAAAGGAACATCCAGCTCGTAAGCGCGCTGACGTCACGCGTGCGGCCGATATGCCCCACCACCGCCATGTCGAGGGCGAAGAACGCCGCGCCCACCAACGTGAGCAAATCGCCCATCTGAATGGAGAAGTCATCGAGCGCGACGAAGCCCACGCCCACCAGGCACATGACGGCCGACATGATATGCCACTTGGTGATGCGCTCGCGGAACAGGATGAACGCGATGAACGGCACGAGGATGCAGTACGTGCCGGTAAGGAATGCGTTCTTGCCGGGCGTGGTGTCGACGAGGCCCAACGTTTGAGCGCCATAGGCCGACCAAATCACGCAGCCCATCATGAACCCCAGTCCCACGTACTCGAAGCTCAAATGCGCCTTGATGCGCTTATGGAACAGAATGAACATGATCGCCGCCGACGGGAGGAATCGAGCAGCAAGCAATGCGTACGTTGGAATGGTGCCCAGCACCGTCTTCATAGTGAGGAACGAATAGCCCCAGATCAGGGCCATGCCCACCAGCATGATCTTCCAAAAGAGGGGCGACCGCGCGCCCGCTCCACGGAAGTCGCCCGGCCCGCGATCCTCGGGAGCGACCGGTGCGTCATCGTGCACGTTCTTCAAGAAAGCCAAATTGTATCATCCCCTCTTCGCATCGCATTTCAGCCGCTCAGCAGCCTATCACATGAACACCCCGGCACTCAACGCACTACGCTAAAGTGCCGTTGGGGGCTGGACGTTACGAAGTGCATGCCCTAGGTGCGCTTTCGTATAAAAGGGGCGAAACGTACACATGACCGACTTGGCGTGGCACCGTACGTACTGCAGCGCCTTAACGATGCTGCAAGTTTTTGTCTTTTTTCGGTCTAGTAGCGCCCATTAGCGCCTTGAATGCTGAACATATATGCAGAAGTTCCTATTTAGTCGTCTATATATGCAGATTCTCTAAATGTGGTCTACTCGGCACGCACTTCAGACACTTCAAAAGACCGAAATATGACAAAACCGGGCACACGTTGCCGTGTGCCCGGTTTCGATTTGCCCTATGAGTCTATGCGATTAGGCGCGGCCGCAGGAACCGAGGTTCTCCATGCGGATCTTAACGATCTTGGTGATCTCCTCGGCGCCAGCCTTGCCCGGGTTCTTCGGGTCGAAGTTGTTGGGGTTCTCGGCCATGTAAGCCATGTAGCCCTTGGTGTAGGCCTGACGCAGCTCGGTAGCGTAGTTAACCTTGCAGATACCGTTCTTGACAGCCTCGGCAACCTGCTCATCGGGCACACCAGAGGTGCCGTGCAGGACCAGCGGCACGTCGACGGCGGCACGAATGGCCTTCACAACGTCCTGGTTGATGTGGGGCTCCTCGGTGTAGACACCGTGAGAGGTGCCGACGCCGATGGCGAGGGAGGTGCAGCCGGTGCGCTCGACGAACTCCTTGGCCTCGACCGGATCGGTGTAGGGGGACTCGCCCTCGACCTCGACGTCGTCCTCCTTGCCGCCAACCTTGCCGAGCTCAGCCTCGACTGGCACGCCCATGCAGGCGCCGGCGTCGGCAACGGACTTGGTCAGGGCGATGTTGTCCTCGAAGGACTCGTGGGAGCCGTCGATCATGACGGAGGTGTAGCCGGTGCGGAGGGCCTTCATGCAGCGATCGTAGCCGTCGCCGTGATCGAGGTGCAGGGCCACGGGCACGGAGGCGCGCTCAGCGGCAGCCTTGACCATGCCGTAGAAGTAATCGAGACCGGTCTTCTTGATGGTGCCAGAGGTGGTCTGCATGATGACGGGGGACTTGGTCTCCTCCGCGGCGGCCAGGACGGCCATGACGAACTCAAGGTTCTCGACGTTGAAGGCGCCGACGGCATAGTGGTTCTTCTGCGCGTCGAGCAGCATCTCCTTGGTGGTTACGAGCATGAGCAATCGCTCCCTTCTCGGCCCCGGTTCACCCGCGGGCACCTGCCATACCGCCGGCACCGATACCGACGTAATTGCTGCATCCATTGTACAAAAGCGGCAGTTCACGTGCTGCGCTATTCACGCATGGCCGGCGCGTCCGCACACGCCCATCAGAAGAGAAACGAAAGATTCGCCCTCCTCGCGCATTTCGTCATATTTGCGTTCGTGATAAAACGAAAGAGAAACAAACTCTTTTTGTTTCACAGAAAGAAAATAATGCAAAATGAACTCAACACATTTTACACACGATTGGAGAGGAGGCTTCCATGTCCGCACCCACATCCCGCACGTTCGCCGAGGAGCGTCGCACGGCCATCATGGGAATGCTCGAACACGGCACGTCGGTGCAGGTGGCCGACATAGCACAGGCTTTCGGCGTCTCGACCGTCACGGCCCGCGGCGATTTGGATGCACTCGCAGCCGCCGGCAAACTCAGGCGCACGCACGGCGGCGCCGTCTCGCTGCACAAGACCCTAACCGTTTCGGTCCAAGATCAGCGCGTCAACGTGAATGTCGATGCCAAACAGTCCATCGCACGTGCCGCCCTTAAGCTGGTGCGCGATGGCGACACCGTGTTCGTCGACTCGGGCACCACAGCCCTTGAATTCGTGCGTATGCTCGATATGCGCACGGGCATCACCGTCATCACCGCCGACATCACCATCGCCGACTTCATCGACGAGAGCCTGCCCGGCGTCACAGTCATCATGCTCGGCGGGGAGCTGCGCCAAGGGCACCGTTACCTTTTCGGGCCACTCACCATGGCGGCCCTCGGCGCGCTCCACGCCGACCTCGCGGTCATCTGCCCCGGGGCCTTCGTCGCCGACCGCGGGTTCATGACCGACTTTCCACAAATGGCAGAGATCAAAACGGCGGCCATGGGGGTCGCCTCGCGCAGCGTCGCCCTCATGGACGCCAGCAAACTCAATGCACGCGGCACCTACTGCTTTGCCCCGTTCGACGCCGTCGACCACATCGTCGTCGACCAAGACGAAAAGGGCGCCCTTTCGGACGCCCTCAGCGCACTGCCCGAAGGCATCAGACGCCCCCAGCTTATTATTGCCGACCAATAGTCGGGATCCGCGGCGGCTTAAAACGCAAAGACGGTCCCGGCACCAATCAGGAGCGGGTTCCCACAGTGCCCGAAGTTGTCGCGAAAGAGGAAGGCGCGCGCCTTGCGTGCGGCGCCCGGCGAGTGAACGGCAAGATCGGCTTCGAAAAATGCCGCGCGGGTTTCCCAGGTGCCGCAGATTCGCCCGAGGGCGAGAGCGCGGTGTACGAAGGTACATAAGCTCTCGCCCTCGGGCGAAGGTGCGGTGCCTGGGGAAGCCGCTAGAGCTCGGTGACCTCGACGGCGTTATAGACCTCGTCCCAGCGCTCGATGACCAGGTGGCCGGTCTGCGGGTCCATGGCGTTGAGCTTGCCGCAGGTGTTGGCCGTCTTGAGTACGGTCACGTCGTCGGCGCCGGCGGCGATGGCGTGCGCGAAGCCGGCGATGGTGGAGTCGCCGGAGCCGGTGGCGTTCACGGCCGGGATCGGCGGGGTGACGGCGCGGTAGATCTTGTCGCCGTGGAAGGCGAAAGAGCCCGCGGCGCCCATGGAGACAACGACCCACGGAATGCCGGCGAAGCGGGCGTCTGCCTTGAGGGCGGCGGCCAGGTCAGCCACCTGCTCGGGCGTGTATGACGTGCCGAGCAGCGCGTTGATCTCGGTGAGGTTGGGCTTCACGAGTGTGGGCTTGACCTCGGCCTCCAGCGCGGCGTCCAGCGAGGCGCCGGAGGTGTCGAGCAGCACCGGGACGTCGTGCTTGGCGGCCTCGGCGACCATGCCGGCATAGAAGTCGGCGGGCACGCCCTTGGGCAGGGAGCCGGAGATGGTCACGCAGTCGGCCTTGGCGACGAGCTCCGCGAACTTGGCGGAGAAGGCGGCGAGCTCCTCAGGCGAGATCTCGGGGCCGCTCTCGAGAAGCTCGGTCTGGTTGCCCTCATGCAGGATGTTCAGGCAGATGCGGGTCTCGCCGGCGATGGGCGTGAAGTCGTGCTTGATGCCGTCGGCGTCCATAAGGGAGCCCATGTAGGCGCCCATGTGGCCGCCGAGCAGGCCGGTCGCCACGACGTCATCGCCGAGCTGGCACAGGACGCGGCTCACGTTCAGGCCCTTGCCGCCTGCGGTCTTCTTGGGGGAGACGCGGTTGACGTCGTCGATGACCAGCTTGTCCAGCTGATACGCGGTATCGATCGCGGGATTCATGGTGACGGTCAGGATCATGTTCACTCCTTTTCTCGGGGCCAACCCACAGGCCCCGGTTCTACACAGTGTCGCCGGCACGCCGCGAGGCCCAGGCGCGCCTCGCCGCCGTCGGATGAAGCCGGTCGCTAGAGGATCTCGATCGAGAAGGCGCGCTTGACGGTCTCGCCGGGCTTCGCGATCAGGCAGCCGCGCTTGTCCTCGAATACATCGCCCTCATCGGAGCAGGTGGACAGGCCGCCCCACGGCTCGATGGCGACGAAATCGCCCTCGGGCTTGCTCCAGATGATGAGGTAGGGGAAGTCGGGGAAGCTCACCCGCAGGCCCTTCTCCTCCCCCTTTTTGACGAGCTCGACCGTGCGGCTCTCGAGGACGTCGAAGATGGTCTCGGCGAAGTCGAAGAGCTCGTGGGTGAGCGGGAGCGTCCGGCCGACCATGGGGTTGGCGGTGCGATTCTCCACGTCGATGAGGCCGGTGGACGGGACGGCGGTGCACAGGGTCGCGGCCTCGTCGGCATCGAAGCGCAACTCGTAATCGTCGTAGGACTCGCCCTCGTCGAGCGGGCAGGCGAATCCGGGATGGCCGCCGATGAAATACGGCATGTCCTCATCGCCCTCGTTGGTCACCTCGTAGCTCACGTCGAGGCGGGCGCCGTCGATCGCGTAGCGAGCGGCGAGGGTGAAGGGGAACGGAAACTGCTCGAGCAGCTCGGGGCGCTCGGCACTCGAGAGCCTGAACGCGATCTGGCCCTCGCCCTGCTCGGCGAGCTCCCACTCCTGCTTGCGGGCGAAACCGTGACGGCCCAGCTTGATCTGCTTGCCCGAGCGGGTCTGGGCAACGTCATCGCGCAGACCGCCGCAGATGGGGAAGCACACGGGAGCCTGCCCGCTCCACACGGCGGGGTCGCCCTGCCACAGATACTCACGCCCCTGCGAAAACAGGGAGGTGAACGAACCGCCCGCGGTGGTAAAGCCCACGCGCAGAGTGCCGTTGTCCAATACGAAGTCGGCCATGGCCCTCTCCTCTCCGCACGACACAGCGTGCGAAAACAAAGAAATACGTGCAAATGTATGCAGCACGATTGTACCGCGCCGACGACCCCGCCCGCCTTCGCCCTCGACGCCGAATGCGGGCGAGCAGCGGGGCAAAGCAAACCAAAGCAAAGCCCGCGCCCCCTGACGGGACGCGGGCGCAGTCGCTCGCTTCGCGAAAGGCGGGGCTCGGCCCCAAGGGTCCGGATCGAGATGGACGCACCCCCCCATCACGGACGCGATATGGTCGCGGCTATATCGCGCGCAGGCTAGTCGTGGTACTCGCCGCGGTCCCACTTCTCGATGAACTCGTCGAAGAAATGCGGGTCGGCCTGAGCCTCGGCGTCCGCCTTGTTCACGGCGTCGATCTTGGCCACCAGGGCGTCACGCTCGGGCGTGGGCTCGTATTCGGCCTCGAGGAACGCGAGCATGATATCGGCCATGAGGAACTCGCCGGTGATCTTGCCGCCGAAGCCGACGACGTTGGCGTTGAGCTCGCGGCGGGCGTACAGGGCGCTCGTCATGTCGCGGACCAGGGCGCAACGGGCGCCCGGGACCTTGTTGACCGAGTTGGTGATACCGATGCCGGTACCGCACAGCACCACGCCGGCGTCCGCCTTGCCAGACGCCACGGCCTCACCCACGGCCTTGCCGTAAATGGGATAGTGCGTACGGGTGTGGCTGTAGGTGCCGCAATCGAGCACCTCGTAGCCGGCTTCCTCCAGACGATCGTGAAGGTAGGTCTTCTCATCGGTAACGATATGGTCACAACCGAGTGCAATGATCTTCTTGCTCATGGAACTATCTCCTTAGGCCATCTTGTTCAGCATGTCGACACGGACCTGGTGACGGCCGGCAGCGTAATCGGCCTTGAGGAACTCGCGGGCGATCTTCTTGGCGACCTCGGAGCCCACCACGGCGGAACCCATGCAGACCATGCGGGAGTTATTGTGCTCGCGGGTCATATAGGCGCTGCGCTCATCGGAGATGTTGGCGGCGACCATGCCCTTGACGCGGGTCGCGGCCATGTAGCTGCCCACGCCGTACGCGTCGAAGCAGAAGCCCTGCGAGCCCTCGTTCTCAAGCAGGTCGGCGGCGACGGCGGTGGCGGAATCGACAAAGTCCGCGGCGGGCTCGACGGAAAGGTCCACGACCTCGTGGCCGTCTTCGAGCAGCGTCTCCTTGATGAGCTCCTTGAGCGGCATGCCAGCCGCGTCAGAACCGATGACAACCCTCATGCTGTCCTCCTTTACGTGCGCGCACCCGATATGCGCGCTTGGTTACCTTGTCCAGGCACCGACGCCACCCGCGAAGAAGCTAACAGATCACCTTGGTGAATTCCTCGACCTGCTGGCGCTTCTCGTCCGCAATCGAACCTTCGCAGATGAGCGCGTCGATGTTTGAAAGCCTGTAGAACGTGTAGAAGTCCCGCTGGCCGATCTTGCTTGAATCCGCCACAAGATACCTGGTATCCGCCTGGTCGAACGCGAGCTGTTGGAAGCGTCCCTCGTCCATATTGGAGGTGGAGACCGCGTCGAAGCAGATGCCGTTGGCGCCTATAAAGGCGACGTCTATGCCCAGAGTCGAGATGGCGTCCTCCGCCACGGGGCCCACAAACGCGGTGGTGCGCCTGCGGTACATGCCGCCGATGAGGCAGAGCTCGTAGGTCTCGTTGGGTTCCAGCAGGGTGAAGATGGACTGCGAGTTGGTGATGATGCGCAGGTGGCACGAGGGCAGCAGCGGAACCATCTGCTCGATGGTGGTTCCCGTGCCCAGGAAGATAGTCGAATCCTCCTCGACCAGGCCCGCTGCCGTACGCGCTATATCGATCTTCTCGCTCGCATGGCGGGCGCGCTTCTCGATATGGCTGTACTCGTGGCGGATCATCGATCGGTGCTGCAAAGACGCGCTACGGGCTCCCCCGTGGACGCGAATCACCTCGCCGGCGCCCGCCAGTTCCTCCAAATCGCGGCGAACAGTCATGTCCGACACACCAAGGGCGTCCACGATCTCCTTGACGGAAACGGTGCCCTGGCTCTCGATAAGGCGCATGAGCCTATCCTGTCGTTCAGCTTTGATCACCACGTCCTCCTTTCACAGTTTCCAACATAATCAAACATCTTTCAACATGCAAGAACTTTTCTAAAGATGTATTCAATATAAGTTGAACACCATTGTTTTCCTACTGTTTTACCGTTTACCGCTAGATATCTACCGTTTACGGTGTTTTATTACGAGAATATCTGTTTGCTTTTGTTGAGATGATATTGTGCGATTAGCCCGGATATTCCAGTCCACTGTGAGCGTGCCAAACTATTTGAGCACGTGCACATTCCTTATGGAGGAACCATGGCAACTAAAGAAGAAATCTCGATGATTGGTTTTGAGATCGTCGCATATGCCGGAGACGCCCAGACCGACCTTATCGCCGCCTGCGAAAAAGCGGCTAAGGGCGATATCGAAGGCGCGCGCTCCCTTCATGAATCTGCAAAGCAAGCGCTGATCGACGCCCATGATGTTCAGACCAAGCTTCTTTCCCAGGAGGCAGGCGGCGGCGAAATGGACGTGACCTTCATTATGGTGCACGCGCAAGACACGCTGATGACCACCATGCTACTTGAGAAGCAGACCAAATTCACCATCGACGCGTATGAGCGCATCGGCCAACTTGAGGCCAAACTCGCCTAAAGAGGCCCTACAAGAACCATCCGCGACAGCTTGTTCCCCCAGGTGCGGCATTCCCCCTCTTGCCGCACCCTTTTTACGTTCACCTGCCGCATAGCAAGACGGAGCCAAAAGGCGCGCTCGCGCCCGGCTCCGTCTTGCTATCTAGATAGGGCAAAAGGCCCGCGCTACCTAAGAGTGCGGACCGACCCCCGCTCAACCAGGTGCCCCGGGAACAGCTTGTGGTTGCATCCGTCCGCCATGCGCTCCGGAATCACCAGCTTGCCAATTGCCCACTCAGCGATCGCCGAGTTGTCAAAGTGAAGCGACGTCAATTGGCAGTTGGGGACGAAGGCGGACGAGATATCATCCGCGCCAATTATGCTCACGTCCCCCGGAACCGAAAGGCCCGCATCGGACAGCGCGCACATGCAGCCATAAGCCATCGCATCATCGGATGCAAACACAGCAGTGCAGGCACCGCTGCGCACCTTATCGGCCAACAATACTCCCGCCGCATATCCGCTTTCTGGACTCCAATCACCCGCGATAACCTGCGGAGGCTCAATCCCGTGATCAAGCATGGCAGAACGCCAGCCACTCTCGCGCGCAAGGCCTGCGAGCGATCTCGAAGGACCGCCGATGTGCCAAATCTTTGTGTGACCGCGCTCAACCAGGTAATCCACCACCGCGTGGGCGCTCGCCTCTTGGTCGGAATCAACGGTAGGGCATGCGGGGTGATCATGCATAGAAATGATTACTTCGGGAAGGCCCGCCCGGGGCACAAACGTATCAAAGTCCTCCGGCGTGCGGTTGAGCACGTATATCATGCCGTCAATCGACAGGCTCGACATGCGGTCCGCCGCCTGCCCCAGGCTCAAAGGCTCCTCGCGATCCATCTTTAGCAGCGCTATGGTGTAGCCCTGCGCCGCAGCGGCGTCGACAAACATCTCAAGGCGATCGCGGTTGCCCGTCTCGGAGATATTGCCCATGACGATACCCAAAGCCATGTAGCAACCGCGCCGCAGCGCTCGCCCAGCATTGCTTGGACGATACCCCAGCTCGGCAATCGCCCGCCTCACCTTCTCCTTTGTAGCGGGGCGCACCGCAGGAGAATCATGCACGGTGCGTGAAACGGTCTGTTCAGACACACCCGCAAGACGTGCGACGTCCTTTATCGATGCAGGCTCCTTGCCGCCACCGCGGCAAAGCATGTTGATTGTCAGTAGGCACGCATAAGAGGAATCATTACCGGGCTTTTTTCCTCTTATCGTAAACAGCGATCAATTGCCAAGCCGCAACGCAACAGCTCCTGTAACCCTGGGCACAGAACAGAGCACTGGTTTAGCGTCCTCCTGAAAGGAGAGGGAAATGGAACAACTCATTGCGACCATTGAGAAGGGCAAGCCGTTTTTTAACGCCATCGCCCGCAACAAGTACCTCAAGGCGATTCGTGATGGCTTCATCTCGGTTATCCCCATCATCATTTTCTCCAGCATCTTCATCCTGGTAGATGCCGTACCCAACGTCTGGGGCTTCTACTGGCCTGCAGAGATCGACGCCATCCTCATGAAGGCCTATAACTACTCAATGGGCATCCTGGCACTCGGCGCCGCCGCCACCACGGCCAAGCACTTCTGCGACGCGCAGAACCGCGACATGCCCAAGAACAATCAGATCAACTTCCTCTCGGTCATGATCGCCTCCGTCATCGGCTTCCTGCTCCTTTCCAGCGACGCCATCAACGTAGAGGTTGATTCCACCTCTTACTCCGGCTTCGCCAACGGCTTCCTTGGATCAAAGGGCCTGCTTACCGCCTTTATCTCGGCATTTGTGGTGGGCATTGTCTACAAGTTCTTCGTGTCTCGCAACATCACCATCAAGCTGCCCGACCAGGTTCCGCCCAACATCTCCCAGACGTTCAAGGACCTCATCCCTTTCTCCGTCTCCATTTCCATCTTCTGGCTCTTCGACCTTATCTTCCGCAGCGCGTTTGGCTTCTGCTTCGCCCAGGGCGTCATCCAAGTGTTCCAGCCCCTGTTCTCCGCGGCCGATAGCTACGTGGGCCTCGCCATCATCTACGGCGCCATGAGCCTGTTCTGGTTCGTCGGCGTTCACGGCCCGTCCATCGTCGAGCCCGCCATCTCTGCTGCCCTTGTCGCCAACATGTCCGCCAACCTCACTGCTTACCAGGCAGGCGAGCAGGCAACCCACGTACTCTCCCTTTCTTCCCAGTACTTCGTCGTCTGCCTTGGTGGCACCGGCGCCACCCTGGTCATCTGCTTCATGTTCGCCTTCCTCGCCAAGTCCAAAGAGATGAAGGCGATTGGACGCGCTTCCATGATCCCCACGCTCTTCAATGTCAACGAGCCGTTCCTGTTCGGCGCCCCCATGGTCTTGAACCCCATCTTCTTTGTCCCCTTTGTCTTCGCCCCCATCTGCAACATCTGGGCTCTTAAGATCTTTGTCGACCTCATCGGCATGGACGGATTCCTCTACACGCTTCCCTGGACGGTCCCCGGCCCCGTCGGCATCATCATGGGCCTTGGCTTCCAGCCCCTCGCGTTCGTGTTCCTCGCCGCCGTGCTCGCCATCGACTTCTTGGTCTACTATCCCTTCTTCAAGGTCTATGATCGCGAGAAGTGCGAGGAAGAGGCCGCCATGCTTGAGGAGGAGCTTGCTGCAAAGGCAGCCGCCAAGGGTGACGCCATGACCGCAGCCTTCCAGGGTAAGATCAACGCTTCTTCTGTTGCAGACGATGACTCCAAGACTCAGGCCGCAGCTGCAGATTCCAACGACCTTGCAAAGCTCAACGGTCGTCGCGTGCTGGTGCTTTGCCAAGGCGGCGGTACCTCTGGCCTGCTAGCGAACGCCCTTGCCAAGGCTGCAAAAGAGCACGGTATCGACCTTGAAACCGGTGCGGACGCCTACGGCAACCACGTCGATATGATGAAGGACTTCGACCTGGTTATCCTCGCCCCGCAAGCAGCCTCCTACTTTGACGACCTCAAGGCAGACTGTGACCGCATGGGCCTTGCCTGCTGCATCACCCGTGGCAAGCAGTACATCGACCTCACCCGCGACGGAGAAGCCTCCCTGCGCTTTGTGGCCGAACAGCTCAACCTGTAATCAAACCATCGCGCAAGCGCATCGCCCGGCCGTCGTCCCCACAATCGACGGCCGGGCACTTCCCTACATCAAGCAAGAAAAAGGATCACATCATGAGCTCCAATCAGTTCCCCGCCAACTTTGTATTCGGAGGCGCCACGGCAGCCTATCAGGTCGAGGGCGAAACCCAAACGCACGGCAAAGGAAAGGTCGCTTGGGACGACTTCCTCAAGGAGCAGGGCCGCTTCTCCCCCGACCCCGCAAGCGACTTCTACAACCAGTACCCGCGCGACCTTGAGCTTTGCGAGCGCTTTGGCATGAACGGCATCCGCCTCTCCATCGCCTGGAGCCGCATCTTCCCCACCGGAACCGGCGAGGTCAATCCCGAGGGCGTCCAGTACTACCATGACCTCTTCAAGTGCTGCCGCGCGCACGGCGTCGAGCCCTACGTCACGCTTCACCACTTCGACACGCCCCTCACTCTGTTCGAAAAGGGCGATTTCCTCAACCGCGAAACCATCGATGCATTTGTTGACTACGCCACGTTCTGCTTTAAGGAGTTCGCGGACGACGTCACCTACTGGTTCACGTTCAACGAGATCTGGGCGGACGCCACCAACACCTACATCGAGGGCACTTTCCCCGGCGGCGAAAAGGCCAACCTGGCCAAATGCTTCCAGTGCGAGCACAACATGATGCTCGCCCACGCCCGCGCCGTCCTCGCGTTCAAGCGCGGCGGGTTCTCTGGCAAGATCGGCGTTATCCAGTCGCTTGAGTACAAGTATCCTTTGGACGAGAATTCCGCCGCAGACATCAACGCTGCTAAAAACGAAGACGTACTGCAAAACCAGTTCCTTCTCGACGCCACCTTTAGGGGCGACTACGCCGCGGATACGCTCGAAGTTGCCAACCGCCTTGCCGCAGTTTCCGGCGGCAGCATCGAGATTCGCGAGGATGATCTTGCCGTCATGCGCGAAGCCGCAGCGCTCAACGATTATCTGGGTGTCAACTACTACCAAAGCCGCTTCCTGCGCGCCTACGAGGGCGAAAACGATCTTCACCACAACGGCACGGGCGAAAAGGGAACGGACCGCTTCCGCTTGGCGGGCGTGGGCGAGCGCATAAACAAGCCCGGCATTCCCACCACGGATTGGGACTGGATCATCTATCCGGAGGGCCTCTTTGACCTCCTGGTCCGCATTCGCCTGCAGTACCCCAACTACAAGGAGATCTTTATTACCGAAAATGGCATGGGCTACAAAGATCCCTTTGTCGATGGTTTTGTGGACGATGCACCCCGTATCGATTACGTCGAGAAGCATCTCGCCGCCGTGCTGCGAGCCATCGAGGCGGGCGTCAACGTAGGCGGCTACTTTATGTGGAGCCTGCAAGACCAGTTCAGCTGGACCAACGGCTACAACAAGCGCTATGGATTCTTCTACGTTGATTACGAGACCCAGGAGCGCACGCCCAAGGCCAGTGTTTACTGGTTCAAGCGCGTCGCGCAGACCCGCTGCCTGTAGGTCCGTCTATCACCACGCCGCGGCAGCTGCCGTACCCGCCGCCGCGGCCGCCGTCACCAAACACAAGCCCTGTTCCAGCCATCTGGAACAGGGCTTTTTCTCAACCTTTTTGCCGCCCCCATTCAGCGGCCCTCCGGCTCCGGCTCTCAATTTCACGAGACGGGCTTTTGAACGCTTTTTTCGCCTCAGCCTTCAAAAAAACGTTCAAAAGCCCGTTTCGTCATTCTCCTACAATTTCGATGCGTTGATCCAAGCCGAAAAACAGCCACCTCGGACGTCGCCAACGTAGCAAAACGCGGCGAAGCGCCACACAGCACCGCAAATACCTAGCGAGCGTCCGACACGGTGCCTCGCTCGACCAGCTCGCCCGGCAGACGCACCGCCTCGACCTTTGCTTCTCTCGATAGCTGGGCGAAGAAGTAGTCGAACGTCTTTCGGCCACGCTCGCGCATGTCGAAGCGCACCGTGGTCAGGTCATTGTGGGGCACCATGCCCTGCATGGAATCGTCCACGCCTATAACGCTCACATCTTCCGGCACACGCCTGCCATGGGCGCGCAGCGCCATGATGGCACCCATGGCCATTTGATCGTTGGCCGCGTAGAGCGCCGTCATCTCAGCGTCTTGGACGAGCTTCTCGCCAAGCTCGTAGCCGCTGTCCGCAGTCCAATCCCCGTGTAGGGGCTCAACGACTTCGAGCCCCGCGCGCTCCAGCGAGTCTCGCCAGCCGCGCATCCTGAAATCCGCCGTGATCGAGTCTTTGGGACCGGCCAGGTGCCTGATCTGCGTATGGCCGCGCGAGCGAAGGTGGTCGACCACAAGCTGCGAACACCCGTATTGATCGGAGTCGATAGTGGTGCAGCGCGGGTGCTCCTTCATGGAGATGATAATGGTGGGCAGTCCGTTGAGCGGCTCGAACTCGTCAAAATCCTCGATGGTCCTGTTGGTATTGAACACCATGCCGTCCACGGGGAGCTCCGCCAGGCGACGCACGGTGTCCCGCAGGCGCACGGACTCGCTCTCATCAAACTCGATCAAGGTGACGGCGTAACCGTATTCGCGGGCGGCGGACATAAGCCCCTCCAGCGTAGCGACGTTACCCGTATGGGTGATATCGAACATGCACAGCCCGATGCAGCCGTACTTGCCGCCGCGCAGCGACCTGCCGGCAAAGCTGGGGTAGAAGCCAAGCTGGTCCATGGCATCCATAACGCGCCTTCGGGTCTCCTCGACCACGCACGCCTGCCCGTTGACCACGCGCGACACCGTCTGTCGGGAGACACCGGCAAGCTTGGCGACGTCTGCCATGGACACCGCCCTGCCAGGCTTGTGGTCTGCGGAATCTGCCGCCGTCATCTTGTTATCCCGTTCCATCCAACGGCTCCCCTCGCATTGCGCATGCTCTCAGATTGATGCTCGATTTGCTGTTCAAACTGCTGTTCTGGTAAATGTAGCATCAACTGAGCGCAAGCTGAAGAGCACGTGAACATTTGACGAAGCCTATCGCCTTCTCCGCGCACCTCTGCCTACATCTATCCTGCCGCTTGCCGCCGATATTCGACCGCTCGCGTCCCTTTACCCCCAACATCCCTTGCACCGCCATCAACTCATGTTAACGTGCTCATTGTAGAAATGAGCACGTGCTCATAACGAGTAACATCCGGGCAGAACATACTCGTAAGCAGCGCAAGCTCATCCTGGCAGCCATCTCTACCAACACGTTTAGTGGCTGCAAAAGCAAACCCATGCAAACGGAGGGTCCATGGAAAAGCTCATAGCGCTCATCGAGAGGGGAAAGCCCTTCTTCAACGCCATCGCGCGCAACAAGTACCTCAAGGCGATTCGCGACGGCTTCATCTCCGTCATGCCCATCATCATCGTGTCGAGCATCTTCCTGCTCGTCAGCGCCGTCCCCAATGTCTGGGGCTTCTACTGGCCGGCAGAGATCAACGACGTTCTCATGAAGGCCTACAACTACTCCATGGGCATCGTCGGCATCTGCGCAGCGGCCACCACGGCCAAGCACTTCTGCGATGCGCAGAATCGCGACCTGCCCAAGAACAACCAGATCAACTTCATCTCGGTCATGATTGCATCGCTCATCGGTTTTCTGCTGCTCTCCAGCGACGCCATCAGCTTCACGGATAACGGTGTCTCCATCTCCGGCCTCGCCAACGGCTACATGGGATCCAAGGGCCTGCTAACCGCCTTTATCTGCGCGTTCGCCACCGGCATCATCTACAAGTTCTTTATCAAGCGCAACATCACCATCAAGATGCCCGAACAGGTGCCGCCCAATATCTCCCAGACCTTCAAGGACATCATCCCCTTTGGCGTCTGCCTGGTCTTCTTCTGGGGCTTTGACTTTGCATTCCGCAACATCTTTGGCTTCTGTTTCGCCCAAGGCGTTATCCAGGTGTTCCAGCCGCTCTTCTCCGCGGCAGACGGCTATGTTGGCCTCGCCATCATCTACGGCGCCATGTCCCTCTTCTGGTTTGTAGGCGTCCACGGCCCCTCCATCGTCGAGCCCGCCATCTCCGCCGCCCTCATCTCCAACCTCGAGCTCAACATGGCCATGTACCAGGCCGGCGAGCACGCAACCGCCGTCCTCACCAAGCCGCTTCAGGATTTCGTCGTCGCCATGGGCGGCACCGGCGCCACATTGGTGGTCTGCTTCATGTTCGCCTTCCTCGCCAAGTCCAAAGAGATGCGCGCCGTGGGCCGTGCCTCAGCCGTGCCGGTTTGCTTTGGCGTCAACGAGCCGTTCCTCTTCGGCGCCCCCATGGTCTTGAACCCCATCTTCTTCATCCCCTTCATCTTCGCGCCCATCGCCAATATCTGGATCACCAAGTTCTTCATCGACGTCTTGGGTATGAACGGCTTCATGTTCAGCCTTCCCTGGACCACCCCCGCGCCCTTGGGCATCGCCATGGGTCTGGGACTTCAGCCCCTTGCGTTCCTGCTCATCCCCGTCCTGCTGATTGTCGATTTCCTCATCTATTTCCCCTTCTTCAAGGTATACGACCGCGAGAAGTGCGCCGAAGAGGCAGCCGCGGACCAGGCGGAGGTCGCCCAGCGCGCCGCCCAGAAGCAGGCTGCCATGAACGCCGCATTCCAGGGCAAGGCCGACACCGCAAGCGTCGCTACCGGAGCCGTCGCCCAGGCCGCTGCGAGCATGGCAGCGGAAAAAAAGCGTGCCGCCGGCCAGTCTATGGACGAGAATTCCACGAGCAACACCACCCCTGCCGTATCCCCCGCTGCATCTGATGACGCAGCCGCCAGCGCCTCGTCCAGCACCACCGACGCGGCGGGCAACCCCTATGCAGCGCTCAACGGTCGTCGCGTCCTTGTCCTGTGCCAGGGAGGCGGAACCTCCGGCCTGCTCGCCAACGCGCTGGCCAAGGCTGCCCGCGAGCACGGCATCGACCTAGAGACCGCAGCAGACGCTTACGGCAGCCATCTGGACATCATGCCGGACTTTGACCTTGTTATCCTGGCACCCCAGGCAGCGTCCTACTTCGATGACCTCAAGGCCGACGGCGAGCGCATGGGCGTTGCCTGCTGCGTCACCCGCGGCAAGCAGTACATCGACCTCGCCCGCGATGGCGAGGCATCGCTGGCATTCGTAGCCCAGCAACTGGGCCTCTAGATCCCTGTGCGCGCGACGGCGCGCTCGAATAGAAGCCCCATCTCCGCGGTTCGGGAGCAGCACGCCCTGCCGCCTTCTCCCGAACCGCCCCTAACCCCTTTCAGCCCTAACAGTCCTTCAAACAAGATTGGATTCGCCATGAGCCCTGTCTTTTCCGCCGATACCTCCCAGCGCTTTCCCGACAACTTTGTTTTTGGTGGCGCCACCGCCGCCTACCAGGTAGAAGGCGCTTGCCAATCCCATGGCAAGGGCAAAGTCGCATGGGACGACTACCTCGCCCAGCAAGGCCGCTTTTCGCCCGAGCCCGCCTGCGACTTCTATAACCGCTACGATAGCGACCTCGAGCTGTGCGAGCGCTTTGGGATGAACGGCATCCGCGTGTCGATCGCCTGGAGCCGCATCTTTCCCGATGGCGGCGTGGGCGAGCCCAACGCTGAAGGCGTCGCCTTCTACCACAACCTTTTCGCCAGCTGCCGCGCCCACGGAGTCGAGCCATACGTGACCCTGCACCACTTCGACTCCCCCGCCGCCCTTTATGCCAACGGCGACTTCCTCAACCGCGACACCATCGACGCCTTTGAGGCGTACGCCCGCTTCTGCTTTGACGAATACCCCGAGGTGACCCGCTGGTTCACGTTCAACGAGATCGCGGCGGCCACGCTCAACCGCTACGTCGAGGGCACCTGGCCGCAGGGCAAGAAGGGCTGCCTGCACGAGTGCCTGCAGGCCCAGCACAACATGATGCTCGCCCACGCCCGTGCCGTCTTGGCCTACAAACAAGGCGGCTATCCTGGAACAATCGGCGTCATCCACGCATTGGAATACAAATACCCCTATGACCCCGCCTGCCCCGGCGACATCCAGGCGGCTAAAAACGACGACGTTTTGCAAAATCGCCTGCTGCTCGACGCCACCTTCCGCGGCGATTATGCGCCCGATACGCTCCAGATCATCGAGCACCTCTGCCAGGCGAGCAACGGCTCCGTTGAGTTTTTGGACGATGACCTCTCGATCATGCGCCGCGCCGCGCAGCTCAACGACTGCCTGGGCATCAACTATTACCAGAGCCGTTTTCTCAAGGCGTTCGACGGTGAGACCGACCTTCATCACAACGGCACGGGCGACAAGGGCACCGGCCGCTGGCGCGTGGCAGGCGTGGGCGAGCGCGCCGTACGCCCCGGCGTTCCCACCACGGACTGGGATTGGATTATCTATCCCAAGGGCCTGTTCGACCTTATGATGGATATTTCGCTGCGCTATCCCAATTACAAGCAGCTGTTTATCACGGAAAACGGCATGGGTCGCAAAGACCAGCTTGTCGATGGCACCGTGGACGATTCCGAGCGCATCGCATACGTCGAAGACCACCTGCGCTGGATCCTCAAGGCCATCGAATGCGGTGTCAACGTTGGCGGCTACTTTATGTGGAGCCTGCAGGACCAGTTCAGCTGGACCAACGGCTATAACAAGCGCTACGGCTTCTTCTACGTTGACTTTGAGACCCAGCAACGCACGCCCAAGGCCAGCGCGTACTGGTTCAAACGCGTCGCCCAGACCCGCCGATTGTAGGCAACGCGGCATCCGTCAGCCTCAGACAGCCATCATTAAGCGCACGCGCCCCTGCCGGCACCGCTGCCGCAGGGGCGCATTGGTTTTACCGGTATCCACCGGCGCAGATCCTCGTCCTTCATATTAAAAGGAGGGAAGCCCCGCAGGACTCCCCTCCCCTTGTAGCAAGCTGTCAGCATCTACGGCAAGATGATTAAGGCGAAGCCCCATGGGGCAAAAGCTTACAGCTCAGTGACCTCAACGGCGTTGAAGACCTCGTCCCAACGGTCCATAACCAGGTGACCGGTCTGCGGGTCCATAGCGTTAAGCTTGCCGCAGGTGTTGCCGGTCTTGAGAACGGTAACGTCGTCGGCGCCGGCAGCGATGGCGTGGGCGAAACCGGCAATGGTGGAATCACCGGAGCCGGTGGCGTTGACAGCCGGGATCGGCGGGGTGACGGCACGGTAGATCTTGCCGTTGTGGAAGGCGAAGGAGCCGGCCGCGCCCATGGAAACGACGACCCACTCGATGCCGGCAAAGCGGCTATCGGCCTGCAGCGCGGCGGCGAGCTCGGAAACCTGCTCGGGCGTGTAGGAGGTGCCCAGCAGCGCGTTGATCTCGGTGAGGTTGGGCTTGACGAGCGTGGGCTTGTCGGAGGCCTCGAGAGCGGCATCCAGGGATGCGCCCGAGGTATCCAGCAGCACCGGAGCGCCGGCCTTGACGCACTTGGAAACCAGGCCTGCGTAGAAATCGGCGTCGATGCCCTTGGGCAGGGAGCCGGAGATGGTGACGCAATCGGCCTTGGTGACGAGTTCATCGAACTTGGCCTCGAACGCAGCGAGCTCCTCGGCGGAAACGGTGGGGCCCGCCTCGAGCAACTCGGTCTGGTTGCCCTCGTGCAGGATGTTCAGGCAGATGCGGGTCTCGCCGGCGATAGGCGTGAAGTCGGCGGGGATACCATCGGCCTTCATGAGCTCGGCCATGTACTCGCCCATGTGACCGCCCAAAAGACCGGTCGCCACAACGTCATCGCCAAGCTGGCACAGGACGCGGGACACGTTGAGGCCCTTGCCGCCCGCCGTCTTGCTCGGCACGACGCGGTTGACATCGTCGATGATGAGGTGATCGAGCGTATACGCGGTATCGATCGAGGGGTTCATGGTGACGGTCAGGATCATGGACGTTCCTTTCTGCGCGGCGGGCAACGCGCCCGCTAACTCTTGATTCATTGTATCGCACGGGCATCGGCTTCATCCCGCCCCTCTGGAGCAGGCTGCCGCAGGCATGCGCTCAATCGCAATCAAACGAAACAAAAATGGGAGATGGCCGTTCACAGCCATCTCCCATATCAAACGCAAACGCTAAGCGAAACGCGTCTTTTAGCGCTGGGCCTTCTTGCGAATAATAACTCCGCCGCCGATGGCCGCAACGGCAACAAACGCCACGCCACCGATCATCAGCAGGTTGTTATCGCCGGTTTGGACCAGTGTGTCGCCCTTGCCCGGCTTGTTGGAACCGGAGTTATCCTCGGGCTTAACCGAAGTCGAGGGCCCAAGCGGCGTCATCGGCACGCTGTGGTCCTCGGGCTTAACCGGAATCGAGGGTCCAAGCGGCGTCATCGGCACGCTGTGGTCCTCGGGCTCCGGCTGCTCCGGATCAGGCTTGCCGGGCTCAACAGGAGCGCCGGGCGCGATCTCCTCCATCTGAGAGGAGCCGAGCCTCAGGCCCTCAAAGGCAACGGCGAGAGCCAGCTTCTGAGCGTAGACGGAGTTCACATCGCCGGACTTGTCGGCAATGGTCTTCTCGGCCTTGGCGATCTCGCTCTGCAGGGCATTCCACGTTGCGTCGGTGAACTCGTCGTGCTTGCAGGAACCGTCCTTCTTCACGGCCTTGGCAACGTTGATTACGCCCTGGAGCCCATCATAGTCGGGAGCGGCGGCGGCGTCGAGCAACTGAATCTCGGCGGCAGCGGCGTTCTTGTTGGAGCCCTTGACCCAAGTGAGCTTCACGTTCTTCACGTTGTCCTGGCGGTCGAATTCGATCGTCATGGGCGTGGTGCCGTTAACCTTGAGCTCGCCCTCCTTGACCTTCTTGTAGGTCTTGCCGTCGAAGCTGACCTCGACCTTGTACTTCTCGATGTTTCCGTTCGTGCCTTCGGGACGAGGCGTGTACACGATGCCGTTGACGCTCATGCCCTCAGCGGACGCGATATTGAGCCAGTGGCCGTCTTTCTTGATGTTCCAATCGCTGTGCCATATGGTGTTCGGATTGCCGTCCAGGACGTTCTTGGGATCAGAGCCGTTCTTCTGGAAGCTGCTTGCGGTGGCGGAGAGCTGATCCTGGGGGATGAAGTTCAGATCAGCACCGTTGAGCGGAACAAGGGAATCGAGAGCACGCTCGATACCGAGCTCGTAGCCGTTAACGGTATCCTGCATGCTTGCCGGCAGATCCGTGCGAACGGCGTCGGCTGCGGCCTTCACGGCCTTCAGAGAGGCCGGGGTGAAGTACGCGTTGACGACCTCGTTGCCAAGAATCTGCTTGTATGCATCGATGCGGCAGTAGTCGGCAACCTCATAATTGGGCTTGCCGTCCTCCCCCACGAGCAGGGCGTTGATCTTTGCGGTCAGCGCATCGATATCGGCCTGGGAGGGGTTGGCGGAATTCATCAGTTCGCGGGCCTGGGCAATAAGCTCGTCCATGCCGGCGATCTGCTGGTTCTCGAGGACCGCACAGGCCTTCATGACGGCGTAGTCGAGCGCCATGGTGGTTGCCGAAGCGCCCTCTCCAGCCGAGGCGCTGATGCGGATGTCATCGACATAGCCCTGGAACGCGTGAGTCTTGGAGCCAACAGTCTGGACGGGGAACATGGCGGTTGCCTTGACGTCCTTGCGCTTACTCGAACCCACGGAATCGACCAGGCTCCCGTTTACATACAGATCGACGAACTCAAAGCGGTTCTTGAACTCCAGCTCGACCCACTCGTTCACGGGAAGGGTGTAGTTGAAGGAGTAGTCGCGGTTCTCGCGGGTAAAGCCGACCTTGCCGGTTTCCTTCTGAACAGCCTTGATGGTGCCGTACTCGGACTCAAACAGAATCTGCTCGTCGTTCGAAGCAGTGGTACGCTTCACCTTGACGCGCAGGCTGTTGTCCAGGCCCAGCGTGGTGGGCGCACCCTCCTCGACGGTCGCATAGGAAGCGCCGCCGTTGAGCTTGAGGGCGCTCTTGTGGTCGACCTTCTCAATCTTGGCGTCCTTCACGTCTACCAAGTCGGCGTCACCGCCGGCGGCATCCTTCAGGTCGTCCATGTTGTACTGGCTGTAACGGCCGTCCTCATCGGCAGCGGCCTTGTAGCCGAAGTTGGTGGTGGGGTCATCGCCCAGGCTGTTCGAGCGCTGCTTGGCCTGCTCGACCGGCAAGCCGCCCTTGCCCCAACCGTTGGCCGCAAAAAGGCCCATGGAGTTCTGGATGCGCTTGTAGATGTCGTACTCGGACATGCCGTTCTCGGACTTGTAGCACATGTCGTTCCATACGGCGAATGCGCCACCGGCAACCTGGGGATCGCCTGCCGGGAGGGTGAACTTGCCGACACCCGCCAGGTTGTTGTTGTAGCAATTGCCATCGCCAAGGTAGTCGTAGTAGTAGCCCGCGTTGGGAACGATGTAGAAGTCGCCATCGTTGCAGTCGATGAGGTCGAAACCGTCCTCATACATCTCGTCCATGTTCGCCCAATCGGCGTTCCACAGGTCGATCTGGCGACGCTTTCCGGTCTCGGGGTCGACACCCGGAACCTCCACGGTACCATCGCCCTTGATACTGGTGAGAGAGCCCCACACACGCGCGGTCTTGCCGTGATCCTCGACGTAGTCGAACATATCGTTGTTGAAGCGGCGGAATGCATTGCCGTCGGCGTTATACTCGTCGGCACCGATATGGATGACATCAGAGGCGCCGAACACGTCGGACGCATCGGTCGTGCCGTTCTTGTCGGCATCCATGTACTCGCCGAAGATATCCTGCACGAAGCCGATGGACTCGTTGTACTGGTTCTTAAGATCGAGGTGGTCGTTCTGGCGGCCGCTGGTGCCGCTGCGCAAGTCGGGACGAACCTTGGTGAGGGCAAGAGAGTGTGCCGGGGTATCAATCTCGGGGATGATGTTCACGCCCAGGGCCTTGGAGTGCTCGATGAACTCCTTGAAGCCCTCCTTGGTATACCACACGTCGGTGGAAGTGAGGTCGGCCTGGTTCTTGCCGTTGTTGCCGCCCTTTTTAACATCGGACTCCAAACGGAAGCCCGAGTAGGCCTGCATCGGGTCCTCGCAGTTCTCGAGGCCGATAAAGTTGTCGTTCAGGTGTACCTGGAAGTCGTTCATCTTGAACCAGGCCATCTGCTCGGTCATCTGCTTGAGCCAGTCGAGGGTAAAGGTCTTGCGGCCAACATCCAGGATCAGGCCACGGACGCGATACAGCGGGTAGTCACGTGTGGTGCCGCAGGGGAAAGAGTTGTCGCCAGACTGCTTAACGCCTTGGAGAATGGTCTTGCCGCCCCAGTTGGCGCCGGCGACCTGCTCCGCGGAAACCACAATCTTGTCGGCCTCTGCCGTGAGGAAATAGCCCTCGTCGCCAAGGCCCTTGTTCTTCTCGGCACCCAGCTTGAACAGGATATCGCCGGCGGAAGCCTGCGAACCCTGGACAACCTGCAGCTGCTGACCGGTGATGGCCTTGAAGTCATCGGCAAAAGCCTGCGCCATCTCCTGGAGGGAGGCGTCGGCGAAGACGACGCGCTTGGCCCCGGTGAACTTGCCCGTGGAACCAACCCATTCGCGCAGCTCGGGGAGAATCTGAGGAGCGGGGTTGGCGTTGGCCGGCGCGGTCATGGTGCCGGGAACGCGGACATCGATCTCACGGAACGCGTAATCGGTCTTGTCAGTCTTGTTCTGAATCTTGAACGAAGCCTTGACCGTCACATCGGCAATGGGATGGAAGATGGTCGCGTCGGCACCGATGACCTGCTCGTAGTCGGTTCCGTTGTACTTGATTTCATAGCCCTCGGGAGCTGCCGGGAGATGGTAGGAGAGCTTGGCCGTGTCCTTGGTTACCGGATCGACGGTGATGTCATTCAGGTAGTCGGCGGGATTCTTCTCGGGAGCCTTAAAGTCGCCCTTGCATGCCTCAAACTCGATGGCGGAAACAGCATTCCAACCCTCGACCTTGGTGACCTCAAGCTTGATATAGCGGCCGCGCGCGGTGGTCTCGAGCTTGATGTTGCTCACCGCATCTTTATTCCCCTTGATGGCCTTAACGGGCTGGCCCCAGCTCTTGGCCCCACCATTGGATTCGGTCTCGGACACATAGATGTTGAAGTCGGAGGCGTGGTTCTGAGCGTTCTCCCAGGTGATGCGGAAACTGTCGAGATCCTTAACGGCGCCCAGGTCGATGACAGCCCACTGCGTGGGGGCCTTCTCGGTCATCCAGCGACCGTCATCTTTATCCATATTACCATCGGTCAAACGCGATGCGGTATTGTTGTAGCTAGCAGAAGCGGTTACCGGCCGCTTGGAGGCAACGTTTACGCCCTCTTGCTGCCCCCCCACCGGCGCATCACCGTTATAGGCTTCGAGCTCCATGCACGACACGCCATATGCGCCGTTGGTCTCATTGACCTCAAGCTTGACGTATCGGCCGGATGCGGGTGTCTGCAGTTTGATGTCGCTTACGGCATTTTTGTTATCGGTCGTTTGATAGACCGGGTCGCCCATGCTGTCCTTGTTGTCGGACACGTAGATCTTGAATGACTTGGCAGAATTCTGCGCGTTCTCCCACGTGGCAACAAAATGATCAACCGTCGTGGTCTTACCAAGGTCGAGCAACGCCCAATGGGTCTCGCTCTTTGGCGCCTCGGTCATCCAGCGATCGGTTTTGGGATTCGTTTTCTTGCCATCCGTCAAACGACGGCCATTTTCATGGTAGTAATCCTTGCTTGCCTGGATCGTTTTTCCCAGGGCAAGATTTACCGGCTCGGCATACGCCGGAGCGGTTGCAAACCCGGTGCCAACGAGCACCGAAGCAAGCGCAAACGATGCGGCGAGCGTTTTGCCCACATTGCGTTTCATGCATCCTCCTTGCATTTTCCTACACAAGTCAATCGCATGCACACCCGCATATGCACACAGACAGACTTCTTTATTTTAGCTAGGTAAAGTCATCCATCTTTCAAATGTGGATGCATATCTCGCTATTTATATTCAGTTATCTGACTGAATGAAGTTATATATACATTGATATGTAGGGGGGGTAACACTTAGCACGCTTTCCCACTAACTCTATTAGTTAGTTCGTTATCGGCGAGCGGTTTTGATTTTCTGCTGAACGGTACTCGATCGAAATGTCGAGAGACCGGTCCACGGAAATTGGTATCTAAATCACAAATCCAGCTTAGCAACCTGTGCAAAACGTATTGTCCCCTACATAATGGCATCTTCTCGTTTATTTTCATACTTGTTTTATGTGTTTATCAGTTGAAACACGGATTGCCCACACGACATCTGGTCGCCTGTTTCTAATCGACAGAGAGTTTTGCCGGAACGCCACCCAGAGCCTATCGCTCAGCCTCGCACCGATTCCCGTAAACCCGTTATCGCAAGGCGATCAATCTCGATAAGCCCCTCACCGGCTCCAGACGCAAATGGGCGGCCGGAGAACCGACCGCCCATTATTACCAGACGCTTGCACTCAAGCTATCCACAAACACCCGCAGCGCAGCGCGATCCTAACGATCCCGACGGCGACGGATCAAAGCTCCCAGCGCGGCAGCTACAGACCCGAGGAGGCCCGCGCCGGCAACGGCGATCGTTGCTGGGTCACCCGTCTGGGGAATTCCGCCGGCGCTCGGCTTGGAGGAAGATCCGTTCGTATGCGGGCCGGCATCGTTGCCGGTCCCGCCGGTCCCGCCGGTGCCGCCGTTCCCGGTGCCACCGTTCCCGGTGCTGTCTCCCCCGGCGCCGCCACCGTTCCCGGTGTTGCCACCGTCCCCGGTGCCACCGTTCCCGCCGGCGCCACCGTTGCCGGTGTCACCGTTCTCATCCTTAACCAGCGCATCGAGCGCAGCCTGGAGCGCATCTCGCGCACCATCGACATCGTCCTGCGTTGCGGCGTCATCGCCAAGCACGCGCTGCGCCTCGGCGCGAGCGGCATCGAAAGCCGCCCACGTTTCATCCGTATAGCCCTCGTCCTTCTTGTTCTTTACAGAGTTATACAGAGCCTCGAGGCCGCTCTTGTCGGCCTGCGGGGCGGGGACGGGTGCCAAGGGATCCAAACCGGCCGCGGCCTTTGTCAGCGCCTCCAAAGCGGCATCGACCTGCTGCTGCGTCGCTTCGGCATTGTCCAAAACGCTCTTGGCGGCATCGCGCGCCTCGTCAAACGGCTTCCAAGACTCAACCGTATACCCGTCGGCCCGGTAGTCCTTCACCTCATCGTACTTTGCCTGCAACGCGCTCTTATCCGCCTGAGGGGCCTGCTCGCCTTCCGTATAGTTGAAGTTGATCTCCCCTATGGTCAGCATGCGGTTCGCGGGGTCTTCGATTCCCGTTGCCATGCCCGTGGACGTTAGCGGCTTTATATCAACCTTGGCTACCTTTTTGCCCTTGTTTGCCTCAGACACCTCGAATACGTACTGCGGGTGGTTCTCGCTGTACGCTCCGCCCTTGAACTCCTGGGTCGAACCGTCCTCGAACGTCACGACGGCCTCAAGGCTGTTGATTGAGCCGTTAGATGCCTTCGCGCCGTTAAAGAGCTCGATGTTGGAGAGCGGGCGCGGCTGCTTCAGCTCAAAGGAGATCGTTACCGGCAGGCCGACCTTCTTATCAAAGGACTGGGCATCCATGAACCACTTCAACTCAAAATTACGGTCATCGTTGTTATTGTTGAACAGGCCGTCGTAGTTGTTCTGCTGGATCAGCTTCTTAACGTTGTCGCCGTCGTCGGTGGGATAACCCTTGTTCGTGATTTTGATGTTGAACGCATCCTGACCGAGCTCCTGCAGCTCCGGTCCAAGATCGGCGCCGTTGGCGGTGATGAAGTCCTGCTTGGGACCGATCAGCCATGCCTCGCTATCAAGCGCGACCTCGCAATCGCGCTTGGCGGTGAGCTTAAAGGTTGCGATATCCTCGCTGCCCGCATACAGCGCCTTGTCACCCTTGTTGGCAAGCATGATGTTCACGGAGTTGGTGTCGTCGCCGAACGCGTAGTTGCCCGACCTGTTCTCCATCTCGCCCTTGTTGCCCGTCACCTTGAGGCTGTTGGACACAAACTCGAAGTCCTTGGCGGGATAGTGCACCAAAGCGCCCATGGCGTTTACATTTTTGGCACCCTGTACCTTAACGGCAACATCGATCGTTTCGCCCGCCTTGACCGTGGTCTTAGAGGGGACGACACCGATTGAGCCCGCGACCTTGTCGGTCTTTTTGGTGCCGCCATCGAGCTTGCTCATGGTGAAGGACATGTCGTACACATCGTACGCATTGTTCAGGTTGTAGTCGGCATTGGACTGGGCAATGTGGGAGTTCCAGTCGGTCACGCCCGAACCGTGATTCTCGCGGCCCACGCAGTTGCCCAGGTGCTCGTAGTCCTCACTGCCAACGTTTGCGGGAGCCTTCAGCGAACCGGTCTCGGTTCCCTCGGTCTTATCCGCCTTGTACAGGGCCAGCTCGGTAGCAGAGAAGAACCCGCCGACAGACTTCATCGGCGTCAGTCGCACATAGCGCGCGGAATTCCCCTCAAGGTTGACGGTCTTGGGCTTCATCTTATCGGCGCCGGAGTTATCCCAGTCCTGATACCATGGTCCTTCCAGTGGGCGCCATCGAGGCTCGTCTCCACCTTCATTTGAGCAACATTGCCATTGCCGCCGTTATCCTGGCGCGGCGTGTAAACAAATTTATCGAGCTTGTAGGTTTTGCCGTAATCGATGGTCATGGGCATGCCAATGGCCTCGTTCGCCTCGCTGGAGTGGAAATTGCTTCCGCTCTTATCGTCGTGGTCGAATGCAAGGTCGAGCTTGCCCCACCCGTCGCCGCCCTTCCAGTCAACATGGACCGGCTTGGGGCAGTTGCGCCACGGGTCCTCAAGCGTAGTGGCAAAGACCTCGTCGCTCCATTTGGAAACGCCCTGCGCGGAACGCGCGCGGATCTTGAAGGAATGCTTGGAGTGATAGTCGAGGTCGGCAACCCTGAACTCAACGGTATCGCCCGAGGGAATCGCATTGAGCATGCCGTCTATCATGATGTCGTACCCGGTCGCGCCCTCCACCTTGTTCCAGGCGAGCTTGACGCTCGTGGGGGTCAGGCCGTCGGACGGCGCGGTGAGCTGGGGTACCGCAAGTCCATCGACCACCGTATCGGCCGGCAGCTTGCCGTCGTTGACAAATCCCTCGAGCTTGAGCGTCTGCTCGTTGGCCTGGACATCGGTCTGGGCAAACTTCACGTACAGCTTTGGCGTGGTTGTCACCTTTTGGGAGCTAAAGCCCTCCTTGCGCACCTGCTCGCTTTTGGCACCGGCGTTGTAGTTGAGGTTCGGCTCCTGGTTATAGAAGTAAACCGCCTCGCCAGAAGCCGGGGTCTTCTTCTTGAACTCATCCTCGGAGGCCACCTTAACAACCTTGAGCTCCTGATTGCCATTCTTGGCCACAACCGAGGTCGGCTCCGCCGTCACGTTCACCACAAAGGTGGTCGTGCGGTCCTTCTTATAGCCCTCGTAGGTCCCCTGCGACTTTCCGGCAGTAAACGTAGCCGTCTTCTTAGCCTGATCGGCCGAAGAGGAGAGCTTGGTCTTCACGCTGCTGCCGTAGTTGACGGTGCTCTGCTTACCATACGCCTTGTCGGAGTTGTCGATCGTGTTATCGATATACGATCCGGTATCCTCGAACAGGTTGTAGCTGTTCTCGCCGTTCGTCGCAAAGAACTCGACGTTGCGCACGGAACGGTCGACATCCTTGGGATTGTTGTTTGGATCGTACATGGGAATGATCGCGTTCGCCTTAACGAAAAGCGGAAGCTTCCACAAAGGCGCGTCGAAATTGTTAAGCACCTGGCCGCCGCGATACTGCTTGCCGGTAAAGTAGTCGATCCAGATATCATCCTGATCGCCCGGTAGGTAGATCCCGTTGCGCACGTCATTGCCGTCTTTGTCGGTGTCAGCCGTGTTCTGATACACCGGCGCCACCAGGAAGTCCTCGCCGAGGGTGTACTCGTACTGGGTCTTGGTGCTATGGGCATAGGCCGAATCATCCGAGAGCAAGATGGCGCGAACGATGGGCAGGCCCTCATCGCCGTTGCCGGTATCGATGTTTGCCGCAGAGGCCGCGGTCGTATAGATATATGGCATGAGCTGGGACTTAAGCTTGAGGTACATGCGGCTGATACCCGTGTACGGATCGCCGTGCGTCTGCGGGGCCTTGACATATGCTCCCCAGCCGTCCATGTCGAGCATGAGCGGGGCGAAAGACTTCCACTGGTAATCGCGCGTAGCGACAATGGGGTCGCCGCCGAAGATGCCATCGTTGTCCGAACCGATATTGGGGTTACCGGCCAGACCCTGGCCGATATACGTGGGCACATGGAAGCGAATGTACTCCCAGTTACCGCCGGTCTGGTCGCCCGTCCAAATGGCACCAAAGCGCTGGGTTCCCGCCCAGCCGTCGAGCGTGATGATGTTGGGGCGCTTGTTCGCCTCCTCGGTTACGATGTCATACGCGGTTTTCGTGCCGTCGAGCGCCATCGAGTAACCGGGGCCAACCCACGCGACATCGGTCTTGAGCGTGGTCACGCCGCCCTTCTTGACCTCGTTTTTAAAGTCGCGCAGCAGCTGCCACTGAGTATCGGGGTTGGAATCGGGGGTGAGATACGACTGCGTCCACAAACCGGTGGCAACGCCCTTGCCGTTGGCGTACTCGGTAAACTGGCGAAGGTTTTCCACGTTTGCCGCCACGGCCTCCAGACGCTCCTTGGAGCTCTCCCCCGTCTTGGGGTCAACGCCGCCCGTCTTGCCAAAACCATTTTGACCATAGCCCGCGCCATAGCCATCGTTGGGCAGGAAGTAGCCCAGGGGCATATCGTTTTCCTGATAGTTATCGAGGCGATCGCGAGCCGAGAATTCCTTGGAATACGTAACGCCCTGGGGGATCTTGTCGGTCGCGACCGTTGGGCCGGTGCCGTTGAGGGTCTCCACCGTGGTACCGGGAGTCATGACGGTACCCGTTCCACCCTTTTCATACTTGGTCTCTCCACCGTTGCCCGATGCCGGGGTGCCGCCCTTGATCTGCCAGCCCGTGTATCCGGATAGCGCCGTTGCAGACCACATATCGCGGTTCCAGGCGTTCAGGTGCCCAACGTAAAATGCGTAATCCGGCAGCAGCACGGGGTTGCCGGTCACCTTGAAGTAGCCTTGCAGCAAGTCCTGGGCAATAGGCGCCGTTGCCTTGCCCGACTTCGTGTCGGCAACAAAGTAATATGCATCGAGCTCGTTCTCGTTATGGCTCGCGGTGGTTGCATCTGCCTTTGCGCTTCCAAAGTCATATGTACCGTCGGCAAAGATATTACGCAACACGACGTAGCCCTCGCTCGACCAATAGAACGGATTGGGAGAGGCCACGCCGCCATCGACCCAGTTGCTTTCGTTAGCGATGTGGATCGAATTGCCCGTATGGATGAATCGACCGTTTTGCGTGCCGCCTCCGAAGAAATCCTCCCCCTCGTGCTTCTTGAGCGTTTGAACGGTCGTAGCCCCCAAATCAAGCGGAGCACTCTCCTCCATAACAACCTGTCCGCCACTCTTGACGGTCATCTTCGCCGTTGCTTTATCAAGCTCGATAGAGGTTTTGCCACCCTGTGAGCTGATTACGAACTTGCCGTTTTCATCTTTAACAGATGCGTTGGGACGAGAGTATTTCTCTGACGTATCGGGCTGCGCCTGGATCTTCGCCGTGTGCGACTCGCTCTTAGGCTTCGCATACGGATCGAACGCACCAGAGGGGTCCACGTTGTAACGGAAGATACCGTCTTCCAGCAACGTGATTTTGCCCTGGACGTCTTTCGAGCCATCGGTAAACGTTACCGTCACAACGTTTTTATCTGCCTGGGCCGATTTCACGCCCGTCAACGGCGCCGCCTGAGCCGGCGCCGCCAACGCCAGCGAAAGCGCGGCCGTAGCGATGACCGCCGAACCGCGCACCCAACTGCGCTATAAAATGGAATCTCGGTTCACGGGCTTTCTCCTTCTTTACGACATGGCAGGGCAACTGGGATGCACCAGCAGACCTCTTGGAATTACCCACAGATTCTCTTCCTAAATGATTTTGAATATGTTTACAGGAGTCACTTATCGGCGTACGGCCGGCATTCATCCCCGAGCGGCCGGTTGTCAGTGGACTGGTATTTGCCTATGCAGACAGGTTTATTATCGTTCTTCATAAAAATCCGACATGCACCGCGCCTGTACGCTACCGCCAACTGAGCAGAAACGAAGGCAGGGTTTTGGAGGCGCTCGGCAACCCGACACACGAGAGGTGGTAAGGAATGCCACACGCATATATTCTTACCGATCAATAGGCTTAGCTCGGAAGCAATCGAGAGGTTGGCAACGCCCTCAAAGAGCATAGACTGAAAAGTATAGATACATGTGTATACGATCATTCCGTATACCGCAGCCGTAACCGCGCTTTTCCCCTAAGAATCTTTCCCGCCTGCTCACTGGACAATATGTATCTGGCATTTCTTGCCGGTCCGGGCCGCACTGCATATGCTGCCATAGCAACAGACCGGTCGAACGCCCCTGCGTTCGACCGGTCTGCACAAGCGATGCATCAAAGACGCTCGCAAGCAAATCTAATATATAAAGGATTACGCTTCGTAAACCTTCTCGCCGCCCAGATAGGTGGCCTCGAGGTTGAGCGCATGGTCGAGCACGACGAAGTCGGCGTTGCGACCGGCGCGGATGGAGCCGCACATATCGTCGATCTCGTTGGCCTCCGCGGGGGACTGGGTGGCCATGTACACGGCCTCAGCCTGAGAGGCGATACCCCAATCGCAAACGTTCTTGACGGCGTTGTTCATGCGCAGGATGGAACCGGCCAGGGAACCGGAATCGGTCAGGCGGGCGGTGCCGTCCTTCACGATAACGGGCAGCTCACCCAGCTTGTACTCGCCCTCGGGCATGCCGCCGGCGCACATGCAGTCGGTGATGAGCGCAGTGTGCTCGTGACCCTTGGCGTTCATCACGATGCCGGCTGCGATCGGGTTCACATGATGGCCGTCGCAGATGATCTCGGAATAGGACTTGTCTGCCGAGTACAGGGCGGCGCCGACCATACCCGGCTCGCGATGATGCAGCGGGCTCATGCCGTTATAGGTGTGCACGAACACGGAGGCGCCGGCGTTGAGGCAATCCAGAGCCTGGCGAGCGGTGGCGTTGGAGTGTCCGAGGGCCACCACGACGCCCATATCGCGAGCGCCGCGGATGAACTCCTGAGCGCCCTCGTACTCGGCGGCAACGGCGATCTTCTTGATCAGGCCGTGCGCGGAGTCCTGCCACTCCTTGAGGGTATCCACGGACGGGGCGGCCAGGTATGCCGGGTTCTGAGCGCCCTTGAACTTCTCGGTGAAGAAGGGGCCCTCGAGGAAGATACCCTCGATACGGGTATGGGGCGTATCGTCGCCGGCCTCAACGTACTCGGCAACGCTGGCGCATGCGGCGTTGAGCTGCTCGGTGGAAGCGGTAAGCGTGGTGGGCAGGTAAGACGTCACACCGTTGCGAAGCAGGCCGCGGGAAACGGTTGCCACGCTCTCGACCTTGCAGTCCATGATGTCCGCACCATCGAAGCCGTGGATATGGGTATCCACGAAGCCGGGGGCGATCTGCTTGCCGGTAAGGTCGACGATCTCGCACTCGGGCTGCTCTGCGGTATGTGCGCCGAACACGCCATCCTCGACCATCAGGTAGCCACCGGTCACCGGACCGGTGGGCATAAAGAACGTATCCGCCTTGATTGCATAGGTGCTCATGTAACGTCTCCTTTTACGTATGCGCCGACATGCGGCATTGAGCTACATATTGATGCTACCCCAAAATAAGACGCCCGCCCGCCGAAATGGCAGAGCGGGCGTCCCAATGTATCCTAACCGCATATTGGGCTACGGCTAGAAACCGATTCACTGAAAGCCTGAGCTATTCCCTAGGCCTCGAACGGGTGAATGGTAACACCCTTGACGACACGGTTCACGGTGCCGGAGGGGCTGGGGGTGTCGGGCGTGTTGTTGACGCGCACGGAGTTGAGCAGGGAGATGACCTGGGCGACCATAACAAACGGGAGAGCCAGGTAGCCCTCGGGCAGAGCGTCGCGACCGGCGAAGGTGAAGGCGGTGTGCTCGAAGGAGGTGGCGCCGTCCTGCTGAACAGCGATGGTCTTGGCAGCGATACCGTCGCCGTCGATCTCGTTCAGGATATCGAGGTCGTACTGACGGGTGTACTCGTTGTTGTTCATGAAGACGAAGACCAGGGTCTTGTCATCTACGAAGGACTTGGGCCCGTGACGGTAACCCATGCAGGAATCCCAGGAAGTGGCAACCAGGCCGTGAGCCAGCTCGAGGATCTTGAGCTGAGCCTCCTGAGCCAGGCCCACGAAGGAGCCGGAACCCAGGTAGGTCACACGATTGAAGTCACCGGACAGGAAGTCGGCGATCTCAGCCTCGCGAGAAACGACCTCCTCGCCCATCAGAGCGGCCTGCTCGATCCAAGCCTTCTTCTGCTCGTCGGAGGACGCGTCAAAGATGAGGGTGGACAGCAGGGTCATGCAGCTGTAGGAGCCGGTCATGGCGAAGCCCTTGTCGTTGGCGCGCGGGATGAGCAGCGTCAGGGCACGGGGGTCGTCAGCGGACTCGACGGCGAGCTTGCCCTCGGGGGCGCAGGTGATGTTGAGGAACTTGATGTTCTTGACGAACTTGCCAGCGATCTCGACGGCGGCAAGGGACTCGGGGCTGTTGCCGGAACGAGCGAAGGAAACCAGGATGGTGGGGTCCTCTGCACGCAGGAAGCCGGCAGGATCGGACACGATGTCGGTGGTAGCGATCGGCTTGAAGTCGAAGACATCGGTGTTGCCGACATGGCGCAGGTAGGGAGCGCAGGTGTCGCCGACGTAGTCGGAGGTACCGGCACCGGTGAAGACAACGCTCACGCGCTGGCCGTTTGCCATCTCGCGAGCCTCTGCCAGGAACTGCTCGATGGCATCCTTGTTGGACTGGTAGATGTTGAACGTGTCGCGCCACAGCTCGGGCTGCTGCTTGATCTCAGCAGTGGTGATCTGTGCGCCGAGCTCGGTGAGCTCCTGCTCAGTCTTCTCGAACATGGAAGATACCTCTTTCCTTGTGAACGATTTTTACTAGCGGTTACATTCTATATTGGTAATCTGGTAGTAACCAGTTAAACCCATTTTGCGACAGCATCGCCACACCATCGACATTATTGGCCCAATCGTCTAGCTATTCTCCGCGGCGGTGGTAGACCTTGTATTTGAACTGGTCTGCTCGCGCCACCGACAGCGTGTACTCCACGATCTCGTTAGACGTGTTATACGTGGTTCTGATCAAATCGAGCACAGGCGCGCCCTCCGAGATATCCAGCAGATGCGCATCTGCGGGACAAGCGATACTTGCGAAGAACTCCTCCTCGGCAACACCGATCTTCTCTCGAAAATCCTGCTCCACGATATCGTACAGGGCCTTCTTCTCGAGCATGGGGCGCTTGAGCGTCATAAACTTGCGAACAGGTAGATATGAACGCTCGACCATCATCGGCATGTCATCAGCGGAACGCAGGCGTTTGATCTTGTACAGTCGCTCTCCGATCCGCGTACCCATATGCTCTGCAAGGTTCTTGTCGGCCTCGATCACGCTGAACTCGAGAATCGTCGTGCTGGGCTCACGCCCCATCGAACGCATCTGCTCACTGAAGCTGTATGCCTGAGAGAGGTTGGTGGTTTGCGCTGAACGGTCGGCCACGAACGTGCCGCGCCCATGTTGACGTATCACCAGGCCCAAACGCTCGAGCTCCTGTAGGGCCAGGCGGACGGTCGTACGCGATAGTCCGTAACGATCTGAAAGCTCACGCTCTGACGGCAACAAGTCGCCAGGCCGATATTCATGCTCGATTTTGTCTGTCAGAATATCGACAAGCTGGTCGTACAGCGGCTGCCTCCGAGCCCCGATCGCCATCTCACGTCACTTCCTCACTCACATATATGGCATTTCAACGCCGAAAAAAAGTTCGCTCCCCTGCCAGGGGGCAGGAGGCGAACCTTAGAGTCATACAAACCCGATAAACGATGAATTACATCTCGTCGTCATCATCGTCGGCGACCGGCTCGAGCTTCTTAGCATCGATGCCCTCGCGACCGACGGTCTGGGCGCGCTCAACGAGCTCCTCGAGCGTGGGATCGCCGAAGGCACGGGTCATGATGAGCTCAACGAGCATGGGAAGGTTAGTGCCGGTGATAACCTGAACGTTATCCAGCTGCATGGTCATAGGAATGGCCTGGTTGAAGGGAGTGCCGCCGAGCAGGTCGACAAAGACCAGGACGCCATCGCACTTCTCGCGCATATCGGAGATGCACTTACACAGATCGTCACCGAACGTGACGGCCTCGGATCCCTCGAAGGGGACAATCTCGAAGTTGGGCTGCTCACCGGCAACCATATCAACAGCGCTCTTAAGGCCGTTAGAGAACTGACCATGACCCGTAAGGACAAAACCGATCATCCCGGGCTCCTTTCGTAAACAAAACAATCCCATGCGTCTCTGTAACGCACTTCCAACTGGTAGTAACCATACTTACCAGTTACCACTATACCAATGATGGAACCCTGTTTGCCGTAGACCGTCATACTAGTTTGCAAAATACCGTTCACGGCTGCTTTACTACCGTTTATCTCTAATAATCTTGCATGCGGTCACAGATTACTAAGAAGCATCGACTTTTTTTACTCTCCGGCAGCTTTCGGAACTGGTGTTAATTCCCATACCAGTTATGTGGGTTCAGCTACTGGTATTACTCGGTTGCCCAGTTGCGAAACCCTATCAAAAAGAGATCCGCCTTAGCGGCGAACCTCCGTGCAAATTATTTTTGATTATCCTGCTGAGCCTTGGGCTTAGGCGGCATCTGGGATTCCTTGAGCTTCTTACCCAACGCGCGATACCTGCGCGCATCCTCCTTATGTCCCGCGCTCGCATGTTGATATGCAAGGAGCATATAGAGTTTTGCACGGAGGTTCGGGTCGTCCGTGCCCAGCATGGCTTCCATCTCCTTGATCTTGTCATGACGATGGCAGAAAACGATATCGTAGGTCAGCTGGCTGTCGGCCACGAGCTCCTTCGGGGCCGTCGTGCGCATCTCCTCGAGCATGGCTGCAGCCTGTTTACGGTGGCCCGCCATCACATAGAAGTTAAATGCACGCGCCACAAGTTGAAGGCGTTGCTTTTTACCGCAGGACATATTGAGCAGATGCTCGAGCATGCGCTCCGCGGCCATCACATTATTATCGGCTTCGTAAATAGTGAAGCGTAAATAATACTGCTTGAATGTGGACATGACGATGCGCGCGAGCTTGCGATCGAGCAGGTCGATACATTGCTGATACATTCCAGCAGTGAACAGTACTTGTACTTTAATGTCGAAATACTTCTTCGCACCCTCGGTGATAACAAAATACGCCACAACGAGCGCTATGAACAAAATGATCCAGATAGACATTTCGCAATCCTCTCATCTGTGATGCCCGGTCTATCCACAACCGCAACATGTGAACAAATCGGGAATCGCATGACAGCAATACATAAAAAGAGGCGCGCACCTCCGGGAGAATGCGACGACGGAGTCGCCTTGGAGGTGCGCGTCAATTGTCCAAAAGGACGAAAAGGTTGCGGTGCCCAGTGTTGGAGCCCAGGCACCGCGGGAGGAACAAGAGCTCCTTAGCCCTTCATGATGATGCCGAGAGCACCAAGGGCAATGGACAGCACCAGGACGATGAAGATGGCCTTGGTGGAGGTCATGCCCTTCTTGCCGAGCAGCCAGTACACGAAGCCAACGAGGGCAGCGGGGACCAGCTTGGGGCAGATCATGTTGCAGATGTTCTGCAGGTCGACGGTAACGCCACCGATGACAGGCTTGGCAGCAATGACGATACCAACGTTGGTCGCCACGAGGGCACCAACCATGAAGACACCCATGACGGAAGCGGCATCGGTCAGCACGTTGAGCTGATCGCTCATCGTGGTGACGAGCTTCATGCCCTGCTCGTAAGCCATGTGGGTCTGCTTGCAGCGGAACCAGTCAACGACGATGTTGACAGCAACCCAGATGAAGATACCCAGCGGGTTGCCGTTGATGGCCATGTTAGCGGCCAGAGCGCCGAAGATGGTGGGCAGCAGGGAGCCGAAGATGGAGTCGCCGATGGAGGCGAGCGGGCCCATAAGGCCGGTCTTCAGGCCGGCGACAGCCTCGAGGCCGTCAAGACCCTCCTCTTCCTCGATCGCCAGGTCGATACCGGTGATGATCGTGTTGAGGAAGTTGGAGGTGTTGAAGAAGGGTGCGCACTGGGTGCGGCAAGCTTCCTTCAGCTCAGGGGTGTTGTCACCGTAGAGCTTGCGGAGCGTCGGCAGGATGATCCAGAGGTAACCGGAGTGCTGCATACGCTCGTAGTTCCAACCGGCCTGGAAGCCGATGAGGTTACGACGGTTGACCTGTGCGAGGTCTTCCTTCGTGATCTTGTAACCAGTGGTGCCATTGGCAAGCTTCTCATTAGAGCTCATCGTCGTCGTCTCCCTCCGCAGCGCCAGCAACAGCAGCGACGGGACGCTGGTTGTTCTTGTAGTACAGCATGGACAGGGCGAAGCCGATGATAGCGATCGTCAGCATGGACATGTTGTTGAACATGCCGACCATATCGACAGCGCCGTCACCAAGAGCACCGTTGACAGCAACGATGTTGGCATTGAGGTTCATGATGCTCGTGAAAGCGGTGCCCATGAGAGCAGCGATCACAAAGCCGAGCAGCAGGTAAGCAACGTGCTTCTTGACCGGGAGGTAACGAAGCAGGATGGCGAAGCCGACTGCGGGCAGAGCGCCACCGGCAACAGCGAGGCCGTCGCCGAGCCACTTGAGGTCGCCGTTAAGGGCGGTGGTGATGGTCTCAACGAGACCCTGGCCGAACGCCAGAGCAAGGAAGACCGGGAGCATACGGGACAGCATCCAGGACACAGCGCCGAGCCAGTAGTGGACGTTGTAAGCGCCCCAGTTCATCTTCTCGATGTCCGCATCGCACATGTGACCAAAGAAGGTGTTTGCGAAACGGCCAGCGATATCGGTGTAGACCAGGATTGCAGCAACCGGAACGCCGATAGCGGCAAGAGCGGTCTCCGGGTTCATGCCGGTGCCAACTGCGAAGGCAGTGGCAACCAGGGTACCGGAGTTAGCGTCAATACGGGAAGCACCACCGAAGGTACCGACACCGAGGACGGTCAGCTGCATGCTACCGCCGATGAAGAGACCAGTCTGAAGGTCGCCCATGACCAGGCCAGTGATAAGGCCGGCGAAGACGGCGGAACCAGCACTGGTGTACCAGTTCAGCTCGTCCATGATCTGGTAACCTGCGTACAGGGTCAACAGAAGAATCTGCCACCAAGCAATCATGGTTATTTCCTCCTTCTAAAAGTTTGAACAGTTCCAACAGTACGAACACGCTATATCTAACCGCGCATCTCCCTTCGCGGTTAAGCGTCAAAAGGGATTAGAGAGACAGAGTCTCGGGGTTGTCCTGCGGGGTGAGCTGAACAACCATGGGAACGCCAGCAGCCTGGAGCTTTGCGAAAGCGTCGAGGTCGCCCTGATCGCAAGCGATGTTGCGGGAGAGCTTCTTGACGGGCTCCATGGTGGTCATGTTGCCAACGATGAGCTGCTCGAGCTTTACGCCGGCCTCGACGAGGCGAGCATAGGTCTCGGGCTTCTTGGCAACGATGAACAGACGCTGGGCGTCGTACTTGCCGGCGTTGATGTTGGCGGCAGCCTTCTCAACGGGCAGAACGGAAAGCTTAACGGTTGCGGGGCAAGCCATGCGCAGAACCTGCTTCTGGGTGTCGTCCTGAGCAACCTCATCGTCGACAACCATGAAACGGCTCACCTGGCGAGCGTTGGACCAAAGGTTGGCAACCTGGCCGTGGATCAGACGAAAGTCAATGCGTGCACCTACGATCATCTTTACTCAACTCCTTCTTGTTCAAGATGATTGATGACGGGCTCGGAACGCAGGGAGATCGTCGTTCCATAAGTGCCCTCGGTTTCGAACATAACGAGCTCGTTCTTGCCGGAACGAAGCATGCCGTGCGGGACGTAGAGCGTCATGATGGGACCCTTCTCCCAATAACGTCCAACGTTGACCCCGTTTACGAATGCGACGCCCTTACCGAAGCCCGTGGTGTCGATAAACGTATCGGCCGGCTCCTCGAGATCGAACTCGAAGCGATGGAAAGCCGGTTGGCCCTCCATCCAGCCTGCGGAATAATCGATGCCGGAAATATCATCCAGCGGAAGGCAGCGGGCCTCCCAGCCGGTGATGAAGTGAAGGTCAACGCAAACGCCCGTGCGGATGCCCTTGCGTTGCGTGTCGGCGAGAAGCTTGTGACCGTAGTTAACACGGCCCATGTTCTCGGTCAGGATATCAAGGCGATTGTTCTCCTGCGGAAGCGCATACTTGATATCCTCGCCGATGTGCTCCTGATACTGGGTTGCAACCTTGACGCCGTTCACAAAGACCTGCGCTCGATCACGTCCGTCGATGACGCGGATTCGCTCCTCGTCCTCGCGGTCGCGCTCGATCATAGACGTGTACAGTGTGTAGCCGTACGACTGGTCCATGTCCTCCATGCACATCGGATACTGAGACTCGATGGGCTCGGAAAGATCATCGAGCACATTGAACAGACCGACGTGACCGGTTGCCGGAATGTCCTCCATGCTGAACGCCTTCTTGGTAAGCGGCTCAGCCTGCTCAATCTGAGGATACAGCTCATGAATCATGCGCTGCAGAGCAAAATACTTCTCGGTGGGGTTTCCCTCTTCATCGAGCGGAGCACCGTAGTCATACGAAGTGACCTGATGCAGGTCGTGCGTATGACGCGCTGAGCAACCGTTCATGAAGCCGAAGTTGGTACCACCGTGGAACATATAGAGATTCACGGAGCCACCGAGCTCGAGAGCCTCCTTGACGCAATCGGCAAGGTCCTGCGGATCGCGCTTGATGACGTTCTCGGCATAGCGGTTGAACCAACCATCCCAGAACTCCATACACATGAGCGGCCATTTCTTGCCGTGCTCCTTATGGAACGCTGCAAGGGCCTCGAAGTTCTCCTTGGAACGAGAACCGAAGTTACCCGTGCACAGCACGTCATCATCGATGAGCGTACCGGCGCGCAGGCAGCCGCGCCAAGGACCATCGGAGGTGCAAAGGGGAACGTTAACACCGCGGTCGAGCATAAGATCGCGGATGGAACGAAGATACTCTTTGTCCTCGCAGTAAGATCCATACTCGTTCTCGACCTGCATCATAATGATGTTGCCGCCATTGGTGACCTGGCGAGGGACAAGAATGGGCATGAGGGCATCGTAATACTTGGCCACACGAGCGAGGAACCTGGGGTCGCGGGAACGCGGGCGCATGTCGCGATCCTTGAGCAGCCATGCGGGCATGCCGCCAAACTCCCACTCGGCGCAGATGAACGGAGAAGGACGAACGATGGCATACAAGCCGAGGGCCGCTGCTTCATCGAGGAACGCCGCCAGATCAAGGCCGCCAGTGAAGTCGAACTCACCCGGGCGAGGCTCGTGCAGGTTCCACGGAACGTAGGTCTCTACCGTGTTGAAGCCGAGGGCCTTAAGGTTATAGAGGGAGTGATGCCAATCACTCGGGTGCACACGCATGTAATGGATCGCACCGGACAAGATGGTGAACGGTTCCCCATCAAGCAGGAACGTATCTGCAATTTCGAAAGTGTGCATACCTCTCCTTGCCCAGGCCTACATGAATAACGACGGGATGTACCAAATGGTTGAGTCGCAGCCCGTCGTTGCTTCCCTATTATGCCGCAAAACGACCAGAATGTAGACAACTTGTGTAGTGGTCTTTGAACGGTAGCTTTTCGCCGGTAAACGGTAGTTCATCTTTTGCCCAGTTAAATAGCATAAAGTGCGCGAATATGCACCCTTTTTGCAGGTATCTACCAGCTCCAATTGCTGGTTATGACCACTAAACCAGCTGTTACAGCGCTCTGATCGCTTTTTTTAATCTAGCAACCCACCATTTGCCTTGCGACACCATTTTGTCAGCTTTTTATCACTGAGTTATGGAGCCATCTCCATAATTAATCATCCTGTTACGTGGTTTTCGGCGACACCGAACGCATGAATGTAAAGAAAAGGGACTTGCCTAGTTTAGGGGCCTTTCGCGGAGTTCCCGAAGCATGAATCTGTACATGTCCCGCCCCCGCATGTTGAACCTGGACTCGCATTCCTTCAAGTGGAGGTAGAAGTCCTCCTTGGGTACACCCTGGTATCTTACCAGCCCGTTCTTGGCGTATCCCCAGAAGCCCTCGATGCCGTTGATGCGGTTGCCCGGGTTCCCCCTCTCGACGGACTCGTTCTCGCCGCGGCTCACCCTGCAATGGTGCCTGCAGCCCCAGTCCACCAGGCCGTCGCAGGAGGCGAACCTGCCGGTGCACATGATGGGGTCCTTGGACGCCTTGCCCTCGATCACCTGCATCAACGTCTCGCGGGTGACGTCCGGGACGATCCGGGTGCAGACCTTGCCGCCGCGCTTGGGCAGCCCGAAGACGATCGTCTCGCCCCTCGCCCCGCGGCCCCGGACGCCCCTCACGCGCCTCGCGCCGAAGCAGCTCTCGCCGGCCGCGGCCTCGCCGTCGAAGGGGCTGTCGGCCTCGCAGGCCTCCGCTATGCGGGCGCAAAGCATGCCGTGGTGGCGGTTGACCGTGTTGCGGTTGAGGCCCGTCAGGGAGGCCGCCGAGAGCGCCGTCACGTCGGCGCAGAAGAGCCCCAGCAGCTCCCTGAACTTGCGCTCCGAGAGGTGCGATTTTGTGACGTACTTGTTCTTCGGTGCCTTCTTGCTGCTCATGGCCTAATTCTAGAGCCTTTCCGGCCCCTAAACTAGGCAAGCCCCTTTGTTTTTGCCGGTAGAATCCGGTTCTGTTTGCCGGTAGCTAGCCGGTAGATTATGGGGTGTATCCCCCCACGTCGTTGATTTCCGGTTGCTGTAGTTGTTTCGTTTCGGTGGCGCATCCTCACTTCGGTTAGCCCGAGCCTCACGTATCATGGTGCTATCTGAACTAATGTGGATGGATGGTGAACGATGGACGCCAACGGCAACCTCACCGCTGTCGAGCTTTTCGCTGGCGCCGGCGGTCTTCTGCTCGGTACCTCCCTTGCGGGGTTCAAGCACCTTGCTGCCGCGGAGTGGGAGCACAACTGCTGCAACACGCTTCGTCTCAATCAGAAGAAAGGCTATCCCCTCATTGACGATGACATGCGCATCATCGAGGGCGACGTTCGCGACGTTGACTGGTCGTTCCTGCCGAAGAACATCGACCTCCTCGCCGGTGGGCCACCCTGTCAGCCGTTTTCTCTGGGTGGTCTCGCTCGCGCCGAGGCTGATAAGCGCGACATGTTTCCCGCCTACACTGCCGTCCTCGCCCAGTTGAAGCCTCGTGCGTTCATCTGCGAGAACGTGAAGGGCCTCACGCGCGAGTCCTTCCATCAGTATTACGAGTACATTCTCCTTCGTTTGCAGCACCCCTCCCTCTCCAAGCGGGAGGGGGAGACATGGGAGCAGCATGCCATTCGTCTGTCCCGCATTCACACAAGCGCTGACCATGAGGCCGTGAGATACGAGGTAATCCCCACCGTTGTAGACGCCGCCGACTATGGTGTCCCACAGCACCGCCATCGCGTCATCATCGTTGGTTTCCGTTCCGACGTTGAGGCTTCTTGGGCGTTCCCTCAGCGCACGCACGGTCGCGGGATGCTCCCTTGGGTCACGCTCGGCGAATCGATCAAAAACGTTCCTGCGCTCAACAACGAGTCTCGCGGCGGTGAGGCTAGGTCGTATCCCGGTCACACTGGTTCGCCGCTTGACAAGCCCAGTAAGACCATCAAGGCGGGCGTTCACGGCGTCCCCGGCGGTGAGAACACCATCCGGTTCGATGACGGCTCTCTTCGCTATATGACCGTGCGCGAGGCCGCGCGTGTCCAGACGTTCCCGGATGGCTATGAGTTCACCGGCGCTTGGAGCGAGGGCATGCGCCAGATTGGTAACGCGGTTCCCGTCGAGCTTGCCCGTGTGGTTGCCTCCTCCGTCGCATGCGCCCTCCGCGAGGATACTGCTCGCAAACAGTTCAACGATGTCCTCATGTCCGAGCTTTACGGGGAGGTCGAACATGAAACCGCGCTCGTATAACCCGCTTGATTACGCCTCCCTCTCGGAATCTCTTGCCCGTGAGCTGATGAGTTCCGAGCTGATGCCGCTCTCGGACATTGAAAAGTTCTATGGCGACGGTGTCTATGCCCTGTTCTACTGCGGCGATTTCCCCGCCTATCAAGAGCTTTCTGACATCAATTTCTCCAACCCCGGTACGTTCCCCATCTACATCGGTAAGGCGAGTCCGAAGACCCTGACGGGCAACGAGTTGGATACCAGCGCCGTCGATACCCCGCGTGCTGGGACGCGCCTCTACGACCGTGTGGCGAACGACCATCGCAAGTCGATTGAGGCCGCGACTAACTTGAAGGTTGAGGAGTTCTACTGTCGAATGCTCGTCCTCAACGCCGTCTGGGTGCCCTTGACTGAATCTGCTCTTATTGCCCGCTACGTTCCCGTGTGGAACTCGATTGTTCCCGGCTTTGGTAATCATGCTCCCGGTAAGGGTCGTGTTGCAGGGAAGATTTCGCGCTGGGACATTCTTCATCCCGGTCGTGGTCGTGAGACCGCCGCAGCTCCGACGGACACTTATGAGCAGCTTTGCGAGGAAGTTGAGGAGGCCATCCGTGAGAGGGTCAGGCTGCTCGGTCTTTAACTCAAAGCCTTGAATTTGTGTGCGGAATGTGGCCGGGAGTGCATCGCTTCCGGCTTTTTCGTTGGGACTTGCCTAGTTTAGGGGCCTTTCGCGGAGTTCCCGAAGCATGAATCTGTACATGTCCCGCCCCCGCATGTTGAACCTGAACTCGCATTCCTTCAAGTGAAGGTAGAAGTCCTCCTTGGGTACACCCTGGTATTTTACCAGCCTGCTCTTCGCGTAGCCCCAGAAGCCCTCGATGCCGTTGATGCGGTTGCCCGGGGTCCCTCGCCCGGCGAACTCGTTCTCGCCGCGGCTCACCCTGTAATGGTGCTTGCAGCCCCAGTCGACCAGGCCGACGTAGGACGCGAACCCGTCGGTGCACATTATGGAGTCCTTGGACACCTTGCCCTCGATCACCTGCATCACAGGCGAAACGGCTCTTACACCAACATTTGGGACATGATTGGAACCTCGAACTTCAGGCGCTCAATGGCATCCTCGACGCCCAACACGTTTTGAAACAGGTCGATCCAATAGGAGCGGCCCTCCTGCGTCTCGTCGCCCCTACCCGCCCAGCGTTTGGCGAACGCCTCGGCGTCGGCTTTTGTCCCTGCCATGGTTACCTCCGTAGAATTGACTCCCCCAATTCTAAAACAGGAATCAGGTGACGCGGTTTTCAACCCTTCCCACAGCCTACAGGTGAAATGCAGAGCCCTCCGGCTATGAGAGGCGTTGAAAACCGCTTTCGAGAGATGGAGGACACGTGAATCCACGAATATCCATAATAATGCTTAAGAAAAAGATACGTCCCTATTTCACCCCTTTTGGGATGAAGGAGGAACGATAGATATAAAAACAGGTCAGAGGAACAGCACCTCTGACCTGCTGATTTCGATGGAGCCAGCGACCGGGCTCGAACCGGTGACCCCCGCTTTACGAGAGCGGTGCTCTACCAACTGAGCTACGCTGGCGTACCAAGGCGGCAGACCGATCAGCCTGTCAACGAGTGAATATAGTACGTGTAAATGACGAAAGACGCAAGATGTCCCTGCGTCTTTCGTAAAAATAATCGGCTACTCAGCCTGCGCCGTCCCCAGCAGCCGAAGAACGCCCAGCGCGATGTTCTGCGTTGCCTGGGCCGCCGCATCGGCTGCGGCCAGCACCTCGGCATGATTGTTGTCGGCTCGTCCGGCGTGATTGGTCACCAGGGTAAGCCCCAGGACCTGCATACCGAGCGCACGTGCCATGATGGCCTCGCAGACGGTGGACATCCCCACGTAATCCGCTTCGATATTGGCGAGCGCCCTGATCTCCGCCGCCGTTTCGTAGGTGGGTCCCAACAGGCCCGCATACGTTCCTTCTGCAATATCGACCCCGGCATCATGGGCGGCGGCGCGGGCAAGCTCGCAAAGATACGCGGAGTAGGCCCCGGCCATGGGCACAAACGGGACATCGAGCTCGGCGGCGGCCACACCTTCGGCACTTGCCAGGGGATTTTGGCCGGTCAGATTGATCTGGTCGGTGATAAGACCGACCGTTCCGGGCGCGACTCCGCGCACGGAACCCGACGCACAGCTGAGCATAATTGAGCGGCAGCCCAGACGATGCGCATGACGAACGAGTGAAGTCACCTCAAGCGCGCTGTATCCCTGATACATATGGATGCGGCCGGGATACACAACGACCGGAACGTCATCGATCGTGCCCACGAGGGCCTCGAAACGATGCCCGTCCACCGGAATCGCCTCGACGGGGAATCCATCGATATCCGTATACGGGATGCGGCGCACGACCTTCACACGCTGTGCAAGCGCCCCCAAGCCGCTGCCCAATACGATCGCAACCGGATGCTCAACCGTCGGCTCGCACCATTCAACCAGCTTCTCGTCAACCACCGTCAATCCCTCCTGTCTAAAGAGTTCTGTGCAGACCCCATCCCCGGGCACCAGGACACCCGAAAAGGTGCCATCGTAGATACAACCGGACCCGCATGAGGGGCTCTTGGATTTGAGGATAGCAAGGCCGGCATCCGCCTCACGCGCGAATTCAAGCGAGCGGCGCGCGCCTTCGGTGTACGCATCCGTAACATCGCCGCCCTCGCAAGTCAGCACGCGATCGCCCGATCGCTCGGCGGGAGGACGCGGACAGGACAGGCCGCCCATCATCTCGGGACAGATAGGGATGGTGTTCAAGCGCGAAGCCAGGCGCAGGCACGCCTTCGAACAAACGGGCTTGGCACCCCCGTCGTATCGACAGGGGGTGCCAAGCAGACAGTCGCTCATAACGATGCTCGAGGTCATTTCGCTCCTAGATGCTAGGCGAACAGGCCATACAGGTTCACGCTGGCCTTGCCGAACAGCTCGTTGACGTAGGATGTCCAGGTCTCGTTTTGCTTCGCGGCCTCCTGGGCATAGGCCTGGTAGGCACCATAGAAGGCAGCCTGGGCCTGGTTATAGGTGGCCGACTCAGGATTGAAACCCGAATCTGCAAGCGCGGCAGCCACCGGGCCATCGTTGGAGGCCCAGGTGCCCTTCTTGGCATCCCACTCCTTGCCCGCAAGCCTGATGATGTAGTCTGCATATTCCTTGTTCGCAGCTTCAGCGTTACCGTCTGCGGGCTCGACAGGCTGCTGGGGAACGTCGACCGCGTTGGGCACGACCTTCTCATATAGCTTGCGAATGAGCGTCTGCTGGCGTACGATCTCCTTCGCCTGATCCTCATCAACCCGATACTGTTGAGCGATGGCCGCGAAATCCGAAGTGCCCAGGTTCTTCTCGGCGTACTTCTCGATATCCTTGTCATCGACCGTGATACCGTTTGCCTCGACGTCGCTCAAGAGGATTTGATTGCGGACATAGGAAAGCACGGCGTCTGCGGGGGGCGTAGGGTACTTCCCATCGGAGTTCTTGATGGCATCGAGGCTGTATTGGCTCTCGAGCACCTCCCTGGCGCTCACCTTATGCGAGGACCCGTTGACCTTCCAGCCAGCTACGGTGGCATCAAGCTGATCCTCGGTCAGCAGTGCAGAGCCGGCGCCCTTGGATCCAAAGCCCCCCGTTCCGATAAAATAGCCGAGAATCCCGGCGGCTATGACAGCGATAACCGCGATGGCGATGAACTTCTTGCCATGGTTGCGCGGCATGCGGCGGCGTTTGCGACCCGGCTTTGCAGCGGCGGCTTTAGCCTGAGCGGGATGCGTCGGATGCTCGTCCGCATCCTCTGCCAGCCCGGCCTCCCCCATCAGCTCGGGATCGGGTTCGGTCTCCGCCTCGTCTTCGCGCGCGGCCGTTGTCCCCGAGATATCCTCGGCGGTCAGGCCATCATGAAGCTCGACCTCAGGTCGATCGAGACCGTCGGGACCCTCTCCCCGACCGATTATCTCGATGCCATCGATGACATCCTTTTCATCTTCCTTCTTTTGGATCATAGCCATAGGGATACTCCTCTATATATCTCTACTCTTACAGTCGGTAAAACAATACGCCCCCGTAAGGGCGTATCGCACTTATTATTTCTTAGGAAAGATGCTCGATCACAGCATCCGCATATGCCTGCGTTCCCACGGCGCCCTGCGCGCTCCCGGTTATCGCACGCCGCACATCTCCCGTAACGCGCTCGCCCTCGGCAAGCGTGGAACGGACGGCGTCGCGGATACGTCTCGCTGCCTCATGCTCGCCCACATGGTCGAGCATCATGGCGGCGGATAGTATCTCGGCCGTCGGGTTGGCGATATCCTTGCCCGCTATATCGGGTGCGGAACCGTGGGTTGCCTCGAAAATCGCAATATCCTTGCCGATGTTGGCGCCGGGGGCCATACCGAGACCTCCCACCAGGCCGGCGCACAAATCGCTCACGATGTCGCCGTAGAGGTTGGGGCAGACCAGGACATCGAAGCTGTGCGGGTCTTGAACAAGCCCCATGCACGTTGCGTCCACGATCTTGTCTTCGAAAGCGATGTCGGGATAGTCCTCGGCAACCTCGCGTGCAACACGAAGGAACAGGCCGTCAGTCGCCTTCATGATGTTGGCCTTGTGCACCGCCGTCACCTTACGGCGACCGCAGCGGCGCGCATATTCAAAAGCATATTCGACGATTCTGCGCGAGCGCTGATCCGAGATGGGCTTGATGGATATGGCCGAGCCGTCGGCAAATTCCTTTTGGCCCGATGCCGCGACAAGCGAACGCAACTGCTCCACCTCGGCACTACCGGGCTCGAATTCGATCCCCGCATAAAGGTCCTCGGTGTTCTCACGCACGATCACCAAGTCGATGTCGCGATAGCGCGAACCGTCGCCCGGTTGCGAAAGACAGGGGCGCACGCATGAGTACAGGTCGAACTCATGGCGAAGAGCAACGTTCACGCTGCGGAAGCCGGTTCCAACAGGAGTGGTGATGGGTCCCTTGATAGCGATCTTGGTCTCGCGCACGGCATCGATGACATGCTGCGGAAGCGGCGTGCCGTAGCGATCCATGACTCCCGAGCCCGCATCCACCACCGTCCAAGCGATATCGACGCCGGATGCCTCGACGACCCGACGCATGGCCGAAGTGATCTCGGGACCGATGCCGTCACCGGGAATGAGCACAATCTGGTGCGTCATGGGGATTACTCCTCATCATCCTCGTCGGACTTCTTCGCCACGCGGGCGCGCTTTTGCGGCTTATCGAACTTGAAGCGCTTGGCGAGCACGTCATAGATCTCGCGCGAGCGCACCTTGAGGTAGTTACCCTTGCCGTTCTCGGCGTCGAACTGCAGGCGCCCGGCGAGCTCCTCGGCAACCGAACCGGAAATCTGACCGTTGGCGAACGTGAACAGCAGGGCCAGCATATCGCGGTACTCAAGATCGCCGTGATAGCACTGGATAGCCTCATCGAGCAAAGGCCATACCTTCTCGGAACGACGACGCTCCGTGGCGCCCCAAACCGTGAGGAAACGGAACGCGGAGAAGCGCAACGGAGCGGAGATCTCATCGAACAGTGCGGCCTCGGCGCCCTCGTATGCAGCGCCGCACTCCTTCGCATTGTCGACGGTGAGCAGGGTCAGCGCATCGAGCACCTCCCAACGGGTCTGGGCCTCGGGACGGGAAAGGGACTCGATCAGCTGAGGGATGAAGGGGGCGAGCAGGGAGGGCTCGCGCTCGGCAAGCAAAGCCACCACGCGGGCAGACGTCTGACGGCGGCGGCGGCTGCCATTCTCCAAGTCGCCGATGAGAGCCGTCAGGGCATCCTGGCTCTGCTCGACCTTTGCCAACGCCGCAGCCTCGTCGGCGCTCAGCTCCCTCATCTTTTCTTCTGCCATGCTAGTTTCCACCCTTCGAATTTGTAGACTGCCCGTTCTTGTCGACCGAGATCAGGTCGGGACCGGCCTCCCCCGCCTTGCGACGGCGGCGGCGCTCCTCGCCCGTGCCCTCCTCGGCCACCTTACGGTGCCCTTTGTTGATGTTGAAGAACTTGTCGGCAACCTTCCAGGGGCCGACCGACTCGCCAAAGCTCATCTTGAGACCTGCGATGTACCCCGCAAGTGCGCCGAAAGCGGCGGCGTACAGCAACGGTACGAACGAAAGGAACAACGACACCACGAGGACGATCGCGATGCCCGCGATATTGGCGATCCAGAAATCCCGCTTGGTGACGACCTTCTTGACGCACACCTCGTTACCGATAAGGAAACCGATGTAGACGGAGAACAGGAACAGGATGACGAAGAGGATGAGAAAGGACCACTTCATGCGGGATTACTCCTCGTGATGGCCGCCGCAGCAGCACTCGTGGTCGCCGTGCTCATGCCCATGCTCGTGTCCGCAGGTGCACACATGGCCCTCACCGTGTTCGAGGCCGCAATCGCAATCGTGGCCCTCGTCCTCGTGATCGTGGCCGCAACCGCAGTCGCACCCGTCTCCGTCCTCGTGCTCGTGCTCGGCATTGTACAAAGACCAGTCCAGGCCGGCGGCAACCGCCTCGGCCTCCTCCTGGTACAGAAGCGTGATGGCCTGGGTCCCGAGCTTGCCGCCGCCGATGGCCTCGAGCATGTCGAACAGGGTGAAGGCGGTATCGGTGCCGGGCAGGGCCAGCTCCTTGTCCTCCGCGGACTGCAGTGCCAAGCCCAGATCCTTGAGCATATGGACAACCTGGAAGCCGGGCTTGTAATCGCCCACGATGCTCTTGGGCGCAAGCACCTCCATGGCTCCGCTCGCACCGGTGCCGGCGCAGATCATCTGACGAACCTTATCGAGGTCGAGATCGCTCTGCTGGGCGAGCGAGAGCGCATCGGCCATGCCGACCATGCAGCCCGCAAGCGCGATCTGGTTGCACAGCTTGGCCGCCTGGCCACGGCCGGGGCCGTTGAAGAAGAACAGCTTGTCGGTAAACGTCTCGATGATGGCGCGAACGGGCGCCACATCGCGCTCCGTGGCGCCGATGATACCGGTCAGCGTGCCGTTGATGGCGCCCTGCTCGCCACCTGTAACGGGCATGTCGAACGCATGCTTGCCCGACACCTCGGCGGCCTCGGCGATATCACGGGCAAGCTCAGGTGCGCTCGTGGTGAGGTCGATGAGATATGCCCCGTCCTTGGCGTACGTGAGCAAGCCCTCGCCCGCAAGGTACAGCTCCTCGACATCGGAGGGATAGCCGACCATGGTAAAGACCACATCGGCACCCTTGACGGCCTCGACCGCGGTATCGGCCCAGGCGGCGCCGGCCTCGAGCAGCGCGGACGCCTTGTCCTTGGTGCGGTTGTAGACCGTTACCGGATAGCCGGCCTCGAGAATATGGCGGGCAATGGGGGCGCCCATGATACCGGTGCCGATAAATGCCACGGAAAGCTTGTTGTCAGCCATGTACAGCTCCTTTATAAAACGGCGCCCCATGCGATCGGGACGGGGCGCAGCAGTTGCAATATGGTTATTCTGCCCCGCGAACGCGTTTTGCAATCCGATCGGTCAGGGAGATTTTATCTGCACGGTTCGAACCCCAAAAACCCAGGCCGACCATGCCGGGTCCGACATGCGACCCGATGATGGGACCCACCGAGCCGCGAAGGATGGTCAGGTTTTCGCATCCCGGCAGCTTGCGGACGGCCGCCTCGAGCCAGTCGGCGTCCTTCTCCGCATCGGAAGAAACGATGACGGCGGGCAGCGAGGGATCGTCCACGCGGTTCTCGGTAAACGACTTGATGATCGCCTTGAGGGCTTTCTTGCGACCGCGGTTGACGCCCACGAGCGTGAGGCCGCCGGCCAGGTCGTACGAGAGACCGGGTTTGATATCCAGTTTGCTGGATATCTGCGCGGCCGCCGGCGGGATGCGTCCGCCCGCCGCCAGATGGTCGAGGCCATCGATGGTGAAGTATCCGTGCACGTAGTTTTTCGCCGCAAGAGCCCAATCGCGCAGCTCACGGGCAGTCAGGCCGGCCGCACGCTGTCGCACCGCCTCGAGCGCCAGCAGCTCACCGCACGAGCACGGCAGGGAGTTATCGACCACGTACAACTCGAAATCGGGGTGCTCGGAGCGCACCTGCTCGGCCGCCTGGCATGCCGTGTTGTAGCTCGAGGACAGCGCGCTCGTGAAGCACAGGTATACGGTGGGCGTCCCCTCCTCGGCACATGCGGTGAAGAACTCCAGGTACGTACCGAGCGAGACCGCGGATGTCGATGCCTTGGCCCCGTTGCGCAGCTTGTCGTAGAACTCCTTGGGCGTGATGCTCGACCAGATATCATCGACATGTTCCACGCCATCGAGGATATAGGGGAAAGGCAGGATGTCCACATCGAGCGTGGCGGCGATGTCGGGCGAAAGGTCGGCGCAGGTGTCGATCACGATGCGGCATCGGCACGAGGCCCCGGTTGCTTTAGGGCTGGTTCCCATAACGTCTCTCCATAGAAATTGGCGGCCACCCCGCACGGGATGACCGCCATCCAATTCATGCTCTTAACGCTATATTACTCGTCAAGCGTCTCCAACTTGGGCTTGATGATGCCGTATCCACCATTCTTACGGTGATACACCACATTGATGAGCCCGGTCGTGGAGTTTTCGAAGACATAGAAGTCGTGACCCAGCAAATCGGTCTGCACCAAAGCCTGCTCCTCGGTCATGGGCGTGAGCTCGATGTACTTCTCGCGCACCAGCTGATCGTCCTCCTCCTCGGGGATCAGGAGATCGGCGAGATCCTCAACCGGCTCGACGGGCGCCACCTCGGCTGCGCTGGCGCCCTGCTGACGCATATCGACCACTTTGGTCTTGAACTTACGCAGCTGACGTGTGATCTTCTCCGCAGCGAGGTCGATGGCGTTGTACATATCGGCACCATGCTCGGCAACGCGAATGACGGACCCGCGAGCGCGAACCGTGGCCTCGACGATCGCCGGGTTGGGGTTGGACGGGTTCTTCTCATAACGCAGTACGACGTCAACGGTCATGGGCTCGATGTCGAAGACCTTGATGGCCTCGCCGATCTTCTCATCCACATGGGCACGCAGAGCATCGGTAACTGTGGTCTTGCGCCCAGAAACCTTGATATCCATACGTGACTCCAATCTATCCGGGATTACTGTCCGTGCCTTGTATGTACCCGAACCCGACGGAGTTACGCCCAGATTTTACGATTTACCACTAACGGGCCGTATCGTACCGAACGCCGAATAAACGATTTATCCAAGCGTGTTGAGATCGTGGTCGAGCGCGGCTTGCGCCTGTTCACCGTCCTCGGCGGCCGACTGCTCATGAACAGGTTCGATGCCCTCGAGAATATGGTCGGTCAGCAACAGGGGAGCGTCACCGTACCAAAAACCGTACAGGGCGTCGAGCGTGCCGTCTGACGACATGGCCTGGGCCGCGCTCGAAACGGCCCGCTTGAGCCCCGTCTCTTTTGAGGCCACGGCGATAGAGAACACGCGAGGCTCGTCGATCGCCCCGACGAAATGGACATCGCTGTACGCTCGGGCCAGATAGCCACCGGACGTAGCGTCGCACATCACATATTCGACCTCACCGCTCCGGAGCGCATCGAAGCACTCGTTAACGTTGGCGCACTTTTTGACCTGCGCACCGACATCAAGACGAGCGAGTGCGTCCTCCGATGCCGAGCCCGCCTGGACGGCGACGCTCGACCCCTCAAGGCTGGAGACATCGAATGAGGACGCTTCGTCGGGCGCGGATGAGAACAGGGCGCTCGCATCCTGAGACGCCACCGAAGCCGAGGAGATGTCCTCGCTTTCGCCGCCAGCCTGCATACCCATGAACACATCGGCGCGCCCCTCGGCAACCGAACGGGGGCTTGCGGTCGAAACGAATGCGACATCGAGCCCCATATGGGCGGCAAGGGCACGGGCATAGTCAACGTAGTAGCCGCCCAAAGACCCATCGGCCTGCGTCAGCGCCTGCGGAGCATCGGTCGCATCGAGTGCCACCGTAAGCACACCGGCGTTGACCAGGGAGGAATCATCCACGGCTTGGGCCGGTCGGGAATGCTCGACCTCGGACAGCGAGGGGGTCGAGAGTGCGCAGCCGCTCAAACCGACGCCCATGGCGCATGCGCACGCGCCAACAACCAGATATCGAGCCCCTCGAGACAACATGTTGCCCATGACGCACTCCGTTCCATCCGCCCATAAGCCCGCACGGCGCATGCACGGGCGCGATTATCAATGTCCCCCCCCAGCTGACCTGGTTTTTGACCCCACACTTGCATACCGGGACGTTTGCTCTGCCGCCGCGGCGGCTTCACGACTAGCCCGCTCGCCCGCGAGGCGGTATTGCCTCAAAAGTAGTAAGACGGACGGTATGTCTGACTTCTAGGACGCGCCATGATCGCCACCGCGCGCACGCGGTCGCTTACGTGGATCCCTTTGACCGCGTCTGTCATGGACTAGGGCACGGATAAACCGCTCCCGCAACCACAGCCTGGAGGGAACATGCGGCATTATAGCAGGATAATGGGGTACGCACTACTACAGACGATGCATAGGCTAATCCTGTCCCCAAACGCGCGCCACAGCGGCGCCATCGACGCGAGCGGCGCCCGCTCCCCTCAGGGCGGCGGCTACCGCATTGAGCGTCGCGCCCGTCGTGATGACATCGTCGAGAACGAGCACCCTGAGGCCCCGCACGGACCCCACCACCTCGTACACGCCGCGCGACAGACGAGCGCGCTCCTCCCTGCCCGCCCCGCGCTGGTCGGAGCAACCATGCTTTACGAGCACGTCGACCATGGGAAGGCCCACCCGGTCGGATACCCCCGAGCAGATCATTTCCATATGGTCGAATCCCCGCCGCCGAAAGGCCTCGGCCGTTGCAGGCACGAACGTCACCGCATCCGCACACAGCAGGGGATGACCGAACCGTTCGGATGCCGAACGTTCGGCATCCAGCAGGGCCCCGGTCAGCAGATCGGCGAGCACGTCCACCAGTCTCATCTCCCCGCCATCCTTAAAGGCCCGAATCATGCTCGCCGGCGGGCCGGCGAATACCGTTGCGGCCAGGCAGTGGTCGAGCGCAATTGGCATGCCGCGGCATTCGGTGCATAGCAAGTCGCCGAAGGGGGCGCCGCAACGCGTGCAGGCGGTGACCGGGTCGATACGCATGAGCTCGACGGCGCACCGATCGCACAGCAGAGCGCCGGGCCGCTCGCAGCATACGCACCGCGTGGGCGACAGCATCTCCCCCAAGACGTCCAAAATACGCGGCTTCCAACCGTCCGCCATGCATCCAACGTGTGCCAAACACATAGAAAAACGCTCCTCCCCGTTGCATGAGGAAGAGCGTCGACTGTTGCTATGGTACCCAGATCAGGCAGCCTGATGCACCGAACCTACTCCGATTTGGAGGCGCCGTCCTGTCCGCTGCCGCCGGCGTTGCCATCCTGGCGCGGCTTACGGGAACGGCGGCGCCGGCGCTTCTTGGGAGCGCCGTCGAGCTCGGGCCGTGCGGGCTGATTGCCCTGGGCGACCGGACCTCCACCGTCACCGGGCTTACGGCGTGCCACCTTCACGTTGCCCCCTGACACCTGATCGGCAACCGACGGCATCGAAGGCTTATGGGAACGGCGAGCCTGCCCGCCCTCGCGCTGGGCGCCCGGGGCATCGCCTGCGGCAACGTGCTTGCGGCGGCGCGAACGGGATGGATTCGTCTCCTCATTCGTACGCTCGGGCTGCTGCTTGGGGGCATCGGGGCTCACATGCCGACGGCGACGGCGAGACGAGCCCTCGGAGGACGCGGCCTCCTGGCGGCCCTGAGCGATCTCGTCGTTCTGTGCGGGACGGCGGCGCTTGCGGGCGCCGGCACCGCTGCCGCTCGCAGAGGGCTCCTGCACGGACTTCGGTCGCGCTTTCCCACGGCTGGGCGCAGGGTTCTCGAACTTCTCAGCCTCCTCTTCGCGCATGCGGCGGCGGCGCGGGGTGGGACCGCTCGCAACGATGCGGTCGGCGGTATCCAGGCCATCGCCCACATCCACGCCGTTTTGGCGGTCGAGCTCCATGAGCGCCAGCTGCAGGTCGGGAGAATCGAGTCGATCCATGACGCTACGGCTCACGCAATCGGGACGGCAATTGCAGCCCTGCTGCTCACAGCGCTTTTTGTTCTCGGCCGAACATGACATGTCGGCAAGGTTGACGCGAAAGACCTTGCCGCTCTCCAGGCGGAGCACCAACTGCTCGCGCGGCGTGTTGTACTCCATGATGCGGGCCTTGCCGAGCGGCGTGTCGATGAGCGTCTTCTTTTTGGGGGCACGGCTCTTGAAGTCCTTGTATGCCTCGAATTCATAGCGCAGGCAGCACATGAGGCGACCGCACACGCCCGAGATCTTCGATGAGTTGAGCGGCAGGTCCTGTTCTTTTGCCATGCGGATGGAAATCGGCTCGAACGTTCCGCCAAACCGGGTGCAGCACAGCTCCTGACCGCAGGTGGCATATCCTCCCTGCAGGCGCGTCTCGTCGCGCACGCCGATCTGGCGCATATCGACGCGCACATGGAAGTGCGCCGAAAGGTCCTTGACCAGCTGGCGGAAATCGACACGATCCTCGGCGGCAAAATAGAATACCGCCTTCTCGCCGCCGAATAGGTACTCGACCCCAACGGGCTTCATATCCAAATCGTTTTTCTCGATCAGGCGGCGGAAATCGAACATGGCGTCCTCACCCATGTCCGCCAGATCATCAGCGCGGTCCAGATCGGCATCGGTGGCTATGCGCACGACGGGCTTGAGCGGAGCCGCCAGCTCGTCCTTGGAAACCGAGAAGGGGTCGGAAGTGACCAGACCGATCTCCACCCCGCGCTCGGTTTGGCAGATGGCATGATCGCCCTCGACGATATCGAGACGGCAGGGATCGAACCACAGCTCGTGGGCTGCATAGGCAAATTTAACGGGTACGACTACGGGCATAGGAGCGCCTTCCTGATATCAAGCAGCATGACCTCGACGGCCAGCTGGGGAGTTACGTTGCGTGCGACATGCGCCTCTGCGGACGAAACGGCGTCGAGCGCTTGCAATACGCCGGCGGTATCGGTGCGCGCCGCAAGGCGTTCGACCACCTCGGGCACATCGGCGTTCAGCATGGCGGCTGACGCGCATTCGCACATAAGCAGGACGTCACGAAGCAGGGAACGGGCACTTGCCAGCACTTCCATGATACCCGAACGTTCACGCGCCGACAGTTCACGCTTATTGCGATCCTCAAGCTGCTTGAGGGCACCACGTGTTAGGTAATCCTCATTTTGCTCCAAGATCGCCTGTTGAGTCGATTTGACCTCCGCAAGCGGCGCCTTCACCGCCGCCATGAGCTCCTTTGCGGACTGGAGGATATCGGCATCGTCCGCGGCGGACAGGGCATCGATGGCGCGCACCATCACGCGACGCGCCTCCTGGCGCTCGGCGCTCTTAAGGAATTCCACAGCGCGCGCGGGGCTTCCCGCAACGGCAACCGCCATGCGGCATTTCTCCGCCGAGGTACCGGTGGCCCGTTCCACGGCCGCCGTTGCCTCGTCAGAGGAGAGCATGCGGAACGGGACGCACTGGCAACGCGACACGATGGTGGGCAGTATGGTATCGGTACTCGTACCCAGCAGGATGAATGTAACGCCCGCAGGCGGCTCCTCGAGCGTCTTGAGCAGGGCGTTTGCCGAACTTTCCCGCAGCTTTTCCGCACGGTCGACGATATATACCTTGCGTTTGCCGCGAATGGGCGCAAGAGACACGTCCTCCAGCAGCTCGCGTATCTGGTCGATCAGATAACCGACCGCCGATCCGGGGGCGTAGTAGTGCACATCGGGGTGGGTGTGCCGCGCCACGCGAACGCATGAATCACATGCCCCGCAACCGCCCTCTTCACACAAAAGCGCCTGGGAGAGCGCCCAGGCGGCATCGAGCTTTCCCGCGCCCGGCGCACCCAGGAACAGGTAGGCGTGGCTCGTGCGGCCCTGTCCGTAGGCGCGCACCAGGAAGTCGCGTACCCGGGGCTGTGTATCAAGTTTTGCAAGCAGTGAACGATCGCCGACCTGCGGCATGGGCTCCCCTTTCACGCTGGGACCTATCGGCTCAGGACCTTATGCGCTTGTTCCCACACATCCGCACTGATTTCCTCAATCGAGCGTCCCGAGTCGATAAGGCGCACGCGAACGGGGGCGGTCTTCGCGATCATCCTGAAGCCCTCGGCCACTTTTGCCTGGTACGAAAGACCTTTTGCCTCCATGCGGTCCTCACCCAGACGGTCGGCCCGGCGGGCCGCGGCCATATTTGGATCGATGTCGAACACAAAGGTGAGGTCGGGGTGCACGCCATCGACCGCGATCTCATTGGCGGCAGCAACCATCTGGGGATCAAGGCCCGAGGCATAGGCCTGGTAGGCCGTGGTGGAATCGTAGAAGCGGTCGCACACCACCGTCTTGCCCGCCGCAAGCGCCGGGGCGATCACCTGGTGGACCAGCTGCGCGCGGGCGGCCTCATACAGGAGCAGCTCGCATACGTCGCCCATCTCGTCATTGCCCGGATCGAGCAGAAGGCCGCGAATCTTCTCCGAGATCTTCACCCCGCCCGGCTCGCGCAGCAGCAGCACCTCGAGCCCCGCCGCCTCGAGGGCCTCCGCGAGCAGGCGCGCCTGCGTGGACTTGCCGCAGCCGTCGATACCTTCAACTGTTATGAACAGGCCCTTTGCCATGTGAGATGCCCCTTTGAATAAAACTCTATTCCTACGATTCTATCGCGCATCGCGTGCGGTCGCATCGGATATACAACAGCCTCATCGAGTGCCGGTCCATCTCCGCCGATCGCATCCACGCGCCTCGTAACCATGAGGCCCGCGCATCGCATCGATGCCGGGCCTCATCCACCTCGTTATTCTTTAGCCGACGGCTTTTTTGCAGCCGTCTTCTTCGCCGTGGTCTTCTTGGTCGCGGCCTTCTTTGCCGGAGCCTTTTTCGCAGGGGCCTTCTTGGCTGCCGCCTTACCGCGGGCCGGCTTCTTCTCCTTGGTCGGGCAGTCCATGTTCACGCAAATACGCCACGGACCGCGCGCCGTTTCCACCACCACGATCGGCGCCCCGCACTCCGGGCACTCCTCACCGGTGGCCGAGAGCTTGCCACGCGCCGGCAGCGGATAGCTCACGCCGCACTCGTCATAGTTGGTGCATCGAATGAAGCGCTTGCCCGTGCGCTCGGACTTATGCGCAATCAGGTCGCCGTGCCTGCCCTCCTCGGCGCACTTCTTGCACTCGCCCACCTTCAGGTCGGGCTCGTAGTTGGTCGGGCACCTGGGGTTCACGCACTGCTCGTAGGCCTTCTGGCGGAACGGCTGGCACTTGATGCGCGGCGCGCCGCATTCGGGACACACAGCCTCATCGCCCTCGAGCGGACTCACCTTCACACCAGAGGGCACCGGATACGTTACATCGCAGTCCGGCCAGCCCATGCAGCCGATAAAGCTCCCGCGCGTCTTGGCGCTCGTCTTCATAACCAGGTCCTTGCCGCACTTGGGGCACGCTCCCACACGGGCATCGGCGGTCACCGCATCGGAGATCGCCTCGCCCAGATCGTCCTTGTGCTCGATCAGCGCATCGAGCATGCCGGCGAGCAGCGCGCGCGAGTGTTCGACAACGTGCTCCTGAGTATCCTTGCCCTCGGCCACGCGCGTCATGTCCTCATCGAGCTCAGCCGTCATCTCGGGCGTGGTCACACGCGGGGCGAACTCGGACAGCGCATCGATGATGGCCATACCCAACTGGGAGGGCTCGATCGGATCGTTCTTCAGATAGCGCACGGTGTACAGGCGCTCGATGATGCTCGCACGGGTGGACTTGGTACCCAGGCCGCGCTTCTCCATCTCCTGCACCAGTTTGCCCTGGCTGTAACGCGCGGGCGGCTCGGTCTGCTTGGCCTCGAGCTTGATGTCGTGAACGTTAACCACATCACCCTCGGACAGTGGCGGCATCTGCTCATCGCGCTTCAGACCGTACGGGTACGCCTCGCGGAAACCGGGCTCCACCAGCACGTCACCGCTCGCGGTAAACGGTTCGCCGCCCACCTCGATGGACAGCTTGGTATTCTCGATCGTTGCCGGGCCCATCAGCGTTGCGAGGAAACGGCGGGCGATCAAGTTGTAGAGCCTCTTCTGGCCTCCATCGAGCGTCTCGGGGTCGCCCTGGCCGGTCGGATGGATCGGCGGGTGGTCCGTCGTCTCAACCTTGCCGCGCGTCGGGGTCATGGGACCAGCGAGCACCTTCTTGCATACGGGCGCCAGCGCAGGCGACCCCGACTGCAGGCCCTTAACGATGCCCTCGATATCGAGCGTACGCGGATAGACGGTGTTGTCGACACGGGGGTAGGAAATGAAACCGCTCATATAGAGGGACTCTGCGATACGCATGGTGCGCGCCGGCGAGATACCCTCGGCCGCAGCAGCGGCCTGTAGGGAAGTCGTGTTGAACGGAACGGGGGGCTGCTGTTTGCGCGAACGCTTGGCAACGGCCGTCACGGTGCCCGTCTCAACGCCTTCCACATGGCCGTATACGGTCTCGGCGGCAACCTTGTCCGTAAAGCGCGCGGTGGCGTGCGCGATCTTGAAGTCGGCATCGCCGCTCGCGGCCATGCCGCGGATCTGCCAATAATCCTCGGGCACAAACGCCATGCGCTCGCGCTCTCGCTCGACCACCAGTGCAAGCGTAGGAGTCTGCACACGGCCGGCCGAGCGCACGTTGCCAAAGCCGCCGAACTTGGCAAGCGTTAGATAACGGGTGAGCACCGCACCCCAGATCAGGTCGATGTACTGGCGGGATTCCCCCGCATCGGCCAGGTCCTGGTCGAGCTCCACAAGGTTATCGAAGGCAGCCGTCACCTCGCCCTTGATCAGGGCGGAATAGCGCGCACGGCTCGCCGGCAGATCTGGAGCGACCTCGCGGATCATATCGAGCGCATCGGAACCGATCAGCTCGCCCTCGCGATCGAAGTCGGTGGCGATGATCACGGAATCGGCCTTCTTGGCCAGATTCTTCAAAACGCGGATGATCTCCTTCTCGGCGGGCAGCTTCACAATCGGTGCCCACGTAAGGTACGGCAGGCTCTCGACCTTCCAGCCCTTGATGGAGATGCCGTTTGGCAAGAACGGCTTGCGCTTCGAATCGTACGGGGGGCGGGCGAGCCCGTCGGGCACATCCGCAGGAAGCACCTCGCCGTCTTCGGTCAGGCTGTACCACCCGTTTTTCTTATCGAACAGCACCTCATCGGGAAAATCGGGCGCGAGGATGTGACCGGCGAGACCCATGGATACCCACTCCTCGCCTTTAACGGTAAAGCGATAGACCTGGGTGTTGTACACCTTATCGGCCTTCGGCTTTCCGGCATCCGACAGCAACTGCGCGATTTTCTGCGCGGCGATGTTTTTCTCTGCAACAACGAGCTTCACAGACGACCCCTTCGATCCTGCTTGGTGCATCTCGCGGACACGCCGACGAGTATGCATGCGGGACAGTATACGTGACTTGCGCATAGGCGGCGAGCCGGGATTAATATCCGACAGCCGGCGAACAGCCTACTCGTTGCCCTCAAACGCCCGTCCAACAGCGTCGAATAGCCACCGACACCATTCGTCCATACCCTGGCCGTGGCGCGCACTGACGGAAAACCGGGGCGCGAGCGGATTGAGATCGTCGAGCGCGCCCTCGTATGCCTCCATATCGAAATCGAACGCCGGTGCAACATCGACCTTGTTGAGCAGCAGCGCCCCGGCGTGCTGGAAGATCCCCGGGTACTTAAGCGGCTTGTCGTCGCCCTCGGGCACCGAGAGGATCATCACGGCGAGGTTTTCGCCCAGATCGAAGTCGACCGGACAGACCAGGTTGCCCACGTTCTCGATGAAGATAACATCGATGGCATCCAACCCAACCGCCTGATCAAACGCGTCGATTGCCTGGCTGATCATATTGCCCTCAAGATGGCACAGACCGCCCGTATTGATCTGGATGGACGGTAGACCGGCATCTTTGCAGGCGAGCGCATCGACATCGGAGGCGATATCGCCCTCGATGACCGCGCACCTCAGGCCGTGTTCACGACGCAAGCGTTCGGCCGTCGCCAAGATCGTGGTGGTTTTCCCCGAGCCCGGGCTGGACAGGACATTCACCACATATGTTTTGGTTTGAGCGAAACGCCCCCTTAGCTGCGCGGCAAGCTGTTCGTTGCGCGACAAAATGGGTTGCGCCACATCGATCGTTTTCTCGGCCATCGCAATCACTCCCCTACGGCGGCGCCGCCCTCGGCAGTGTCGTCAACGGTATCGTCATCATCGGTCTCTATCTCAACCGATACTATATCCAGTTCGCGCCCCGCCAAAAGCTCGGTCCGAGCGCTTCCGCACTTCGGGCAGCGAACGTGAAACCGATCGTGGCCGAACTCGGCACCGCACTCCAAACAGCGGCTGCGCGGATGCACCGGCTCGGCGTGCAGCTCGGCCTCATACGTGAGAGAGTCCTCTTCACGAAGAACCTCCCAGGCAAAATCCATAGACTCCGGCACAGCCTCACACAGATCGCCGATTCGCACCGAAACAGAGACGACGCGCAGGGCCTGAGCCTTGCGCGCCGTATCAGCAGCAACCTGTAATATGCCGGAGACGAGCCCCATCTCATGCATCGAGCAGTCTACTCCTCGTCCTCATCGTCCTCGTCATCGCTGAAGAAATCGATGCGGCACTCCGTGAGCCCCTTCTTGCCATCGCGGGCAACGACCACGAAACGCGTGATAGCCAGCGAAATCTCGTATAGCGACAACATGGCGGCGTACATGAACAGTAGCGTGACCGGGGAGGCATCGGGAGTGATCGAAGCCGAGACCAGAAGCATGCCGACGTAGATGTAGCGCCAGGCGGCACGGAACTTGGAATACGGAACGATATGGAACACGGCCAGGTAGAACACGATCAGCGGAAGCTCGAAGGCAACGCCGAAGCCGATCATGAGAAGGATCTCGATATTGATGTAGTCCTCAAGATTGGGCAGCACCGAGGCGATGGACGCGGTCTCGCCCACCAACCACTCAAAGGCCGCAGGCACGATCAGAAAATAGCAGAACACGGCACCGACGAAGAACAGGGCCGTTGCGGTAAGGACCGTAGGGACAACCCACTTGCGCTCGTTGGGACGCAGGGCGGGGAGGAAGAAGCCCAGGATCTGCCACACGATCATAGGCGTGCACATGACGAGCGCGACTTTGATGGCGATGTTGAACTTGATGGAGAAGCCGCCCAACGACGACGTAACCACCAGGGGCGTGCCCTCGGGAAGGGCCGGCAAGATCGGATCTTGCAGGATGTCGACGAGCGTAGGGGTGGCGAAATACATGAACACGGCCGCCACGATCACCGATACGATGACGATCGTCAAGCGGCGACGCAGTTCGCCGAGGTGCTCCATCAGGGGCATACGCGCGGGTCCGATAGGCATTATCGGTCGCCTCCTTCCGTAGCGGGGGCTTCCTCGGCAGCGGCGGCCTCATCCGTAGGCTCCGATACCGGACGGGACTTCTTGCGCGGGCGGCGGGCATACAGGTCCTCGGTCGCACGGACCTCGGCCTCCTGCTCATCCTGCTCGCTCGGAGTCGCGGCCTCCGCCTGCTCGGGCGAGGGGGCATCCTGAGCGTCCACAGCCCCATCCAGAACCTCGTCGGACTGGGCCGACTGCTCCGCGGCCTCCTGCTCCGCCTTCTCGGCAGCCAAACGCGCACGGCGCTCGGCGAACGTTTCCTTGCGGACGGGCTCGGCGGACGCTGCGGGATCGGCGGCCTCGGGCGCATCGGAATCGTCGTCCACGGTAGCGGGCTTCTTGGGAGCGTTGGCGGCAGCGGCCATGGGGTCAACGACCTCGGTCTGCACGACGGCCGTCAACTTCTCCTGCGTCTCGCGGAACTGGCGCAAGGCGCGCCCGATGGTGCGACCCATCTGCGGGAGCTTATCGGGCCCAAACAACAGGAAGCCGAAGACCAGAACGATCGCCAGCTCTCCCCCACTGATTCCAAACACAGCGTAACCTCCATGGGTACTCTCGCTGCGGGACTATGTTGCCAAACCACACGCAACGGCCCCGAAGCACATGCAAACCAGTAGTATAACCTGCTACCCCACCGGGCACGTTCTGCGTTTAAAAGCTTTACGCTGCGTTTATAAGATGGCAACGCCCCTTCAGCCCCTACTCCGAGATATCGATCTCCTTATCGACGCCGAGCAGCTGCACCACACGCAGGACATTGGGCTGTGCGCCGGTGATGGACAGTCCGCGGCCACGCTCCCTTGCGCGATGGGCGGCACCGACAAGCACGCCGATACCCGTGGAATCGATATACGAGACGCCGGAGAAATCGAGCTGAACGCGCTCGGTGGGCTGCTCGAGAACCAAATCGATGGCCCCGCGCAACTTATCCGCATTCGAGATATCGATCTCGCCCTCGACGGCGACGATGTAGCACTCGGGGCTGGGAACGGTATTGATTACGAGCTCCATGGAAAATCTCCTTCACCTTGCGCGGTCTGCGGCACGCGCGCCGCAGACCGACGCGGCATTGTCTTTTAGCGGTTCAATTGTAACGGCTCGCATGGGGCGGTAATAAAACCTTCAGCGTTTCGAAAGGCTTTGCCTATGCGCGCTGCTCCCTGGCGAGCTGAGCGGCAACATATTTGACCGCGAGCACGAGCACGTCGATGGCCGCCGCAAGGTCGTCGACGGACGGGTAGCTCGGGGCGATGCGGATATTGGTGTCGTGCGGGTCTTTGCCGTACGGCCAGGTGGCGCCTGCCGGGGTGAGCGTCACGCCAAGCTCGGCGCACAGGGCGCCCACGCGTTTGGCAGAGCCCTCGGGCCCATCGAAGCTCACGAAGTAACCGCCGCGAGGATGCGTCCAGGTGGCACAGTCCGTGCCGTCCAGCCCCTCGTGCAGCCTGGCGTCAACCACCTCGAAGCGCGGGCGCAGGAACTCGGCGTGCTTTTTCATGTGCTCGCGCACCGCGTCCAGATTGGGCAGGAAGCGCACGTGGCGCAGCTGGTTCATTTTATCGGCGCTGATCAGGCCGGCCTTGAGATGCTCGGAGAGCTCCTTTATCACCACGGATGATGCGGCCACGAAGCCGATGCCCGCGCCCGGGAACGTGATCTTGGACGTGGAAGCGAAGGCGATCACACGGTCCTCGTTGCCCGCTTCGCGGGCGGCATCGAACACGTTGAGCAGCTCGTTACCCTCGCCGTATAGGTCGTGCACGCAGTAGGCGTTGTCCCAGAAGATACGGAAATCGGGGGCCGCGCACTCCATCGAAACCAGGCGCCGCACCGTTTCGTCCGAATAGGTCTCGCCGGTGGGGTTGGAGTACTTGGGCACGCACCAGATGCCCTTGATCGAGGGATCGGAGGCGACCAGGCGCTCCACCTCGTCCATATCGGGACCGTTGCCGGTAAGGGAGACCGGAATGTTCTCGATGCCCAGATCGGCGGTGATGCCGAAGTGGCGATCGTAGCCGGGGGCCGGGCACAGGAACTTCACCGGCTCGCCGTTATGGGAAGCCGCGTACGTGCTCCAGGGGGCGTTGCCGCATGTGCCCTTGATCCAGCACATGGCGATGGCGTCGTGCTCGATAAGCAGGCTCGACGAGCCCAGCACGATCGTCTGGTCTACCGGCGCCCCCAAAAACTCGGAAGCGAGCTTGCGGGCAGACGGAATGCCCTCGAAACAACCGTAGTTGCTGCAGTCGACGGTGCCATCGCGCAGGTCGGATGAGGAATTGAGGATGTCGAGCATGGGGCGCGAGATATCCACCTGGCTGGGAGACGGCTTTCCGCGGGCCATATCGAGCTTGAGATTCTTTGCCTTTACCTGGGCGACCTCCACCTCGAGCGCCTCGAGGGCCGAGGCAAGCTCGGCGTTGGACATCTGCTGATAGATTGTCTGCATGGCCGTTCCTTTCATATTCAGGTAGTTCCAGTATACGTGTTTGAGCCCGCAAACATCTTGCCGCCCGCGTCATCAAATACACGTGACCCGCGCGTATGTTTAGAGACAGATTATGATTATCTGACGCACTAAGAAATCTCACATATCGTATGTCTCCACGAAGTGGCGACACTCCCCACACAGAAGCGCCACGGTGAACGGCATGATATAGCCCGTGAACGTAATCCTACAAATTTGACAGTTTTATAATTCACATCTTTACCTGCACTTTCATGAAGGTCCCACCGCTTCGTAAGCGTTTCTTTAGGATGCTTTACGCCCGAGTTGGCAATAATGAAACCAGCACGAGGGCAAGCAGCGACGCCCGTCGTGCACTTACCGGTGGACAACGAGGAGGCCACGCATGCATTCTTTTAAAGACGCAGCCCGTACGTGGTCATCGCGTGGGCACTCCAACTGTGCGAACCATTTCTCCTTCCCCCCAACACAGAGATTGGGCCTCCTCCGCTCCACTTCGGATCCCCATCGTTCGACAGACCAGCGAGTCAATCTCAACCGCTCGTTTGAGTGCATGCTTGATTGCCTCATGCCAAGCGCATCGGCGGGCTCCCCGGCGTAACGCCTACGCCCCCCCCTCATTCACAAACAAGGCGACTCAGCGCGGCGACCTTCGGGCCGCCGCGTTTGCGTTTTGAGATGCAGATAGACACAGATGGGCATACTCAGTGCAAACATTAAATCAGACGAGCCGGCGCTATGAACATGTGGAACTATGTGAGAACGGCGGCTGCACCCTCGCTAACAATAACAGCAACATCGCCCGCGCTATCGCCATCAACCGCAAACGCATTTGTGCAGCATGGTCCGAGACGTTCGGCCCAGACAATATGCATTTCATTCAATAGGCATATCGCGCGCCTCTACGTTGCCTTGATTTTCAGTCCTCGCGACGCAACCGATCAGTCTTATCTCAATCGAGCAGCGAACCGAAGCATAGGCTGGCTTTTACAATCGACCAATCCCCGAAACGACATACGAACCCCCGCCATGCTCCGTGTCTCAAAGGCCAAAGCGCGACGGGGGTGAAATCTACATGAGCTTGGTCGACTCGAGCTTCTCGATAATCCACTGGTTTGCGCGGATCACCGGACGGCGGAACACCAGGCCCAGGGCAAGCGACGGGACGAGATACAGCGCCAGCGTGCCGAGCTCGGCCCAATACTCCATCCCAAAGGCGCCTGCCATGGCCGCGTGCATGGCGTTGATCGCATGCGTGAACGGCAGGAACGGATAGACCGCCTGGAAGAAATCGGCCGTCATCTCGATGGGAAACGTTCCGCCCGAGCCGGCCACCTGCATAACCAGCAGCACGACCGCCACGGCCTTGCCGATGTCGCCGAAACTGATCGTGAGCGTGTAGATGATGTTGCAGAACACGAAGCCGGCCAGCCATCCAGCCAACAGGAACTGGAACGGATGCAGGCACTGAATCTGGAAGAACAGCAGGTCGCCGGCGCATACCAGGCTGCTCTGCAAGAACGAGAGCAGCGCGAAGAACAGAAAGCGGCCCAGGTAGCGCTGGTACAGCTTGACCTGCCCCAGCTCACGGACGCGCTGCTCGTCAATGGAGGTGGTGAGCATGGCCGCAAGGACTATGCCGCCGACCCAGATGGACAGCGTGGTGTAGAACGGCGCCATGGCGCTTCCGTAGTTCTTGATGTGGTAGACCGGACGGCGGTCGAGGTCGACCGGGGCGGACAGTGCGTTCGCCAGGGCCTCCGGGTCATCCCCGATCAGGCTGCGGACCTCCTGCAGGTCACCGTTGTGCGCAGCCCGGTCCAAGCCGTCCTTCATACCCTGCAGATCGTCCGCGGCAGACGTGAGAACGCCCGTCGCATCCCCCAGCGTGCCGCCCACGCGCGCCAAGTCGCCGGCAAGCGACCCCGAGGCGGCGGACAGGCCCTTGACCGTGGAGGCCAGATCGCCAGATATGCCCTTGCTCGCGCTCACGATATCCCTGACCGAGCCGGCAAGCTGCCCGGCCTGCACCTTGATGGTCCCCTCGTAATCGCGGCGCAGCTGGACCACCCCGGCCTTGGCCTGCTCGATCAGGCTCTTCACCTCGTCGTATTCTTTGTTTGCGGCGGCAGAGTCTTTGCGCAGGGCATCGGCCGCGCCGTTGAGGCGGGCAGCCAGCTGCTCCTGTTGCGCGGCAGCCGCCCCCACTCGGCCGGCAACCGCACGGATCTGCTCCATAAGAGCTTCCTTTTGCAAGGGCTTGAGCAGCGGCAGATCGGCCACCTTTTGCTGCAGGGCGAGGATCCCCTGCTCGGTATCGCGCATGTCGGCGGCCTTTGCAGACACCTTGCCCGCAATGTCGTTAAGCTGCTGCGCGGTAAGCTCCACATGCCCATTCGCCGTATCGAACGCCTTGTCCACGGCCTTGGAAACCGAATCGTAGCTCGATGAGGCCCCATCGAGCGCACCGTTTGCGGTGTCGACAGCCCCATCGAGCGCCTTCGACATGGTCTTGAGGCCCTCCTGGGCGTCAGCCATGAGCTGCGCACCCTGCTCGTTGGTGCCGCCGGCCTGCTCGAGCAGCGAGCTTGCCGAGGTCAGCATGCCGGCAGACGAATCGACCACGCCCGCGAGCGAACCCGTTCCGTCGGCCGCATCGCGCAGCGCGCCCACACCCGTGCCGAGTGTCGAGCTCAAGTGGGCCACGAAATTGGAAAGCTGGTCGCTGTCCATGAAGTCGAGCAGGCTCGATGTGGTCGCCAGGCCCACGTTGCCGATCGTCTCGGCAAACGTCTCATCGATCTGCTGGCGAATGGTCGATGCGCCCTTGTCGGTAACGCGGGGTGCGATGGCGCTGGCCTTTTGGTTCTCGTAGTAGATGATGCTGGAGTGCTTCACCTCGGTGGAGAACAGCGTCATCATGTTGGCGCTAAAGTCCTCGGGAATCACCACGGCGGCGTAGTAGTCCCCCGCCTTCACGCCCTCGACGGCGTCTTTCTCGCTCACAAATTCCCAGCCCAGCTGGTCGTTCTCGCGCAGGGAGTTCGTCACCGTATCACCCAGATTGACCTTGATGGGAATCAGGTCGCTCTCGTACCCGGCGTCGGAGTTTGCAACCGCCACCTTGAGGTCGCCGGTGTTGCCGTAAGGGTCCCAGCTGCCCGCGATGTTGAACCATGCGTACAGCACCGGAACGATCACCAGGCCCACCAGGACGATCACGCCGATGGCGCTGTGCGAGCAGCGGCGGATATCATCGCGCAGGATCTTGAAGATGTTCCTCATGGCCTATCGATCTCCCTTCGTGGATGCAGCGGAAAAATGATCGGCGATCTGTGCCTTGAGCTCGTCGTCGGAAAGCGCCGCCGCACGCAGCTGCGTACTGAAGCTCTCCCGCACGTACTCGATGGCGATCATGTACGCATCCGCGGCGATGATGGCCACGATCCACAGCACGAGCATCACGATTTTGCCGTTGATATCCAGATCGAGGGCGGCCGTGAGAATGAACAGCAGGACCGGCAGGCCGAACACCAGGCCGAATCCCAAACGGATCAGCGTGGGATACCGGCGCTCGAAGCGCTCGGCACGACCGATGAGGTCCCCACGGTACGAATCGGCATCGAGCATGGCGCGCATGGCCACGCGGATTGAATAGCGCTCGCGCGGCAGGTCGTTCTGTTCGCAGATCATCACACCGGTGCGCGACAGATGGCGGTCGAACAGCAGGTTGAGATTGAGCAGCAGCGGGCGCATGGCCACGCCGATCAGGATGGCAAGCAGGAAATAAAGCATGAGAACGCCCAGGTTGAGCACATAATTAGCCCCGTACATACCGCCGATGGTCTCGCGCATGGCGTTGATGCCGTAGGTGAAGGGCAGCAGCGGATGCAGCCCCTGGAAGAACGGCGGCATCATCTCGATGGGATACAGGCCCGAGGAACCGGGGATCTGCACGATCACCAAGATGACCGCGATCGCCTTGCCGATATGTTTGAACGCGATGGCCAGCGCATAGATGATGTTGACGTACACGAACGAGATCAGCACGCCGGCGAGCACGAACAGGGCCGGTTGCCCGCACTGGATGCCCAGCGCCAGATCGCCCACGCACACGATGACCGCCTGCACCAGACCGAGCAGCACCATGAGCAGCCAACGCCCGAAGTACCCCTCCGTTGCGGTGAAGGCCCCCACGCCATCGTGGTCAACCTCCAGCTTGAAGATTGCAATCAGCACAAAGCCGCCCACCCACAGGGCAAGGTTGGTGTAGAACGGGGTGACACCCGAGCCGTAGTTGGCAACGGGATACACCGGCTCGGTCTTAAGGTCCACGGGCGCCTTCATGAAGTCGGCGATGTCGACCGAGCTGGCGCCCAGCAGACCATCGGCCTCGCCCATCGACAGGGAGCTGCGCAGGGCCGCCACGTCATTGACTACCGAATCGAGCGCGCCCTGGATATTGGCCAGCGAGGTGTCGGCCGTGGACACGGCGCCCGCGGCCTGGTCGAGCAGGGCCGACAGCTCCTTGAGCGCACCGCGCGCCTGCTCCACGGCGGGCGTCACACCCGACACCGCGCCCGTAAGATCTCCCGAAACGGCCGAGAAGGAATCGAGTCCCTCCGTCAGGCTCGGCAGGACATTATCGCTGAGGGCCTGCTGCGTCTTACCAAGGGAATCGACGCCGCCCTGCACCGCATCGTTAATGGATGACGACGCACCGGAGATGGCGCCCATATCGTTTTTGATCGCATCGCTTTGCGCCTGCAGGGAGTTCTTCACGCCCTGCATGGACTCGATCTGCTCCATGAGCTCGCGATGGAATACGGTAAGGTCGCCGCTATCGATACCGGCCTTGTTAAGGGCCTCGAGCAGGTTGACGATATCGCGGTTGACATCGATAACCGACTGCACGTCCTCCAAGACGCCATCGACCTTGCCCTGCGCCGACGCCACGGCTCCGGCAAGCGTCCCCACGACGCCGTTGGCCTTTGCCGAGGCCTGGCCCAGCTTGGTCATACCGCCCGACAGCGCGCTCGACAACGATGTGGCGAAGTTGCGCGTCGACACGCGCGTGCTCGCCAGCAATGAATCGCCCTGGGAGAGCGCATCGGTGAGCGAGGGAACCTGTCCCGAAAGGTCGGCCAGCGTCTTATCCGCATCCGCGAGCGCCTTCTTGGTGGCATCGACCGTACCCGGCACGCCGCTCAGCGAGTCGCGTACCGACTGCACGGCGTCCTTTGCCTTGTTGGCGCTGGCGAGCAGGCCCGCGTGGACCTCGTTACCCTGCGCCTCGAGGTCGCCCTCGATGCCATGCATCTTGTCCATGACCGTCTTGGACACCGTGGACACAAATGTCTCGTTTATCTGCTCCTCGATGGTCTCGGCTCCGGTGTCGGTCACCTTGGGCGCGATGGCGTTTTTCTTCTCGTTGACGTAGTAGGTCAGCTTGGGCTGCTCATACTCGTCCGTGAACATGCTGGTGAGGTTCTCACTGAAGTTGGCGGGTATCACGATGGCGGCGTAATAGTCCCCGCGCTCAACGCCCTCTTTAGCCTGCTTCACCGAGGTGAACTCCCAGCCCAGATCGTGGTTCTTCTTGAGCTCGCCCACCGTCTCGGAGCCCGCATTCATAGAGCCCACCAGGTCGTTTTCGACCCCGCGGTCCTCGTTGGCCACGGCGATCTTAACACCCTCGGTGCTCCCATAGGGATCCCAATTGGCCTCGATGTTGTACCACGCATACAGCGACGGAATGATACACACGCCTATGGTGATGACAACGGCGACGGGATTATGCAGCAACCGCTTTAAATCCCGCTTGAAGATCTCGAACGCCTTCTTCACGCTCAGCCCACCCATCCTCACTCTACCGATTACCTGTGGATGATGGACTATACTATAAAAGCTAGTAAAGACACACATGTATCGTTAGGCAAGGTCAGGCCCGATGAAACTCCATAAATGAAAGCGGTTTGCAAGGCTTTATGCCGGCACGGCCGGGCCTTTCTACAATGGCGACCGATAAGCGCCAGGCAACACCCGCCAACCGCAGGAGACGCCATGATCCGCCACGCCACACCAGCCGGTCGAGACAGCGCGCCGGGTGGGATGCCTACGCCTGGAACTCGCTGCCAACCGCAGGCGCCTGGGTGTCCACAGCTTTTACGAGCGCGAGGGCATGCGGCAAACCCATTACGGCTACACCACAGACCTATAGCGGCGGGCGCAAAAGAAGGGAGGCCCTCCACATGGAAGGCCTCCCCATTCTCAATACAGTCAATACGGTGCTTGCGTGCGTACCGCTACATGAGCTCGCAGACGCTCTGGGCAAACGCTACCGGATCGGACGGCAAGATGCCCTCGACGAGCAGCGCCTGGTCGTACAGCAGCCCGGCGTACATCTTGATCTTGTCCTCGTCGGACGCCTTCTGCGCGGCCACCAGCTTCTGGAACACCGGGTGCTTGGCGTTGAGTTCCAGCACGCGCTGGGACTTGGGCGCCTGGGCGCCGTCGGGCTGGTCGGCCAGGACTTTCTCCATGCCCAGGGACAGGGCGCCCTCGGTGGTGATGCAGGCCGGGGCGTCGGTCAGGCGCGCGGAGACTGCAACCTTGGCGACCTTGTCGCCCAGAGCCTCCTGCATGGCCTTTACCAGGTCCTCGTGCTCCTTGGTAGCCTCCTCGGCATCCTTCTTCTCCTCCTCGGTTGCCAGATCGAGGTCGCCGGATGCAACGTTCTTGAACTCGATGTCGCGATCCTCGGTCTCGGGCTCGGCGCCGTCGGCCACGGCCTTCTCGGCAGCCTCGCGGGCCGCGTCGTCCTCGTAGGTCTTGGGCATGCCGCAGGCCTTGTAGGTGCGCATGGCCTGGAAGGTGAACTCGTCCACGTCAGTGGTGCACAGCAGCACATCGAAGCCGTGATCGAGAACGCTCTTGACCACCGGCATCTTGAGCAGACGGTCGCGGTCGTCGCCCACCGCGTAGTAGATGGCCTTCTGGCCCTCGGGCATGGCCTTGGCGTACTCGGCCAACGTGACCATCTTGTTCTCGCGGGCGCTCCAGAACAGCAGCAGGTCGCCCAGCTCGTCGGCCTTCATGCCATAGCTGGAGTAGATGCCGAACTTAAGGCCGCGGCCGAAGTTCTCGAAGAACTTCTCGTAGCCCTCGCGGTCGTCGGCCTGCATCTTCTTGAGCTCGGAGGTGATCTTCTTTTCCACGCGCAGGGCGATGGCCTTGAGCTGGCGGTCGTGCTGCAGGGTCTCGCGGGAGATGTTGAGCGACACGTCCTGGGAGTCCACGACGCCGCGCACGAAGTTGTAGTAATCGGGCAGGAGCTCGGCGCACTTGTCCATGATCAGCACGTTGGAGCTGTACAGGGACAGGCCCTTCTCGTAGTTCTTGGAGTACAGGTCGAACGGAGCGCGGCTGGGGATGAACAGCAGGGCGTCGTACTCGAGCGTGCCCTCGGCATGGAAGGAGATGGTGCGGGCCGGGTCCTCGTAGTCATGGAAGTTCGACTTGTAGAACTCGTTGTAGTCGGACTCCTCGACATCGGAAGAGCGCTTCTTCCAGATGGGCGTCATGGAGTTGATGGTCTCGAGCTCCTGGTAGTCCTCGTACTCAGGCTGGTAATCGTCGCCGGCGTCCTCGGGCTTGGGCTTCTGACGGCTCTTGGTGACCATCATCTGGATGGGATAGCGCACGTAGTTGCTGTAACGGGTGATGAGGTCGCGCAGGCCCCACTCGGTGAGGTAGCGATCGTAATCCTCGCCCTCGACCTCGCTGGGGCACTTGTCGGACTCGCGGATGGTCAGGATGATGTCGGTGCCGTGCTCGGAGCGCTCGGCGTCCTCGATGGTGTAGCCCTCCATGCCGTCGGACTCCCACACATGCGCCCGCTCCTCGCCAAAGGCACGGCTCACCACGCGCACCTTGGAGGCGACCATGAAGGCGGAGTAGAAACCCACGCCAAACTGGCCGATGATATCCACGTCGTCGCCCTGGTGCTCGGCGTTCTGCTCCTTGAACTCCTCGGAGCCGGAGTGCGCGATGGTGCCCAGGTTCTTCTCGAGCTCCTCGGCGGTCATGCCGATACCGTTATCGGAAATGGTGAGCGTGCGCTCGTCCTTGTTGGGCGTGATGCGAATGGCCAGGTCATCGGCGTTGACCTTGATGCTGGGGTCGGAGATGCTCTTGAAGTTGAGCTTGTCCACGGCGTCCGATGCGTTGGAGATGAGCTCGCGCAGGAAGATCTCCTTGTTGGTGTAGATCGAGTTGATCATGAGGTCGAGGAGCTTCTTGCTCTCTGTCTTGAACTTTTGCATGCTCGCAATTCCTTCCGATATGCCGGCGCCATGCTGCGCGCCCGTTTCGAACGAAAGGAATAGTACCCGTTTGCGCGCTTATAAAACCTTAGTTTAAAAGACTTAGATTTTCTGCATGCCAAAGCATCGCTAGGAGTCCTTGCCGGGAACCATCTCCGCGGGATCCTGCACCGGGAACGTAACCGTAATGGTGGTCCCCTCCCCCGGCGTGCTGTCGACATCGATACTCGCCCCGTGGAACAGCGCGGCATGCTTCACGATGGCCAGGCCCAGGCCCGTACCGCCCCGCGCCTTGGAGCGGCTCTTGTCCACGCGGTAGAAGCGCTCGAAAATCTTGTCACGCTCCTCGGGCGCGATGCCGATGCCCGTATCGGCCACACATATATATGGTGCGCCCTGCGCGTTGCAGCCGCACCCGAGCGTAACGGTCCCGTCTTTGCGGTTGTAGCGGATAGCGTTGCTCACCAGGTTGTATGCCATCTCATCGATCAGACGCGGCACGCCCACCACCATGGCCGGCTCGCATTCAGCCGCAAGGGTCACATGGGCCTGAGCCGCCACGGGATACAGACGGCTTTCGATGGCGGCGAGCGTGCGCGGGAGGTCGACCGGCTCGCGATCGCCCAACGCGGCCTTCGCAGCCTCGGCGCCGTCGTGCTCCACCTCATCGAGCTTGGACAGCGTGAGGATGTCGTTCACGAGCGCCGCCAGACGCACCGCCTCTTCGTGGATACGACGCCCGAACTCGCGCCGGTCCTCCTCATTGGCGACCATGCCGTTCTCGATCAGCTCCGCGTACCCGGAAATAGCTGTGAGCGGCGTCTTGAGCTCGTGGGTGATGTTGGCCGTGAACTCGCGACGCATGCGGTCGTTGCCCTCGAGCACGCGCATCTGCCGCTTGAGCTCCTTGCGCTGGCTCTCGATGCGCTCGAGCATGGGCTCCATCTCAACGTATGCGTTTTGCGCGCTCCGGCGGGGGTGGTCGAGGTCAACGAGCTCCAAGGGCTCCATGATGCGATTGGTCTCGCGGCGGGCCACGCCGACGGAGAGCACCGCCGCGACACCGGCCATGGCTGCAAGCGGCAGGAGCATGGTTCCAAAGATGGCAAGGTAGCTCGCCTGGCTCTGCGCAAGGCGCACCACGCTGCCGTCGGCCAGTCGCACGGCCTCGTACAGCATGACCTGCCCGATGGTGGAGCTGGAGCGCTCAGAGGAACCGTGCCCGTTCGAGCGGGCCTGCTCGATTTCGGGACGGGTACCGTGGTTGTCCATGTCATCGGGCTGCGACTCGGTGTCGTAGACCACCTGGCCCTCGGGGGAGATCAGCGTGACGCGCGTGCCCTCCAGGCCCAGGCGGTGCAGCAGACCGGTATAGCTCGGGGCGCTGTTGAGCGCCGCGGCCACCACATCGGCCTCCTCGGCCAGCTCATTGCGGGTGAGGTCGGCCAGGCGGTGCTGCATATACACCGCGCCCGCCCCGCTGAAACCCAGGATAAGGACGATGGAAATGGAGAACATCGTCCAAAACACGCGTTTGGACAGCGACTGCTTGCTTGTTGTTGCCACGCGACCAGCCACCCGGCGCTACGCGCTATGGTCGGCCAGGCGATAGCCGACACCGCGCACCGTCTCGATGCGGTCGGCATGATCGCCCAGCTTTTGGCGCAGGGTCTGCACGTGGACGTCCACCGTGCGCGAGCCGCCGTCAAAATCCCAGCCCCAAACGCTCTGCAGCAGCGCCTCACGGGAAAAGACCACGCCGGGCTTGCGCATAAGGTACTCGAGCAGGTCGAACTCGCGCAGCGTAAGTTTGATCTCGCGCCCATCGACGCTCACGGTGCGGTGGCTGGGGGACAAAACGATCCCGTCGATCGACAGCGCATCGACAACGGGGGCGTTGGACATCCCGCCGCGGCGCAGCAAAGCGCGGCAGCGGCTCGTAAGCTCCATGAGGGAGAAGGGCTTGGTGAGATAGTCGTCTGCGCCGCTATCGAGGGCCACGACCTTGTCGAGCTCGGCATCCTTTGCCGTGAGCATCATGATGGGAACCGTGGCGGTCTCTTGGTCGGAGCGCAGGCGATGCATAATCTCAAGGCCGTCGGTATCGGGCAGCATGATGTCGAGCAGCACCGCGTCGGGCACGCGGCGGGCAACAGCGGCCTTGAACTCGCTGTCGCAGCTAAAGCCCTCGGCCTCGATGCCCTGTTGGCGCAGTGCGTACAGCGTGAGCCCGCGAATGTTGTCGTCATCCTCAACGTAATAGATCATTGCGATCTACCCCTTCCCAACGGCTTTTTTCATCATACCCAGCGCATGTACGCATCATCCGCCCCGGCAGCAAAATGGCCGAACCGCAAGCGGCCGGCCATAGTTCGATCCACACGTTATGATCGGCCCGCATCATCCAAAGCGACCGGTCAGATAGTCCTCGGTGCGCTTGTCCTGCGGCGCGCTGAACAGCTGCGAAGTTGCACCGTGCTCGACCAGTTCGCCCAACAGGAAGAATGCGACCGAATCGGAGATGCGCGAGGCCTGCTGCATGTTGTGCGTGACCACGACCAGCGTGTAGTCCTTCTTGAGCTCAAGGGCGAGCTGCTCCACCTGCACGGTCGAGATGGGATCGAGCGCCGAGGTGGGTTCGTCCATGAGCAGCACCTCGGGACGCACCGCGATGGCACGGGCAATGCACAGACGCTGCTGCTGACCGCCCGAAAGCCCGAGGCCGCTGTCCTTGAGCTTGTCCTTGACCTCGTCCCACAGCGCAGCGCGCGTGAGCGACTCCTCCACGAGCTCATCGAGCTCGGCGCGGTTCTTGATGCCCATGCCGCGCGGTCCGTAGGCCACGTTGTCGTAGATGCTCATGGGGAACGGGTTTGGATGCTGGAACACCATGCCCACGCGCTGGCGCAGCAGCGTGGTGCTGTAGTCCCCGTAGATGTCCTGGCCGTCCAGGGTGATGGATCCCTCAATACGGCAGTCCTTTACGTAGTCGTTCATGCGGTTGAAGCAGCGCAGCAGCGTGGACTTGCCGCAACCGGACGGGCCGATAAACGAGGTGATCTCGCGCTCGCGGATATCGATAGAGATGTCCTTGAGTGCGCGGTGGTCACCGTAGTACAGGTTGACGTTCTGGGCCGAAATGCTCACCGGGTGCTCAATATCCAGCTCGTGGGCAACGCCCATAGCCGGATCGATTTCGCGCACCGATGCCGCCTGGGCCGCCTCCGCCATCGCCTCGGCGCTTTCCTCTGAAATCCTATCCACCTGGATTCCTCCTCATAGCTACAGGTATAGCTCTTGCAATGGTACCTGCCGCTTTTTATGGTTCGGACAGCCGTGTGTTAAGGGATTGTAAGGAGCCGGCAGACGCCGCTGGTCGAGCCGTGGGCGGTACGGACCCGTTCGCGTGATACGATTGCGGCAACGACCCGTACGAGAGGAGTTCTCATGTCCACCCTTTCCCGTCGAGCCCTCGTTGCCGCTGCCTGCCTGGGCGGCGCCCTCACCCTGAGCGGCTGCGGCGGCACCGCGCCCGCATCCGCGCCCGCCGACTCTGCACCCGCAGCGGGCTCAGCCCCGATCGAGTCCGCGCCGGCGGCCGACCCGTCTGCCGAGGAGGCCCTGATGGAGCCCGTCACATTCGACAGCGGCTGGGTGGCCGAGCAGGTTGCCGAGGACGCCTATCCGCTCGACACCACGCAGAAGAGCTGCTGGAAGCAGCTTGAGGACGGCAAGGTCCTCGTGACCCTGTGGGGATCCAGCAACCCGCGCCCGGTGATCGCGAACGCCGGCGTAAGCGAGTTCACGCTCAACCTTGTCCTCGAGGCGCACGACGGCCCCACCACCATGGATCTCAACCCCACGTGCTTCGTCCTTACCGCCCCCGATGACGAGATCGTCAAGCTCACCGGCGTCACCCTCGACCGCGCCGATGGCAACGGCCCGCAGGAGCTTGAAGCCTCCCAGGCCTAGTCCCCGCAGGAACGCTTAGCACCTCTGCCCTTCGTCGGGCAGCACGATGGTGAACACCGTATGCTCCGGCGTCGACTCGCACGAGATCTGCCCGCCATGGGCGCACACGATCTCCTTTGCGATAGCCAGCCCCAGCCCCGCGCCGCCGCGATTGGTGGCGCGGGCCGCATCCAGGCGATAGAACTTCTCGAATATCACGTTGAGCTTGGGGGCCGGGATGGGATCTCCCTGATTCTCAAATCGAATAACCACCGATGACCCCTCGCGCCAGGCGCTCACGTTGATCTCCGTGCCCTCGTAGCTGTAGGCGATCGCGTTTTTCATGACATTGTTGAACACGCGGGCCATCTTGTCGCCATCGATCAGCACCATCAGATGATCGGGCACATCGATATGCGCCCGCTGGTGCTGCTCGGCCAAAATGGGATAGAACTCATCGGCCACCTGGGCAAGCATGAGCGCCAGGTCAACATAGCCGCGCGTGAGCACGATATCGTGAAAGTCGAAGCGCGTGATGTCGAAGAACTCCTCGATGAGCGCATCAAGGCGATGCGCCTTATCCAGCGCGATGCCCGTGAAGCGCGAACGCTGCGCCTCGGGAAGATCGGGGGCCTCCTCCAACAGGGAGAGGTATCCGACCACGCTGGCCAGCGGCGTTTTGAGGTCGTGCGCCAGATAGGTGACCAGGTCGTCTTTGCGGCGCGACTCGTCGCGCAGCGCATCCGCCGAGGCGCGCTCCTTGTCGCGCACGCGGTTGATGGCCCCCTCGACCTCGAGGTAGTCCCCGTCAAGGTTGCTTACCTCATCGGGATGGTCGATCAGGCGGTCGATCATATGGCGCGAGATCTTAGCGTCCGCATCGGCCTGGCCGCGGCTCACGCCATAGTAGAACAGCGCGCGGCCGGCAAAGAAGATACCGCACACCGCGATAGCCAGCAGGAAACCGAAGAACATGAACAGGTAATCGACGCTCACATACAGCGGGGCCATGCGCCCGGTGATGATATCGCCCACAAAGAGCACCGCGAGCCACACCGTGCCGCCCATCACGATACTGCGACGCACCACCATGAAGCGCTCGAGCAGCACGTAGCCGATGAAGAACAGAATGGCCATGGGGATGAGGTTGTCCAGGCCCACCACCGCAAAGCACAGGCCGCCCAGCAAAATGGTCGCAAGCCATTTGCTATCGATGACCACCCGGAATTTGTCGATCAGCTCATCGAGCGAGGCATTCGAGCTATATAGGGAGGATTCGGATGCGGACTGGGGCTGTTCTGCGGCGAGACCGGCGGAAGCACCCATGGGCGCCGCACCCTCCCCCGGGCTCACCGGCCCGCCCGCAGGACCCGTGCACGAAGGCGCGGGCTCGCCCTCACCGTTCGGACGGCCCGTCACGGGACTAATTGGCGCATGCGCCGCACCCTTGTTCCAGCGATTCTCTTGCATTGCCGCCTCCTTTTCCTTTCTCAAAGTATAGAGAGGCGGACGTGGGGGCTCCACGGAAGGGTTTCTTAAATGTGGGCGGCGAGCTATGACCTCTCCATAAGATAGGCACGAAGCATTGGCATATCGAACACCACCTTGCCGCGACCGGCCTCCGCAATGACACCCTGCTCGATCAAGCTTTTATTTCTTTTGCTCTTCATTGTTTTGCCAGGTAGATTTATCAGCGCCGTATTATCCCAACAGCCACTTCCAGGCAGGGACAATACGCACGGTGCCACAATCCAGCTCGATATCGCCCTCCTCGTCCATCGTGACAATCCACCCTTCGGTGTTGCCGAACATACGCATCCCCGCTTCTATACCGGCAATCTCGCGTCGAGCCGTTTTTTCGTTTTCCATTCCCAGAGTTACCTGTACGAGTTTCCGGGCAGTCCCCATCAGCGGGTCGCCCACCACGAAATCGACCTCGTGCCGTCCGCCCTTTGCATCGACGGGCAGCAGCCTCGTAAGGGCACCCTTTCTCATGTTGGACATCTCTCGGCGCAGAGAATTAAACACCGCGGTCTCGAGGCGCTGCGCAAGGTCTTGTGTAGCCGAGGGCGAAAACGCCATTAGCATTCCTGGGTCGACGGCATAGACCTTAGCCACGGAGCGAGCATTCGACGCCAGCGCACGCGTGAATTCATCAAGCTGAAAGACCAGATAGGCCTCCTGATAATATGCAAGAAGACTGGCCAAGGTCGCACGCGATGTAGGCATGCCGGCGCTCTTAAACGTCGAAACGACTTTGTTAAGCGACAGCTCGCGCGCCGAGGATGCAAGGCACCGTGTTAGGAACTGGCTTGCCACCAGCTGGTTACGGACGTCGTAGCGCTCGATGACGTCCATATTGACCGTGCGCTGAGCGTACTCCTGCAGCAGCATGATGGCATCGGGGGCGACCAAATCCTGCGCGGCAATAAACCCGCCGCGCTCAAGATACGACTCGAGCAGACGGCGTAGCTCCCCCGCACGCCCAGAACTCACCGCAAGAGTTCCGTCCTCGCATCGCTCGGGCAGCGCGCATCCGTGAAATCGAACGTATTCCGAAAAACTCATGGGGAACAATTCGCGCGAAAGCGCACGTCCCCTGAATTCGGTCGCCAGGCTCGACGACAGCATCTTTGACGATGAGCCCGTCACATAAAGCGTGATTTTATAGGTATCGATAAGTCGACGAAGAAACGCTCCCCACTCAGGCACCTCTTGAATTTCATCGAAAAATATAAAGGCACCCTCTGTGCGGGCAGCCGGTCTCAGCGAATAAAAGGAATCGATTACATCGGAAAGGAGCTGGGGGGTATACGGTTTTAGACGCTCGTCCTCGAAATTGAAATACAACATGTTGCGCGGGTCGTAGCCCTCTTCAATCACACGATGCATCTCCTGGAACAGCCGATACGTTTTGCCGCAGCGACGAATGCCTGTAATAACCGTGGCCAAATTGCCACGCTCGGGAGGGCGGACGGGGCCCAAGTCAAGATCGCGGGGGAACACCGCAGGCACACCGAGTTCAAAATAATCCTGGATCTTTTCAAGCACGATTGCGTTCACGAGAATCACCAAATCTTGCAATCCGAAATGTCAAGATTATAGTAAATCTTGCAATTTAAGATTGCAAGATTTAGGAAGGATTCTTTCCGTCCCCTACCCCTCGATGGTGTAGCCCACGCCCCAGATGTTCTTGATGAACCGCGGGTTCTGGGCATCGTCTCCGATCTTCTCACGCAGGTGACGAATATGCACCATCACGGTGTTGTTCGATCCGGCCATGAACTCCTCGTCCCATACGGCGCGGAACAGCTCCTCCACCGGCACCACGTGTCCGCGGTGCTCGGCCAGGTACAGCAGGATCGCATACTCCAACGGCGTGCATCGCACCGGCCGCTCATCAACCGTCACGGTGCGCGCATCGCGATTGATCTCCAAGCCGTTAAACGAGATGATCGGCCCGTCCTCGGGCTCACCCGCCTCGTTGCGGCTTCCGTAGCTCGTGTACCTACGCAGTTGGGCCTTCACGCGCGCAACCAGCTCAAGCGGCCTGAACGGCTTGACCACATAGTCGTCCGCCCCCAGGCTCAAGCCCTCGATCTTGTCGGATTGCGAGTCCCGCGCGGTGAGCATGATCACGGGGTAGGTGTGCTCCGCGCGGATGGTCCGCAAGAGCTCGAATCCATCGATATCGGGGAGCATGATGTCGAGCACGGCAAGGTCGAACTCCTGGGCCAGGATCTCGCGCGCGGCATCTGCACCGGTATAGGCAAGCGTGACGCTATAGCCTTCATTTCGCAAATAGATGCCAACCAGGTCGGTAATGGCCTTTTCATCGTCAACCACGAGAATGCGCGTATCCAACAGATGCTCCCTTCAACGTCCCCATTATCCTCGCTCGCGCCCGTGCGGGCACACAGCTTCCATGAATTCAAAAATGATTAAGCTCGCGTTAAGCAATAAGAAATAAACACCCTCGGCAATGGCTATACTCTTATCGAACCGTACCCCACGCTCAGGAGTTCCCATATGCCCGCCCCCGCCGCACACCATGCAGCTTCCCGCCGTATCGCGGCGTCCCTCATCCTTGCCATCTTCTTCGCGTGCCCGCTCGTCGACGCATCCCCCGCCTACGCCAGCGTGCAGCCGACCGATATCATATGCGGGACCACCGTGGCCGAGCGAGATGCGGAGCATGGCTACTATCCCGATATCAATGCCCCCAGCGCTTTTATGGTAACCAAGGATGGGCGCGTGCTGTTCGAGCGCGATGCCGACCGCGAGGTAAAGATCGCATCAATCACCAAAACCATGACAGCCATCCTCGCACTCGAGCACGCCGCCCCGGAGGAAACCCTCACCGTCGATCACGCCGCAGCCACCGTGGGCGAATCGTCAGCCGAGCTCAAAGAGGGCGATACGCTATCCGTCCACGACGCCCTCAAGGCCCTCATGATCCCCTCGGGCAACGATGCCGCAATAGCCCTCGCCGATTATATCGGCGCAAAGATCGCCGCGAACGGACAGGCTCCCTACGATGCATTCGTCGATGCCATGAACGCCAAGGCCCGCGAGCTCGGCATGGACCATACCGTATTCGCCAATCCGCACGGCCTGGATTTCAACGGCTGGGAGGGAGACTTCCACTCAACCGCCCGCGACGTCGCCACCATGTTCTCCTATGCCATGCAAAACGACGGCTTCCGCGCCCTCACCGCAGAGCCCGACAATCACATCACGGTTACCGGGCCCGATGGAACGCAACGCGAGATCACTATGAAGACCCACAACGTGCTCCTGGGAACCGATGGCAACATCGGCGGGAAAACCGGCACGACCTATGAGGCCCTCAGCTGTTTTGTGGGCGCATTCGACCGCGAGACCGGCGGAGAGATCTACACCGTGGTCTTGGGCAGCGAGAACGACGACCTGCGCTGGCAGGACACCCGCGCCCTCGAGACCTGGTATTACAACAATTGGGTTCAGTACCCCCTCATGGGGGTTGCGGATGCCTCGAAGCCCCAAGCCATAGCGCGCATCGGCCTCTCCAGCTGGAGCGACAAATCGGTCCGCGCAACAATCGACAACCCCAGGAGCACCGCGACGGTGTTTGCCCCCGATGGTCCCGTCAGCATGGAGCTGTCCCAGGATGGGGCACCCGGAAAAGTGCAGAAGGGCGACACCGTGGGCACCATCACCCTCAAGCAAAACGGCCGCACCATTGGCACGGCCGACTTGCTCAGTATGGACAACCAAACAGAGCCCGATGTTGCGGAATGGTTGATGGTGCAGATGGACCGACTCGTCCGATTCGTAACCGGCAAGCCCACATCGATGCCAAACGAGCTGCTCATCGATCCCATTGACCCGGGCGCGCTCGTCCAGCGATAACCGCTGCGCTACGCATCGGCATTGATGAAGAACTTACGGCGCAGGCGGTCATGGGAACATTGCGCATGATGCTCCATGACCATGCGGGAGCTCTTGGGGTCAAGGGAGGCGATCGGCTCATCGCACAGGATGATCTTGGGATCCTGGATAAGGGAGCGAGCGATTCCCACGCGTTGCTTCTGGCCGCCGGAAAGCTGGTCAGCACGCCGATACGCGAACTCCCCCAACCCCACCTCGTCCAGCAGCTCGAACGCGCGGGCCTTCTCCTCCTCGGTATACAAACCGAGCGAACCCGCCACGGCTGCGGGGTCATCGGCATCGCCCTGCAACAGGTTGACAGCGGAGCCGGGGTGGGAGTTGCCAAACATGCGCTTGCCCTTGATATTCCGTCGGCGCTCGCATACGTTTCCCAACGCGATTCGCGCACAGAGGCTACTTGCGCCCCTTGTTCTTCTCTTCGGCACGCTCGGCGGTGAGTTTCTTCGCCTGATGGCGCGAGACGAACCACACCACGACCGCCACCAGGAACATCCCGGAAAACACCCAGCGGCCTGCGTAATACAGCGACATGGCGCCCATCCTACCGGCAACCGCCGAAATCAGATAAGCGGCGAACGCGGCAATGATAATCAAGGGAAACGCCTTGGTGAGTGGGAGTGAATAATGGATCTCGCGGTCGATCACCGGATCGCCTTGGACTCGCTGACGGTTCTCACGCAAGATCTGCTCGGGCGTCTTCTCCTCGTCCTGTTTATGCTCGCTCATCGATAGCCTCCGTTGCAAAGAAGAGTTCACGCGAGTTTTGCAACACGCGCAGAGCCATTTGCTCGGGAAGCTCGCCCGTGCGATCGGCTCGGTCATACAGTAGCACGTCCGCCGTTTGGGCGATCATCGCCGGTTCGCACTCCAAGCCGCGGATGGGCTCGGGAGCCATATAGGGGCAGTCGGTTTCGAACAGGATGCGGTCAAGCGGACATGCGGCAAATGCCTTGCGCACCGCCTCGTTGCGCTTGAACGTGGCCGCTCCGCCAAACGCGATATGGCAACCCAGATCGACAAACGCCTCCATGGTTGTGCGGTCCTCGCCAAAGCAATGCAGGACGCAGCCGGCATCGGGAATGCCCACCTCGCGCAGCACCGCAAGACAATCGCGATGGGCCTCACGCGCCTCATCACCGTTGTCGTTGCGGATATGCAACTCAACCGGGACGTTGCGGGCGCACGCCAACTCGAGCTGACGCGCCATGACCCGCATCTGCAGATCGTGCGGGGCGGCCTCGATATCGTCATCGGCGTCGAAATGATAGTCCAGACCGATCTCCCCCACGCCTGCGCACAGCGGGTCGGAGAGTGCGGCCTCGATCTGCGCATGGACGGCGTCGGCGTACTCAGCGGCACCGTAGGGGTGCACGCCCACCAGGTACCGGCAAGCGATATCTGCACCCGCCGCGGCCGCGCGGCCGCACTCGCCGCGAAGCCATCCGGAGAACGTCGCGGCATCCGACGCCTTCCCCGCATCTGCCACCGGATCGTATAGCGTCACGATACCCGCAACGCCTGCGTACCCGGCGCGCACCAGGGCCTCCACCGGGTTGCGATCCCAAAACGACAGGAGATGCGCATGGGTATCGATCAACGGAGCCTGCGGGCGCGGCAGCTCGAACGTCTTGCTCTTCTTGGTGTATACAATCGGCTCATATGCTTCGGTCATGCAATCTACCTGCGATCCCTATTCGCCCAAAGCCATGGCGAGACGTATGAAGTCCGCACGTTCGAGCGCCTCGGCGCGGGCAGTGGGGCTGATACCCGTCTGGTCGAATGCCGCATCAAGGGCATCCTTATCAAATCCATTGGAACCCATGGAGTTGCGAATGGTCTTGCGGCGCTGCGCGAATGCGGCATCCACCACCTGCGCCACACGCTCGCGCGATGATGCCAGATCGAGCGGCGCCAGGCCATGCGTTCCCACGCGATCGATGCGCACCACGGCGCTATCCACATGGGGTGCCGGCATGAAGCAGCGCGGCGGAACCTCGAAACGCCCCGTGACCTCGCCGTACAGCGAAAGCTTCACCGTGTAGGCGCCGTACGCCTTGGTGCCCGCATGGGCGGCGATGCGATCGGCGACCTCCTTCTGCACCATGACCACCGCACGCTCCAGCGACGGCATCTCCTGAAAGAACTGCAAAATGATCGTGGCTGCCACGTTATACGGCAGGTTTGCCACCAGCACCGTGGGATCACCGTCGCTCACCTCGGCAATGGCCGCGGGCGGCACCTTGAGGGCATCCCCCATGATGAAGTTGAAGTTGGCGTGGTCCACGGCATGCGCGCGGAGAACCTGCTCGAGCTCCGGGTCGGCCTCGATCGAGGTCACATGCCCGGCCTCTTGCAGCAACGCCAGCGTGAGCGTGCCGATGCCCGGCCCGACCTCGAGGACGCGCTCATCGCCAGATAGTTCGGCCAGCTCCATAATCCGCTCGATAACGTGGTTGTCTATCAAAAAGTTCTGCCCCAGGCGATGCTTGGTCGCAAGGCCAAACGCCTCGAGCATCTCGCGCGTGGCGGTCGGGTTGGCCAACGGTGAAGTCGTCATGGGTGTTCCTCCTCGATACGGTTCTGTATCCAAAACGCCCCACCCGCCACATGTGGCGGGCAGGGCGCGGCATTCCTGCGATGGGTCGCTTCGTCTTATTTTGCCAGGCGCGGGAACAAGGCGTCGCCCTTCTCCACCGGCAGGCCCGCGGAAAGCTGGCCCCACGCGCATGCGGCGGCCAGATCATCGGTCTCGGTCTCCGCCTCGCAGCCGATGCGACGCAGTGCCTCGATGGAGGTGGAGGGCATGAGCGGGCTCAGCAGATGCGCGGAGATGCGGATGGCCTCCAGCAGGTTCCAGATCACATCGGCAAGCTCGCCGGCCTTTGCCGGATCCTTCGCCAGCGTCCAGGGCTCGGAGTCCTCGATGTAGTGGTTGGCGGCATGGATGAGCTCCATAACCTCCTTTGCCGCATCGCCATAGGCAAACTCGCCCATCTTGGCGGCATAGCGCTCGTACAGACCCTCGGCGATCTTTGCCAGCGGGTTGTTGGCGCCGTCGGTGTGTTCGGGCGTCTTGCCGTCAAAATACTTGATGCACATGTTGGTGGAACGCGAGATGAGGTTACCCCAGCTGTTGGCCAGATCGGCGTTATAGACCTGCTCCATGCGACCAAAGGAGATGGCGCCGTCGGTGCCAGGTACCACGTCGGTCATGAAGTAATAGCGGTAGCCCTCGACACCCAGCATGTCGATGACCTCGCGCGGCGCGATGGCGTTGCCGCGGGACTTGGACATCTTCTCGGCCTTGCCGGTCTGCTCGTTGCGCACCGTCAGGAAGCCGTGGGCAAACACGTGCTCGGGCAGCGCCTCGCCTAGGGCCATGAGCATGGCGGGCCAGATCACGCAGTGGAAACGGATGATGTCCTTACCCACGATATGGGTCTGGGCCGGCCAACGATAGGCGAAGTCCTCGGCCGCGGCCTCGCCGTCCTGGCCGTAGCCCACCGCGGTCATGTAGTTGGTGAGGGCGTCGAACCAAACATAGGTCACATGGCCGTCATCGAACGGCACCGGAATGCCCCAGTCAAAGGATGTACGGGAAACGGACAGATCGTTCAAGCCGCCTTCGACAAAGGAACGGACCTCGTTCATGCGAAATGCCGGCTGGACGAAGTCGGGGCGCTCATCGTAGAGCCTGAGCAGCTTGTCCTGGAAAGCGGAAAGCTTGAAGAACCAGCTCTCCTCCTTGATGCGCTCAAGCGGACGGCCGCAATCCGGGCAGAGATGCTCCCCCTCGGTGCCGCGCTCCTCGTCGGCCTTCTCCACCTGGGTCTCGGTGAAATAGGTCTCATCCGGCACGCAATACCAGCCGTCGTAGCTACCCTTGTAGATGTAGCCGGACTCCTTCATGCGCTCCCACAGGTACGCCACGGCCTTCTGCTGGCGCGGCTCGGTGGTACGGATGAAGTCATCGCAGGAAATCTCCAGCTCGTCCCACAGCTCATGGAACAGCGGAGCCTGGGAATCGCACCACTCTTGCGGGGTCATATCGCGCGCAGCGGCGGCGTCGGCCACCTTCTGGCCGTGCTCGTCCATGCCGGTAAGGAACTTCACGTTGTAGCCGGCGGCGCGACGGAAGCGCGCCTGGACATCGGCCATGATGGTGGAGTATGCGGTACCCAGATGCGGGGCGGCGTTAACGTAGTAGATGGGGGTGGTGATGTAGTAGGACGGCTTGGTGCTCATGACGCGCTGTTTCCTTCCCATGTGTTTGTGCATATAGTTCTACAGTTTAGCGCAACGTAGGCACCCTGAACGCAAAGAACAGCATGTGGGCAATCCAGACCACGCGACGGTGACCTGCGCACGTGCAGATCCGTTCATCGCGGTTAAGACGATCGCCAAAAGCTAGTTGCTCCCCTCGGATTGCGCCGACACGACCATCTCGTACACCTCACGCTTCCTGCGCGAATACTTTTGAGACAAACGCTTGGCGACCGCAGACGCCGGTTCACCCTGGGCCAAGGCCTCCTTGATGTCGGCATGAAGCAACGCATCGAAATCCGCTTCCCCACCGGAGGCAAGCCCTCCAGCGGCGGCCGCGACCTCATGCATCTCAAGCTCCTCCTCACTGGGAGGAGCCACCACAAGCACCATCTCGCCCTTGAGTTCTCCACGCCCGCGCACGGTATCCAGCAATGCCGACGCAACATCGCGTAAAACCTCTTCGTGCATCTTCGTGAGCTCACGGCACAACGCGACCATGCGGCCCGGAAACACCTCGGCAATTGCCACGAGGGAATCCACCACGCGGTGCGGAGATTCATAGAACAACAAGGCGCCCGGTATGCCCGCCAAACGACGCAGCTTGCGTACGCGCTCCCCATGCTTGCGCGGCAGGAATCCCTCGAAGAAAAACTGATCGCACGGTATGCCGCTCGCGACCAAGGCCGTCACGCATGCAGAGGGTCCCGGAACCACCTCGACCCGCACGCCGGCGGAACGAGCGGCATCCACCAGGATTTGACCCGGATCCGACACGCTCGGCATGCCCGCGTCCGAAGCGAAGGCGATCGTTTCCCCCGCCTCCATGCGCTCGACCAGGTCGGAGGCGCGCTGCGCGATAACGTTCTCGTCACACCGAATCAAAGGCTTTGATATCCCCAGATAACCAAGCAGCTTCGAAGTCACACGGGTATCCTCACAGCATATGGCATCCGCCGCACCGAAGGCCTCGGCCGCCCGAGGCGTCAAATCCCCCAGGTTGCCGATGGGCGTCCCCACGATCAACAAGCGACCTTGGGCCATTTCGCATCCCTTATCGATTGGAATCCCCCCCTACTCCATCATCGCGCGCTCAAGCGGCGCCAGCGCAACACGCGCATCCCACGCCGGCAGCCGGCGCTCGGTTTTCCAGGTCTGGAAAAACCACCCACGCGTCTGGTCGAACGTCGCCAGCTGGTTCGACAGGAAAACGCGCTCGTATGCGCGCCTTCCCTCCGGCGTCACAGATGAACCGGCGAGCACCGCTGCGCCGGACCACTCACCGACCAAAACGGGAAACTTGGTTTCCAGGGCCTCCTTGATCATCTGCTTGTTGCGGTTGATCGCCGATGAAAGACCCTGGGGAGCGGTGATATCCTGCGCGGTCTCGTCGCGGAAATGATAGAGATGCAGATCCATCACAACGTTACGGTACTGCTCCCCTCGCATGAAGTGCCTCCATGCACCAGGATGGCCCGATGCCGAAAACACCACGAGCTTGTCCTCGGGCATATGCTTTCGCACCAGCTCATACGCATCTCGATAGTAATTGCGCAAATAGTGTCCCGGAATACCCGGCGTCGTGTTGAACAGCCCCTTTCGCACGCTCATGGTGGGAGAATCAAGAAGCTCAAGCCCCAGGAGCGCCTCGGAAGAGCCATAGCGCTCCGCCAGCTTGCCCAAAACCTCCAAGGCGCTGGCCCTTCCGTTCGTGGAGGAATGCCAGTCCGCAGGCGTATCCGGTGTCGTGGGCGAACTGTTCGAATCGCCCTGACCTCCCGGTACGGTCGCAAGATCTATCAGGACCTTCATCCCGTACTTCTTCGCCCATTCATCGGCACGGTCAAGATAGTCGATGCAAGAGATGTAGCTCTCGTTTTCGCCTTGGGAACCGAAAGCGTACCAAGGGATGGGAATGCGAACGGCATTGAGGCCCATCGCAGACATGCGGCGGAAATCATCCTCCGTGATAAACGTCTCGTAGTGCTGGCGCAGGCGATCGTTGTATTCCGCCGCCCCCAATGCCTGCTGGAGCTCCACGTCGTTCGAGGCTCCGGTAGCGGCAAACAGCGATGGCGTAACCCAGGGCTCCACAATGAACCAGCCGGACAGGTTAACGCCGCGAATTCTATCCAACATGCAGGGCCTTCCTAACACGAGCGTCCAAACTATTTGTTTATAGGTAAGGATAAACAAAAGCAGCCATCAAACCGCCTGCAAATCTTGGGCGACCGTTTGGTCACACATTCACGGCGCGCGCCTTTTATGCCATCGAGACGCATATAAAAAAGGCCTTCTGTTTCCAGAAGGCCTTTTAAAATCGATGGTGGCTAGAGAGGGAGTCGAACCCCCGACACGAGGATTTTCAGTCCTCTGCTCTACCAACTGAGCTATCTAGCCGTGTCGTACTGCGTTTCGCAGCTCGTTAAATATATCAGATTCAAAAGCACGGTCAAGCGAGACTTTTAAACATTTTCCCTTTCCGCATCTTTTTGCGTTTCGTCCCCATCCGATAAACGCTCTACCACGGCAAATGCGTTGCGACAAAAAAGAAACCGTCCCGATCCCACTGATTTCTCCACGCGAAGCGGAATGCCCTCTCCATCAACAAAAGCGATATCGAGGTTCCTGCGTATGCCGACCGTATGCACAGCCCTACATGATCCGAACACCATGACATCCGGGGGTATGCCATTCTTCCATACCCATGACCCCGCCCGCGCCATGCCGAACAGGCGCCGAAGGAACGTATCGGCAATCCCGACCTCTCCGCTCCAGCCGAGCCTCCCAACGGCGCCGACCGCCATCTTATGGAGCGGCCGCCCCGACTCGACCCCTACACAACCACGCTCGGTTTCCATGGATCTATCACCACGACCCTATCATGGCGCAACTCCAAAGGTGCGCCCAACTCAAATCCGGCAATTCCGAACAATCGCGGGCGCGGCGTGTAGACCATGCTGCATCTATACGCCTTCAATCCCGCTGCGATATCAAGAGTCCCCCGCGCCCCGCTCCCTTCGCCCCCGGCCTTGCCCTCCAGCTCGACCTCCACGACAGCCCCATATCGGCCCATCGACTCATTCAGGCTCTGTTCGATGGCCGCAGACATATCCATAATCGGATCGCCCCGCTCATCGGACGCCGGAGCCACCCCCAAAGCGATGACGACATCGGGAGCAACGCGATCGAATCGGGCGGACGCGCCCACGAACACCATGAGATTCAGGACCACAATCGCCATGATGATCAGCACGGGGGCAACAATGGCAAGTTCGACCACGGCCTGCGCCGCATGGCCCTCATCCCGACAGCGGTCACTCGGCTCAAGTAGATGCAGCCGAGCCGAACACGTCTCCCAACGTGACGGAAATCGGGATCGAACCCCCTCCTGGAAGCGGTATTTCCGCGAGCACAATCTCCCCACTTTCGATTCGCTCCCCTATCTCGTAGCCAAGTGCGCGCGCGAGATCCCCCGGATCGCCCACGTCGGGCGGCAGCTCACGCAAGGCCCGCTGCAGCTCCGCCCCCTTCCATCCGGCGCGCGCCAGCACGCGCGCGCTGTCCACCAGCACCGCTTTTCGCGATGCGAGATCGACGGGCCCTATATCCAAGCTTCCCATCACGCTCCTCACCCGATCGTCGAGCCACTTTGCCACGGGGCCCGCGCCCATACGCTCCAGGCCCCCCAAAGCCTCATCCAGCTGCCTTTCCAGGCCCTCGGAAACATCGCCATACGATGAGAGCAGCTTGCCCCACACGTCGAAGGCCCCATCGACCAAACCGATCGCACCGCCCTCCCACTTTTCCCCTATTCCGGCTGCGAACGAACTCAGCACGTTCGCCTTGGACGAAGAGCGATCGGGGGCCGCCACGGATGCCGAAATCGCATACGTGCGGGACTTGCCCCGCTGCGCCGCAAAAGGCGACTCCAATCGTTCCGGCGCAGCGCGTGGGGCGGCAACCACCGCGGCGACGCATCCATATCTTCCGGGAGGGGCGATCTTCGGACGTGCCGTCTCGAGACCATCGAGTGCCCGATCGAACGCGTCCCCAGCCTCCTCCGCCCGCCCCTGAGCCTCGCCCTCGCACGCGAGCTGCTCGTTGCGTGCGACTTCGTAATCCCTCATCGCGCGCGTGAACTCATTTAGGTGATATTCAAACCCGTTGTCGATGGCTGACGATGCGGCAGCAACTTTGCCCACATCCCCAACGCCGAACCTGCAGACCGAGCACTCGCGCACAACGCCGCTTTCGATCGACGACAGGGCCGCGTTCCCAGCCGTCACGCCCCGAGCCCCGGGGCACGTCCCCGAAAAATGCAAGGTTCTATCGCCGCCCTCAAGGGTGGTCGGCCATATTTCCTGCGTATACAGCTCCGTCTTCCGAGTCTCGCGCGCGTTCTTGGGCAAATCGGGTAGTTCGACGACGCACCGTCCGTCCTTCTCTTCTATCCTTGCGCCAGCGAACTGCCGCTTCGCGTAGCCATAAAACACCCTGCGCGCCGCCGCGTCGGCTTGCGCCTCGACGCCCGATCCATCCGGAGCGTTGTGAGCAAGTCGCCAATCGTAATACCGGCGAATTCGATCGAGCGCAACCGCCGGGTTCCACGTGATGCTCGAGGCGTAATCGGGATTATCGAGCGGAGGCATATCCGTCAGGGCAGCGGCGCGCTCCTGCATGTTTCGCCCCTCATTGCCGCAATCCGCCAGCCAGGCGCGCTCCTTTCGGTCTGCGGCCTTCTCCGCCGCCCTCTTCATCTCCCCGGCGGCCTCATCAAGGTTCTGGGCATCCCCCTGCAGCTCATCGAGGTGTATCGATGGAGCGTCGAGCGCAGGAAACTCCGATGCGGATTCCCTGGGGAACGCCAACGCCGTTCCGGTGTAAACATGGTCGTGAACATTTTGTCCGGCACAGGCATGCGAGGCATTCGCGGCCACTAGAAACGGCAGCGCCCCCTCGAGCCTCCTAAGTCCCTTCGATGCCGATGCCACGAAGGAATCTCTGACTTCAAGCATGTGCGCGGCCGTATCGATGAGGCCGCGCGCCGCCGGCGCGACCCCCGGAATCAGCAGCCCCACCAACCCCACACCCGCCAATACGAACCCCGACAGCCCCATGCTCAATGCGCTCGCATCGATAGCCGTCGCACACGTCTCATACGAAGCGACCACGTTCGATCCCGCCAACGAAGATACGTCGGCCGCCACCTGCACATCTCCCGACCTTGCGACCAGCCAGACGGCTCCGGCAGAGGAAAACAGCAGCGCCACGACCATCAACAGGCACACGGCAGATGTCAACGTCGTATACGCGCCATCCTCGATGAACATGTCGATTCCCCATGCCGCAGCATCGGGCGCGCTATCCCCATTCCGTCCATTCCTCATATCCTCCCTGCAGCCATTGCGGACGCCCAGCATGTTGCACCTCCACGTTCAGCACGATATCCCCCGTGCCATTCGTTCCAAACGCTCCCCGCGCGAATGCGCCTATCATCGGCAGCGGCCGGGCCGCACCTTCGATGACAACCCGCACCTCACCCTCGAGCTCCTCAGACGTTTTGAGCTCAATATCCCAGGCCATCGGACCGCCAACATGAAAGATCGACACATCGGGAACGGCGGCGAGGCGGCGAAGGGCGAATGCCTTGTATGCCTCTTTCGAGTCAGAGACGCCCGTCACCATGAGACGAGAGGTCTCCGCAGCAGCCGCCTCCATTATCGACCTCGTGTAGAGCAGGCAAATCGGCTGCACGAGCAGCAGGAGCAACGTGAGAAAGCACGGCAGGACAACTGCGGCCTCGACTGCCGATTGCGCGATTGAGAGGCCCCGCCTTCTGCTCCTCCCGTCAATACAAGGCAACATCTAAGGCACCTCGCGCATCTTCCCCATGAGAAGCGCCTTCTTGCGCGGCATGCGCCCACACCCCATTTTCACCCGCACGCCATATGGCGGCGCACGCGAGCACCATGGCAAGAAGCACGCTCGTCACGATCGCATATTCAACCGTACCTTGAGCCATCGAGCCGTCGAAACGGCCCTTGTGCCCGACATCGCCAAGACGAACCATCTCATGCTCCCGCTGTCATCCGTATGACCCTAGCCCTCGATATTCCCCCTCCGCGCTCGGACACCAGCACCAGGTCGACCATATCGACACCCCTTATCAGACACCCCCACACATCGCCCCTCAGATCCAGGTACCCGGAACACGAGACCGCATATCCGCCCGCGTCTCGATACGTCCCCAACACGTCCTTCGCAACGGACGGGAGCGAGGAGCATTCCTCCCACACAATCTGGCCAACCGGCCCACGGCCGTCCGCGCGCGACCCATCGAGCTCTTTTAGGAACATCGGCCTATCCGAGGCGGTCGGTCTCGAATCAGCGGGCCGTTCAATTCCGCCCGACTCCCCGGCCTCGCCATTACCACGCGAGCATCGCGCCGCTATCAGCAATACGCACGCGAGCATCAAGCAGCAACCGACCGCGAGAATTTTCGCCCTCCCGGACATCACAGGCTGTTTATTCCGTCCGAAATGGCCGTCCAGAGCTCCGACACCTTGCCCTTGAATGCCACTATCGCCACGATGGCGATCACGACCAGCACACCGACGAGAATCGCATACTCCGTTGTGCCCTGGGCATCCTCTTGCGCTATCGCCCGGATCCGCTCAAGGGCCGCACGCCGAGCGGCCTCGACGGCCTCCTTCAGATATACGCTCAACGCAACCATACCTACCTCCTATACCATCCCGGCCGCCGCCATCAGCGGCCCCATTATCGATATAAGCAACGCGGGCAGAACGAGCGCACCCGTCGGCACCAGCAGGCGTACGGGCGCCCGCTCTATGCGTCGTTCCACCTCGGCGCGACGAGCGCTTTTTATATCGCGGCTCTGTCGCGCAAGGGCTTCTCCCAGGGGGGCGCCCAACGTAACGGCCTGCACGGCCGACACGGCAAACGACTCGAGGGCCTCCACGCCAGATGCCCGAGCGATCTCCATCAAAGCCCGTTCGCGAGTCAGCGCACCCACGCGCCACATAAGCTCAGCTCGCGCCAGCTCCGAAGGCAATCTTCCCGGACGCCCGCCGCAATACAGCTCCAGCGCCGCGTCGAACGACAACCCAGCAGACAAGCCGAGCTGCACGATGTCAACCATTTCCGCAACATCCCCCAAGTCGATTTGCCCATCATCCCGCACCGTCGCAATATTCCCGATCACCGGTTCAAACACATGGGCCGCCGCCCTTACTCCCGACGACGCGATGCCGGCAGCGACCCCTACGCAACGCCTTATATCGTCTATGTCCCATCCTGTCCCCGCGTAGCTTGCCACCCCTACGCACATGGCGCCGGCACCCAGCAGCGCCGCCCGCACCCCCGCGATCATATCCTCACATCCATAATCTTCCTGATCGCAATCCATGCGACCAGGTCGAGCGATAAGGCAATGACGAGCGATGCAGTGCCCGCCGGCATCCTCAGGCCGTCTCTAAAATCCGGCGACGTCACGATCAGAAATGCGACCATGATGAATGGCATGGCGGTTACCACGCGAGCCGACATACGTGCCTGGGCGGTTTTCACATCGAGCTCCCTTCTCAGCTCAAGACGGTCACCGACCGACCTCGCCGCCTCTCCCAATAAATCACCCAAGGGGGCACCGGTTCGCTGAGAGACCTCCAATGAGAGGGCGACCATCTCCATCCCCGGAACCCCAAGACGCTCGATCATCCCATCAAGCGCCCGCCCCATCGGTTCCCCGCACCGCATGGAGCATGCCGCCCGCATGAACTCGCGCCCCATCTCCCCAGTTACATGAGCGCCCACGTACGATAGCGCCTGCACCAGCGAAAGCCCCGATCCCAAAGAGGCCGCCAGCCCGGCAAACGCCTGGGGCGCAGCGGCTTCTATCTGCGCCCTGCGCTTCCGCTCGTTCGCCCTTATGTGCAGGGCCAGCGCCGCCCAGGGCACGGCGGCGCCCACCGGAAGCGCCCATATGAAGCCCGTCGCAGCGAGCCCCATCAGCCCGCACCCCAAATCGATGCAAATCGCAGACCCCAACAGCCCCTGGTCGGACATTCCGGAAAACGGACGTACCCCGCCGATTTGCAGGGCACGGAGCAAGCATCGAGCCGACTCCTCGAACTCCCGAGGCACTAGCCCAAGGCTTCCCGCCTGCGCTCCCACCGCCGAAACGGCCCCGAGCGCCCACTGAGCCGCCCGCTCAAAACCATCGGCCACGCATCCCCAATCCGCCCCGACCCCGAACGACACGCTCGCGGCCGTAAGGCAGCCTACGCTGCACAGCAGGACAGCCTCCATGCGGACACCTCCCGCCGGTCAAGTCTTCCCGAGCAAAGCCCCTCCTCTACGAAAGAAGGCTCTGTCACAAGACCCCACGTCCTATCGCCGACATCGAAGCGCACATACTCCGTCAGGTTCACGCCTCCCCCCTCCCTGCGCGATACGCCCGTGAACGAGGAGACGAACCGGCTGCCATCCGATGTGCGCACCGACATCACGATGCCGTCCAGGGCCATCGCAATCTGCTCCTCTATCAAATCGCCAGGCAAATCGATTCCGTAACGGGAGAGCAGGGTCAACCGGACAATCGTCTCCTCGGCACTACCGGCATGCAACGTGGTCAGGGAGCCGTCATGCCCCGTATTCATGGCCTGCAGCATGTCGATCGCCTCCGCCCCTCGCACCTCTCCCACTACGATCCTGTCGGGCCGCATGCGCAAGGCGTTTGCCACCAGATCGCGAATCGTCACGGCGCCCTCGCCCTCGATCGAAGCCTCTCGCGCCTCGAGCCTCACGACATCCGGATGCCTCTTGAACTGCAGCTCCGCCGAATCCTCTATGGTCACGATGCGCTCCGCGATGGGGATCTCGCCCGACAACGCGTTGAGTAGGGTCGTTTTCCCCGATCCGGTACCCCCCGCAACAGCCAGATCCTGCCTAAGCATCACCGCCCAAGACAATAGCCGCGCATACCATGCGGGAAGAGACCCCAGGGCGACGAGCCTGTCGAGGCTATCGATCCGATCGGAAAACTTTCGTATCGTCAACATCGGGCCATCCACTGCCACGGGCGGAATCACCGCATTCACGCGATACCCGTTCTTCAAACGAGCGTTCACCATGGGGCTTCGCTCGTCCACACGCCGACCCAAGGGGGAGATGATGCGGTCGATTGCGACCCTGATCTGTTCATCATCCTCAAAAGCGCAATCCACCTCCTCGATCACGCCGCCTCGTTCCGCAAACGTAGCAAGGCACCCATTGACCATAATCTCGGTCACGTCCGCATCTTCCAGCAATGGCTGAAGCGGACCCAAACCCACCACGTCATTCAGCACATCGACGACAAGAGACATCCGGTCGGAGTGCGCCATATCCGGAGCGACCTCGGCATTCAACACGGCCTCGATAGCCGGTCCGAGCTCCCGCCGCGCGCGGTCGACGTCCCCGGCCTCTACAAGTCCGGCCACCCGCTCATACCCCACGCGCTCTATCATCGTCCGCTTCGCCCGCGCGCGCACATCGCTCAAATAGCCCTGTCTACGCCCGTCTGGGGCATCCCCACCTTCAGCGCCCCCACGCTCGCGTGCCTCCATAACGCGTCCGTACAGGCTCATGCAGCCTCACTCTCCTCTTGTCCCCAGGGAAGCCTGAAACGCCGCTTTTCCCTCTCCTTCCGATCACCCTCAACCATCCGCGCCAAAACGCTTACCGGACACCCCAGTTCGCCGAGTACCCTGTATGCAACCCGCCTCATGCTTGAGGCAAACCCGCTTTCGCCGCCGACAAGCGCATCCACAGCCGGGAATCCCATGGCCGAAGCAACCTCTTCCCCGCCGTCTCGAAGCCGAACTTTCGACGAGAGCCCGCACGCAAGCTCGAAAGCAATCGCGTCGCCCTCATCGCATCCCCGCGCGCCGAACCTGTTAAACACGCTCGTCATCTTTGTCGCCGGCAAGCCGAGCATCCGCGCCAGCTCCACCACGCGGCGGGCCGACTCGATGGCGCCGGCCCCGCCGCTCCCCACCACCAGGCACCGATCACATTCCTGAATAACCATCGCCGTGGCATCGCCCCACATCCCGGGCGTGTCGACTATCACCACATCGGCAACGGCACGCAATGTCCCGATGAGCCGCTCCATCGGTCCGGAAATCAATTCGACGGTCTCAGGACGCTCGCAAGGCCCCCACAACGTCAGGCCCGGCCCTATTTTCATCGCCGTCTCCTCTATCAAACGTTCGTCGAGCACATCATCCGAAGCCCCATCGAGCAAGCCCTCGATACCGACAGGGGAATCGACGCCGAACAGCTGCGGTAGATTTCCCAGCATTAAATCGCCATCGATCACCGCCGCGCGCATTCCCGCGCGCGCCGCACATGCAGCCAGGAAACCGGCCACGGTGGTTTTTCCGCTCGCTCCCCTCCCTGCGACAACTGCAACGAGCGGGGCGCGCGGAAGGGAGTCGCCTCGGCTTTTCACCATCCCGCCCTCCCAGGGCGGGGTTTCCGGCAGCTCATCCGTCCCCGAGCACGTTTCAACATCATTGGGACCGCCTGGCACACCCCCTTCGCTACGCGCACCCATTGAAGCGTCATCGCAGCCCTGTGCGGCCTCCCCATGCGCGTTCAGCGCTTCTTCCTCTATGCGTGCATATTCCTCGGCCGCCGGCGCCCCTTTCGCGCCATCGACCGCGATGACCTTTGTCGCGCCCGCGTAAAACCAGCGCGCCGCCTGCTCGGAAGTCGGGCTGGAGCAAATCACGGCCACATCCCGCACGGAATACAGGCCGGCTGCGCACCGAATCGATCCTTCCAAATCGCAGGCGGGAATCTCCGAGCCGATCGCCACCGAAAAGCCCCCGGTCTGCAGCACCTCCGATACGGACAAAAGTCCCTCGATACCTCCCACGTCAACGCATCGCGCGTCTCGATCTCCCATAAGGATCGATCGCCTAACGTCTTCGCCTGCCATGCCGCCATCAACTATCAGCCATATGTCTTCCATCGATTTCACTCTCCTTCTTCCGCAGCGGGACCGGGCCTGACTATCGACAGGGGCCCGATGGCGGTTGCCGACAGCACCTCATGTGAAGATTCCGCTTTAACCGCCAACGTAACCCATTCAAGAGAACCGCCGCCGTTTGCAAGAGAGCTCGTGTCGAGCACCTCAGCCGAACACAGGCGGTTCGAAACGCCGTCCTTGACCACATACACGTCAACCGTCTCACCGCGCTTCAACGACCCGCCGACCGCATGCTCGCTGTCCGTCGGCACGGCGATGGCAACGGTTCCCTTCGGCACCTCCGAGTCATGGTCCCTTCGCTCGAAATACGCAGAGCTGATGGCCGCATGCTTGGGTATCCTCGATGTCGCCGTCCGCCCCACAACATCCCTTAGCGATGTCAACGCATCCTCGGGCAGCAGCCCCGGAACCCACTCCTCCACACGCACATTATCTTCATCGAGGCTTTCCCCGGGGTCGATCCCCCGTGCTGCGACGCAAACCGAAACGGTCTCCCCGCCATATCTTTCCAGGGCCTCACGGCGCTCCTGCTCCACCTGGCTTTGCATCTGTGCCGAATAGAGGGCAAAGAGGCCCGCCGCTGCCAGACCAGATACAACACTTATCAGCAATCGCCATTTCCGATCCACCGCTCCCCCATCCTTCTCGTGCCGTACCGCCATTGTGCGCGGGGGCACGCCTATTCGGATGAGGAAACTGAAATACTCGGTCACGACCTTTCAAATCGGCCCCATCCTTCAAACAAGCTTGTTAGATATGCGTTTGACCTGCTTTTTTCATCAAAAAAAGAGCATCGGGATGTTTAACCCGATGCTCTTTTTGGGTAGCATCCGACCTACCGGCAGATGCCTCGATTTTTTATTGTTCGCTATAAGCGTATGTCCGGATCCAAGCTCTGCGCACTCACGCGCATTTCGCGAGCCAGCGAGAGAAACGCCTCGGCTCTAACCGATTCGATTGTACCGGCCTCAACGCCCTCCCTTACGGCGCAACCCGGCTCATGGGTATGGGTGCAGTCGTTGAATCGGCACGACCGTGATGCCTCGACCACCTCGGGAAAGGAAAGGGCCAGTCCGCGTTCATGGCCGACGAGCGGAAGACTTCTTAATCCCGGGGCATCTGCCACCACGCCGCACGCGCCCGGCAGGGCAAGCATGACACGGGCCACCGTCGTATGCCTACCGGCATCATCGCGCTCGCGCACCTCGTTGGTCGCCATCGCCTCGTGCCCGAGCAGTCGGTTGATCAGCGTCGATTTACCCGCGCCGGATTCCCCCAGAATCATCGCGAAGGTCCCTTGCGGCACACACGAACGCACTTCGTCTATTCCGCTATTTTCGAATGAGGAGGTTGCGATGATGCGCACGTCGGGCCCCGTCAGCTTTGCAAGTTCGCTCACGACCGATGCGAGCTCATCTTTTCCGCAGCGATCCGATTTGGTCAAAACAACGACCGGATCGGCGCCGCAATCGCACGCAAGCACCATGGACCGAGCTATGCGGTCGCGAACGAGCTCGAGCGTATCCCGCTCCGCGCCAAGCGCCTGGACGATGAGGACGGTATCGATGTTGGCAGCCAAGACCTGTCGCTCGCCGCGCTTTTTCCCGCGCCACCGCTCAAAGGCGCATCGCCTCGGGAGCACCCGCAATATCACACCCATATCATGCCCTGGAGCACGGCGCACGGCCACCCAATCGCCGATAGCCGGCAGCAAATCCCCCTCGCGCCTCTTGCCCTTGGCAAAAGCAACCGAATGCTCCGCTCGAAATACCTCTGCAGAGGTCACAACGAGAGGGAATCCCCTGTCAAGGCGAACGATGCAGCCCAGGCGGACCTCCTGCGGCTCATCGCTTTCCTCTCGATACTCATCAAAGGCATCAAGCTGGGCATTCGTGCATGAAACGTCATCGAACGTCGGAGTGTCCCTCAGCTCGACTATCTCGGGCAGCAGCCCGAGATCGGCCGCCTCGCACCGACATGCAGAGCTCTTTGCCGGCGAGCCCTGCCTCTTGGAATGGCGTTTTCCCACCTTCGCCTCATTTCGTCCAATTTCCCTGTCCGTCAGTGTAACAAACCCCGGGGCTCCTTGTCGGAACCCCGGGGTCTTGCGCCAGGTTGGCACGATGCCATATCGTCACTTTGCCATCCAAGACAAGCGAGCAGCTTACCGCTCCTTCTCGATGGCGCGCATGATGGCCTTATAGATCTCCATAAGCGGGATGATCAGGAATGCCAGGAAGAGGGCGGCACCCAAGGCCTCGAACTTAAGGGTCATGAAGCCGAACATCTGGGCCAGCGGGTCAAACTCGACAACGACCACGGTCAGGACCAGGGCGAGAGCGGCAGCGCCCCACAGCCATTTGTTCTGTTTCTTCATGCTGAACAGGGATGCGCGGCGGCTGCGCATATTGAAGCAGTGGAAGATCTCGACCATGGAGAGCGTGATGAACGCCATGGTGACGCCCTCGGGGTCGGCAATGCCATCGGTGAGCATGGCCATGGAGATGGAACCGTTATGCAGGTAGACGCCCGCAAAGAAGGAAGCGATGACCAGCAGGGTGATGATGATGCCCTGAACCAGGCAGTCGACACCCATGCCACCGGCGAAGACGCCATCGGAGGCGTTGCGCGGCTTGCGCTTCATGACATCGCCCTCAGCGTCCTCCATGCCCAGCGCCAGCGCCGGGAAGCAGTCGGTGATGAGGTTGATCCACAGCAGCTGAACCGGCTGGAAAATGGTGAAACCGATCATCGTGGCGATAAAGACGGAAAACACCTCAGCCAGGTTTGCGGAGAGCAGGAACTGAATGACCTTGCGGATGTTGTCGTAGATACGACGGCCTTCCTCCACGGCATGGATGATGGTCGCGAAGTTATCGTCGGCCAGGACCATATCGGCAACGTTCTTGGTAACGTCGGTGCCCGTAATGCCCATACCCACGCCGATGTCGGCACGCTTGATGGACGGAGCATCGTTGACGCCGTCGCCGGTCATGGCGACGATATTGCCCAGGCTCTTCCAAGCATCGACGATGCGGGCCTTGTGCTCAGGCTGAACGCGTGCGTACACCGAGATCTCGGTCACGCGGGTCTTGAAGTCCTCATCGGAGATCTTGTCCAGCTCGGCGCCGGTAATGGCCTGAGAGGCGTCCTGGATGATGCCGAGGTCCTTGGCGATGGCGACGGCAGTATCGATGTGGTCGCCCGTAATCATGACCGGACGGATGCCGGCATCCTTGGCCTCGATGATGGCCTGCTTGACCTCCGGACGAACCGGGTCGATCATGCCGGACAGGCCGCAGAAGACCAGATCGTGCTCGAGCGCCCCGGCAGAGCAGTCAGACGGCTTCTCCGAATAGGTGCGGCTGGCAAGCGCCAAAACGCGCAGGGCCTGGTCGGCCATCGCCTTGTTGGCGGCAACGATCTGCTCGCGGCGCTCGGGCGTCATGTCGACGATCTGATCGCCATCGTACATCTTGGTGCACAAGCCCAGAACAACATCCGGAGCACCCTTGGTGTACTGCTCGAACTCGCCATCGAGCGTCTCGACCACAACGGACATCATCTTACGGCCGGAGTCGAACGGGGCCTCGCCAACGCGCGGATGCTCGGCATCCAAGCCGGTCAGACCGGCCTTGGCGGCATCGTTCACCAGGGCGCACTCGGTCGGCTCGCCCACGGCCTCGCCGGCCTCCTCGTCCCACTTCGCATCGGAGCACAGAGCCATACCGGCAAGGAACTTCTCCTCGGGAGCAGCCAGCTCGTGCTTCACGACAGTCATCTTGTTCTGCGTGAGCGTGCCGGTTTTGTCCGAGCAGATGATCTGGGTGCAGCCCAGGGTCTCCACGGCGGTAAGCTTGCGAATGATGGCCTGGCGCTTGGACATCTTGGTAACGCCCATGGACAGAACGATGGTCACGACTGCAACAAGGCCCTCGGGGATTGCGGCAACCGCCAGAGACACGGCGACCATGAAGGTGTCGAGGATCATCTTGGGATTGGACGCCATTGCGGAGCCGTGACGGATGAAGTCAACCGCAAAGATAATCACGCAGATGGCGATGACCATCACGGTCAAGATCCTAGACAGCTGGGCAAGCTTGATCTGCAGAGGGGTGAGCTCCTTCTTTGCAGTGGAGAGCGCGTCCGCGATCTTACCCATCTCGGTATCCATACCGGTACCGCACACCACGGCACGGCCGCGGCCGTACACAACGGTAGAGCCCATGTAACACATGTTCTTACGGTCGCCCAGCGGAACGTCGTCGTTGCCTTCAGCGAGCGCAATGGCATCGATGTGCTTCTCCACGGGAACGGACTCACCGGTAAGCGCGGCCTCCTCGATCTTCATCGATGCGCTTTCGATCACGCGGCAGTCAGCCGGGACGGAATCGCCGGCCTCGAGAAGGATGACATCGCCCGGAACAAGCTCGGAGCTGGGCAGGTGAACGAGCTTGCCGCCGCGAATCACCTTGGATTGAGCCGCACTCATCTCCTGCAGGGCTTCGAGCGCCTGCTCGGATTTAGCTTCCTGAACAACACCCAAAACGGAGTTGATGATAACAACGACAAGGATGATGACGACGTCGGCAATGTCGGCCTCGCCCTGCATAGCGCCTGAAACGGCGGAAATCGCCGCAGCCACGAGCAACATGATGACCATGGGGTCGGCCATCTGCTCGAAGAAGCGCTTCCACAGCGGCGTCTTTGCCTCTTCCTTGAGCTTGTTGGGGCCAACCGTATCGAAGCGCTTTTTCGCTTCCTCCACGGAAAGGCCTTGCTCTGCACTTGTGGACTGAGCCGCAAGCACGTCCTCGGCCGAAGCCAAGTACTCTTTTTGCATAGAGTGTGCCCCCTCCTGGGATTGGGCTACCCAGCAGATTGATGCCCGATCATAATTCCCCAGGAGTTCAGGGCAAGGGCTCATCAAGGCTGCCGTGCTGGGCAGCGGTGAATACAAACCTTAATGGTACCCCATTGTCGCTCTTACTATCTCAGCTAAGACATATGCCAATTATCTTCATCACGGTCCGACATCCGACTATACTTACGGCCGACGCCAAACGATCGCGGCTCATGCTTCGTCTTCATCCCAATACTAGTCATCAAGTATCTTGAAGTAGTTTTTTAGTGGCTGCGGCAGCTGTCCGTCTTCCGAGCAGTTTGGCATATGGCCCCGCCACGAAGAGGACGAAGCGGCCCCTCTTCAATGCCCCCTCATAGGTTCGAAACGTCCGGCTTCACAATTAAAGACTGCCTCGTCCGAACCTTTGAAAACCTCGATGCCTCCCAACCCGATAAAACCGTCTCTAATCGCTCCTCATCCTCCCGATCGACATGGCCATCGATATACTTCCTGTGAACTTCGAATTGAAATCCCTCGCGGGTATGCGTTTGAGTTTCCATCACATTGGTAAACACCCTCTTGACTTCTATCTTATTGCACCCGATCCCCAAATCATCGACGTCGTGTCGACCAACCCAGTCGATAAGAATATCGAGTCCCCGTGGGAGTCCACGATATCGGTTGATGTTCTCTAAAGAGTCGTAGATCATATCAGCCGCCTCGATCCTGAGTCTTATATCGCTCAATAATTGACACAGCGGGAAATGACGATACAACCAGCGGTCGCCACTCCGGGAGCAGCCGGCAAACGGAATCTTGACAAACCTGAACGGTCATAGAGACGGCGAATGGCCGACAATCCGCCTATGCAAGAGATTGTTAACGTTATCAGTGGTTTGCGCGAAGCCAACAAGCCTCGTATGAATCATGCCGCCAACGACGGCTCCATGACCTATAATGGGCTTTTGTATGAAGCGCTAAAAAACGACGTCAGATGGAGGTCTGAATGTACAAGCGCACGAAAATCGTCTGCACTATGGGTCCTGCTTGCGATAACGAGGAGACCCTCCGCGAGATGATCAAGGCCGGCATGAACGTTGCCCGCTTTAACTTCTCTCACGGTTCCTACGAGGAGCACCAGGGCCGTATCGAGCGTGTCCGCCGCATCGCCAAGGAGCTCGGCCAGCCCGTCGGCATCCTTCTCGACACCAAGGGCCCCGAGGTCCGCACCGGCCTGCTGAAGGATCACGAGAAGGTCGAGGTCAAGGCCGGCGACACCATCGTTGTCACCGCTCAGCCGACCACCGAGGACTGGCTTGGCGACTCCTCTCACATCTCCCTGGACTACCTGGCCCTTCCTTCCGAGGCTGAGGCCGGCTCCATCATCCTGATCGACGACGGTCTGGTTGGCCTCGAGGTTCAGTCCATCGATGGCCAGGATATGACCTGCAAGGTCCTCAACAACGGCCTGATCGGCGAGCGCAAAGGCGTCAACATCCCCAACGTCGACATCTCCCTGCCCGCCGTCACCGAGCGCGACCGTCAGGACATCCTGTTCGGCCTGACCCAGAATATCGACTACATCGCCGCTTCCTTCATCCGCAACGGCGCCGCCGTCGAGGAGATCCGTCAGCTCTGCCGTGAAAACGGTGGCGAGCATGTCACCATCTTCCCGAAGATCGAGTGCGCCCTGGGCGTTGAGAAGTTCGATGAGATCCTCGAGGCAGCCGACGGCATCATGGTCGCTCGTGGCGACCTGGGAATCGAGATCGCTCCTGAGCTCGTTCCGCACATCCAGAAGGAGATCATCGCTAAGTGCAACGCGGCTTACAAGCCCGTCATCACCGCTACGCAGATGCTCGACTCCATGCAGCACAACCCGCGCCCGACCCGCGCTGAAGTCGCCGACGTTGCCAACGCCATCTACGATGGCACCGATGCCGTAATGCTTTCCGGCGAGTCCGCTGCAGGCAAGTACCCGGTCGAGGCAGTCAAGATGCAGGCCAGCATCGCCCTGGAGACCGAGAAGCACCTCCCGGCTCACGCCAAGCTCGAGATTCCGGCCGGCGCTCATGGCACCCGCGTTGTCAACAACGTCGTGGGCCTGTCCGCAGTGAACATGGCCACCACTGTCGGCGCCAAGTGCATCACCGTGCCGACCACGACGGGCCGCACTGCTCGCCTGATCTCCCACTTCCGTCCGAACATGCCCATCTGTGCATTCTCCCGTAACGACTGGGCCGTTCAGCAGATGATCATGTACTGGGGCGTAATCCCGCACAAGGCCGAGATCACCCAGGGCACCGTCAACGGCACCATTGTGAAGGCTATCGACACCGCCAAGGAGCTTGGCTACGTCGAGTCTGGCGATCTTACCGTTGCCACCGCCGGCGATGCCCGCCTGTCCGTGCAGCTTGAGGATAAGGTCTCTTCCACTAACCTTGCCTACGTTGCTCAGGTGCGCTAATACAATTTAGACCTATCTAAATCAATGCCCCATCCAGTTATGGATGGGGCATTTTTTATAGATTAGACTCGAAGCAGAATAGCCACTTGCCATTTAAAACCACTGTAGAAATAGCCAAATACGCTCATTAATAAGAATGGAAGTGTATGAGGCATAAATAGCACGTAGTAGACTTGTTAAATTAACGAGCAGTAAAGAGCTTAAAGTAGAGAAAGTCCGCAGCGAATCGCGGCATGAAAAAAGGGGCCCGAAGGCCCCCCGCGCCGGCGAC
>SAMEA3387474__coassemble_920_pt1 | contig 116906 bp, 96 predicted proteins | sample SAMEA3387474__metabat2_low_PE_017 | metagenome-assembled genome bin SAMEA3387474 (sample SAMEA3387474) | Felis catus | biome: Faeces | place: United Kingdom | collected 2012 | reverse complement strand
TGGTGATCTCCGCCTTGAGAGGGCGGCGTCCTGAACCGCTAGACGAACGGGCCATGCGCGAATAATGAGAAACAATGGCTGGGATGGAGGGAGTCGAACCCCCATTGACGGAACCAGAATCCGCTGTCCTGCCATTAGACGACATCCCAATCGGTTTGTGTCTCACGCATCGGCGCGAGAAAGTACTATACGGGAGTGCGCGGTCGAATGCAAGCGTGAATTTGAAAATAGGTTGATTCTTGTGGATGATTTGCGAATGCGTGCGTAAAACCGCAGGATAACGGCGTGTGGATGACCTTCTCATCGGGACTGCTTTTTCATTACGTACAATGGGGGCAACTTCGAGAACGGGGGAGCGCCTATGGCCCAGGCCTCTGAACATAACGTCGTCGAGCCGCAGATCGCGGGCGGCGATGATCACAAGACCGCGCGCCGCGGCGCCATCTTCATCGGTGTCGTGCTCATAGGATATATCGTGTATCTGGTGGTGACCGGTCAGATCGCGCAGTTTTGGTCTGCCATGCAAAGCGTCCAGATCCCCTGGCTTGCCGTTGCATGCGTATGCATGCTGCTCTATCTGTTCTTCGGCATCCTGGCGTACGCCATCGCGGTGTGGCTCGACCCCAAATCGCCCGTCGGCATCCGCGACCTGATCTCGGTCGAGGCGAGCGGCATCTTCTTTGGCAACCTTACGCCCATGATGATGGGTTCCACGCCTGCGCAGATCTACCGCCTCACCAAGGCGGGGCAAAACGTGGGCGAGGCCGGCGCCATCCAATTCACGCGCTTCATCGTGTACCAGTTCGGTTTGGTGGCATGGGGTGCCATCCTCATGATCGCGCGCATGCCGTTCTTTGCCCGACAGTACGGGGACATCACGCTGTTATGCGTGTTCAGCTTCGGCGGCCACGTTATGATCCTGCTCGCGATCTTCGCGATAGCTCTTATGCCCGGCATGGTCATTCGTCTGTCTCACTGGGGCATCAACGTTCTCGAGCGCGTGGGCGTGTCCCGCGAGCGCTGCGCGGGCTGGCATTCGTTCGTCGACGCCGAGATCCACTCCTTCAGCGAGAAGTTCAAGCTTGCCGCGGGACATCTGTCTTCCATGGCGCTCACCGTGGTGATCACCATGCTCCAGCTGGCATTCTTCTATCTGGTACCGTATTTTCTCATGCTGGCCTTCGGCCACCACGAGGTCGACTTCTTCTCGGTCATGGCGGCCAGCGCCTTCGTGCAGCTTTTGAGCTCCGCCGTCCCGCTTCCCGGCGGTACCGGCGGCGCGGAGGGCGGCTTCGCGCTGTTCCTGGGGCATTTCTACGGCTCTGCGGCCACGGCGGGCTATTTGCTGTGGCGCCTCATCACCTTTATTGCTCCCACCATTCTGGCGGCTCCGCTCCTGGGCCTTAAAAGCGCCCATAACGCCTCTATCCACGAGCGCTGGGATTGCGCTATAGCCAAGCTCGGACGCGGTCGTAAAACGTCTCCTGCTGCCTCTCGTGGGATTGAAGCGGAAAAGACGGATACCGCTCGCGTGCTCGATTCCGCGCAGGCTCCCGTGCCGGTCCGGCACGCCGCCGTTCGCAGGACCTCGGGCGGCATCACGGTCGACCCCAAGGCGTTCAACAAGGACAGGGCGGGCAAATAGCCTCTGCCCCGTGCGCGCATGGCAAGGCCCCGCCGATGATGAGTCGACGGGGCCATATTTGTGCCTATCGGTTTGTTCCTATTGGTATCGCAGGCATTCGACGGGGTCGAGCTTCGCCGCCCTTCGCGCCGGGTAGTACCCGAACACCAACCCCACAACGATGGATATGCCCACGGCGAACGCAATGGCCGCAGGTTCGATCGCCGGTCGCAGAGCGGCTCCGGCGGGACCGCCCGATCCGATCATGCTGCCTATATCCAGTCCCATGGCCGTGGCGCCGTAGGCGAGGCCCCAGGCGATGAGATAGCCCGCTACAGTCCCCAGAACGCCGCCGAGCACGCATAGGGTGGCGCTCTCGGTGAGGAACTGCAGGGTGATGTCGCGCCGCGTTGCCCCCAGGGCCCGGCGCACGCCGATCTCCTTGATGCGCTCCGTCACATTGGTGAGCATCATGTTCATGATACCGATGCCGCCAACAAGGAGGCTGATGCCCGCGACCGCGCCTATCATGAGCTGGAACGCCATCATGAAGCCGTTGAGCTGGTCGATGGCCGATTTCATGGAGTAGGTGCTCACGGCATCCCCGGCGTCTTCCGGGGCGATGTGCTTCAGTTGGGCGAGCGTCTGCTCGGTTTGAGACTGGAGCGCCTCGATATCGACTCCCTCGCGCGCCAGGCCCACCACGCGCGAGACCGAATCGCCCGCGTTGCCCGTGTCTCGGCGGGCGGTCTTTTTGGGCAGGTACACGTTGAAGTAGTCGCCGCCCATGTCGCCCTCATCGACAACGCCCACGATGGTGTAGGTTTTCCGGTTGAGGGTGAGGCTTTTGCCGATGGGGTCCTCGGAGCCCCCGAAGAGCGGCTGCACCGCGCTGCGGCCGATCACCGCGACGCTTGCCTGGGCTGCCGCCTCCTCGGGAGTGTAGAAGCGACCGGCGCTCAGTTTGGTGTCGATGCCCTGCATGGAGACGAACTCGGGATCGGCGCCTATGATGCCGGCGCTGAGCGTCTTGTCTCCGGCCGGTACCTGCGAAAAGCCGTCTACGGCGGACTGGATGTCCTCGTATTCGGGCAGCTTGGCCTTGAGCTTATCCACATCGTCCTCGGTCATGCTGTTCCAGCAGTTGATATAGACGGTGCGCGCGGCGTTGAGCCCCATGCCCTCAACCAGGCTGTTGCGAACGCCGCCGATCAGCGAGGTCATGGCTATGACGGCGGCGATGCCGATGACGATGCCCAAGATGGTGAGCATGCTGCGCCCGCGGTTGGCCTCGAGGGCCCGAAGGGCCTCGCGGGTGAGGTCTCGTATCTTCATACGGCGCCTCCTTCGATGGTTGGGATGTGCGCAAGTGACGAGCGGCGAGCGGTTTCCGTGAGGCGCCCGTCGCGGATGGTCACCTGGCGGTCGGCCTGGGCGGCAACGCCGGGGTCATGCGTGATGAGCACGATCGTTTTGCCCTGCGCCTGCAGCCGCTTGAACGTCTCCATCACCTGTTGGCCCGTCGCGGAGTCCAGGTTGCCGGTGGGCTCGTCTGCAAGGATGATGGCCTGGTCGTTGACGAGGGCGCGCGCGATGGCAACGCGCTGCATCTGGCCGCCCGACAGCTCGTTGGTGCGGTGGTCGTAGTGGTCAACGGGCAGCCCCACGGCACGCAGGGCGTGCACGGCCCGGCGCTCCCGCTCGCGACGGGGCGTGTCGATGTAGGCCATGGGGAGCATCACGTTGTCGAGGACGGTCATGCGGGGGAGCAGGTTGAAGCTCTGGAATACAAAGCCTATGCGCCGCGCCCGCATTTCGGCGAGCTCCTCGTCGCTGAGCAGCGCCGTGTTGAGCCCCTCGAGTAGATATTGACCCGAGGTGGGGGTGTCGAGGCATCCCAGGATATTCATGAGGGTCGATTTGCCCGAGCCCGAAGGGCCGATGACGGCCACGAACTCGCCTGCACCCACCTGGAGATTGATGTCGTGTAGCACGTGCGCGAACCCAGCCTGGGTTTCGAAGATGCGGTGCACGTGCCTGATGTCGATGACGGCCCCCATCTATCTCAGCTCCATTCCGGCCTGGGGCCCGTCTTCGCCCCCATCGCCCCCGGAGATGACGAGCGTATCGCCGTCTTTGACAGGCGAGGTGGGCATGTCCGGGTTCTGGTCGGCGGGGGCGTCCTTGGCGCGGCCGATGACCGCGAACTCGTCGCTTTGGGCCACGACGGTGACGTCGCGGCGCTCCGAATCGTGCGTTTCGGTATCCGTCTCCACGTTGACATAGAACGAGGACCCATCGTCGGTGAGCAGCGCGCCGGTTGGGACCATCACCACGTTGTCGTATTTTTGCGTGGTGAGCGTTACTTCGGCGGTCATGCCGGGCTTGAGCTTGGGATCGGGGTTCTCGATGAGGACATCCACGGCAAAGGTGGGGATGGGGCTGCCGTCGTAGGAGTAGTTGGTGCCGTCGGCCGTTGCGATCGATGCGATCGAGACCACCTTTCCCTCAAGTTCGACGTCGAGGTACGCCGGGAAGGTCGCCTTTGCCTGTTGGTCGACGGCGACCTTCGCGATGTCCTCCTCGCTCACCTGGACGGTGACCTTCATGGTCGAGAGGTCGGCGATCTGCATGAGCGGGCCGGGGTTCGCCCCGCCCGAGGCGGATGCGGCCAGATCCGAGAGGTTCGCTCCCACCTGGGCATTGAGCGCCACGATGTTGCCGGAGGAAGGGGCCTTGACGGTCTTTTGCGCGAGTTTCTCCTGGGCCTGGTCGTTGGCGGCGCGCGCGGATTCGACCGCATTGCGCGCCTGGTTCACCGCGTCCTTCGCCGCCGTGAGGTCTACGGGCGCGGGTGTGCCGTCCGGATCGACCGACGGACCCGCGACCTGGGCATCCTTCAGGGCATTTTGCGCGGAGGCAAGGTCCGATTGGGCCGTCTTGAGCGCGCGGGCGGCCTCTGCCGCGGCCGCATCGAGCTCGGGGTTGGTGATGGTCATGAGCACGTCACCTTCGTTGACGTGCTGACCCGCTACAACGTTGACCGTGGCGATCTTGCCGTCGATGGCGGGGGAGATGACGGTTGAGGAGATCGGCTCCAGCTTACCTTTGGCGTCGACGGAGTTCTCGAAAGTGCCCTGCGTGGCCATATCGGTGATGGGCTCCATGCTTTGGTTTTGCTCGGCCCGGCCCATGAGGGCGACGGTGATGCCCCCGCCCACCAAGAGCGCGGCCACGATGCCCGCGGCGATCGCGCGGTGGCGTATCGTTTTGCGACGCCTTTCGGCTCGCTTAGCCTTGAGGGCCGCATAGGCTTCGGCGTCGCTGCCCTCGAGTTCGGGCTGCTGGGCGGGCAGCTTGTCGGTATCGGTTGGGACGGGAGGCTTGATAATGCTGTTCATGGGGTCTCCTTTTTGTATCTACAGGGCGTCTTCCCTGAGGGCTTCGATGATCGGGGCGTTTTTGCCGGTGGCCAGCGCGTACCATGCGCTGAAAGCGAGCACGATGACGACCAGGCATACGGCCGCCGCCATCCAGGCGGTGGGGAACGAGGGCATTGGGCTGAAAACCTTGTAGCTCATGATGTATCTGATGAGCATCGATCCCGCGAGACCGAGGGCCACGCCGCATATCAGCCCGCGTATGCACAGCTCCGCGCATTCGGCGAAGATCATTCGCGCTACGCCGCGCTTGGTCATGCCGCAGCTGCGCAGCATGGCGAACTCTCCCGCACGAAGCCCGATGGAGCTCGTGATGGTGTTGAACACGTTCACCATGGCGATGGCTCCCGTGGCGGCTGCAAAGCAGGTGATGAAGACCATGATGGTCTTCTTGAGCAGCGCGAGCGCGCGGGCCTCCTCGGCGACGTTGTTGAGGAACGCATGGCCCCATGGCTTGCTGTCCATGCATGCCCGCATCCTCTCCTGCATCGCGATGCCCGTCTTGGCGGGATTGGACGAGTCGAAGAAGAATACCGGCGTGAGCTGTGGTTCCTCGCCTTCATCATCCTGTGCGAACCCGAAGGGTGCGTGCATGGACGTCAGCTGGTCTTGGGGTATCGCATCGCGGGTGCAATCCGTGAGCTCCTCGAGCCCGCTGACGGGCATCACCAGGTTCAGGTAACCCATGGAGTCGTCCTTGCGCAGCGGTTCGGGCAGACGTGTCGCGGTCCCGGCGATGTCGATCTTATGCGTGGCCCTGATCGCCTCGTCGAGCGGGCGAGCGCTTATGTCCGAGCTGTAGGCCTCGCCGTTGGGGGCCGTAAGGGCGCGTCCCTCCCCGGTTCCATCGTCCTCTATGTAGAGCGCCTGCACGCCGTCTTTCGTAACGCCGAAACCTCCGAAGTCGCTCTCCTGCGGCAGGTCGATTCCCAGGTACAGATCGATCGGCCCCGAGTACTTGATGATATTGGGCGCGTGCGGGGTCCCGTCGGCGGCGGCCGCGGCATCGATGTAGACGAGGGCGCAGGGGTTCTCGTCGCTGTCCAGGGCGCCGTCATCGATTTTGTTGAGGCGGAGCAGCTCCTTCCAGGTTGCCGTGTCGACGAAGTTGAACGAGACCATGCCGTAGTAGTCTCCGTTGCGGGCGAAGACGCTTCCGACCTGCGCCGGGGCTGCGTTTTCGGCACCCTGGTCCTCAAAGTACGTCGTCTGCCTCATGCCGCTGCGTGCTCCCTTTGCGTTGATGAGCTCCGCGGGAATATGCGCGTAGGCGTAGCTGTAGATGTTGTATCCAACGCTGCGCGCATCGGGGGACTGCGCCAGGTAATCCTGGACCTCCCCGATGTTATCGAGCGCATCGCCCAGGGTCTCCTGCGGGGCGATCTCGCGCAGGCCGAACACGAGGATGTCGGTGTCGGTTCCCGTCATGCCGTCGCTGACCTCGGTGAGGCATTGGGCGATGGCGCCTGTGACGATGATCAGGGCCACCGAGGCCCCAAGCGAGGCGGCGACAACATGTTTTTTCATGCTGGCGCGCGATAGGTTCTTGTGCGCGAGCCAGGTAGGTACGCCTCCCAATTTCATGCGCAGCGTATCGAAAACGCGTGGACTCTTCGAGCCCCATTTCCTAGATCGGATGTCCCTCGACCTTTTGAGAGCCTCGATCGGCGTTACCTTGCTTGCTCTCCAGGCCGGCGCCATGGCGCTGATCCACACCGACAGCATGGTGATGACGCTGCAGGCCGCGATCCCCGTTGGGCTGATGATGATGTGGGAGATTTTAAGCCCCGTAGTACCCTCGGATACTATGGTGCCGATGCCCTCTGCCGTCAGGCCGAACACGGCGGCGGTCCCCGCGAGCCCGGCCATGATTCCCAGGGGGATGCCTATGGCGCACAGCACCGTTGCCTCCAGGTAGACGGTCCACCTGATCTGGCGCTTGCTGGCACCGAGCGATGCGAGCAACCCGTATTGACGCGTGCGCTCGCCCACGGCGATGGCAAACGTGTTGTAGATAAGCGACACCGATGCGGCAAGCACCACGACGGTAAGGATGACGGCGAGCGTCGGGATGGCGCCCCAGATGTCGTCGAGGGGCGTGAGCCCCTGGTAGCGAAGCAGCTCCTCGTGATAGCTCGAGTATGCGAGCCGTTCCGCCACGGGGCGCTCATCGATATGGGATGTGAGACGAGCCTCGATATCGACGAGGTCCATGCTCGTTTTAGCGTTGCTTTTGATATAGAGCCTATGCGCTACGGCGTGCTGGGGGTCGCGGCCGCAGTATGCGGTGTACCCGGCTCCGCTGTTCCAGACCGATTCGTTGTAAAAGCCCACAACCGTGTAGGTGCGTGCGGGCTGGACATCGGAGAGCCATTCGGCAAGCTGGTCGCGCGCCTTGCCCGGTCGCATGTTAACGCCATCGGTGTCGCTGAGGTATTGCCCTGTTCCCTCGTTGTCGATCGTGCGGCGGCCCAGCGCCAGATCGATGGTCGAACCGAGTTGCAGCGTTCCCGTCCAGCTTATCGGCTGGACCTTATCGTCCTTTCCCGATGGGTCCGGCTGGTCGTACTCGCGATATTCGTCTTGGGTGGTCTCGCGCAGGTCGAGGGGCAGGACGATCTCGTTGGGCGAGGTCGGCTTGCGGCCCTCGTAGAGCTTCGGTTCGGGCTTGATGCCGTCCGTACGGCTCGTATCCGGGTATTCCATGAGCGACAGGTAGCGTATGCCGTAGGTGTTGAAGCCTTGGGGAAGAAGCGCGTTGCCGTAGCGGTCCTGCACGTAGATGCCATCAATGGCTTGGTCGCTTTCCGCTTCATCTATCTCGGCCTTTTGGGCGTTATCCAAGGACAGCTGCCAGGTACCCTCCTGAGCTTCGATGAGGTTGCGCAGGTTCACGTTGAGCGTGTTCTCCGATGTGAAGATGGCGGTGAGCAATGCGCAGGAAAGCGCGATGCCCACGATGGAGGCGATGCTCCTGTGACGATTCGCCTTGAGCGAGCTGAGGGCGAAACTCGTGAAGATGCTGCGTTCCCTCATGGTTAGGCCCTGCGCTCATCGCGGACGATGCGGCCGTCCTCGATGGCTATGATGCGGTCGGCCATGAGGGCGATGTCCTCGTCATGGGTGATGAGGATGAGGGTTTGCTTGTAGGTGCGGTTCGATTCGCGCAGGAGGTGCATGATCTCGGCGGAGTTCCTGGAGTCGAGGTTGCCCGTGGGCTCATCGGCGAGAATGACCGAAGGCGCGTTCATGAGCGCGCGCCCGATGGCGATGCGCTGCTGCTGGCCGCCGGAAAGCTGGTTGGGAAGGCAGTGCTCCTTTCCTGCGAGGCCAAGGGATTCGATCAGGCTGTTCAGGCGCTTCTGGTTGATTTTGCGCCCGTCCATAAGAACGGGTAGCGAAAGGTTTTCAACCACATTGAGCACGGGGATGAGATTGTAGAACTGGTAGACCAAGCCCACCTCGCGCCGGCGGAATACCGCGAGCTCCTCATCGGAACGATCGAAGATATCCTGGCCCTGCAGGCGAACGGTTCCCGAGGTGGGTCGGTCGACACCGCCCATAAGGTGCATGAGTGTGGATTTGCCCGAGCCCGAGCTGCCGATGATCGCTATGAACTCGCCCGCCTCGACCTCAAAACTGACATCGTCGAGCGCGCGGACGGCCGTCTCGCCGGTACCGTATATGCGTGTGAGACGCTCCACGGACAGTATGTTCATCGCGAGCCTCCGATGTTCGTGGGCTGCGCGGGAGGGCGAGTCGCTGCCGTCCCGCACACGTCTATGGTGACAGGACTAATGGTGGATGTACGGCGTTTCTCGTTCGTGACCGGCCTGTGACGGTTTTGTCACTAAACGGGATTCTTGAAAAAAATGAACTCGAAGCGCGCTCCTGCGACCGATCCGTCGGGAGCGGGGATGTTGCTCGCCTTGATGGTGCCGCCCTGGGACTTGACGAGGCTCTTTGCAAGCGACAGACCGATGCCTACGCCCGTAGGATTGACCTCGCTGCCCCGCGCGTCATCGGCGCCTGAGCCACGATAGAACCGTTCGAAGATGTGGGGGAGATCCTGCTCGGGGATACCGGGGCCGCTGTCGGAGACGGTGATGCGGCAGGCGATCGCGTCTTCACGGGCCGTGATACGCACGGTGCCGCCGGAAGGGGTGTGCTCAAGGCAGTTCTTAAGGACGTTGGCTAATGCCTCCGTGCTCCAGTTGGGGTCGCCCTCGAATTGCGCCGCCGGGTCCGCATCGATCGCGCAGCCAACGTCCTTGATGTCGTATGCGATGGCAAGCCCCTCGTAGGCGCGGCGGACGAGCCGTCCCGCATTGACGGGCACATGTGCGAGCTTAACCACGCCGGCATCGATGCGCGCGAGCTTGAGAAGGGCCGCCACGAGGTTCTCGACGTGCTCCTGCAACCCTTGGATGGTTCGTACGCGATCGATGGCCGAGGGGTCTGCCTGGGTTTGGATGAGGGTGCTTTTGAGCAGCTCGGTGGAGAGCGCGATGGAGGTGAGCGGCGTTTTGAGCTGGTGCGAGATGTTCGCGAGCGAGTCCGACAGCGAGAGCTTCTCCCGTTCAAGCTCGTCCACGGTGAGGTTGAGCCGCGTGATGACCTTGTCGATCTCGCTGGACAGCACACTCAGCTCGCCCTCGCTCATGTCGTGGAAATCCAGGTCGCGTTCGCCCGAGAGGGCCGCGTCCAGGCGCTCGCTCAGCGACGCGATGGCCTGGTGGCGCTTGCGGGTGCTGGCGAGGAAGATGGCGACCTGGCACAGCGAGGCCGTCGCTAAGACGGCGAGCGCTTTCACCACGGCGCCGGTTCCCAGGGGCAGCAGGAGCCATGTTGCCGCGATACCGGCTAGGATCGCGGTGATAAGGGACGCTTTGAGGGCGCGTCGGACGCAGCGGTTGCGTGCCAGCATGGCTATGCCTTCGCCTTGTAGCCCAGACCGCGCACGGTCGTGATGACGGTCGGTTTGGCCGGATCGGGTTCTATCTTGTCTCGCAGCCGCTTGATGTACACCGAAAGGGTGTTCTCCTCCACATAGGTCCCCGCGTCGTCCCATAGCGCGTCCCTGGTCATCTCACGCGTGACCAGCTTGTTGGGGTTCGATGCGAACAAAAGCAGCAGCCGGTACTCGAGTGCCGAGAGGTTGATTTCCTTGCCGTCGCGCTCGACAAGGGCGCGGTCGGTGTCGATCGTGAGGTCGCCGAGCGAGATGATGCGCCGGCTTGGCTGGGAGCGGCGGATCGTGGTGGCTATGCGAGCGAGAAGCTCGCGCGGCCGGAAGGGCTTGGCGATGTAATCGTCGGCGCCCATGGTGAGTCCCGTCACGGTGTTGAACTCATCGTCCGACGCGGTGAGGAAGATCACCGGGACCTCGGGCGTGGCCTCCTTCACCGCCGCGCAGACGGCGAACCCGTTGCCCTGCTTGAGGGTCACATCGAGCAGGAGCAGCTGATACGTCTGATGGGTTGCCATGGCGATCGCCTCGCGCTGCGTGTCGGCGGTATCGACGGTGTAGCCGGCGCCGCGCAGAAGCTCGGTCAGGGTGTCGATGATGGTCGGGTCGTCCTCGACAAGCAGGATCTTCGCGCGCATGGCTCCTCCTTGGTTCTCACGGGTGTTATTGGTGCACGATCACGCAGTCTCCCACATGGATGATATCGTGCAGCTGCTGGGCCTTGTCGGGCGGGAGATTGACGCAGCCGTGGCTTCCCACGCGCGTGTAGGCGCTCGGGTCGCTAAACGATGCGGCCGACTGCCATGAGGCGTCGTGCAAGCCGATCGCGTTTCCCACAAAGGGCATCCAATAGGATACGGGGGTCTCGTACTCGGGCTTACCCGTTTCGGGGTCTTTCTTGCCGATGAGTTTGGAGGCGCCGTTGTTGGTGCGCAGGGAATACACGCCCGTCGGCGTCGCGTTGCCCTTGTTGGGGTTACCGGTGATGACCCCCGATTCCCATACTATGGTGCCCGTTTCGTCGTAATAGCGCGCGTGCTGTTCCGTTAGGTCGATATCCACGTAGGCTTTCCAGTCCGGCTTGCCGTGCTCGGAGAACGCGGCGGCTTTTTGCTTGAGCGGCACCTCGATGTCTCCCACCTGCTTATTCGCCACGGCATCTTTCATCATCTTGACGAGCTGCTTCTCATCGCTCATCCAACCATAGCTGCCGCCCACGACTTTGATCTGTTTTCCGTCGGGGCGCGTGTAGCTTCGCTCCGATCCGACGGTGTCGATCTTCTGGGCGAGCTCGCGAACCCAAGCCGTTACGGGTTCGGTGCTTAGGGCGGGTGAGAGCTCATCGTCGAAGGTGATCCATTGGGCCAGCTGCTTGCCATCGAGCGTTGCGACTGTGGCGCCGCCCATGGTGAGGTTGATGTTGGTGCCTATGAGCTTGTTTGCCTCATCGCACGCCTGCTGGAGCTGCTCGTCGGTTGCGCCACCGGCAAGGGGCTTCTGAGCGGTGGCATCGAGCTCGACGCGCCCTTTGAGCTGCGAGACCGCTTGGAGTGCGAGGCGCTCGACAACTTGACCGTCGAGCTGTTGGTTCGCGCGTGCGCGCTCTACGGTGAACTGTTCGCTCTCGGGGTCATACGCGCCGGCTGCGTCGAACGTGCCCGTCTTGTCGGCGTTGTAGGCCTCGACCGCATTTTGGATATCCGCAGTGAAGGATTTGACATCGAAGGTGTCGGGCAGTTCGACGTCATGGCTGTCCGCAGGTTGCTGGGCGCGTGACTTGTCCTGCAAAGTGAGCGCCTCGTAGAGACGAACCGGCCATGCGAGCGGTTCGTTCGATGCGAGGATGGTCTTGATCGCGGCTTCGGGATCGACGATATCCTCGGCGTGCTCGGGCTCGAACGACCAGGAGAACCCCTCGCCGGTGATGGTGAGCCGATAGTTCTGTGCGGCTGCGCTCACGTGGGATATGACGGCGTTTTTTCCCATGAGGGATACGTCGACGTCCGCGATGGATGTGTTGGGGTAGCAAGTGAAGCTGAAGAGTGCGACGCCACTCAGGTAGATTATGGCGAGCAGGCAGAAAAGCGTGATGAGCGCGATGCGGCCGGCATGCCGTTTGCGCGGGGATTCGGCGGGTTTGCGATGCGCACCCGCGGGGATGGGGGCTTTCGCGCGCGTTGCGTTGTTGCTCATCGATGTGTACCTGTCTTTCTCGATTGCTGTCGTGCCGGGTGCCCGTTACGCGCAGACGGCGCAGCGCGAGCAGGCCTGGACCGCGGAGGGCGCCTGCGCGCAGCCTCCCTGTGCGGTCTCGCGGAGTGAGGAGGGGATGGCGTGACCTACCTGCAGCATGACCTTGGCCATCTCGTCGAACGGAATGAGGCTTTTGACCCCTGAGAGAACGAGTTGCGCCGAGGAGAAAGCCGCGGCGACGCCGATGGCGTTGCGGTTCTGGCAGGGGACTTCCACGAGTCCACCCACCGGATCGCACACCAGCCCCAGGAGGTTCGCCAGGGTTATAGAGGCCGCATCCAGAGATTGCAGCGGTGTTCCGCCGAGCATCTGCACCATGGCCGCCGCAGCCATGGCCGCGGCGCTGCCGACCTCGGCCTGGCATCCGCCCTCGGCTCCCGCAACACATGCGGTGCTCGAGAGGCATAGGCCGACGGCCGCGGCGCACCATAGGGCATCTGCGATGATGTCCTCATCGGCGTTGATATAGCGGGCGAGCGCCAAGATGCTGCCCGGAACGACGCCTGCGGAGCCCGCTGTTGGTGCCGCCACGATGACCCCCATGCTCGCGCTGCGCTCAAGGACGGCCATGGCGCGCGCAACGGCTTCGGTCTGCACGTTTCCCATAAGGGCCTCGGCGTATTGCGTCCCCCTGCGGGCGACGAGCCTGGCTTCGCCCCCGATGAAGCCGCCGAGCGAGCGATGGGGATGTTTGATGGGGGAGGAGGTCTCGTCGACCATGGTCTCGATGACGCGATGCATGTTGTGGCGCGCGGTCTCCGGACTGCTCATCAGCTCCTCGCGTTTGCGCATGATCTCACCTATGCCGGCCTCTTCTTGCTCGCATGCCGCCAGTAGTTGAGCGCCGTCGTCGAATAGGTCGGGAACGGAGATGCCGGGCCCCAGGCTCGCCGACGAACCGGGAAGCTCGATGAAGGTCGCATAGGTCACCAGATTAAGCTTGAGGACCGACTGGAGAACGTTGCGCGCGGGGGCCCCGTCGGTCTCGAACACCGAATAGGCCTTGCCGCCCGCCTCGGTGCGGTAGGTGCGGCAGAATGCGATGTTCATCTGGGCGTCCGCAATCGCCTGGGTGAGCGACGCGAGGGCCCCGGGCGCGTCCTTGTGCGCCACGAAGAGCGTGCTGTATAGCCCCGAGATCTCGACGCCCACACCGTTGATGCGACTGATGCGCATCCTGCCGCCCCCGAGGCTTTCTCCGCGCACCTCTATATGAGAGCCGTCATCGCAGTCCATGGCTATATCGACCGTGTTGGGATGTATGGAGTCATCGTCGCCGCCGATTTCGAATGCGAACGAAAGGCCATGTTCGCGCGCGAGCTCGAAGGCTTTGGGGATGCGTTCATCGTCGGTGTCGAATCCCATGATGCCGCCGACGAGCGCTCGGTCGGTACCATGTCCACGATAGGTGTGGGCAAAGCTGTTCCAGAGCGTGAACACGACCCGTACGATGCTACTTCCGGCTAGAGAGGCGGCAACGCGCGCGCACCGCAGGGCTCCCGCGGTGTGGGAGGACGACGGTCCCACCATGATGGGCCCCAGGACCTCGAACGCTGAGGTTGTTGCAAGCGACTGCGGCTTCGTTTCCATGCTCGGCTCCTCGGTGTCTGGTTGTTCGTAAGGGTGACTCGGGTGACAGGTTTTGCGGGGCAGTGCAGCGGTGCCAGCTCGGCTTTGCGCCGGTGCCGGGGCGATCGCGGCCGGGACGCGGGGGGGTAGTCCTTGGCGCGGCCATGGCTCGGGGGCTTGGGCTCGAGGTGCAACCAAAGTCACACGCCCCTCTGATGAGGTGCAACCAAAGTCACGAATTCAATGCCTCTTTTGTGACTTTGGTTGCACGCGGGCGACGGCGGATTGGCAGCGATCCGACCATAGGCGCCCGCGGGGGCATGCCGGCTCGACCTACAGCGCCATGGTGCGGGCGCGGTCGAGGCGCGCCATGCAGTCCTCGCGACCGATGAGCGCCATGGTCTCGCCCAGCGGCGGGGACACCATGTTGCCGCACTCGGCCACGCGAACGGCCTGGAACACGATACGCTTCTTGGCATCGAGCGCCTCGGGCAGCGGCTCCAACGCGGCATCGATGTTCTCGGCGGTCCACTCGTCAACGCCCTCGAGCGCCGTGCGCGCGGCGTCGAGGATGGCGCCCATGCCTTCCTTGGCCAGGCCCTTGTTCACGGACTTCTCGTCGTACTCAAGGGTGTCTGCGGAGGCGAAGACCGGTGCGGCCACGGCGGCGGCATCGGCTGGCATCTTGGTGCGCGGCTTAACGATGGCGGCCAGGGCGTCGACCCAGGACTCGTCGGCCTCGAAGCCCTCGTCGATCAGGCCGGCCTCGAGCAGCTCAGGCAGCATGATCTGGTCGGCGAACTCGGCATCCTCCATGCGGTTGATGTACTCGGCGTTCATCCAGTCGAGCTTCTTGGGATCGAAGGTGGCCGGGTTCTTGGAGATGCGCTCCAGGGAGAACTGGGAGGCCAGGACGTCGCGCGGGATCACCGTGGTCTCGCCGTCGAGCGACCAGCCCAGCAGCGCCAGGTAGTTCACGAAGGCGTCGGACAGGTAGCCGGCGTCGCGGTACTCCTCGACGGAGGTGGCGCCGTGGCGCTTGGAGAGCTTCTTGCCGTCGGCGCCCAGGATCATGGAGATGTGGGCGAAGGTGGGCACCGGCGCGCCCAGGGCCTCGTAGACCATGACCTGGCGCGGGGTGTTGGAGAGATGGTCGTCGCCGCGGATGACGTGGGTGATGCCCATGGCGGCATCGTCCACGACGGTGGCGAAGTTGTAGGTGGGGGTCCCGTCGGAGCGGAAGATCACGAAATCGTCGAGTTCCTTTGCATCGAAGACGACCTCGCCGTGCACGGCGTCGTTGATCACGACGTTGCCGCGGTCCTCGGGCACCTTGATGCGCAGGACGTACTTCTCGCCGGCATCGATGCGGGCTTGGGCCTCCTCGCGGGAAAGATCGCGGCAGCGGCGCTGGTAACCCTGGAAGGGGTCCTTGCGTGCGGCCGCGGCCTCGCGGTCGGCGGCCAGCTGCTCGGGCGTGCAGAAGCACGGGTATGCGTTGCCCTCGTCCCAGAGCTTCTGGGCGGCCTGTTTGTAGAGTTCGAGGCGCTCGGTCTGCGCGTACGGTCCGAAGTCGCCGCCGACCTCGGGACCCTCGTCCCAATCCAGGCCCAGCCAGCGCATGGCGCGCAGGATGATATCGGTGTTCTCCTGGGTGGAGCGGGTGGGGTCGGTGTCATCGATGCGAAGGATGAACGTGCCGTGGTTGGTGCGGGCGAAGGCCCAGTTGTAGATCGCGGTGCGGGCGCCGCCGATATGCAGCTTGCCGGTGGGCGAGGGTGCGAAGCGAACGCGGACGTTTGAGCTCATGGATGCTCCTCGATTGCTTTGATGCGTACAAACGTGTCCCATTATATGGCAAAGGCGCAAGACGATGGGGTGCCGGACGCCCATTAGCTCGAAGTATTCAAGTTATGGTTCTTGGCTGGCCTCCCGCATGTTTTCGGGTTTAGTCTGCGGGCGCGGTACAATGATGAGCACCTGACCCGACGGAATGGTAACGGTCGCCGGGCACATCATATGAAAGGGGCATTCCATGCCAATCGATTCTCGTTCCACCCAGGAACCCACCTCGTTCGTGTTCACCTCAGAGTCGGTGACCGAGGGACATCCCGATAAGATAGCCGACCAGGTGTCCGACGCCATCCTCGACGCCATCCTTGCCAAGGAGGCGGCCCTCGAGGCGGCCGGATACGTCGACCCCAATGGCGTCCCCGCCAGCCTTGAGCAGGTGCGTTGCGCGTGCGAGACGCTCGTGACCACCGGCTCCGTCATCGTCTCCGGCGAGATCCGCACCCAGGCCTACGTCGACGTCCAGCAGATCGCCCGCGATGTCATCCGCCGTATCGGCTACGACCGCGCCAAGTACGGCTTCGACTGCGAGACCTGCGGCGTCATCAACATGATCCACGAGCAGAGCCCCGATATCGCCCAGGGCGTCGACGAGTCGTTCGATGCGCAGGCCGGTCGCACCACCGACCCGCTCGACCTGATCGGCGCCGGCGACCAGGGCATGATGTTCGGCTACGCCTCCAACGAGACGGCCACCCTCATGCCTATGCCGCACTATCTGGCGAGCCGTCTGGCCGAGCGCTTGGCGGAGGTCCGTCACAACGGGACCCTGCCGTACCTGCGTCCCGACGGCAAGACCCAGGTCACCGTTCGCTACGAGGACGGCCGCCCCGTCGCCGTGGAGACCATCGTCATCTCCACGCAGCATGCGCCGGAGGTCGAGGACATGGATGTGATCAAGGCCGACATGGCTGAGCACGTCATCGCTCCCGTCATGGAGGCCGTGCGCATCCCGTGGGAGGGCGCGAGCCTGTATGTGAACCCCACCGGTCGCTTCGTGGTGGGCGGCCCCATGGGCGACACCGGCCTCACCGGCCGCAAGATCATCGTGGACACCTACGGCGGTTACGGCCGTCACGGCGGCGGCGCCTTCTCGGGCAAGGATTGCACCAAGGTCGACCGCTCGGCCGCCTATGCCGCGCGCTGGGTCGCCAAGAACGTGGTTGCCGCGGGCCTGGCCGATCGCTGCGAGGTCGAGCTGGCCTACGCCATCGGCGTGTCCTACCCGCTGTCCATCATGGTGGACACCTTCGGCACCGCGCATGTCCCCGAGAGCTCCATCGAGGAGGCGGTCAAGAAGGTGTTCGACCTTCGCCCCGGGGCCATCATCCGCGACCTCGACCTGCGCCGTCCTATTTTCGAGAAGACGGCGGCATACGGTCACTTCGGCCGCGAGGATGCCGACTTCACCTGGGAGCGCACCGACCGCGTGGACGAGCTGCGCGTCGCGTGCGGGCTTTCCTAGCTGCATGTCTTTTGTTGGGCGGTCGTTGGGTGCGGCCGCCCGTTTTGTTAGGTGAGGAGGTGCCTTGTGGAAGGGCAGATGTCTCTCTTTGGACAGGCCGGGTCCGCTCGGTCCTCGTCATACCCGGCCTACGCGTCCGTCGTGCTCGATATCCCGTCGCGCGCTCTTTCCGAGCCGTTCACCTACGGCGTTCCCGTGGAGCTTGCGGATGCGGTCGATGTGGGCTCCATCGTATTGGTGAGCTTTGCGTATCGTGACGCCCTGGGGTACGTGGTGCGCACCGCCGCCGCGCTCACCGACCTCTCCTGCAGCATCGATCCCGCCCGTGTCCTGCCCATTCGCGCCCAGCTCGGCGAGCGCGTGTTCACGCCTTTGGCTTGCGAAACAGCCGCATGGATCAGCCGGGAATACGTTGCTTCCCTAGCAGAGTCCCTGCGTCTGTTTTTGCCGCCGGGGGGCACGCCCCGCCTGGTCAAGCGCGAGGACGGCTACCATGTCGAGCGTCCGGCGGTCGCCGAGGCTCGCGAGCGCGTGGTGTCGCTCATACCCGACCGCGCAGACTACCAGCCTCCTAAAAACGCAACGCGCCAAAAACAGCTCCTGGAGGCGCTCTCTTGCGGTCCTGTTTCGACGCGCGAGCTTAACGCCTTGTATACCGACCTTTCCGGCGCGATCCGCACGCTTGCCCGGAAGGGCGTGGTGCGCGTGGACGAGCGCCGCGCCTGGCGCGGTTGCGAAAACGAGACGACCCTCTCCTCGGCTCGCGCCCAGGCCCCTGTTTCCCTCACAGCCGGTCAGCGCGCCGCGCTCGACGCCATCGCCCGGGTGGACGAGGGGGACGGCGGCGTGGTGCTGGTCGATGGCGTGACCGGTTCGGGTAAGACCGAGGTGTACCTTTCTGCCATCGAGCGTGTGATCGCGCGGGGACAGTCCGCCTGCGTGCTCGTGCCCGAGATCTCGCTCACGGCTCAAACCGTCGGGCGTTTCCGTTCGCGTTTCGGCGGGGCGGTCGCGGTCTTTCATTCGCGGTTGAGTGCGGGGGAGCGCCTGGATCAGTGGGAGATGGTGCGGCGCGGGGACGCGCGTGTCGTCGTGGGCGCGCGCTCGGCGCTTTTTTGCCCGTTTTGCGACCTGGGGCTCATCGTGATCGACGAGGAGCACGAGCAGTCGTACAAGCAGGGCTCGAGCCCGCGCTACCATGCGCGCGAGGTCGCTGCGCACATGGCCGCTACGCTCGGCATCCCCCTGGTGCTCGGCTCGGCCACCCCGAGCGCGGAGTCCCTTGAGCGTTGCCGCGCGGGTGAGTTCGGGGGAGTCCCCTGGATTCGCGCGTCCATGCCCGAGCGCCCCGGCTCGGCGGTCCTGCCCGAGGTCATCATCGCCGACCTGCGACGGGAGTTCGCCGCAGGCTCACGGTCGATCTTCTCGCGCCCGCTGCACGATGCGTTGCTCGAGGTTGCCGAGCGCGGCGAGAAGGCGGTCCTGCTGCACAACCGGCGCGGTTTCGCGCCGTTTCTCATGTGTCGAGACTGCGGATGCGTGCCCACTTGCCGTCACTGCTCCACAGCCTTGACCTATCACGAGCGAACCCACACCCTCGAGTGCCATACGTGCGGTCGCTCGTATCATGTGCGGCCGTATCCCGCCCCGGGCTCGGCATGCCCAAAATGCGGGAGTCGCTATCTGGCCAAGATGGGCTTGGGCACCCAGCAGGTCGAGGATGCCTTGGCTCAACTCCTGCCCGAACATGTGCAGATCATCCGTATGGATGCGGATTCGACGAAGGGCAGGGACGCGCACAAGCGTCTGCTCGAGCAATTCGATGCCGCCCCGTGCGCCGTGCTCGTCGGCACCCAGATGATCGCCAAAGGGCTCGATTTTCCAGAGGTCACGCTCGCCGCGGTGGTCAACGCCGACTATGCGCTCAAGATGCCCGACTTCCGGGCGCAAGAGCGCGCGTTCGATTTGCTCGAGCAGGTTGCGGGTCGAGCCGGCCGCGGAGATCTGCCGGGTAAGGTGATCATCCAGACATACCTGCCCGAGGACCCCGTGATCCGCGCCGTCGCCAGCCATGACAGGGACGTTTTCACGGATTACGACCGTGAGCAGCGCCTGGATGCGCAGTACCCTCCCTTCGTGCGGCTTACCAACGTGCTTATCTGGGGCCCCGACAAGCTTGCCGTCGAGCGCTACGCCTCCGAGCTCGCCCGAAGCGTGCGCGGTTCGTTCGAGGCGCACTGCGGGGCCGCCGGGTTCGCCCCGGCGTCACTTGCACCCGATGCAACCAAGGCCCCGGTCGTTATCGGACCGGCGAGCTGCGTGGTGGAACGAGCGAAAGATCGCTACCGCTTTCATTTCATGGTCAAGTCGCCCCTGGGGTACCATGTATCGCAGGTCATTTCCGATTGCCTGGCCCAGCTCGGCCGGCGTCAAGGTATCAATGTGAGCGTCGATGTCGACGCATACGATGTGATGTAAATCAAAGGAGATAAGCCATGGAAGTTAACGGTATTGTGCTTTCACCCGACCCCCGTCTGCGTCAGGAGTGCGCCGAGGTCGAAACCATCGATTCCGAGATCCGCTCCCTTGTCGATCGCATGAAGGACATCATGTTCGAAAACGGCGGATGCGGTCTCGCCGCGCCGCAGGTGGGCGAGATGATCCAGCTTGCAATCGTGGATACGGAGTATTCCTCTAAAAAGGATTACGACCCGTACGTCCTCATCAACCCAGTGATCGTTGAGCAGTCGGACCATCTGGTTCCCTTCAACGAGGGCTGTCTGTCCATCCCCGGCATCAATTGCGAGATCATGCGTCCCGATCGCGTTGTTGTCGAGGCATACGATCTCGATGCGAATCTCATGCGCTACGAGGCCTCGGGCGATCTTTTCTGCGTGTGCCTGCAGCACGAGATCGACCATCTTCACGGCAACACGATGTTCGAGCGTCTCGAGCCCCAGGATCGCCTGAAGAAAATGCATGACTACCAGGAAGCGCTTGCCCGCGGCGCCAAGCCCGGCGAGACGGACTAGGGGAGGCGCCATGCGCGTTGTCTTTATGGGGACGCCCTCTTTTGCCGTCCCCTCGCTCAAAAAACTCGCTGACTCCTTTGAGGTCGCCCTGGTGCTCACGCGTCCGGACGCCGTGCGCTCGCGCGGTAAAAAGCTCGAGCCCTCGCCGGTGAAGGAGGCCGCACTCGAGCTCGGCCTGCCCGTTATCGAGGCAAATCGTATGACGGAGGATGTGCTCGACCGCCTGCGCGACGTCCAGGCCGATGTGTTCTGCGTCGCCGCCTACGGGTGCATCCTCCCGGACGAGGTTTTGCATATGGCTCCTCTGGGCTGCGTAAACGTGCACGCGTCCCTGCTTCCGCGCTGGCGCGGCGCAGCTCCCATCCAGCGGTCCATCCTGGAGGGCGATGCCGAGACCGGCGTGTCCATCATGCGCATCGGCCACGGCGTGGACACGGGTGCGTATTGCGCCCAGGCGAGCTGTGCGGTCCCCGGTAAGTCCGCCGACGAGTTGACGGCCGAGCTGGCCGAGCTCGGCGGCGATTTGCTGGTGCGCACGCTGCCTGCCATCGCGGACGGTTCGGCCGTCTGGACCGAGCAGGACGAGTCGCTCGTGACGCATGCCGCCAAGATCGCCAAGGCGGAACTGCGCCTCGATCCGGCTGCTGGGGCCCTGGAGAACATCCGCCGCGTCATGGCCTCTTCCAACGCGGCGCCCGCGCGCTGCGTGATCGCCGGCAAGCCCGTGCGTGTGATGCGCGCCGCAGCCGTCGATGCCGCCTCGCCCAGTGTGGCAGCCGGCTCGTTCACCGTGAAGGGCGGGCGTGTCTATATGGGTTGCGCCGATGGTTCGCTTGAACTCATCTCGATCAAGCCGGATGGTAAGCGCGAGATGGACGCCAAGTCTTGGGCCGCCGGCCAGCGTGAGGATGACGGGACATGGGGTTGCCTTGAGTAAGACGGCCAAACTGTCTCCGGGGCGCCTTGTTGCCCTGCGCATTTTGATCGCCGCCCGCGAGTCGGGGCGCTATGCCCGCGAGCTCGCCGCCGACGCCTGCGCATCTGCTTCGCTCGACACGCGTGATGCCGCCTTTGCGCGTCGCCTCGCACTGGGTGTCACGGGTTGCAGCGGTTGCTTGGACGACGCCCTCAACAGCGTGCTCGACGATCCGCGCTCGCTTACGGCCGACGTGCGCGATGCGCTGCGTATCGGTGCGTATGAGCTGCTCTACCTGGGGACTTCGCCGCAGGTCGCGGTGAGCCAGGGTGTGGAGCTCGCGCGCATCTGCGCTCATGGGGCCGCCGGCCTCGCCAATGCGGTGTTGCGCCGCGTGGCGGAAGGGGCGGATGTCTTCCTCGCCGCCGAGGATGTTTCCGAGCAGCATCGCGCGATGGTGTCGTGCGCCCGTCGCGCCGGCCTGCCCACATGGCTCGTGCGCAGGATTGTCGACTCGCTGGGGGAGGAGCGCGCGCAAGCCATGTTCGCGTGCCAGCTCGAGCCTGCTCCCATCGCGGTTCAGGTCAATCCGTTGCGCTCCGAAGCCGTTGAAGATGCCCTTGCCGCCGATGGCGCTCGATCGTTGGAGCTTCCCGGTGCGTATGTGGTCGACCGCGTGAGTGAGCTCGTGCGTTCGAATTCCTTTGCGCATGCAGATGCCGTCGCCTCCGATTATCACGCGCAGCTCATTGCCGCCGCGGTGACGCGCGAGGGGTCTTGCCTCGAGATTGGCGCCGGTCGCGGCACCAAGACGTTCATGATGCTCGCCCATGCCGAACGCCGAAATCTTGATCACGAGCATGTTGCGCTCGACTTGTACGAGGGTAAATGCCAGGCGAATGCGCAGCGCATCGAGTGCTCGGGGCTGGGGGAGATCTTTACGACCGCGGGCGATGCCACCGACTTGGACGCGTGTCTTGCCGCGTATGACGAGCAGCTGGGTCGAACCGCGCTGTTCGACACCGTGTTTGTGGATGCGCCGTGTTCGGGTACGGGCACCATGCGCCGCCATGGGGAGATTCCCTGGCGTCTCACGCCTCAGGAGTGCGATCGCGACCTGCCCGAGCTTCAGCTTGAGTTGCTGCGGGAGGCCGCGCGCCGCGTCGGTGCAGGCGGGCAGCTCATCTACGCGACGTGTTCGGTGCTGCGAGTCGAGAACAGCCATGTGGTCACCCAGTTCCTCGGGTCGCCGGAAGGGGAGGGCTTTGCCCCATTGCCGCTGTCCGATGCCCTTGCCGCCGCCGGTCCCGCGTATTCGGGTGCGGCCGAGGACATCGCCGTACACGAGATTCCAATCGGAACCTTCCAGAGCTACCCGCATCAGGGTGGTTTCGACGGCCACTTCTGCGCCCGCTTCATCCGCGTCTAAGTCGCCGCGTCTCAAATGGGGACAGGTATAAATTGAGACCTTTTGGGCTGAGGCTTCAAACTCGATGCCCAATGCAAATCAGCCGGAGGCATTGCCCCCGGCTGATTGTCTTTTGGCCTATTGCGAATGTTGCAATTTGTACCTGTCCCCAATTGAGACCCAAATGAGGCGTTAGAACCCAAAATCGAGCGGTGCGAAGGCGATGCTGATCTTGAGCGGGCGAAGGTTTTTGATCTGCTTGGTTTGGACGTCGCGCGCGTACAGCGCGTACATCGTCTGCTCATCCGTATCTACGCCGGGCTTGATGGTGAACTGCAGGTGACTGGTGCGCGCTCGTGCGTCCTCGTCGGTGCGGTCGGCAACCACGGTTGCGATGTTCGTGATGGGCGTATGGGCCGCATCGCCAACGAACACCTCGTACGTGGCGGGAGAGGTGCTGGCGCCAACCGGGGTATCTTGCAGGATGTCCACGCTGAACATGCCGTTGGTGATGGTGCCAAGCTCGGTGATGAGCGAGATCGACGCGGGTGTTGTCTCCACGTAGCCGCGCGCACCCTTGCGCTTGACCGAGCAGCGAAGTACGGGGACACAACATTCCTGCAGCGTGAATCCACCGTGAACGAAGTTGTTGCCGCCGCCTCCCATCTTGATGCGCACGCATTCGCGCGGGCAAAAGCCCGTCAGGGTGTCGGAGGGCAGTGCCACCTCAAGGAAGGCTTGCGAGGTCGCCCCGGTGCGTGCGACCGCGTGGCGGCGCCCGTACTCCACAACCTCGCCGTCGATATTCGAAATACTCGCGCTCTCGTGCTCGTCGAGCGGCTCGGCGGTGTAAAGGAAGCCATGGTCGGCGGTGATGATGATATTGGAGGCCTTCTGCTCTCGCACGAGGCGCTCGACCAGGGCCTTGAGCTCGAGAATCGCATCGCGGCACGCCTCGAAGGTCTTCGCTTCACTTATGGGCTTATCGCCCATGGCGTCGATGGTGTTGTGGTAGATGTATACGAGCGGCGCGTCCGCCACGAGCTCCTTGCGCTCGGAGGAGGTCATCTGATTGATGAACTCGCTGTATTGAACGGCGACCGCTCCGGGATACTGGGTAGCGAGCTGATTGCCGCGCGCGGCGGTACCTGCGGCAACGGAGCCGTCGACAAGCACATCGAGCCCGTCCGCCCCCTGCTCCATGCAGAAGGTGCCTGCGGGGAGCAGGGCCGACATGCCGCATTTTGTGATCGAGGGAAACACCGACTGCATGGCGTCCAGTTCACAAGCACAGCGGGTTTCGTGTTGGATAACCTCGCCGAGCTCCTGAGCGACCTCGTAACGCAGCGCATCGGACACGATGACCCACGCGCGTTTTGTCGTGCGCGTGAGCGGGCCGACCTCGGCCATATCAAAATCGAGCTGCAGGGGAATCCCGTTCGCATGGCCCTTTGCAGACAGGTCTTCCGCGCATGCGGAGAGCCAGCGCTTCGAAAGTTCGCGCAGGAACCAATTCTTGTAGAGGGCCTCGATCGAGGCGCTGCAGCTTTTGAGGGCGTCGTCCAAGCCATAGCAGCTGCGTTTGAGCGCGGCGGCAAGCGATTCGTTGAACTCGCGATACCAGCGGTCCATGCTGCAGAGATCGGTGGTGTAGGCGTTCCAGATCTCCTTGGGCGTGCCCGCATCGATCGCGCCTGCGCATGAACGGTGCATATCCTGCATGTGTGCGGCGGCGGTCACGGCTCGGTAGTACACTTCAAAGTCGCGATACCACACGTGGGAGCGACGTTCGGCCGCGTGCGCCAGGATGCGCTGGTAATCCCCATCGGGTTGAGCGACCTCCGCGATGAGGCGCTCCAGGATCGTCGCGTCGCTGCAAGGGAACGTGTCGCACTGCAGGAGCGTCTCCGTTGGTGCGGCGTCGAGTAGGCTGGGGAGCGCGTAGGCGTCTTCCACATTGAGGCAGGCTTCGCGCAGGGTGTCGATTCCCGCTCCATTGTTTGAACGGAGCCAGGTCTCGTAGAGGTCGTTGCAAAAGCGAGCGGCGTTGACGTTGAACCGCGCGCTCAGGCTGCTCAGCGCGGTCTTGCCGAGGTGCGGCGCGGCGCAGCTGAGCAGGATGTGCTGCGAGAGCTCCGCCTCATCGGTGATATCGCCCTCGAACCCGGTCCAAGCGTGGATCATCGTGGCAAAGGTCTCGAGCAGTCCGTTCTTTTCGAGTGCCTCAGTCAGGTGCTCGCACGCCTCGCCCTCGATGCCCAGCAGCCAGGTGCGCAGGATGTTGGCGGGGTCGAGGGAGTCGGTCTCGACGATGGCGGCGATCAGGGCGGCTTCGACCTGCTTGGGATCGGAGTAGGAGGCGCGAAGCGCGCAGAGGCGCTTGACGGCGCGCTTTTTGGAGAGGAGCGCTTTGTGCTCCGCCAAGAGGGCGCGCATCTCGGGCGTATCCTCAGCGTTGATCTCGCGGAGCTGGACCGAGGCGTAGTCGGCGGAGAATCGCTCCGCACGCATCTCGATATCGGCGAGCCAGTCTCCCTCGAGCGTGCGCGAGCGCTTGCGGTATAGCAGGATCGAGCGACCCGCAAGGTCCTCATTCATGGCGCACTTGAGTTCGAACGCATGGTTTTCCTGCTCACGAATGACTTCGATACCAGGGAGCTCGAGCTCGTCGAGCGTCTCTTCAAACTCGCCCTCGGGGTCGTGCCACACGATGACGGCGCCGCCCTGGGAAGGGTCCATCTGGCCGAACGAACGTATGAGCTCGGACTGGATGTCGGAACGTTTCATAGTTGCTCCTACCTGGTATTCAAAAGGTCATCGCGCTGCTTGGCGTAGCCATCCAGCAACGTTTTGAGTTCATGGCGCTCGGAATCCCTGCTCTTGAGGTCGGCTAGTTCGCGCTCAACGGCGGCAATCTTTTGATCGAGCTCCTTCTTGGCGGAGAACTTGAAAAAGCCGAGTCCCGCGCGTTCTTGGGTCAGGGCATCAAGTTTATCTTGCAGGGGTTTGGGGTCAAGGACGGCGAGGTTGCGGGTTATCTTTGCAATGGCGTCCTCGAGTTTGGAGAGCGCGGCGGGATCGAGCTCTGGCGCGGGCGCCGGCTCGGCCACAGGTTCGGCCACGGCCACGGGCTCGGCCACGTCAACGGGATCGGTCACGGTCTCTGGCTCGGGTTTCGCCTCCAGTTCCGGAGCGGGCACGGCCTCCGGCTCCGGCACGGGTTCGGGCGCAACGTCCGCCTCGACCGCAGCGGTGGAGAGCGCCGGGTCGAATGCGCCGAGCGCGTCGAATTCCATTGCGATGCGCAGTGCATCTTGTGTCATGGCTTCGCATTCGTTCGCCGCTTTGGTCGCAGGGGGCTCGGCGTCTTTGATTGCCTTGTCGTCCGGGCGGCTCAGGAGCGTTCCGGTCATTTGATAGCCCTTGCCGTGCACGGTTTTGATCCACGAGGGGTTGCGTGCATTGTCGTTGAGCTTGGCTCTCAGGTTTTTGATGTGCGATGCTAGACCGCGCGTGTTCTTTTCGGAATTGACACCGAGAACCGCCAGGGTCATCTCATCGCTGCCGCATTCTTGGCCTCGCCGCCCACTCAAAAAGGCGAGGGCCTCATATTCCGATATCGTGAGCATGATTTCGTCCCCGTCGATCTCCACGAGGTGCGCGGTGTGATTGACGGTGAGGACGCGCTCGTCAGTTTGGGAACGCCAGACCTCAGCCTCGAAGCTGGTCGGGCCGGCAGAGTCATAAGGGGACTGGTCGATATTGGCTATAAAGCGGTATCCGTAACCATGAACGGTCTTGATGTATCGCGGTTGGGCAGCGTCATCACCGAGTTTTGCCCTGATGTTTTTGATGTGCGTGTCCACGATTCTCGTGTCTGCATTGGTGTCCTTGCCCCATGTCATCTCGACGAGGGCTTCACGTGTGAGAGAGATACCAGGATGCGTGGCGAGCTGAACAAGCAAGCCGTATTCATGAGGGGAGAGCGCGACGTCCTGCCCGCTCATCGAGGCCGAGCAGGCCGTCAAATCGATAACAAGCTCATCGCATTCGATGAGGGCGTGCTCGATGCTGGGTGCGGTGTTGGAGGGCGCCGGCTCGGGCTGCGAAGCGATGTCCTGTAAGGGGGATTCTCCGTCTGCGTGGGGCTCCTCGGTGACCTCGGTTGCGGTCACCGGCTGAATATCGATGATGTTTTCGATCTCGGTATCGGGTGCTACGTCGCTGACTTCTAAGGCTTCGCCGTGATCGGCATTGGTTTCCTGCGAGGCAAGGGGGGAGTTGTCATTGCCGGAGGCATGCGCTGTCAGGTCGACGGGTTCGAGTGTGCCGATCATGCGGTAGCCAACACCGCGGACGGTCTTGATCCAGGAAGTGCTCTTGGGGCTATCGCCCAGTACGGAGCGGATCTTGTTCATGTACGTTGAGAGGGCGCGACTGCTTTCCACAAAGCCAACTCCGAGGACGAGCTGAGAGAGCTCTTCGTTTTCCCACACACCCCCCTGGCGGCTGGTGAGTGCGGAAAGGATTGCGAATTCCTTTTTGCTTAGATGGGCCAGCTCCCCGTCAACCGCGGCGGTCTCCGACACGCGATCGATGACGAGCAGGCGGCCATCATTGGCGGAGCGCCAATACTCGATGGGTAGGACCTCGGCTTCCTCTTCATACACGAGCCTGGGGTTCTTGCCCACAAAGCGGTATCCACCTTCGACGGTTGCCACGCACTGCGGATAATTGGGGTCATCGCCGATCTTGCTGCGCACGAGGCCCACGTACATGTTGATGCTGTTGAGTTCGCAGTTGGCACCGAGCGCGTCTCTGATGCCGGCAGTGCTGTACGTCGATTCGGGGTTGCGGGCAAGGAGAACGAGGAGGTCGAACTCCCTGCGATAGAGCTGCACCTCGCGATCGAAAACGTGGACCAGGCGCGTGCGGAGGTCGATACGCATGCCGTCGCAGACAACTGCCGTAGGCTCTTTTGCGGAAGCGCCGATGGGCTCGGACTCAGTGTCCGATTCTGTCGCGACCTCGGGTTCAGGCTCGGGCTCAGCTACATGTTCAGGCTCGGGCTGAACCCCGGGTTCTGGATCGGTTTCGACCACAGGTCCATCCGCGGACTCCGCCTCATCCACGGGCTCAGGCAGCTCCGCGCCACTGGTGTGCAGGAACGTATAGCTGGCCTCTCCACACAGTGAGGGGTCGGCCGAACGCAGCGCATCGATCACGCCTTCAAGCATGCGCTCGCACTCGGGAATGCCCGTCGCGAGCTGTTCGTCGCAGCTGATTGCATACGAACCTGTGCCTGTCTGCTCAACGCTCCAGAGTCCTGGTGCGCCGAGTAGCGACACCAGGCTGATGCCTGTTACATCCCCTTTGGGCATCAGGTTCAGCAGCGAGGGGCGCACGTCACTGCGCTCAGTCCGCAGGTCCGTATCCTCGGCAACGGCTTGCATGCCCTTGAATGCCGTGGCGCAGACATCGTTTAGGTCAGTGCCGGGCCCGCATTCGCTATTGCTAAACGTGATGATGTCCATGATCTGCGCGCCGTTGATTTCCGGGGCCGGAATCGTGTGGCGGGTACCGTCCCACGTGATGGCTCGGCTGTCAAAATACAGCCAGCCGCGCGAGAACAGGGTGAGGGTGAGTGCTGCGGAGTCCATGGGGGGAGCCTTCCCAATTACTTGATCTTTGCCAGGATGGTGTCGAACGTGGCGTAGTTGACCTTCACGCCGTCGTCCAGGTCGATGCCGATCATCTGGTCGGCGAGGGCGTGGACCTTCTCCTCGTACTTGGCGAGCTCCTCGGCCTGGGCGTCCACCGTCTTGCGCTCCTTCTCGATCTGGGCGAGCTGGCGGCCCGAGGCGTCCTGCGCGCGGCGTTCCAGCAGCTCCAGGCGGCCGCGGTAGCGTTCCTGCTGCGGGTGGATGTAGCCGGTGCGAACCTGGGCCAGCAGGTCCGGGGTCCAGCGGTGCATGTACACCAGGGCCTTGAAGCCGTTCTTTTTGCCGGAGTCCAGCAGCCAGTAGATGGGGCGTTTCTTGTAGGTGGAGCAGTGGTCCTTGTAGAAGTCCTTGAGGAAGTACGCGCGGATGGTGCCACGGGCGTCGGCCTTGGACTTGGGGTCCAGCGCGTCGGCAACGAACTTGAGGTTCATCTCGAGCGTCTCGGGCCCGTAGGCGGCCTCGACGAACGTGACGAAGCGCGCCACCACGTCGTCCTCGAAGTACTCGTCGTCGGTGATGGGCAGGACGTTGTCCGCGTCGGGCATGAAGGTGACGTGCGCGGGGTCGGGCATCTTGGCCAGGTAGTCCTCCACGGTGTCGCCCGCGTTGGCGAGCACCAGGCCGTCGACGTCCAGCGAGTAGCGGCCGAACATGCAGCCCACGGCGTAGGAGATGAGGCTCACGATCTCGTCGCGCTTGGTGCGCACGTACTTGTTGCCCTTGTAGCTCTCGGGAATCTCCTCGGCGGTGTCGAAGATGCGCGCCACCGAGACGTACTTGTCCTCGACCTCGATGGGGACCTCGCCCTCCATGTTGTAGATGCGGGCGAAGATGCGGTTGAGCTCCTCCTCGTTGGCCCGGAGCTGCTCGAAGCGGTCGTTGACCTCCTTCTTGTGGGCCTCGTAGTTCATGCTGATGAGCTTTGCCATGTTAGTCCGCCTTTCTACATTCAGGGCAGTTTCCTGCAGGCTTAGTATAGAACATGTGTTCCGTTTTTGCTATAATTGATTTAACGTTCCGGTTCGTGGTATAAAGTAAACAGACTTTCCGCAAGGAAGGCCTGTCAAATGGCCGGGGGGTTACCCCCGGTTTTTTTTATCGATTTGACGGGAGGCACGATGGGCGGCGAGCTCTCCGTTTTCATTGATGAGTCCGGAGACATCGGTTCCGGCTCCGAATACTACATCGTGGCGCTTGTCTTTCATGACCAGAACGAGCCTATAGGCATGCTCGTAGATAATCTCGACAGGGCTTTCAAGCTGACGCCTGCGGGGGAGGCTCCGTTTCATTTCACGCCCGTATTGAGGGGCCACAGACCGTTTGACGCTATTGAGCCTGCGGGGCGCAAAGCGTTCTTCAATGCATTTGCCTACTTCGTGAACAAAGTGCCCTTTTTGTATAAGGCATTTCCATACCGCAAAAGGGAGATTCGTGACGGTGTGCATCTCAGGGAGAGGTTGGAGCGCGATATCCGGATTTTCATTTCGGAACACCTTGAGTTCTTTCAAGGCTTCGACTTGGTCAAGGTGTATTACGACAATGGGCAAAAGGTTGTGAAAACTGCTTTGCACGCTGCGCTGGGAGAGACGATTTCGCAACATGCTATTGAGTATCGAAATGCCGATCCGGTGACGTATCGCCTCTTCCAGCTCGCGGACTACATTTGCGGAATTGAGCTCACGGAACTGAGATATGCATCGAGCAAGACGGGGGCGTCTGAAGAGAAGTTTTTCGGAAGCAGAAATTTGTTTCGAAGAAACTACCTTAAGAAGCTTCGACGCAAACGGCTGTAGCGCGTTATTCGAAGAGGAGGTACGTGCAGCCAGCGGGGGAGTTGCCCCGTGGCTGATAGTCGCTGTTGGCTCTGGTTTGATTCGGGCCATGGGTCTCGTCCTCCTTTCTGTTGCGCGTGATTTGGTCCGCCAGGTCGATGTGCTAAACGACGCCCTTGTGGGCCTCGTAGTTCATGCTGATGAGCTTTGCCATGGGATATCCTTTCGATATGGAGCGGATGCGTACGGGGTAGAATGGTGCAAACGAGGAAAGGAGCGGGACGTGCTTTCGTTGCCAGTAAACAAGCTTACCGAAGACGAATTGGTTCGTGCTTATCGAGAGGCAAATGGGCCCTTTGTCGCCCAGGCTCCTTCTCAGGAGTTCGTAGTCATGAAGCTCGAGGATTATGCACACCTCGAGTCGTCCATGAGCGCGTTCCAGCGCACGATGGTTCAAGAGGACTATGCCGCCGCAAAGCGCGGCGACACGGTTGATGCTCGCTCCGCCCTCGAGGAAATCCGGGCAGCCTATGGCTTTTAGGGTTCGCTTTACCACTCCCGCTTTGCGCCGCTTGAAAAACTCGATTTCTTACCTCAACGACGTGCTGTGCCAGCCGGGCGCGGCATGTCGTTTGCATGAGTCCGTTTTGGAATTTGTGGAAGAGCTGGAGGGTGATCCGCGTTTCCTGGTTGTGGACCATGAGGCTAGTCAGCTTGTGGGGGAGTGCTTGTACCGAAAGCGTATCGGGCGCTATAAGCTGCTGTTCATGAAGGATGTTGCGGCGGAGGAGTTCGTTATTGTTTCGTTCATTCATGATTTGCAGGATGCGCGTGCCTTTTTGGCCCGCGAGTACGAGGATGACGTTTGATCTCTGGAAGAGGGGCGTCGCGGTTTTCGTGCACAGGTGACGGCCGGCGCGGTTTTGGGATATGATGCCGAGCACGTGTTCTTCATCGATGGCAAATGAACGTGTGTTCCGGTTCGTGGTATATAAGAGAGAGTCTCTTCCAAGGAAGGGGCTTCCAAGTGCCGGGGACGTTTTCCTCGGCTTTTTTATTGACATGAGCCAAGCGCTCTCGACGAGCAGGCTGCCCGGATGCCGAGGGGCTTCCTCGTCATTATTTATTGAAGAGCGGACCCGCTCAGCCCGCGGAGGAGTACCCCACAGTCGATGGTCGCTGTTTGCTCTGGTTGGTTCTCGGCCATGGGGCTCGTCCTCCTTTCTGTTGCGCGCGGGCTAATCAGCCAGGTCGATACGGTCGACGGCGGCCTGCAGGTAGTGCGGCAGCTCGTCGAACGACGTGCCGTAGCTCTCGAGCAGCCGCGTGATCTCGCGCGCGTACACGGCCTCCCCGCGGTCGGCCCGGCGCTCCAGGCACTCGAGGTCGGTGATCAGCGACGCTTCGTAGAGGATGAAGGGGCTGATGCCGCTCATATCATCGATCTCGTTCCGTGAATGATTGGGATATGAGTTCGAGGCGACTATGGGATAAAAATAGCCGAGCGGAAATGTCTGAGCCGCTGTTGTCTTGTAGATAGATGTATGACTCCATTCTTCCTGTCGTGAGCGACTTCCGTTTGACTTCAGTGAGAAGGCCATGTGCGATGGCGTTTCTTATGTGTCGAAAGAAGGAGTCAAGCTCAAGCAGCTTCGCAAACGGATTAACGTGTTCTGCGCGCAGGTCCTCTGCTTTGATGCCTTCATAGAGGCCGTAATCTTTCAAGATCCCCTTGGGCGATCTGGTGAAGATCGCGAATTCAGCTCCTCCTCGCGGGACTGAGGGGCCATCGAGCCTCAATTCGATAAGTCGCCTTGCTACTGAGTTTTTGTCTGCAGCACAGAACCATCTGCTTGAGGAGATGCCGTTGCGAATCGATTGAAGGGCTGTGGCCGACTCTCCGTTGTTGACATTGACAAGCGGCGCATATGCCTTTGAGAGGGCCGATGTATGCGCTGCAGGGCATCCGAATAGATAGTTGTCTATATAAAATGACATATGCGCTCGAGGATTGAACATGCCATTTATCCATGGAGAGGAGCCGGAGGAGGGTAGCGGCTGCTGCTTGATCCTAGTCATCTCTTACACCAACGGGTTGCGCTTGAAGTCCCAGGAGGTTTCCTGGGAGTCGTAGTCGGTTTTGGAGTTCTGTCTCAGGGTCCTGACCAGTGAGCAGACTTGGTTGCTCAGTTCTTCGGATTTGATGATCGGATAGGTCGCGATCTGTCCGACTTCGAAATTGAGGGTCGGGGAAAGCATCTGGGCAATTTTACTAATGACGGAGCTGTTGACAGCGCCTTGCAGGTACTCGAGCTCTTCAGCTGAGGCGAAAATGCTCGTGCCGGCAACATCGAAAATATGTCCAGCCGGTTTATATCGAAAGGCGATCGAGCCGCTGGAGATTTTTGACCATGTGACGGATTCGCTAAAATAGCAAGCGGTGTTCCGAGGCATGGATAGCAGTTTGCCTCTTGTGTCGACGAAGTTCCTGATTTCGGACCCGTCGTTCTCCCAGTTGACAACAAACTCGTTATTGCCGTACCACTTGCGGTAGTCTCCTCCCTTGTTGTAGGGGAACCATCTGCATCGGCTTGCGACGGAGCCTTCGATTGAAGCGCAGTCGAATTTCTCATTGGAAAGCGAGGGCTCCCACCAGCAACGAACGAATTTGGCATTTTCTCCTGTCTGGAGTCCCACTCGGGGAGTAGCCAGTTCAGTTAGCCTTTCTCCGTTCCTGAAAGCCTCGTGCATGGCTTCGCTGGCCCAGTAGGCGATGGGGGAGCCGGGGACGTCGTGGAAGGTGGAGGCGTCGGCGCGGTGGAACCAGCCGCAGTCGGGGTTTCGGACCGCCTCGAGCAGGGCGGCGCGCTTGGGCTCGCTGCCCGCGACGTCCACCAGGCGGATATAGGAGCCCTCGCCCGAGAGCGGCGCGTTGTAGAGAACGGAGGCCGTGACGTTGACGACCTCGCCGCCGATGGCGTCGAAGGCGCGCGGGCCGATGTGCGCCATGGAGACGATGCCCGCGCGCTCGATCATGCGCTCGCGCATCCTCTCGAAGCTGCCCAGGAACATCCAGGACTGCATGGTCACCATGGCGGCGTAGCCGCGCTCCTTCGCTAGCTTGTAGCCCCGCTCGATGAAGGCGGTGCACAGGTCGCGGCAGGAGTCGGGGTAGCGCTTCTTGATCCACTTGGCCACGAAGGGGTTGAAGGAGCTGCTGCCCATGTATGGCGGGTTGGCCACCACCACGTCGAAGCGGCGGGAGAGGGCCTCGAGCTGGCCGCGAGCCTCTGTCAGCTGGCTGCGCAGCGCGGAGCCCAGGAGGTCGGAGGCGCCCGCGTCGGCGATGGCGGCGTCGAGGGCGGCCAGGTCGGCCTCGTCCGGGTCGAGCAGCGACCCCACCTCGCCCAGGTGGCGGATGGCGTCGGCCAGGTCCCTCTTCACGTAGGCATCGGGCAGCTGCTCCTCGTCCAGCTCGATGTTGCCCAGAACGCGCACATCGGCCGCGACGCCGCGGGAGAGCCAGCGGCGGTCGAGCGAGAGCGCCTCCATGCACAGGGCCGTCTGGGCGATCTGCGCGGCGCGCGGGTCGATCTCGTAGCCGGAGAGGTTCTTCTCCAGGATGGAGCGGGCGATGTCGCGGTCGCGCCAGCCGCGCTCGCGGTACATCTCGGTGAGCAGCTGGAACGCGTAGACCAGGATGTGGCCGGACCCGCAGGCCGGGTCGAGGAAGGTGATCTCCTCGGGGCCGGCCACGCGCAGGAAGTCCTCGTGCGCGGCGTCCGGCTCGATGTAGAACTCCATCTGGCCCTTGAGGGGGCTGTCGGGGTTGTTGAGCATCCACAGGCGCCCCAGCGAGTTCTGCACCATGTAGCGCACGATCCAGTCGGGCGTGAACAACTGGGTCGCGGGTGCGATGTCCTCGGCCGCGGCCTTTCGCTTGCTCTTGAAGAACTCGTCCTTGCGCTCCGAGTTGTAGAACTGGTACGCCCAGCCCAGGGCCTCGACGTCCTCCCAGCTGGCCTCGGGCACGTCCTCAACCAGGTGCTGGATCACGTTGTGCTCGCCGCGGGCGAGGAGGCCCTTGGGCAGCAGGTCGCAGGACGCCCCCTCGAACACGCCGGGAAGGGCGCCCGCGAGCTCGGCGCAGGCGGCCTCGATCGCCAGGCGGAAGGCGCCCTCGTCGTCGGACTCCGCGGCGCGCTCCAGGTAGGCGGCACGGTCCAGGCTCGCGAGCGGCAGGTCCGCCGCGCGCGTGGCGAGCTCGGGGTTAAAGGAGCCGTCGGCCGCGGAGAGGGCGCGACCGCCCCAGGGCAGAAGGCCGTGGAGCTCCATGTAGCGCAGCGCCATCAGGCGGTTGAACCAGCTGTAGGCCTCGCGTTCGGCGAAGGCGGCGTCGCCCGCGGCGGCGGCCCCGGCCATCAGGCGGTCGCGACGGGTGCGCTCCTCGGGCGAGAGCGCCCGTCCCGCCACGGCCTCCGAGCCGGCCGGCCACTGCTCGCGGCTCGCCTGGTCCACGCCCAGCTGCACCATGCCGCGCCTCACCGCGTCCACCAGCTCCTGGCGTGCCCAGGGGCAGAAGCGCTCCAGTTCCTTGGTATCCATGACGTGCTCCTAACGATCGGCAATCCCGTGTTGGGTGATGTGTTACTTGAATTTGAGCTCGTCGTTGCCCTGCAGCTTGTTCAGCATGCGCTCGCGCACCTTTGCCAGGTACGCGTCGATGTCTTGCTCGGTGCGCACCGTGCTCGGCGGGAAGAGCGACATGGATGCCACGCTGGCGACCTTGACCTTGGGGGCTGCGGGCTGCTCGGGGGCGCGACGCACCGTGGTGACGTCCGTGGTGGCCGGTGCGGGCTTGGTGCGCTCGGCATACGCCGCGTCGATGCGGTCGATGAGTTGCGACTCAACGGTGCTCAGGCGCTGCGGGAGCGCGTCGAGCGCCGTCATGGTGTCGGCGGTGTGCGCGGCGTTCTTGATCTCGGTGTGCTTGCGGCCAATCTCGGAGATGGAGGTGTCCTTCTCGGCGGCATGGCCCTCGATGCGCGCAAAGACCTCCTCCATCAGGCTCACCATCTCGGCGCGCTTGCCCTGCAGGCGCTCGCTGTACTCGGCCTGCACGTTCGCCTTGAGGGCGGTGAGCTGGTTGAGCTGGCGGAACGGGGCGTCGTGTGCCACGATCTCGCCCATGCGGGACAGGTCCGTGGCCGCCTGCTCGCTCAGGTACCCGCGCTCGGGGGACATCTTGGCCGTGAAGGCGCGGGCGTCGTCGAATACCTCGCGCTGCGGGCCCGCAAAGAACTCGTCCACGTCCTCAAAGTCCTCGGCGGCGTCTTGCAGGTCGTCGCCGAGCTTGACCACGCGACCCAGGAAGTCGGCCGGGTCGCTGCCGGCGGCCAGGGCGTCGCCCACGCAGCGCTGCAGCTCCTCCGCCAGCTTGCGGCCGGGGTAGGCGCCCATGCGGGCGTACTCGGTGTTGATCAGGCTCGTCAGGCGTGCCTTGAGCTCGCCCAACTGCTTGAAGCCCTCGGCGGCCAGGCCCTCCTCATCCATGGGGAGGGCCTGGTTGTCCAAAACGTCCACGAGGATCTGGCGCGCGTTGTTCACCACGGCCGCCGACGTGGTGCGGCGCAGCTCCACGGACGCGAGCTTGGTCTTGCTCGCGCGGCGCAGGTACTCCACGCAGCCGGTGCTTGCGGGCTCGAGCATCTGTCCCGAGGCGGTGACCTTGACCTTGTGGGCGGCCATGAGCTCGGCCATCACCGCGGCGATGTCGATCTCGCGCTAACCGTAGGGCCTGGCCTGGAACTTCTTCTGGATGGTCTCCATGGTCACGGAGAGGTGGCGGCTCTGGTCCAGGTCGATCTGGCGCAGGACCTCCTCCAGCGCGCGGGTGTTGGGGTGGTAGGTGCCCTGGCTCGTGTCGAGGCCGCCCAGGATGCGCTTGAGCTGGCTGTCGTCGTCGTAGTTCTTATCGATGTAGGAGAGCTTGGAGTACACGGTGCTCACCTGCTGCTGGGCGACCTCCTCCAGGATCTTCTTGGCCGAGGTGCTGTTGGCGGGCGTGAACGTGGCGCCCTGGGAGTAGCAGGTGCCGTGGACGATGGCCTCGGCGAGCAGGTCCTTGCCGCGGCGCTCGAGCGCGGTGCGCTGGCGCTGCTTGTCCTGGATGATCTTCTGCTGGTTCTCGGGCAGGTTGTTCAGCTGGACCGTGTTGGTGTACAGGTCGATCTGGATGGCCTCCTTGAGCTGGGCGTAGAAGTCGTACTCGTCGCTCAGCACCACGATGGCCTCGTCGTTGCTGCTCGACATGATGCACTGCTGCTCGGTGAAGGCCGGGTTGCCGTCGATGCCCGCCACCACGCGCAGGGTGAGGCCGCCGTGCGAGCGGTAGGTGGTCTGGTCGATGATCTGGTCGATGAAGAACTGGTTTTTGCCCACGGAGAGCTTATCGGCGCCCAGGATGTTGGCAAAGATCAGGTCGGCCACCTTGGCCGTCATACGGGACGGGTCGACCTTCTGCTTCTTGATCTGCTTGGAGATCTCCTGCTCGTCGTCGGTGAGGAACTGGTAGAGCTCGCCGTTTTGCGCGACGTAGTTCTGCTGCTTCAGGCGGTCGAGCGATTCCTGCACGCGGCGGCGCAGCTCGGCGCGGTTGGCGTTGAGGTTGTCGGTCATGAGGGTCACGATGTTCTCGATGTTGCCTGGCATCTCGCGGTCCACCCAGCGGATGAGGAACAGCAGCTTGAGGACGTTGACGTCGTAGGGCTCAAGGCCGCTCTCGGGATCGGCGGCGGCCACGGCGGCGCGGTTGATCACGCGGCGGTGGTAGCCCTCGAGGAAGGACTGCAGCGTGTCGTAGAACATCCAGAACGGCGCGAGCGCGTTCTCATCGCGGTCCTTGATGTGCTGGGCCGTCTCCTGGAAGCCCGAGAGCATGGAGCGCTCCCCGTTGGAGGTGTGCTTGCCGGAGTTGCCCTGCTTGCGCAGCTCCTCCATGACGTTTTGCAGCAGGCGGAACTGGTAGTTTGCAAACGGGAAGGAGGCCGCGTAGTCGTCGGCGCCCTTGTAGCCGCGCAGGTCGGCCACGGCGTCCTTAAAGGTGTAGAGGTTCTTGATCACCGCGGCGTTGGCGTCGTACTGTGTGCGCAGGAGGTTCTCGGCATCTGGGGTCTTGGCCAGGATGCGGCGCTTGATGACCTCGTCGGCGTCGGTGGAGGACAGCGACAGGCGCGTATTGAAGCGGCCCTGGATCTTGGAGAAGTCGTTGCCCACCACGGTGGTCACCTCGTCGATGGCCTCCTGGCTGGTGACCATGACCCACACGCGGCCCTGGCAGCGCGCGCCCAGGTCCTCCACGAGCGTCTGCAGGTTGAGCATGAGGCTCGTGTTGTCGCCGATGTACTGGCCGATCTCGTCCACCATGAACAGCAGGCGGAACTGCCCGCCGTGCTCGGCGGCGCGGCGCTCGCAGTACTCGCTGATGTCGTCCACGAGCTCCTCGATGGAGAAGTCCTTGGTCTCTTCGCCGTTGATCCAGTTGAGGGCGGTGTCCTCACTCATCACGCCGGCGTCCGCGAGGGCCTCGGCCACGTCCTCGGCGTTGAACTCGTAGTTCTCGCGGTCTTCGACCCAGCTCGCGCCCATGAGGGATTCGTACTCGGCACGAAACTCGGCCGTCTTGCCCTTGTGGTCAATGAAGCGCTCGAGGCGCGCGAGCTTGAGGTCCTGGCCGTAGAAGCCCTGGTTCTCGTAGAACACGCGGGCGAACACGCGCATGATGACCGTGTCGTCCTTGGTGGAGGGTGCCTTGGAGTCGATGTTGAACAGGATGGCCTCGGTGGGGATGCTCGCGCAGCGGATGGCCTCGCTCTCGAGCATGGGGTTGTGCTCGCCCAGGCGCGGCGCCAGGTACTCCACGGCGGTCTTGCCGTTTACCGTCTTGTTGGAGAGCAGGTAGGAGAGCATCTTGAGGAAGTGCGACTTACCGGAGCCGAAGAAGCCCGAGATCCACACGCCGATCTTATCCGTGGGGACGTCGATGGCCGAGCCGTAGGCGTTGAGGAAGTCGCTGAAGTGGCGGGCGAGCTCGCGGGTGACCACGTACTCGGAGAGCTCCTGTTCGATGCTCGCCTCGTCTTCCTGCGTGACCTTGATGACGCCGTTGATGTTGCGGGTGATGTCGCGTTCGAACATGGATTGGATGCGCATGGGGTTCCTTCCTCGACGCTGCGTTGCCGTGATTACAGGAGCGAGAACGCTCGGTAGTAGTTGCCGTCGGATATCTTGCCGAACAGATGGAGCTGCTGGCTGTCGTAGACGCCTGGGTAGAGCATGACCATGGGTACCTCGGTGAATACCGGCTGGGCGTTCTCGAGGATGTTGTGGGCGCGCACGAGCGGGTACACCTTGCCCACGCCGGAGATGAGGACCACGTCGCGCCCAGGCATCTGGCCGCCGAGCTCCTCGTAGCGCTCGCTCATGACTTTGAGGAAGGCCTCGGGGGTGGCGATCTTTTCCATGCGCCTGAGCAGGCCCTCGGTGCCGCGGCGCTCCTCCAGCGCGGGGATTTTTTCCAGGATGCGGCGCTCTTGGCAGATCTGCAGGAACACGTCCCACAGGTCGAAGTGGATCACGCGCGTGTCGCCCGCTGTGGGGGAGTCTTGCGGTGCCGGTGCGCCGTCTTGGGCCGTGGGCGCAAAGTCGCGGACGAGGGCCTCGACCCGCTCGCGCACCTCATCCTCCAGCGCGGCGGCGTAGGGGAGGATGAAGAACGGGACCTCGTTGCCCAGGCCGTGGCCGGCCAAAAACTCGGGGTCCTGCAGGCGTTGGCGAAGCTCCGCAAAGGCCTGTGCCGGTGATTTGCCCTGCTGTTCCATATATCGGTCCCTTCGTTACTCGACTATGCCGAATGCGGCGAGCGCCCGCTCGTCGCCGTTGGCTCGGATGATCTGGGTGAGCTCGAAGTCCGCGAGGAGAGGGGTGAGCTCCTCGGCCCTGCGGTCGTACATGCCACATTCGACGATGCACTTGGCGAGCACTTGGCGGGCCTTGTTGCGGGTTGCGTCGCTCCAGCCGTCGACCGTTTCGCTCTGGGCGCGCAGGCCCTCGATGAAAGTCGCGATCTCGTAGGCGCGCAAGCTGGTGTCGAGCCTGCGCCGCTTGTCGGCCACCATGTTGAGCATGAACTCCCACACGAGGCGGTTGTCGCACATCATTGCGTAGAGGTTTGCCTGGCGGAGCTGGTCGGCCGTGCCGTGGGCGAGGAGCTCGACGAGGCGCGCGGTGACGGCATGGTCCTCGGAGACGCTCGCGATGCGGCGGATGCAGGCCCTCGCGATGGATTTGAGCTCGCGCTCGGTGGGGTATTGGAACGCGTTGCGCTCCTGGACGTATGTAGCGAGTGCGGCGGGGTCGGTGAAGCCGTCCTCGAGCATCAGGCGGGCGACGATGCGCATCTCGCGCGAGAGCCATTGTTCGCGGGTGATGGTGCCGCGGTATGTGGTGGGTGCGGGCATGCTCGGTCTTTTCTATCTACGCGCCGCACGTGCGCGCCACGACGGCGCACGATATGCGACATGTTTGCACACTTTCTTCAATCTTAGGGTATTTGACTATATTTTTGTTGCACAACAAAGGTGAGCGGCGATGTGGTTCACTATTGATACATCTTGCCTGTTGGAAGGTGTTGATTTGTTCTGATGCGCTACCGTTCGCGGTGGTTTTTGGACCCCCGTGGAAATGTGTCCGCACGGGCGTATATAGTGGAACGTACTGCCTCGCAAAATATGGAGCGTGAACATGGAAGACACTAAGAAAAGCAACGCGATCCCCACGCTGGAGACCGACGAGCTCGACGCCAAGGTCGTGGAGCGCTTCTGCGGCAAGATCGTGCGCAAGGACCTCACGGCGCTCATGAAGCGCGGTGCCAACGTTCCCACGTTCGTGTTGGAGTACCTGTTGGGCATGTACTGCTCCACCGATGACGACGAGGCCGTCGCCCAAGGTGTTGCGCGCATCCGCCGCATCCTCACCGAGAACTACGTGCGCCCCGATGAGTCGGAGGCCATCAAGTCCAAGATCCGTGAGAACGGCGTGTACACGATCATCGACAAGGTGCGCGCGCACCTGGACGAGTACAAGGACTTTTACGTTGCGGACTTTACGAACCTCGCGATCGAGCCCTTTGTGATGCCCGAGGAGTATGTGCGCAACTACAGCAAGATCCTGCAGGGTGGCATTTGGTGCATCATGCGCATCGAGTACCGCGTCCCGGGTGAGGACGACTTCGAGGATGCGCTGGCAAACATTTTCGACGAAAAGCCCGCGGCCAAGCCCAAGGCAAAGGGCAGCAAGAAGCACGGTCCCGAGGACAGCCCGTTCAACGTGGTGAGCCTTAAGCCCATCCAGATGCCCAACCTCAACCTGGACGAGTTTATCGAGCTTCGCCAATACTTCACCACTGACGAGTGGATGGGCCTCATCCTGCGTAGCTGCGGCTATGAGCCCAGCGCGCTCACGCCCAAGCAAAAGCTCCATTACATCGCCCGCCTCATCCCGCTCGCGGAGCGCAACTTCAACCTGTGCGAGCTTGGACCGCGCGGTACGGGCAAGAGTCATGTGTACAAGGAGGTCTCGCCGTATTCGATTCTGCTTTCCGGTGGCCAGACCACCACGGCAAACCTGTTCGGTCGCATGAACGCAGGCCGCCGCGCGGGCTCCATGGAGCGTGTGGGCTTGGTGGGCAACTGGGACTGCATCACCTTTGATGAGGTGGCGGGCATGAACTTCAAGGACATGAACGCCATTCAGATCCTCAAGGACTACATGGCCTCCGGCTCGTTCGCACGTGGCAAGGATCAGCTCAACGCCGACGCCTCCATGGTGTACGAGGGCAACATCAACGACACGGTGCAAAACGTGCTCAAGACGAGCCATCTGTTCATCCCGTTCCCGCCGGAGTTCCACAACGACTCGGCGTTTTTCGATCGCATCCACCTGTACCTGCCCGGCTGGGAGGTGCCCAAGATGCGCAGCGACCTGATTACCGACCATTACGGTCTGATCACCGACTGTTTGAGCGAGTTCTGCCGTGAGATGCGTAAGCGCGACTACACGCACCTGCTCGATGAGTACTTCCGCCTGAATAGCGACTTCAATCGCCGCGACGAGATCGGCGTGCGCAAGACGTTCAGCGGCATGGCCAAGATTCTGTTCCCCGATGAGCGCATGACCAAGGAAGACGCGCGTATGGTGCTCGAGTACGCCATCGAGGGGCGCCGCCGCGTAAAGGAGCAGCTCAAGATCATGGCCGGCATTGGGTTTATCGACGTCGACCTGGGTTATATGGATGTGGACAACCCGATGGATGCCCGTGTGGTCCCCGTTCCCGAGCAGAGCCAGGATACCCTGGTGCCCGATGGCCCGCTGCTGCCCGGCCACGTGTTCGCACTCGGCCATGCCGACGACGGCGAGATGGCCATCTTCAAGCTCGAGAACCGCGCCGTGCGGGGCGACTTCAAGCTCACCACGGAGGGCGTGGGTTCGCGTCGTGACGTGAAGGACACCATGGAGGCGGCGTTCCGCTTCTTTGAAAATAGCTCCGAGCGCGTGGCGCTTGGGTTGCATGCGCTTGAGCGCGATTACCTGCTGTATTTCCGCGACCTGCAGGGCAAGGGCCTCTCGTGCGAGGTGAGCCTTGCCGAGTTCGTGGGTCTGTGTTCGGCTGCGAGCGGGCGCCCGGTGACGCCCGGAATGGCGATCCCCGGCATCCTGCGCATGTCCGGCACCATGGACGAGCTGCGCAACCTGGAGGATATCTTCCGCGTGGCCAAAAACGCCGGTGCCAAGAAGATCCTGTTGCCCATGGGTAGCATCAAGGACATCCAGAACGTTCCGGCCGAGCTCTTGAGTGGCTTGAGCCCGGTGTTCTACCTGGACGGGGATGCCGTCGCCGCCGCGCAGGTGGCCTTGGAGTTGTAAGCGTTTGCACCGCACCTCAATTTGGGGACAGTCCCTAAATTGAGGTGTTTTGCTTGGAAGACAAGGAGTGACGTGGCATGGAGATGACGCCTGAGCTCATGGAGAGCTTCGCCGCGGCGATGGGCGGTGCGCTGGCGCAGGGCATGGCCAAGCACGACGAAGAAAAGCGCGAGAGGGATGAAGAGCGCGAGCGTGCGGAGGAGGCTGCGCGTGAGCGAGAGCGTCTTGTTGAGATCGTGGCGGGTATTGCCCTTGCCGACCGCGAGCGCCGGGCGCAGGCGGTGTGCCGTGTGCTCGATGAGGCCCGCTCCAAGGCGTATGACGATATGATGGATGAGCTGAGCCGCGACCCCGAGATGGTCAAGCCCATCAACTACGTTGAGCGGTACAACGCGCTGCGGTCCGTGGGGGATAGCCGTGTGGTTTTGCAGAAGCTCGAGCTTACGCTCGATCAGGCGGATGCGCTGCTCGAGAAGTTGCCCGGCTGCGACCCCTCGCATGCGGTCGAGCGTGCTGCCGCCTCGTATGCCGAGCGGATCGCCAAGCTGTCCGATGTGGCCGTGGGCGACCCTGACCCTGAGGCGAGCGGCGAGCTCATCGACTTGGAGAATTCGCTGGCAGATCAGTTGGCGCTGGCTGCCAGGGAGGTCGGGAACGACCTGTCCGACCTGGTGTATAGCGTGTTCGAGGAGGCTGCGGCCCCGGCGTCGTCCAAGGAGGCCGAGATGACGGAGCGCCGGCAGCGCGAACGCGGCGAGGACAAGGAGCGCCGCGAGCGCCTGCTCGATGTGCTGCGCACGGCCCGCGCCGCGGCGCGCAAGGCTTCGATCGAGGATGCCCAGCGCGTGGCGGGGGCCAGGCCGGACTTCGAGCTGCCCGAGCCTTTTACGGCCGATTTCGCGCGCGAGGACGCCAGCGTGCCGACGCAGCTGGCCGAGCTGGCGCGCGAGGTGCGCCGCTCGTTTGCCACGTTCAAGGAGGTCATGAGCGACAACGGCGTTTTTGCGGCGTTCGCGGGCACGGGCTCCTTTGGAAGCTGCAACGGAAACACTTGGTTTTGGGACGATGAGTTCGAGTACACGGGCGAGCGACCCGGTGCGACCGAGCTCGAGGGCATCGAGTGCGGTGTCGAGGAGGACCAGGGCGGCGACTCCTTGGAGCGCTGCATCGAGCGCATGCGCGAGTTCAACGCGCGCGAGTACTTGGGCGTGTTGGACGATGACTATGCCCAGCACGTGGACGCGTTCTGGTACGGTTTTTCGCACTACATGGACGAGCTGGGGGCGCTGTGCCGCTTCGACATGCGTCCGTTCGCGAGCTACTGCAAGGACGTGGATGGCCGCCTGCACAACGCATGCTGGGAGCTGGCCCTGCGCATGGACGACGTGCAGGCGCGGGAGTTCGCGCGGAAGTTCGAGTAGGGCTCGCGCCGCACCTCAATTTAGGGACAGGCACTAAATTGAGGTGGGCAACGAGGGCACAGGGATAAACGTGCGTACCCTGCGTTCAGGCGGACTATATGTTTATTTGGGCGCGAGTGTGACGGGTGTTCTCTGCGTTGACTGAACAGGGCCATCGGATTACTCCGATGGCCCTGAACTGCATTCATTCGCACGTTCTCGGTCTTCTGTTTGAAATTGCGTCTAGGGTTGCCCTAGTCTCGTTCGGGATGCCAGCGTCGTAGACTTATAGCCTGCGCGACTGTGACGTAATCGGTGTTATCTACCATATCTTTCAATCTCCAGCCTTTTCTCCTCAGCTGGTTGGAGCGCTCAGCTGAATTCCAAAAAAAGTCTTCACTCAGATAGTTGATCTTGTCGGAAATATCCTGTCCGCCGCCGCAATATAGCTCCTCTGGGCCGTTTATCGAGACGGCCTCCGGCTCGTGGTCCCAGGCGAATGCGAATCCGACGCCGTACTCTCCTTCGGGCAGATGTGAAATGAACTGATTGAAGTATCCGATTGCGGCTGAAGAGAACTTGCCGGAGATGGTGAAGTAGGTTACGTATGTAGTCCCAAACGCCTCCATGTTGAATGATGGTTCAAGTGAATAGAGGTAGAAGTTTTTCAAGTTTCCCGCTTCAGCTTCATCTTTCAGATTCTTTGCAAGAAGCTTCCGGGCATCTCGCTCGTTGAGGAGATGGTCGGCTACCGTCTTGACGACCTTATTCATGTTGGTTTCATTCGCCGCAATTGCAAATGTAGCATTGCATCCCATATCGGATCCTTTCTGCTGGCGGCATGTCTTGCAATATCAATCCTATGGATCATTTGCTCTGCTTTGTTGAGCAACAATTTCCGATGGTGCGGATAATCGGCGAACGGCGCGATGCCACGTTTAACCTTGTTTTCACGTTGCCGGTTCGAACTTACTTCTTTAGCTCATTTATCGTCATCCAGGCGCTGATCGTTGTGAAGGCTGCCAGCAAGAAACCTGGGAACGGTCCTCCGTAGATGCAGCCGCCGACAAATCCGATCACCGCGGCGATGGGCAGAATGAGGCCTCCCGCAGCATTTCCGGAAGTGTTCGCGGTTACATCGGAAGCCGCTGTTGCAACTGGTGCCGCAGCCGTATTGGGCTTTTCACTCGGTTGCGCGCTGTCTGTGGGGACATTCGACTTGGCGGGTTCGGTTTTTCCGGTTTCGCGACTGGCCGAGTCGCGAGAAATGCCGCGCGCTCGATTTCTGAATCTGTGCGAGCCGCCTCGCGATTCTTCTGCCGTTCGGTCCTATCGGCTGTGCTTGGCGTTTTTGCTGTGGTCTCGTTATGGGAAACTTCTGATGTGGCGGATTCGACCTGAGGGAATGAACTGACGTCAATGCGCCCCTTGAGCTGAGAGATGTCGATGTTTGCGTGCGACATCACCGTGCGCTCGGATTTGGGCCGGATCAGGAGGCCTCGCGCTTGGGCAAGCAGCTCGCTACTGGGATCGACATTCAAGATACTCTCGACCGTTGCGTCATCGTCGAGTTCCATGTGCACGTCCATGAGGGCGTACTTCGAGCCCTTCTTTCGCTTGGAAAGCGGGGTGACCGATTCGACCGTCGCCGTGACGTGCGGCAGGATGAGCGCCAAGGCGCCCCGCATTGGACCAATTACGCCCTCCAGGTAACCCAGCGTTTCGCCTTGCTCATTGAAGACCTCGATGCCGGCGGGATCGAAGAACTCGCAGTTCCAGTCAGCTGCCAGGATGAGGCTGTCTCCAACCTTGACGTGCTCGATGCGCCCCGCACGTCCCAGGTGATGAGTTCCGCTAATGGGTTTGGTGCAAGGGAAGTCGCGAACGAGGGCATACATGAAGTTCAATGCCATGTCGTCCTCGGGGGAAAGTTCGATGGAGACCTGCTCTTGGTATTCCGCGGCCTCGCTCGTGCTTGGCAGCGCGATGCGCGGGGCCTCGGTGACCTTCATGAACATCGCGTACTTCTGGGCACCGGGCACAGGGGCTTCAACGCTGCCAAGATAGTGATCGGCATCGATGTTGCGCGCTTGCAGGAAGGAAATCTCGAATGGCTTTCCGCGCATAGAGTTGGTGCATTGACGCAGGTCCCAAACCAGACGCGCCACCAGGTCGAGGAAGGATGGAATGCCCATAATCAGGCGGCTGTCGAAGATGATGCGGTAAGATCCTGCCTTAGCCTTTTGGACGCAGAACGTCTTGCCGCATGCGGCGAGGTTGGCGAGCGTGAGGCCGGTGAGGTCGCCCTCGCGGATGGCCTTCTGAACGCCAGGTGCGATTATGGCCCGCGGGACAATGAGCCCCTCGTCCTTTTCGATCTCGTTGAGGAGCGTCACGAAGTATTGGAACACCTCGTTGACGTCGTCGAAGCCAGGGATACAGCTGTTCACGAAGTCCAGGAGCTCATCCGCCTTAGCGCCGTTGAGCTGTGCACCGGCTATGGCGTGGTGATGCCCGTCCCAGGTGATCTCGTCGTCCATGAAATAGAACCAGTCGTCGGAGAGAAGCGTCATCATGAGTGTGGGATAGTCGACGCCGTCCGATTCCTCATTGTCGTCAGGAGCTTTGTTGATATGCTCTTCGCTGGCAGCCTGGAATTGCTCATTTGCGGCTTTGATGCGCATTTCCATCTCAGAGCGTGTTCCAGGTAGTTGCACGTCGATGCTGTCAACCATTTTCCAGAAGCCGTCTGGGAGGGCAATCGGCCCATGTTCACTTAGGAATTGCGCGGATTGCTGGTCGATGGCATCGCAGATGGTGATGCAGGGTTCCAGCATGGCTTTTGCCACCTCGAAATATCTGGTCAGCTCATCTTCAGTGCAGCCGAAGCTCCTCTGGAATTCGATTGCATCGAAAGTGCGGACGAACATTGGGAAGATCCTGCCGAGGAAATCCTCCATTCCCATAACCACCGCTCGAGTAGCATCGTATCCGTTAGGTTCGTCACAATTGCGAAGGTACTCGAGCTGATTTGCCGTGTTTTCCGTATCCTTGCACAGAGAGACGACTTTCACGAGGTGGTTCACGGTCTCGGAAAACTCCTGGGGCGTGACTTTTTGAGTTGAAATCTTGTCAAGCATTGTTGTGAGCTTGCTCTCAAGTGGTTTGGTTATCTCGATGCTGCTCACGAGGGTGTTGAGGGGCTTGTGCATCGCTTCGGCGATGTCGTCATTCATTTCGTCCATGGTAATTTCGACACGGAAGCTCATGTCATTCGAAATTGGCCTGATGAGATAGCTGTTTCGAGTAAATAGGCCAAAGAGCTGAGAATTGATTCGCGTTACAAGGACGGAGCAGTTCTTGCCTTGCGCAACCCAGTGCTCGGGAGAGTTCGGAATGAACATGTTCTCGTCGTCATTGAGCGCTTTTCTAAACATGGCGATGACCAGCTCATCGATTCCATGCTCTTCGAATGCGTCTTTTGGAAGATTCTCGGCGATGCGAATCGCGATCCTAAACGAGGTCTCGTTGTCCTCATTTGCTTTGGGTACGGCTGAAAACGTGACGTCGATATCCTCAGAGTCATCGTCTTGACTGTCTAGAATGCGATAGCCATCGGGAATCGCGATACTGAAAGCGCCACAGCTGGCACGGATGCCCTCATCGAATGTCCAGTCCATCGGAATGATCGATTCCGTCACGCAATTGCTGCCCATGATTCCTCCTGAAGAAGACGATTGTGACTTCAGGATACGATTGCCGTTCTGCATTTTGTTGCGCAACAATTGCGGTCGGCTTGATTGACTGGGCGAGTGGATTTGGCGTGAAGGTTGGGGGCGCGAGAAAAATAGCCGGAGGCATTGCCCCCGGCTGAAATGTTGCAATCTGTGCCTGTCCCCAAATGAGACGGTTTAGCCCTGGCAGCAGCTGCAGTTCCCGGACGTAGCCGCGGTGCAGGAGCCGCCGCCGCGCTGATCGGTGTTGTAAAAGCCCGAGCCCTCGAACTTGATCCCGCTGGCGCTAAAGACCTTGTCGGCGGAGCCTCCGCAGGTGGGGCATAAGACCTTGGGGTGCTCGGTCATGCCGTGCTCGACCTCGAAGACCTTGCCGCATGCGTTGCAACGATAATCGTATCTTGCCATGAGTTGACCTCGTTCTTGTATGTGCCGTGTGGTGGCGGCTCCTGTTACCGTGGATACTGTACCCAAAAGCCGCCGGCTTGAACAGCCGATACGCGTTATCCACGCTCGCTCATGCGTCCGGTCTCGATCATGGCGCGCCGCATATGGGGAACGTTGCGTTGCATGTCGTCTTCCTGTGCCTGCCACGACCAGTTGCCCTCGGCGGTGCCCGGCCGATTCATGCGAGCCTCATCCCCCAAGCCCAGTACGTCCTGCAGCTGCATGATGACCACGGGGGCGCTGCTGACGAGCGACTCGCGAATCACCTCTCCCGCCAGGTGCCGTGCGGAGCCGAGGTCCTCATCGGAATAGAACGAGGAGGCGCAGAAGCCAACGAGCGTCTGCGTGTCGTGCGTCGAGGTGTACACGATCTTCTCTGGGTGGGGATGTAGGGATTCGCGGATGTCGTAGTCCGCGAACTGCAGGACATCCATGCCGGGAAAACCGCAGCTTGCGCACATCGCGCGGACACCGGGCGTGAGGATGCCCAGATCTTCGGCTATAAGGGGCAGCGGGCCGTATGCATCGTATGCCGCTTGGAACAGCTCGATGCCCGGACCCGGTTGCCATGCGCCCTCCTTGCCCGTCTTTCCCTGAGGGATGGCGTAGTAGTTATGGAAACCAAGGAAATGATCGAGCCGCACGCGGTCGTAAAGACGCAGGGCCCTTCCCAGGCGGGCCATCCACCATACGTAGCCATCGTCTTGCATAACCGACCACCGATACGTCGGGTTTCCCCATACCTGCCCCTCGGCGGCAAAGCGGTCGGGCGGAACGCCTGCGATTTCCCGGGGCATCCCGCGGCTATCGAGCATGAACATCTCCGGCTCGCTCCAGGCGTCGGCCGAATCGTCCGATACGTACATGGGTATATCGCCGATGATCTGGATACCGTGGCGGGATGCGTACGCGTGCATCTCGTCCCATTCCTGTTGGAATCTAAACTGCACGTATGCGTGATAGCGCGCATGCTCCGCAAAGCGCGGGTCGGTGAAAATCGCGACATCGTAGTGCTGGAACTCTTTGGGCCAGCTGTGGCGGCTGGTTTGGTTGGCTGCATCCTTGATGGCCATGAAGGCGCAATAGGGGTCGAGCCAGGATTCGTTATCGCGGGCAAACGCAAAGAACTCATCGGTCTGGAATCCGCCGGTGGCCTTGAATCTCGCGTAGGACGACTTGAGCTCGGCGGGCGTCTCTTCCAGCAGGTCGCCGTTACCGGCAAATGCCGAGGGGCCGGCGTAGGGTGAACCGTATCCGTCGCAGGGGTTCACCGGCAGCACTTGCCAATAGGTCATTCCCATCTGAACCAAGTGGTCTATGAAACGGCGTGCGGGGGCGCCGAGGGTGCCGGGCCGCCCATCGTTGGGGAGGGACGTGATGTGGGCCAAGACGCCCACGCCGGGGTCGAGCGGCTTTTGGAGTCGCTGCTCGGGATATGTGTATGCCGCCGCCGATCCGAGCGGCCACAGGCGAATCTCGGCGCACCCGTCCGGATCTCGCTTGAGGGCCGCACCCGATATGACGTCGATCCCGTGATCGTTGTCTATGGGCACTCGAACGGAGCGCGTGTTGTTGAGGCTGTGGTTGATGAGGATGCTCGCGGCCTGCCCATCGGAGGAGCGACGCTTGATGCACAGCACGTCCTCGTTGAGCGCATAGGTGTACGTGGTACCGTTGGTCAGGAAGGGCAGGGCGCGGCGCAACATGGCGGTGTTGCGCACCATGGTGAGCATGTCGTGGTCGCGCACGTCTTCGGGCCGCGGTAGCGTGCGGCGATTGCCCGGGTCGGAGAGTCCCTCCAATGCGTATTCGTCCCCGTAATAGATGGAGGGGACCCCGGGGAATGTCATCTGCATGAGCGTCGCCAGCCAGAACCTGCCTTTTGCAAGCCCCATTGACGTTTCGTCCAGCCTCCAGCGCCCGCGCTCCTCTTCGGGCAGGGTGGATTCATCGGGGCCCCCGCCCAGCACGGAGGCGATACGCGGCTTGTCATGGCTTCCCAGCAGGTTGAGGCAACAGGAGAGCGCCTCGGGAGGATAGTTTTCCCTGAGTGATTCAAGATGCTCGGCGCAATCGTAGGCGGTTTCATTTCCCACGAGGAATCCCAAGATCGCATCGCGCAGGGGATAGTTCATCGCCGAGTCGAGCTCGTCGCCGAGCAGATAGCGCCGCGGCCGGCCGTAGCTCACCTTATTGGATGCGTCCTCCCATACCTCGCCCAGTAGCAACCCGTCGGGACGCTCCTGCAGCACGGCCTGTTTTATGTGCTCTATAAGCGTGTCGGAGAGCTCGTCGGCCACATCGAGCCGCCAGCCGCGTGCCCCTGCGCGCAGCCAGGTCCTGATCACGCCGTTCTCTCCCAGAATGAGGTTTTGGACGGCGGGGGAGTTTTCGTTGAGCGCCGGCATGTTGGCGATGCCCCACCAGCTGTCGTAGGTCCCGTCGCCGTGGAAGCAGTAGGCGTCGGCCCATGGTGATTCGCTGCCCTGCCAGGCACCTTTCCCCGGATAGTTCTCGTACCGATTAAAGTACACCGAGTCATCGCCGGTATGGTTGAACACGCCGTCGAGAATGATCGATATGCCGAGGCCGTGGGCGTCTTCGCATAGGCGCTTGAAATCATCCTCATCGCCCAATACCGGATCTATGTTGAGGTAGTCGGCCGTGTCGTAGCGGTGGTTGCTTTGTGCCTCGAAGATGGGATTGAGATAGATGGCCGTGATTCCCAGAGAGTGGAGGCGAGGGAGATCTTGGCGGATTCCCTCAAGGGAGCCTCCGTAAAAATCCCAGCTCTTTATGGAGCCGTCCTCGTTGCGGTCGTAAACCGGCGGCTCATCCCAGTTTTCCACCAGGCGTTTTTGGGGACCGCGGCGGGGCTTCGACACCTCGCGTTGCGTCCTTTCGCGCCACGCCGCATCGCGTGCGTACCGATCGGGGAAGATCTGGTACACGATACCGTTTTCGTACCAGGAGGGCCTGGTTTGGCGATGTTTGTAGACCGTAAGCTGGAACGAGGGCACGTTGTCATGATCGTACATGACGCCCTCGCCGCCAACCGTGCCTTGCCGGGCTCCCACATGGATGCATCGCCCGTCCGATAGCGCAACGACAAAGCTGTACCAGATGATCTCGGCCGTATCACATGCGATGCGCGCGGTGAGCGTATTGTTCGCGCCCGGCTGCATCGGCACGAGCGTCTCGCCCTTTCCATCGACCCAAAGCCGGACCTGAGCTTGCAGGAATGTCGCATCGGCATCCTCGACGCCCAGGGTGAGCGTGACGGTGGTTCCAACCACGACCGCTCCGAATGGGACGCGGTAGTCTGTCTTGCGTGAGTTATGAAGTAGCTTCAACGGGATCACTATTTCCTGCGATGCTGCTGCGGTTTAGCCGCTTTGCTTGCGTGGACGGTTTTTGCGGCTGCCGGCTTTGCGGCTGCCGGCTTTGCTGCCGCCGGCTTTGCCGGAGTTGGCTTTGTTGCGACCTGGGCCGGCTTTTTCTGGGGTGTTGTTTTGGACGCTGCTTCGGCTTTCACCTCGGACTCCGCAGCGGGCTTTGCCTTGCTCGGGGTTTTGGCGGATACCGCCTTTTTGGCCGATGCGGAGACGGGTTTTGCCGATTTGGCGGGTTGGGCGGCGCTGGCAGCGCTGGTCGACGGGGCTTTTTTGCTGGCTGCGGGTGCAGATGCGGACGCGGTCGCGGCCGCTGCAGCAGCGGTGTCGGGCTTGGATGATTGAGCGGTTGCGGTTGCGGTGGTTGCTGCAGGCTTTGCGGCAGCCTTCTTGCTGCGGGATGTGGCCGCCGCCGGCACTGCGGCGACCGACTGGGCCGTGGCTTCGCTATCGGCCGCTGCGGATTTTGCCGCTGTCTTGGATGCGGGCTTGGGCGCAGACGATTTCTTGGCGGCGGTGCTTGCAGACGTCGCCTTGGTGCTCGTTGGCTTGCGCGCCGTCGCCCTTTTGCGCGGAGCGGTCTTGCGTGTCGGCTCGGCCTTCGGGCGCTCGAAGCGGGGAAGCTCGGGGTGCAGCCCGTAGTACACGTCGAGGTAGGTGTTTGCGGATTTCTCCCAGCTAAAATCGGCGTCCATCGCATTGTCCACGAGCTTGTTCCATGCCTTGCGGTCATCCCAGAATAGGCGCGCGGCGCGGAACACCGTATCGGCCATCTCATCACCGTTGAAATTGGCAAACGAGAAGCCCGTGCCCTCTCCGGTGAACTGGTTGTACGGTTGGACGGTGTCCTTGAGGCCACCGGTTTCGCGCACGATGGGCAGGGTGCCGTAGCGCATGGCGATCATTTGGGACAGGCCGCACGGCTCGAAAAGCGATGGCATGAGGAACATGTCGGCGCCCGCGTACATGCGCTGCGAGAGCGCCGCATCGAACTGGATGCGGGCTGCCATGGTGCCGGGGTATTTCCCCTCGAAGTAGCGCAGGGCGTTCTCGTAGTCGGCGTCGCCGGTGCCCAGAACGGCCACCTGAACACCACCGGACAGAATGCGGTCGAGTGCATACGTGACCAGATCGAGGCCCTTCTGGCGGGTCAGGCGCGTGACCATAACCATGAGCGGGCGGTCGTCGCGGACCTCAAGGCCAAGCTCCTCCTGTAGGCGGCGTTTGCACTCGGCCTTGCCGGAGCGGTCGCCGCGCGTGTAGTTCGCCGCGATGCGCTGGTCGGTGGCGGGGTTGAAACTGTCCAGGTCGATGCCGTTGACGATACCCGTGAGGACGCCTGAGCGACGACGCAGTATTCCGTCGAGGTGCTCGCCGTATTCGGGTGTTTGGATCTCGGCGGCGTAGGTGGGGGAGACGGTGGTGATGGCATCGGTGTAGTTGAGCGCGCCCTGCATGTAGTTGATGGCGTCCGGGCCGCAGGTTAGCTGGTAGGACGCGGCCGGGATATGGGCGAGCCCCAGGATATCGTTGAGCACTTTTGCCGAGTACTGGCCCTGGAAGGCGATGTTGTGGATGGAGAAGACGGTGCGGACGTTCTGATACAGCGGCAGCGCCTGGTAGAACTCACGCAAGAACACCGGCGCCATGGCGGTATGCCAATCGTTGCAGTGCAGGATGTCGCAGGTGAAGCCCTCGGGTAGATGCTGCAGGCTTTCCACAACGGCCTTTGAGAAGAATGCGAAGCGCTCTCCGTCATCGAAGAAGCCGTAGGGGTAGCCGCGTCCGAAGTAGCGCTCGTTATCCAAGAAGATGTAGTCGACACCCTTCCAGTTCAAGCGCTCGAGGCCGCAGTACTCGTTGCGCCACCCGAGCGGAACGTAGAACTCGCAGAGGTGCTCCATGCGGTTTTTGTACTCCGCGGCGATCGTGTCGTATTTGGGGACCATGACGATGACGTTCGCGCCTGCTTCCTTGAGCGCGTGGGGGAGAGATCCCGCCACGTCTCCCAGGCCGCCCGTTTTAACGAAGGGTGCCGCTTCGGCGCTTGCGAAGACCACGTTGAGCGGCCGTGCATTTTGTTCCATGATTTGCTCCTTATGACGTGCCGTCTGTGCGAGAACGCCGCCCCGTGTGCACGGGGCGGCGTGATCAACGGCTATGAGTTGCGTGTGCTTCTCGACATGTTAGTCGTCTAGCGAGACCTTGCGGATGACGAGCGTCTCGTCGGGGGTTCCGCGCAGCTCGGTCTGGGCCGGGACGATATTGTTCTTGTCGACGATGGCGTTCTCCACGCGTGCGCCGCGCTTGATGACGCATCCCTGCATGATGATGCTGTTCGACACATATGCGCCGGACTCGACGATGCAGTCGCGCGACAGAATGGAGCCGCGAACCGTTCCCTCGATCTGGCATCCAGCCGAGATGTAGGAGTTGCACGCATTGGATCCCGAGGCGTACTTCGTCGGGGGCGTGTCGTGGGCCTTGGTCATGATCGGGCGCTCATGCGTGAACAGCTGGTGCATGATATCGGGGTTGAGCATGTCCATGCTGCGGCGGTAGTACGTCTGAACGTTGAACATGCCCACTGCCATGCCCTTGAACTCGTAGCTGCAGATATCGATGCGGCCGAAGTCATCGGCGATCGCCTCGAACAGGTCGCAATAGTCGACTGCCGCATAGTCCTCGCAGATACGAAGCAGCAGGTTGCGATTGATGATGAAGCAATCGAGGAATTCCGCATCGCCGTAACCGCAGCCGCCGCTCATGGACTGGACGCGGCCCCTGTCGCCGATATGGAGGTTGGCGACGTACTTCACATCGCGGTCGGCGCGGCGGTAGATCATGGTGATCTGCGCGCCGCTGCGCTCGTGGGCATCGATGACGTCAGATAGGTCCATATTGAACACGATGTTCGTTGCGGCCATCACCACATAAGGCTCATCGGCGCGCTGGAAGAGCGTACGGTTTGCGATGATGTCCCTCAACAGGAAGCGCATGCCTTTCTTTGCCGTTCCGTAGGCGCTGCCGGGCAGCAGGAACAGGCCGCCGTTCTTGCGGTCGAGCTCCCATTCGCGGCCCGAGCCGAGATGGTCGACGATGGAGCGGTAGTTGGGCGGAAGCACCACGCCCACGGTGCGAATCCCGGCGTTCATCATGTTGGATAGCGGGAAGTCGATCAGGCGGTAGCGTCCCATGAACGGGATGCTCGCTAGCGGGCGGCTGTCCAACAGGGCGCTCGATTCGGAGCTGGTATAGTTTGCGGTAACGTAGCCGATAGCCTTACGATTCACCATCGGTTCATTCCCCCTTTCCGATCACGACATCATTTCCAACGACGGCGGTGTCCTTGGTCTGGTCGACGCTGCCGAGCTTGACGTTTTCCTCAACCACGGCGTTCTCGCCCAGGATGGCCCGGACTACATGGGCGCCGTCTTTAACGATGGCTCCCGGCAGCAGCACAGAGTCCTCGACGATGGCGCGTTCGCCCACCACGCAGTCGGTGGATAGGATGGAGTGGCGGGCGGTTCCGTAGATGCGGCATCCGTTGGACACCAGGCAATCATCCAGGCGCCCCTCCGGTCCGATGAAATGCGGAGGGCGGGTGGTGTCGTTGCTCATGATGGGGAAGGACTCATCGAACAGGTCGAATTCGGGATTGGGCCCGAGCAGGTCCATCGAGGTCTCGTGGAAGCTCGAGATGGTGCCCACGTCTTTCCAGAAACCCTTGAACTCATAGGTGAACAGGTGCTTGCCGTCGTCGAGGAGCTTGGGGATGATGTCCTTGCCGAAATCGTGGCTGGAGCGCTGGTCGAGGGCATCTTCCTCGAGTGCCGCGATCAGGACATCGGTGCTGAAGATGTAGATGCCCATGGAGGCAAGATTCGAATCGGGCTTCTCGGGCTTCTCGGTGAACTTCTGGATGCGCCCATCCTGCTCATCGGCGGTGATGATGCCGAATCGGCTGGCCTCCTCCCACGGCACGGGCATGACCGATACGGTGAGGTCCGCGTTGCTCTCGATATGCTTGTTGAGCATCTTGCGGTAGTCCATGCGATAGAGATGGTCTCCCGATAGGATCAGGACATATTTGGGGTTGTGGCCCTTGATGTAGTCGAGATTCTGCGTGATGGCGTCTGCCGTGCCCGCATACCAGGCGCCGCCCTCCTGCGTGGCGTAGGGAGGTAGGATCGAGATGCCCGCATCGTGCTCCGCCAGGTCCCACTGGCGGCCGGAGCCGATGTACTCATGCAGCTGATACGGACGGTACTGGGTGAGGACGCCTACGGTATCGATACCGGAGTTTGAGCAGTTGGACAGCGAAAAGTCGATAATGCGGTACTTGCCGCCAAATGAAACGGCCGGTTTGGCGATCTTGGAGGTCAGCGCCCCCAGCCTGCTGCCCTGGCCGCCGGCGAGCAGCATCGCGATGCATTCTTTCTGTGCCATCAGATTCTCCCTTAAAACCCTGCACATTCGGGAATAGAGGACCGCGCTCGTCGTCCCGCCTCGGCGGGCGCGTTGCCTTGCCTGTGCGCCCCGCTATGCGTGCCAGATCTCGTCGCGATACTCGCGAATGGTGCGGTCGCTCGAGAACCAGCCGGACATAGCGGTGTTGTGGAGTGCTCGACGATTCCAGCTCTCGGTATCTGCATAGGTTGCCGTGAGGTCCTCCCATGCCTGGACATAGGAGTGGAAATCCCTGAGTACGAGGTCGTAGTCGTTGTTGAACATGAGCTCGTGATGGATGCTCTCGAAGTTGCCCGACTGGCGCGCGAAGGTGTCGTCTGCAAGTTCGCTCACGACGCGGCCGAGGCGGTCCGGATCGCCGTTGACCATATCCCAGGCGAAGTAGGCGCCGCTTGCGCGAAGCTCCTCCACCTCGGGCGTGGTGAGGCCGAAGATGGCCTCGTTCTCGCGCCCTGCCAGGTCGACGATCTCGATGTTGGCGCCGTCCATGGTGCCCAGCGTGAGGGCGCCGTTCATCATGAGTTTCATGTTCGACGTACCCGAGGCCTCCTTGCCGGCCGTGGAGATCTGCTCGGAAATCTCGGCGGCAGGGTAGATGAGCTGGGCGTTGGATACGCGGAAGTTGGGGATGAAGCATACCTTGATGACATCGTTGACGCGCGGGTCGTTGTTCACCACCTCGGCGACGCCGTTGATGAGACGGATGACCTCCTTGGCAAAGGTGTAGCTGGAAGCGGCCTTGCCGGAGAAGATGAAGGTGGTTGCCGCAGGCTTGAAGCTCGGATCGGCGAGCAGGCGGTTGTAGATGTCCATGACCTTCATGATGTTGAGCAGCTGGCGCTTGTAGGCATGGAATCGCTTGACCTGGACATCGAAGATCGAGTTGGGGTCGATGATGAGGCCGGTCTCGTTCTTCACGTATCGGGCCAGACGCAGCTTGTTCTGGCGCTTGGATTCCCCGACGCGCTGCAGGAACGAGCTGTCCTGTTCGAAGGGCACGAGTTTTTGGAGCTCCGCGGCATCGTCGAGCCAGCCGTCACCGATGGCCTCGGTAACCAGTTTGGCGTAGCTGGGATTGGCCTCGGCGAAGAAGTGGCGATGTGAGATGCCGTTGGTCTTGTTGTTGAACTTATCGGGCGTCAGGTCGTGGAACTCCTTGAGCACGATGTTCTTGATAATATCCGTGTGGATCTTTGCCACGCCGTTGACCGAGTGGCTGCAGATGACGGACAGATTCGCCATGCGCACCTCGCCGTCCCACAGGACGGAGGTTGCGCGCAGGTGCTCGGCGGCATCGGGCTGCGTCATATCGAAGCCCTCGCGCCAGCGGCGATTGATCTCGTCGATGATCTGGTAGATACGGGGGAGCAGGGTGGAGAAGGTGGAGATGGGCCACTTCTCGAGCGCCTCGGGCAGGATGGTGTGGTTGGTGTAGGACACCGTGTTGCTCACGATCTCCCAGGCCTCGTCCCACGGCAGGCCCTCTTCGTCCATAAGAACGCGCATGAGCTCCGGGCCGCACATGGCCGGATGTGTATCGTTGGTGTGGATGGCGACGTAGCGGGGCAGTTCGCTCCAGTTGTTGCCGTGTTCGGCACGGAAGGTGTCGAGCAGGGTGGAGATTCCGGCGGCGACGAACAGGTATTCCTGCTTGAGTCGCAGCAGGCGCCCGTGCTCGCCGGCGTCGTTGGGATAGAGGATCGCGGAGATGGCCTCGGCGTTCGCGCGGTCACGGTCGGCACCGGTGTAGTCGCCGGAGTTGAATGCCGCAAGGTCGAAGTGCTCGTCCACGGGTTCGGCAGACCAGACGCGCAGCTTGTTGACGGTCGTGCCGCCAAAGCCCACGACTGGGATGTCATACGGGACCGCCAGGACGTCTTGGGTGTCTACGGTTTCGAAGACCGTGCGATCGTCCTCCTGATGCGAGACGACGTGGCCGCCAAAGCCGATGCGCACGGCGCGGTCGGGACGGCGCACCTCCCAGGGGTACCCCTTTTGCAGCCATTCGTCGGCGACCTCCACCTGGCGCCCGTCGATGATCTCCTGCTTGAATAGGCCGTAGCGGTAACGCATACCGTTGCCGTAGCCCGCGATACCCTCATGTGCCATGGAGTCGAGGAAGCAGGCTGCAAGACGGCCCAGGCCGCCGTTACCGAGCGCCGGATCGGCTTCCTGCGCCTCGATGGCATCCAGGTCGCCGCCCATTTCCTTGATGGCGTCGGCAACCATGTCGCGCACGCCGAAGTTGAGCAGGTAGTTGTCGAGCAGGCGCCCAATCAGGAATTCGATGGAGAAGTAGTACACGCGCTTTTTGCCTTCAGTGCGGTTGCGTGCATCTGTATCGGCCGCGACATTGCGCGCCTTGCCTGCGATAACAGAGGCAAGTGCGTTGAAGTGGTCGATATCGCTCGTCTCCTCGAACTCCTTGCCCGAGATCGCGCGAATCTGCTCTCGATACGCCTCGATGAACTCTTCCTTAGATGCGAATATCGGTTGCATGTTCCATCCCCCAATGGTCGTTACTGTCGTTTTTTCTTTCGTGCGTACGCCTTGCATACGTGTTCGACTGATGATGTCTTCTTTGGTTCCGGCTTGTAGGAGCTCGTCCGTTGACGGCGATATACGAGCCCAGCGAGCCCCGGCACTGAGATTTCGATCGAGTTCCCGCGTCCGTTCCACGGCTCGGGCCTGCTGGAGGCCATGTCGACATGCTGATAGTCGCTGCCGCCGTATGCGAGGTCGTCAGTATTGAATATGAGTTTCCAGTCGCCTTCGCGCGGTACGCCAACCTTGTACGTTTCGTACGAGGCGGGATCGAAGTTGATCAGGATGAGCAGGTCGTCGGCCGGCTTATCGCCATGGCGAACAAACGAGATGATGGATTGCTCCGCATTGTCCGCATCGATCCACTCGAACCCCTCTTCGCTATAGCCCTTTTGCCACAGCGCCCGCTGACGCAGATAGAGATGGTTGAGTGCTTCGGTGAACCGCAGATGGGAGGCGTGCGGCGCGTATTGCTCGGCAAGAAACCACTGGATGGATTCGTAATAGCGCCACTCGATGTATTGTCCCAGTTCATCACCCATAAAGGTGAGCTTTGCGCCGGGGTGCGTCATCTGATAGAGGGCGAGCGTGCGCAGCCCCGCAAACTGGCGCCACTGGTCTCCGGGCATGCGGCCTATGAGCGAGCACTTGCCGTTGACCACCTCGTCGTGGGAGAGGGGCAAGACGAAGTTCTCGCTGAATGCGTACATGATCGAGAACGTGAGAAGGTTGTGGTTGCCGGGGCGCCAAGGGAAGTCGGTCTGCATGTAATGCAGCGTGTCGTTCATCCAGCCCATGTCCCACTTGTAATGAAAGCCCAGTCCGTTTTCGCTCGCGGGATATGTGACGAGCGGCCACGCGGTGGATTCCTCGGCGATCATCATGACGTCGGGGAAGGCTTGTCCCACCATGGTGTTGACCTGGCGGATGAAGTAGGATGCATCGAGGTCCTCCTCGGTTCCGCGCTCGTTGAATTTCTTTTCTGCGGGGTTGTCCACGCCAAAATTGAGATAGAGCATGCTCGAGACGCCATCCATGCGGATGCCATCAAGATGGAACTGCTCGATCCAGAACATAACGTTGGACACGAGGAAGCTGCGGACCTCGGGCCTGCCGAAGTCGAACTTGTGAGTACCCCAGTTGGGGTGGATTTCGCGCTCGTAGAGCATATGACCGTTGAACATCGAGAGGCCCTCGGCGTTGGCGCAAAAACCTCCGGGTACCCAATCTAAGATCACGCCGATGCCGGCCTTGTGGCATGCGTCGATGAAGTGCATGAGCTGTTGCGGGGTGCCGTAGCGCGACGTTGCCGCATAATAGCCGGTGACCTGGTATCCCCATGAGCCATCGAAGGGGTGCTCCATGAGCGGCATGATCTCTATGTGCGTGTAGCCCATCTTCGACACATACTGCACGAGCTCATTTGAGAGATCATTGTAGGAATAATAGGTTCCGCGCTGCGCGGGGAACGGATCGCCGGGGCCGGGGAACGTACCGTCCTCGCGCGGTTCGCCCTGAGGTTCGTCGCCGTGGCGCTTCCATGATCCAAGATGGACCTCATAGATGTTGAGAGGGCTGTGGAACATCTCGCGTGCCGCGCGCTTGCCGAGCCATGATGCATCTTTCCAGGAATACCCGGACATATCCCAAAGCTTGGAGGCGGTGCCGGGTGCGGTCTCCGCATAGAATGCGAACGGATCGGCCTTCCACAACAGATCGCCGTCGTCTGTCTGGATGACATACTTATATAGATCGCCCTGCTCGAGGCCGGGGACAAATGCCTCCCAAATATCGCTGTTCGCCGCACGGTGCATGGCGGTGCTCCAGGGATCCCATTGGTTGAAGTCGCCTACTACGTGCACGCTCTGCACGTCCGGTGCCCAAACGCGAAACAACCATCCCTCGGCTCCACCTTGGGTGTCCCGGTGGGCGCCCATTTTTTCCCAGGCCCTTTGCCATGAACCCGTGCCGTTTAGGTAGATATCGTTTTGCGTGAGCATGAGGGTCTGCGCCCGCGTGCCGGTGACCTTGTGGCTGCGCGCCGACTTGGCGGCACGTGTTTCTGCCATCTCCATCAACCCCATCGTCTACATGGCTAAATGCCATACATATACTGAGCTTGTCAGGGGCTCGGCATGCGCAGGGGGCGCGTGTTCCACGAAACCGTGCGTATGTGGAACCTGTGACCTCTCCACAATATCACTACTTTGTTGCGCGTGGGTTATCAATGCCTTCGTCGGCAAAGTTCAGCCTCTCGGCGATTTGATCGCCTTTACGCTTGACAAATATTGAACCCCTTTCATTCTCATAGCTATTACAGAGCCCTTATGCTTTCTAGCTGCACAACCCCTCGATTCAAGATATGATTCTACGGGTCTTAAACGTGCGTTGTTTGCGCTTCGTAAGTTGCAAAAGCCTATTATTAAAGAATTGTCAACTATTGCAGTGGGGAGATGGGGTTATGGAGTTGCTCGATACGTCTCGGGCGTTTGTGTTCGATTGCGATGGCACGCTGGTCGATTCCATGCGGGCATGGTTCGACGTATGGCCAGTCACCATGCGTGATTTTGGCATCGAGTCGCAGGCGAAAGATTTCGACGCGTATGAGCATCTGTCGCTAGAGGAGGAGTGCGAGCAGGTCGTTCGCGACTTCCATGTTCCGGCTTCGCTTGGCCAGTTTAAAGCCGCGCTCTACGATCGCATGGCAGAGGCATATGCTCAGGCTCCGCTCATCGATGGGCTTCGTTCTTTTTTGCAGCGCGCCCGTGCTGCCGGGATTCCCATGGGCGTCGCAACCTCCACGCCGCGCGAGCTGGTGGAGCCCTGTTTGAAGGCTCATGGCATCGATTGGTATTTTTCCACCATTGTTACAACCGGGATGGTAGGGCGATCTAAAGAACACCCGGACGTGTACGATGCCGCCCTCGACCGCATTCTCCCCGGTTGCGCCCGTAAGGATGCCTGCGTGTTCGAAGACGCATTGTTTGGTATTCGCGCGGCCTCGGAGGCCGGATATCGAGTTGTGGGTATTCAGGACCCGTATCGAGTCGATGGCCAGAGCGCGGCTTCTTCCTATGCTGATGTATATGTACGAGATTATGAGGAGCTTGATCTGTGATGGAAGCAATGCAAAGCTCTGTGCGCCGCGTGCTTGTTGTTGGCGGCTCTCCCGAGCCTGCCGCGTCGGAGACGCTCCGACGTGCCGCTCGAGGTTGCGATGCCGTCGTCGCAGTCGATCGCGGCTTCGACGCCGTGCTGGCGGCCGATCTTTCCTGCGACCTGTTTTGCGGCGATGCCGACTCGGTAAGCGCGGCCGGGCGCCGTCTTGTTGAGCGAGCCGAATTTGAGGTGCAGCGCTACAACCCGCATAAGGATTATACGGATCTTGACCTTGCGCTCAAGGCGATCAGGGAACATTGGGGCTTGGTCGACATTGTTGCCACCTGCCTTAACGGCGGGTCTCCCGATCATTTCTTTGCCGCGTACGGTCGGCTGCTTTCATGGGCTGGACCTGTCGAGATCGTTGAGGATCGTTGCACGGGACGATTGGTCCGGGCGGGCGAGTCCTGGAATGTGGGGGAGTTTCGGGGTTCTCGTTTTTCCTTTGTGCCCTTTAGCGCGGATACTCAGGTGAGTATCCATCATATGCGCTGGGAGCTCGACCATCGTGATTGCGAGCTGCTGAGCGATGTGGGCATCTCCAATGAACTCGATTATCCCGATGGGCGCATCGATTGCCATCGCGGCGTGATCGGTGCCTGGGTGTTGCATCGCTGATTGCATCTCTGACCCCCCCCGATTCCATTCTGCTACTATCCCACAAAACGGATAGGGTAACTGGAGGGGGAACACTATCATGCTTACCGAAATCGTTCGCTGTATCGGTTGCGCTGTCTTCGGCCTTTCGCTCTGCCTGCTCGCATTTTTACCCGAGTCCGTTCGACAGCTTTACCCGTATGCCTATCTTTTAGTGTTTGCCTGCGGCTTTGCTTCCATGTGGTTGTTTTTTACCAAGATGAGGCGAAAGCCAAATAACGTTCAACTGGCATTTTTTCCTTGCTGTTGTTACTTGAGATGCCAAAGCGCCCCCGCTCGAAGTATCGAGCGGGGGCGCCTACGTTAGCTGCAGCTGATGTTACTGATAATCGACAACATCGATCCAGCTCATGAGGAACTCATCGTCAACGTCGATGCGCTTGCGGTCGAGCTCGGCTGCAGCGACGATGGACGTCCACTTGCGAACGATCTGAGCAGGAACGTCGGCGCGGTCGCAATACAGCTCCAGATATGCCTCTGCCTGCTCCTTGTCGGTGAGCGCGAACAGGAGATAGGTCATTGCGGCGTCTGCGGCAGGGGAGCCCTGGGTCGCGTGTGCCCAGTCGCATACATACAGCTGCCCGTCATCGCCAACGATAACGTTGGACGGGTTGAAGTCGCCGTGGCACACCTGGAACTCTTTCTTCATGCCATCGAGACGCTCCAGAAGGTTGTAGCGCGTGGTGGCGTTGATGTGCTGAAGCTCGTTGATCATGCGGGCGTACTTATCGCGCTGTCGGTTGAGCAGCGGAGAGACCTTGCTGTGGATCTCGATCTGCAGGTCGACGAACTGCTCAAGATACTCGTAGAACTTGGAGGGCTCCGCTGCCATCTTGTCTGCCAGCGTGACGCCGGGGACCTTGTCGGTCAGGATGCCCCAGCCGGCGCCCTCGACCTCGGATACCTCGAGGACCTTCGGGGAGCGGATCTCGCACTCGTTGATGCGGGCCAGGTTGAGGGCCTCATTGAATACATCGGAAACCGGCTTGGTCTCATTGAAAACCTTGACGATCTTATCGCCCAGATCGTAGACCTTCTTGTTGCCGCGCTCGACTATGAGAGTCTTGGAATCGTTGAGTTTCATGGTGCGACCTTCCTTTCTTGGATTTAAGGCTTGTCTTCACTATAAAAACGGCCGAACGGCCCGTCCCCCATTTCTGGGTGAACGGTGCCGTTCGGCTCCTCAGCGGTATTTTGCTGTTAGCAACGAGGCCTAGAGGACTGCGTAGTCCTGGGGCTCGCGGCCGTAGTAAGCGTCAAGGTAGAGTTCCTTGATCTCGCTCATGAGCGGGTAGCGGGGGTTAGCGCCGGTGCACTGGTCGTTGAACGCCTGCTCGGTCATCTCGTCGAGGGTGTCGAGGAAGTACTTCTCGTCCACACCGTAGTCGGCGATGGTCTTCTTGACGCCGATGTAGTCCTTGAGCTCCTCGAGCTTGGCGCAGAAGTTCTCGAATACCTCAGCGTCGTCCTTGCCCTCGATGCCGCAGTAGCGAGCCATCTCGGCATACGCAGCGCGGGCGTTGGGGTAAGGATACTGGGAGAAGGTGCCCATCTTGACCGGGGCCTCGGCGGCGTTGTAGCGCATGACGCGAGTCAGGATGACGGCGTTGGCGATGCCGTGGGGCAGGTGATGGAAAGCGCCCAGCTTGTGAGCCATGGAGTGATTGAGGCCCAGGAAGGCGTTGGCGAATGCCATGCCAGCCATGCAGGATGCGTTGTGCATCTCCTCGCGGGCATGCGGATCCTTGGCGCCGTTGTCGTAGGAGGACGGCAGGTTCTCGAAGACGAGCTTGGCGGCCTTCATGGACAGGCCCTTGGTGTAGTCGGAAGCCATGATGGAGACGTAGGACTCGATGGCGTGAGTCATGACGTCGATACCGGAAGCGGCGGTGAGGCCCTTAGGAGCGGTCATGGCGTTGTCGACGTCGACGATGGCCATGTTGGGCATCAGAGCGTAATCGGCGAGCGGCCACTTGATGCCGGTCTCCTTGTCGGTGATGATGGCGAACGGCGTGCACTCGGAGCCGGTACCGGAGGAAGTCGGGACGGCGACGAAGTAGGCCTTCTTGCCCATCTCGGGGAAAGTGAAGATACGCTTGCGGATATCCATGAAGTCCATGGCCATATCCTCGAAGTTGCACTCGGGGTGCTCGTACATCATCCACATGATCTTACCGGCGTCCATTGCGGAGCCGCCGCCGACGGCGATGATGACGTCCGGCTCGAACAGAGCAATCTGAGCGGCACCGCGACGTGCGCACTGCAGGGACGGATCGGGCTCAACGTCGTAGAAGCAGTCGTGAGCGATGCCCATCTCGTCGAGCTTGGCCTCGATGGAACGGGTGTTGCCGTTCTTGAAGAGGAACTGGTCGGTAACGATGAAGGCGCGCTTCTTGCCCATGACGGTGCCGAGCTCGTCGAGCGCGACGGGCGTGGAGCCCTTCTTGAAGTAAACCTTCTCGGGAGCGCGGAACCACAGCATGTTCTCACGGCGCTCAGCGACGGTCTTGACGTTCAGCAAGTGCTTCACCCCAACATTCTCGGAAACGGAGTTGCCACCCCAGGAGCCGCAGCCCAGCGTGAGGGACGGCTTCATGCCGAAGTTGTACAGGTCACCGATGCCGCCCTGGGAGGACGGGGTGTTGATGACGATACGGCAGGCCTTCATCGTGTTCTCGAACAGGGAGATCTTCTCGGCCTGAGCGGGGTGCACGTAAAGGGAAGCGGTGTGGCCGGGGCCGCCTGCGAGCACGAGGTGCTCGGCCTTGTCCACGGCCTCCTGGAAGTTGGCTGCGTGGTACATGGCCAGGACGGGGGAGAGCTTCTCGTGGGAGAACTCCTCCTTCTCCGGGTCGGTGGACTCAACCTCGGCGATGAGGATCTTGGTCTTCTCGGGGACGGTGATGCCGGCGAGCTCAGCGATCTTGGCGGCGGGCATGCCGGGGATGCGGTGATCAAGAGCGCCGTTCTTGAACATGGCGCTGCGGACGGCCTCCATCTCGGCGCCCTTCTTGATGAAGTAGCAGCCGCGGCGAGTGAACTCGGCCTTGACCTCGTCGTAGATGGAATCGAGAACGGTGACGGACTGCTCGGAAGCGCAGATCATGCCGTTGTCGAAGGTCTTGGAGTGGATGATGGAGTTTACGGACAGCTTGATGTCGGCGGTGTCGTCGATGACGACGGGGGTGTTGCCGGCGCCAACGCCCAGGGCGGGCTTACCGGAGGAGTAAGCGGCCTTGACCATGCCGGGGCCACCGGTGGCCAGGATGATATCGACATCGGCCATGACCTTGTTGGTCAGCTCGATGGACGGGGTGTCGACCCAGCCGATGATGCCCTCGGGGGCACCGGCCTTGACGGCGGCGTCGAGAACGATCTTGGCAGCCGCGATGGTGCACTTGGCAGCCGCGGGGTGCGGGGAGATGATGATGGCGTTGCGGGTCTTCAGGCAGATCAGGGTCTTGAAGATCGCGGTGGAGGTGGGGTTGGTGGTCGGGATGACCGCGCCAACGATGCCGATCGGCTCGGCGATCTTGGTGATGCCGTAGGCCTCATCACGCTCGAGAACGCCACAGGTCTTGGTGTTCTTATAGGCGTTGTAGATGTACTCGGCAGCGTAGTGGTTCTTGATGACCTTGTCCTCGAGAACGCCGCGGCCGGTCTCCTCTACGGCCATCTTTGCCAGGGGGATACGGGCCTTGTTGGCTGCCATGGCGGCCTGATAGAAGATCTCGTCGACCTGCTCCTGGGTGAAGGTCGCGAAAACCTTCTGGGCGGCGCGCATCTGAGCGAGCTTTGCCTCAAGAGAATCGATGGAATCTACTACTTCGGGGGTGGCGGCAACGGTAGGTTTCTTCGCCATTCTGCTCTCCTTTTGAGAAGCGGGTTTACCCAACGCTTGAAGAATAGCAAAGTGAAACGCTTCAAATTCCTAATTTAGGTAAAAATGGCGTAAAAGGTGGATATGAAGCGTTTCAACGTGTCGGAATTGTGATGGTGTCTCACGATTTGACTGAACGTTCCAGCTCGTTCCGATAATTCGATCGACTAAAGCTTATGTTTACGGAAAAGAAAAAGCGCCCCGAAGGGCGCTAAGTGTGCATAGAAGCGTTTGTCCAAAGGGGAAGGAACCTTAGGAGCGGGCAACCTTCTGAGCCTTGAGGCAGCTGGTGCAAACGTTCATCTTGCGACGCTGGCCGTCAACAACAACGTAGACACGCTGGATGTTGGGGCGGAAGGTACGGTTGGTGACGCGGTGGGAGTGGCTGATGGAGCGACCAGCAACGGGGTGCTTACCGCAGATTTCGCAAACTTTGGACATGTCTTTGACCCTTCTTAGACGGCTGAAATCGATGCCGCGTGAACAAACAGCATTGAACTATACCACAGGAGCGGACGATGTGTGAAATCTACACATTGACTGCCTGTGCTTGCGCGATACGGCGTGGGATGTATAGCGCTCGATAGATTATAGGGTGCGCGGACACCGCTGACAAGGACATATGAACATCACGTATGGTTGTTCATATATTGAGGTACCTTAAATGTTGTCATCCTATGGAATTGGACGGATATGAACGTTCGGGTGGTTGATACCAGTTCTGATGGGGAGAATGACACATCGTTATGTGAGAACGAGGGGAGTGGTGCGCGTGAAGACGTTCAGTTTTCTCAAAAGGCACAAGTTGAATCTTCTGCTCGCTTTGGCGCTGCTGATGGTGCAGGCATACTGTGAGCTTACCCTGCCGACCATCATGAGCGATATCGTGGATGTGGGCGTGAGCCGTGGCGGAATCGAGAGCGTTGTTCCCGACCGGGTGGGCGCCCGGGCCCTTGTGGACGTCGAGCTGTTCATGGACGGTCGTGAGTCGAGGCAGCTGGAGTCGCTTTATTCAGATCCGAATGAGCAGGATGTTCGGTTCTTCACCGGCTCCCAAGACGACCGCGATGCCATCGCCGGCTCGCTTTCCGAAGCCGAGATGCTTGCGTTCCAGTTCGAACAGGGCGTCAAGTTGGAGGATCTTCCATCGGCGATCGCGGACCAGTCTGTTGGCGGGATGGTTTCCGCGCTGGGTGATTCCATCGATATGTCCGACCTGCATCTCCTTGTTTCCAAGGGCGTCATGACCAAGGAGGACCTCGTCTCCTTGCGTCAATCCCTCATGGATAAGCTTGGCGATAACGGCGCGATGATGGTCGAGGGTCGTGCGGTCGAGTTCGTGAGACGGGTGTATAAAGACTCGGGCGTCGATCTCGATAAGCTTCAGACCGATTATCTTTTCCGCGAGGGTGCAGTCATGCTGTGTTACGCGTTGACGGGTGCCCTCTGCGCGATCGGCGCGGCGCTCAACGCGTCTCGCACCGCCGCGAAGATCGCCCGCAACCTTCGCCATGATATGTTTGAGCGCGTCCTATCGTTCTCGCCTGCAGAAATGGGCAAGTTCTCCGAGGCCTCGCTTATCACGCGTGCAACCAACGATATCCAGCAGATACAAATGGTGCTGGTGATGTGCATGCGCATGGTCCTGTTCGCTCCCTGCATGGGTATCGGTGCCGTAGCCAAGGTGATCTCCTTCGGCTCCACCGGTCTGCAGTGGGTCATCGTTGTCGGCATCTGCGTCATCACCATCGTCATCGGTGTCCTCATGGGGCTCACGATGCCTCGCTTCAAGCGCATGCAGAGCCTTGTGGATCGAAACAACCTTATTTCGCGTGAGATCCTTACCGGCATCTTGCCCATCCGGGCTTTCGGGCGCACCGAATACGAGGAGGGGCGTTACGATGAGGCGAACCGCGAGCTGACCGGCACCTACATCTTCACGAACCGGGCCATGTCGTTCATGATGCCCATCCTCATGATGATCATGAACCTCATCTCCATAGCCATCGTGTGGTTCGGCGGTCACGGCGTCGACGCCGGTGCCATGCAGGTCGGCGACCTTATGGCCTATATGAACTACACCATGCAGGTGATCATGTCGTTTATGGTCATCACCATGATCGCCGTCATGCTGCCGCGTGCCGACATCGCATCCGAACGCGTCAAGGAGGTCCTGGCCACGGACTCGAGCGTGAAGGATCCTTCGGCGCAACATGCCGTATCCTGCGTTGACTGGAAGGGCGATCTACGATTCAACGATGTCTCCTTCTCCTACCCGGGGTCGGATGAGCCCACGCTCGACCATGTCTCCTTTGAGGTCAAGCCGGGGGAAACCCTGGGTATCATCGGTTCGACCGGCGTGGGCAAGTCCACGCTCGTCCAGCTGATCCCGCGCCTGTATGACGTCTCGTCCGGATCGGTGACCGTAGACGGTGTGGACGTCCGCGATATCCCGCTCGCCGAGCTCCGCTCCCTGATCGGTTTCGTTCCGCAAAAGGGGATGCTCTTTTCGGGAGATATCGCCGATAACGTTACGTACGGGGATCCGGATATGGGAGACGGGCGGATGCGCCGCGCCGCCCGCATCGCCCAGGCGACCGAGTTCATCGAGTCCAAGCCCGATGGGTTCGGCAGCCCCATCGCGCAGGGCGGCACGAATGTATCGGGCGGGCAGCGACAGCGGCTCGCCATCGCACGCGCGCTCGCCATCGATCCGAAGATCCTGGTGTTCGACGATTCCTTCTCCGCGCTCGACTACAAGACCGATGCCGCGCTGCGCTCCGCACTCGCTTCCGAAGTCGATCGGAGCGCCGTGGTCATCGTTGCCCAGCGTATCGCAACAATCATGCATGCGGAGCATATCATCGTCTTGGATGATGGCCGCGTTGTGGGGCAGGGCAGCCATGAGGACCTGCTGCGCACGTGCCCCACGTATCTTGAGATTGCCGCCGGCCAGCTCTCGGCAGAGGAGCTGGGTTTGACGGACGAGGAATATACCGCCGTTGAGAGCGGCGTGAAGGGCGGTGAGCGCTAATGCCGGGGCATATGGGACATGGTCGCGGTCCTGCCACTGAGAAGGCCAAGGACTTCAAGGGGACTCTCCTCAAACTTATTCGGTATATAGCGCATGACAAGTTCCGCCTGTTGATCGCCATCGCATGTGCGATCGGCTCCGTCGCGTTCAACGTCTACGGCCCGCGTGTGCTCGGCCGGGCGACCACCGAGCTGTTCAACGGCATCGCGGCGAAGATCGGTGGAACGGGAGGCGTCGACTTCGGGGCGATAGGCCTTATCCTGGGCACCGCCCTCACCATTTATATAAGCTCCTCGGTATTGAATCTCGTCCAAGGGTGGTTCATGACGGGTATCACCCAACGCGTGTGCTATCGCCTGCGCAGGGAGATCGTCGAGAAGATCGACCACATGCCGCTGGCTTACTTCGAGCGCACGAGCACCGGTGACGTCATGAGCCGTATCACCAACGATGTCGATACGCTCGGCCAGTCGCTCAACCAAAGCGTGACGCAGCTCATCACCTCCATAGCCATGATCATCGGTGTTTCCTACCAGATGCTTTCCCTGTCCGTGGTCTTGGCGGGCGTGACGTTTGTGACGGTTCCCGTATCCCTGCTCGCCGTCGTTGTCGTGGTGCGCGCATCGCAGCGGCACTTCCGTCGACAGCAAGCGTTCTTGGGACAAGTGGACGGTATTATCGAGGAGAGCTTTACGGGCCAGAACATCATCCAGGCGTTCAACCGTGAACGGCGCGCCGTGAGCGATTTCGATGCGGTCAACGATCGTCTGTTCGATTCCGGGTGGCGCTCCCAGTTCCTCTCCGGACTCATGCAGCCCGTGATGAACTTTATCGGGAACCTGGGCTATGTGGCCGTTGTCGTGGTCGGTGCATTCCTGGCCATCGGTGGCTCCATCGCCATCGGCGATATCCAGGCGTTCATGCAGTACGTCCGCAACTTCACCCAACCCATCACCCAGCTTTCCCAGGTCTCCAATATGCTGCAGATGCTTGCGGCCGCTGCGGAGCGCGTATTCGAGTTCCTGGATGAGCCCGAAGAAAGCCGCGATGCGGTGACACCGGCGTTGCCCGCGTGCAAGGGCGCCGTGGATTTCGACCATGTCAAGTTTGGCTACGTTCCCGATAAGACGATCATCCATGACTTCTCCTGTGACGTGAGGCCCGGTCAGACGGTCGCCATCGTCGGTCCCACCGGAGCCGGCAAAACAACGCTCATGAAGCTGCTCATGCGGTTCTACGATGTCGATGGGGGCTCCATCTCCGTAGACGGCGTCGACGTGCGCTCGTATGCCCGTGAGGACCTTCGTCGTAATTTCGCGATGGTCTTGCAGGATACTTGGTTGTTCAAGGGGACGGTGCGCGAGAATATCCGTTATGGTAAGGCCGATGCGTCCGATACCGAGGTCGAGGCCGCCGCGCGCGCCGCTCTCGCCGATCATTTCATCCGCACGTTGCCCGGAGGATACGATTTCGAACTCAACGAGGACGCCTCCAATGTCTCCCAGGGCCAAAAGCAGCTGCTGACCATCGCGCGGGCGCTGCTCGCCGACCGTCCCATCCTGATACTCGATGAGGCCACCTCGAACGTCGACACGCGTACCGAGGAGCGTATCCAGCGAGCCATGGATATATTGATGGCGGGGCGTACGAGCTTTGTTATAGCGCATCGCCTTTCAACGATCCGTAATGCCGATAAGATATTGGTGTTGCGTGACGGCGACATCGTCGAGTCGGGAACACATGGGGAGCTTCTGGCGCTGAACGGTTTTTATGCCGAGCTATACAACTCGCAGTTCGCCGACGAAGGCTAGGGCGGATAGGGAAACGGAGACGCTTCCAGATAAGGCGTCTCCGTTTCATCATGTGAAGCGTCTGATTTTTCGTCACGCAACGTCTGAGCGTTGTAAAATACAAGGATGATTCCTTCAACCCATCGCGCGTTGCGCTTACAGGGAGGAGACTCCATGTCTGAACCTATCGCCGGCACGCTCAGTGTTTCCAACGATGTTATCGCTGACATTTCGGGCTACGCTGCCATGTCCTGCTACGGAGTTGTCGGCATGGCCGAGCAGCTTCAGGGTGCCGAAAGCGTCCGCCTGCTTCCCGGGCAACGCCTTCGCAAGGGTGTCTTGGTCACTGCGGGTACCGATGGGCTCATCGTCGACCTGCATGTTGTCATCGAGTCGGGCGTTAACATGCGCTCTGTGAGCGAGAATCTCGCCAGCTCGGTCTCGTTCACCCTTTCCGAGATCGCCCAGATCGATCCGTCCCGCCTCAAGATCGCCATCCACATCGATGGCATGAAGTCGCGCGCGTAATCGCCGCGGCGTGTCCCCAATATTCGAGACGAAAGTGTCATCAGATGATTGCAAAGACTATCCGCACGTGTTTTCCCATCGCCGCTTCGGCGGTAGCCGATAAGGCCGAGGAAATCAACAAGCTCAACGTGTTCCCCGTCCCCGACGGCGATACCGGCACCAATATGTCGCTTACGCTCGCGTCCGTGGTCAAGGAGCTTGCATCTCTATCCGTCGATGCCGACATGGAGGACATCGCCGCCGCCATCACCCACGGATCGCTTATGGGCGCACGCGGCAACTCGGGCGTCATCACTTCCCAGATCCTGCGCGGCGTTGCCGAGGGCCTGAGGGAAGCATCCGATCCCGTCACCCCCTCCGATATCGCATTCGCCTTCCGCCGCGCGGTCAAGGTCGCCTTCCAGGCCGTTCGCAAGCCCATCGAGGGTACGATCCTTACCGTCCTGCGCGACGTGTCCACCAAGGCCGATGAGTGCGAGCGCGAGCGTCTTACGACAGAGGAGACGCTTGATGCCTTGGTCGTCGAGGCGTATCAGTCCGTGGCCCGCACCCCCGACCTGCTTCCCGTCCTCAAGGAGAACGGCGTAGTTGACTCCGGCGCCTTCGGGTTCGCGATCTTCCTCGAGAACTTCGTAGCTGCGGCGCTCGGACGCACCTCCAAGGTAGAGGGTTTTTCCGCCACGTTCGACGCCGATGCCGATTCCGCTCGTGCCGGTGCGCTCGACCGCGTGAAGATCGAGGCGAACGACGACTGGGAGGGATCCGAATACCGTTATTGCAACGAGTTCCTCTTCAAGGCGGAGAAGCCGTTTGACGAGGACGAAACACTTAAGTTCCTTGCTTCTATGGGCGATTGCGAACTGCTCGTCGGCGCATATCCCGATTACAAGGTTCACGTCCATTCCAATACCCCCAACCTGGTACTCGAGCACATGCTGCAGTACGGCCAGGTTTACGAGGTGTTCATCCATAACATGGATCTTGAGGTTGCCCAGCGTACGGCAAAAATCCATGCCGATCAGGAAGCCGCCCAGGCCGAACGCAAGCCCTTGGGATTCGTGGCCGTCGCCGCCGGTTCCGGCGAGGGTGAGATTCTCGAGTCCCTGGGTGTTGACGTGATCGTTTCCGGTGGCCAGACCATGAACCCGTCCACCGCAGATCTCCTCGATGCCGTTTCCCGTGTCAACGCCGATGCCGTCGTCATCCTTCCCAATAACGGCAACATCCGCATGGCCGCCGAGGCCGCGGCTTCGGCATGCACCGATAAACAGGTTGCCGTTGTTCCCACCAAGACGGTTCCGCAGGCGTTCTCCGCCATGTTCGCCGTCATGGAAGACGCCCCGCTGGATGAGGTCATCGAGTCGATGACCGAGGCGCTTGAGGACGTCCGCGACGGCGAAGTTACCCGGGCGGTACGCGATTCCCAGGCTTCCGATGGTTCCCCCATCCACAATGGCGATGTCATGGGCATCATCGCTGGCTCCATCGATATCGTCGGTTCCGATGTCAAGCAGGTCACCCTCGACTGCATCAATCGCATGCAGGAGGATGAGGAGGGCGACTCGCTGACGATTCTGGCCGGCGAGGAGCTTTCCGATGAGGACTTCCAGGATATCCTCGATGCCATCGAGGAAGCGCAACCCGATCTGGAAATCGATTCCCATCGTGGCGAGCAGCCCCTTTACCCCATCATCTTCTCCATCGAGTAAGTATCTTTGATGGCCGATAGGTTTTTTGCGCCGCGCGCCGCCGTTCGTTTGGCGCGCGCGGCGTCTTTGTCCGATGATATTTCACGATTGCCTTATGTGAGCGGTGCACGCGAGGACGCGCTGCGTCGAATCGGCATGCATCGTATCTACGACGTGCTCGCATACATGCCCCGCCGCTACCTCGACTTCTCCCATGCGTACCGTATCGAAACGGCTCCGCTGGGGGCGGTGTGCACCATCGTTGCCACCATCGACCGCGTTGCCGTCAAGCCCACAAAAACTCACGGGCTGACCGTTACGGAATTGCATCTCGTCGATGAGACGGGCGTGTTGAAGGTCGCTTTTTTCAGGCAACCCTGGCTTGCCAGGGAACTGCATGTGGGGGACAGGCTCGCCTTGATGGGCGCCGTTGAGTTTTCCTACGGCTTTAAACAGATGTCGTCGCCCCATTACGAAAAACTCGATAAGGATGCCTCGGGTTCCATCCTGCCTATCCATACCGTGAGGGAGGGCATCTCCCAGGGTTGGATGAGAAGGATCGTTGCCGGCGCCTTGGATATGTGCGGCGTTTTTGCGGATCCCCTTCATCCGCAGCTGCGGGCGCGACGGCACCTCATGTCCCTCTCCCGCGCGGTTCGCGTTCTTCAGTTTCCACATATCCTTTCCGAGGTCGAATGCGCTCGACGCAGGCTCTCCTACGATGAGCTCATCTACCTTCAGCTCGCATTGCGCCTGCGGGGAGATGATAATCTGCTGGGCATCCCAGCCCATGCGCACCGCTGCGGTTCGCATGTTGAAAGGATGGTTGAGTGCCTGCCCTTCGCGCTCACCGAAGAGCAGCGATCGGCGGCCCGCGATATCGTGTTGGATATGATGGACGGGTCCCATGTTATGAGTAGGCTCCTGCTGGGTGACGTCGGAACCGGTAAAACGGCCGTCGCCTGCGTCGCGCTTGCAAGCGTTGCGGATTCCGGTACCCAGGCCTGCGTCATGGCGCCAACCGGCGTGCTTGCCCGCCAGTATGCCGGCGACTCCGGTTCGCTGCTGGATGCGTGCGGCATCTCGTGGGCCCTGCTGACCGGAGCCACCTCGGCTTCGGAGCGTTCCCGTATCATCGAGGGCCTGCGCGCAGGATCGATTACGGTCTTGTTCGGTACCCATGCCGTGCTGTCCGACGATGTGTCGTTTCGCGACCTTTCGCTTGTTGTGATCGATGAGCAGCATCGTTTCGGTGTGCACCAGCGTTCCTCTCTCCGTTCGAAGGGCCCCGGTGCGGACCTGCTCGTCATGACGGCGACGCCTATACCTCGTACGCTGGCGCTTTCCGTCTATGGGGACTTGGATACGAGCATTATCCGGCATCGCCCGGTACCGGGCGCCGGGGTCACCACACAAGTGATACAGAGTGCGAACCGAGACATTGCCTATGGTTCGATTCGAACGGCTCTCGAGGCCGGGCACCAGGCCTATGTCATCTGCCCCCTGGTGTCTAAAAGCGATGATGAGAACGAGCTCGAGGACGTTCCCTTTGCCGGCAGGGAAGAGGAGGAGGGACGGCCCAAGCTGCCGCTTCATTCCGTCGATGCGGAGACGGCGCGCTTGAGACAGCTCTTCGTTGGCCATCGTGTCGAGATGCTGCACGGCAAGATGCGCGCTCGCGATAAAGACCGTGTCATCGAGCAGTTCAGGCAAGGGGATATCGATATATTGGTCTCGACGACCGTCGTCGAGGTCGGCGTGAATGTGCCCAACGCCACCGTCATGCTCATCGAAAACGGCGAGCGATTCGGCCTCGCCGCATTGCATCAGCTGAGGGGGCGCGTAGGTCGTGGCGGCGATGCCGGCATGTGCTATATCAGCACGGAGTGCAAGCGTTCGCGCGGCAAGAAATCTCCCGCGCTCGATCGTCTTGAGGCGCTTGAGCGCACATCCGATGGCTTCGAGTTGGCCGAGCAGGATTTAAGGCTCCGTAACGAAGGAGAGATTCTCGGCCTGCGGCAACACGGCGGTGTCACTTTGCGGTATGTTGATTTGGATAGGGATGCCGATCTGATCGAATGGGCCCATGATGATGCCCTGGAGCTGCTCACGTACGCTCCGTCCCTGAACGCGACGGCGACCCTGCCCATGCGCTGTGAGGTTGTCGATCGATATGGCGATATTTTCAAGGAGGTAAGCGGGGGATGAGAATCATCGGAGGCGAATGGGGCGGTCGCGCATTGAAATCGCCACGGGGCCGTGAGGTCTCGCGCCCCACAACCGATCGCGTTCGCGAGGCCTGCGCTTCTATGCTCGAGTCCACCCTTGACAACGGCATCGAGGGGGTTCGCGCTCTCGATGCGTTCGGAGGAACGGGCGCCCTCGGTATCGAGTTGCTCTCGCGCGGTGCCAGCCATGTGACGTTTTTCGATACCGACAGGGGTGCGGCTCGGCTCATCGGTCAAAACCTCCAAACGCTTCGATGCGATACATCGCGCTATCGGGTCTTGTGCTCCGATGCCATCGCTTCCGCGCGCCGCGGCCGTATGCCCGGCGCCCCGTACGATGTCGTTTGGATCGACCCGCCGTATGATCTGGGAGTGGATCCAGCGGTGAATCTCCTTGACGCATTGGTGTCCTCGGGCTCCGTTCGTCCCGGTACCATAATCGTGTTCGAGCGCTCGGCGACAAGGACCCCGAGTCTCCGCGTCGACGGATTCGATGTCCTGCGTGAGAAGCGTTACGGAATAACCGCCATCGATGCCCTGCGTTATAATCCCGGCGCGCGCAAGGACGAATCCGAGGGGGAGCTCGCATGACCGATGGCCTTACGCACGTGTTGGTGCCCGGAACCTTTGACCCGATAACATACGGTCATATCGATGTCGTTCGCCGCGCTCAGCGCATCTGCCCGCGCGTGACGGTGGCCGTTGCCGAGTCTTTGGGCAAAAACGGCTGCGGTACCACGTTTACGCTGGAGGAGCGTGTCGAGCTTGCCCGTCAGGCGCTCGATGGTATCCCGGGCGTCGACGTTCAGCCGTTCACGGGCTTGCTCGTTGATTTCGCGCACGAGGTCGGTGCGGGCGCGGTCGTGAAGGGCCTTCGAGCCATGACCGATTTTGAGTACGAGCTTCAGCAGGCCGATCTCAATTACCGTCTCGATGCAGGCTTGGAGTCTATCTTCGTTATGAGCTCACCGCAGTACGGGTACTTGTCAAGTTCGGCTGTTCGCCAGATCGCATCGTTCGGCGGGGATGTGAGCGAGCTGGTCCCGCCTTGCGTTTCCCGCGCGCTCCGTGCACGTTTTTCGTAGTCTACCTGCCCCGCACGTCTATTTACGAGGTGTGGTACCATATCCCAGCAGCAGTAATCGATGAAAGGAGACCTCATGCCGGGCGAGAATCTTCCTGGCGAGCGGATTGAAAGCTTGGTCGATGAGCTCGAGGGGCTCATCGAGGAGGCAAAAGTCCCGTTCGGCAAGTCGAATCAGTTCAAGATGATCGAGACGGATATGTTCTTCAACATCCTTGAAGAGATTCGTATGAGCTATCCCGAGGAATGGCAGAAGTCCCGCCGGATCCTCAAGGAGCGCGACGAGCTCCTTACGAGCGCGGCCGCGCAGGCCGACTCCATCATCGCCGACGCCCAGCAGCAGGCTCTTACCATCGCCGGCGAGCAGGAGATTGTTCGACTGGCACAGAGCCAGGCCGATGACATTCGAGAGCGTGCCAACCAATATGAGCGCGAGACCCGGTATGCGGCTGAGGATTATGCCGACCAGGTGTTCACACATCTCGAGGAGAACCTCAAGTCCCTCACCTCTACGGTTTCCCGTTGCCGTCAGCAGCTCAATGACGGTTCCAGCCAGAGTCAGGGCTGGTAGACATGGCTGCGTTCGGTTCTATTCCGGTCGATTTGAGCGATAAGATCGACAATCCGGGGGAGTCGTTCCCTTTTTCGGGCGCTATTGCGGCAGGGTCCTATCAGGTCGGTGACCGCGAGCTTTCTCTTCCGCAGGGCGGTTCATATGATGTCGTCTTCACCAACGCCGGGGACGGCATTCTCCTGACGGGTATCGTCCGCGCCGATGCCACGGGCGTATGCGATCGCTGCCTCGAGCCTGCATCCTTTGAGGTATCCGGCGAGATCGAAGAATACTATCTGTTCGAGGAGCCTGAGGACCCGGAATCGTATGAGGATGGCTTTGAGCTGGTGGGCCCTGATCGCGTGATCGACTTGGGGGTTCCCGTTTCGGATGCGGTCATCATGGATACCCCGTTCGTCATCCTTTGTCAGCCTGATTGCAAGGGTCTCTGTCCGGTATGCGGGTGCAACCTCAACGAAACCTCTTGCGACTGCGTTCAGAAGGAACAGGACGATTGGGCGGAGGCCGTCGGCAACCCGTTTGCCGCGCTCAAAGACCTCAAGCTCGAAGACTAACTAGAGAATATATATTTTGTGTACGCTGGCGGGTTATGGTAACATCACAACTTGCGCGTAATGCCGCTAGGAAATAGTCCATAAGGAAGGTCAACATGCCAGTACCTAAGCAGAAAAAGGGTCGTGCAAAGACTCACTCTCGTCGTTCGACCAACATGAAGATCGCCGCTGCTTCCCGTTCCACCTGCCCTCGTTGCGGTGCCGTGAAGCTTCCGCACCACGTGTGCCCCAACTGCGGTTTCTACAAGGACCGCGAGGTCATCGTAGTCGAGTAGCGATGGCGTCCGGCTGCATTCTATCCAGACTGCTTTCTCCGGACACCTTGCGGGATCGACGCGCGATCGCGACATCAAGTTGAACATAAGGCCGGCTCATGGAGTCGGCCTTTTCGCTATAGGGGGAACTCCATGAGCAGGGTTTGCGTTTGTGTTGACGCCATGGGTGGAGACGAAGAGCCGCAGGTCGTTCTTAACGGCATAGAGGCAGCGCTTGCGTCCGACGCCGAGCTGGAGGTGCTCGTTTCGGGGCCCGATGAGGTCGTGACGCCGTTTTGCGATCGACATGATCGCGCTCGTGCGCTCATCGCGCCTGAAGTTATCGAAATGTCGGACGACCCCATCGCCGCCGTGATGAAAAAGCGCCGATCTTCGATCGTTCTCGGCTGCCGCGCGGTTAAGCGCGGCGAGGCGCAGGGCTTTTTCTCCGCCGGTTCCACCGGCGCGGTCACCGGAGCCGCCTCGGCTTTCATCACGCCGTTCAAGTTCGACGATGGCGAGAAGAAGCGCCCCATACGCCCGTGCATCACGAGTGCGCTGCCCAACCGAAAAGGCGGGCTCACCGTCCTGTGCGATATGGGGGCCAACCCCGATGTCGAGCCGCGCGATCTTGTTCGGTTCGCTCAGATGGGCGCGGCGTATGCCCGGGTTGTATGCGGTATCGCCACACCTCGTGTCGGACTGCTCTCCAACGGCTCTGAAGACTCCAAGGGGTCCGAGTTCACCAAGGCGTGTTTCCCGCTCTTTCGCGAGCAAGTCCCGGGCTTTGCGGGCAACTGCGAGGGCGGAGACCTTACGAGCGGAGATTTCGATGTGGTCGTATGCGATGGCTTCTCCGGTAACATCGCCTTGAAATCCATCGAGGGCGCCGCAAAGTTCATGATGGCCGAGCTTAAATCGGGGCTCATGTCCTCGCTTGGCGGTAAAGTCGCCGCCCTTCTCGCGAAAAGCACGTTTACCGAACTTAAAGCGAAGCTTTCGGGCGATGCCAAGGGCGGCGCCGTGCTTTTGGGTGTGCGCGGCGTGGTGCTGATCGGCCATGGCGCCACGAGCGCCGAGGCCGTGAAGAACGGAACCCTTGCGACCGCCGAGGCCATCCGTGCCGATTTGGTGGGGCACGTTGCAGCTTCCATGGACGGCATCCTCTAGCGTTTGCCCGATTGTGGTCATGGTGGGGCGTCTGGCGGGATTTCCCGTCCAGGCGCCCTTCCTAGTTGAGGGGTTTGGTTTGGGCGGGTAGAATTGCTCAATGTATGATTTGCCATAACAATGGCCCTTCGAAGGGAGTTCAATATGTCGCTGGACCGTTCCGAGGTTTTTGCAAAGGTTTGCGATATCGCCGCCGATGTCTTGGGTATCGAGCCCGATTCTCTGAATGAGCAGACCACGTTCGACGATCTCGAGGCCGATTCCCTGGCCCGCCTTCAGCTGGTGACGGCCATGGAGGACGAGTTCGACCTTGAGATCGACGACGAGAAGCTGCTCTCCATCAACTCCGTTGCGGATGCCGTGGATGCAATCCTTTCCGCGCAGGAGGCTTAAGTACCCGTGTCGATTAAATCCAAGCTTGCGCTTGCGGAGGAAATCTGCCAGTACACGTTTACCGATAAAAAGCTTCTGCGCAGCGCCATTACGCACCCGTCTGCCGCGGAAGGCCAGCCCGTCAGCGCCCATTACGAGCGTCTTGAATTTTTGGGAGACTCCATCCTGGGCTCCATCGTCGCCCTTGTCCTCTATCGTACGTACGGTGGATTTGATGAGGGCAAGCTGACGCGCCTCAAGGTTTCTTTGGTTTCCGGTCAGACCCTGTCTGAAGTCGGCCTCGAGCTCGGCATCGATAAGATCATCATCTTCGGCGCGTCCGAGACGGGTACGGGTTCGCGCGGACTCTATTCCGCGTTGGAAAACGTTTACGAGTCGCTCGTCGGTGCGCTGTACCTCGATGGCGGATGGGATGTCGCTTCGGATTTCGTGACGCGTACCCTCAAACCGCATCTTGCCGCCGAGCGCGCGGAGCATCCTTCAAATCCCAAAAGCTATCTGCAGGAAAGCGTCCAATCCGACAAGATGGGCACGCCGGTGTACAAGATGCTCGACGCATCCGGTCCGGCGCATGAACCCACGTTCACCGCGGCCGTGCTCGTCGACGGCATCCGCCGCGGCCGCGGTACGGGCTCCTCGAAAAAGGAAGCTGAGGCCGCGGCCGCGCTCGATGCGCTCGAGCGTATGGGCTACACCACCAACGGCGTCATTTTAAAGAAGAAGCTCGGGTAAGCGAGGGTCTGTGTATCTGAAGTCTCTCACCCTGAAAGGGTTTAAGTCGTTTGCCGACCGCGCGCATATGACTTTCGAACCCGGCCTCACGGTTATTGTGGGCCCCAACGGTTCGGGAAAATCTAATATCTCCGATGCGATCCTGTGGGTGCTGGGCGAGCAGAGCGCAAAGCACCTGCGCGGCCAGGCGATGGAGGACGTCATCTTCTCGGGTTCCTCTGCCCGCAAGCCCGTGGGAGTCGCCGAGGTAACACTGGTATTGGACAATTCAGACCATATGCTTCCGGTCGACTTCAACGAGGTCGCGGTGACGCGCCGCATGTACCGATCGGGGGAGAGCGAATACCTCATCAATTCCAGCCCATGCCGGCTTATGGATATCCAGGACATCCTGCATGATTCCGGCTTGGGTAAGGATACCCATTCCATCATCTCGCAGGGCAAGCTCGATGCGATCCTGCAGAGCCGACCCGAGGAGCGCAGGTCGCTCATCGAGGAAGCGGCCGGTATCTCCAAACATAAGCGTCGTAAGGAGCGCGCTCTCAAGAAGATCAAGGCGATGGATGAGCACCTCACGCGCGCCCGTGATATCAATCGAGAGATCAATCGCCAGCTCAAGCCCCTTGAGCGCCAGGTCGACCGCGCGCGTAAATATAAAGACCTCTCAACCCGCGCCAACGAGCTGGCTCAGGTCCTCGCCGTCGATGAGCTTCGACAGCTCCAGGCCCAATGGTCCGATTTGGAGACCAGGGCCAAGGAGAGCGCAGCGGCGCTGGAGCTCGCGCAGTACCGTCTTGGCGAAAAGGAGCGCGAGCTCGAGAAGCTCCAGGTTATGCTCGAGGAAAAGGGTCTGTTTGTAGGCGATCTTGGCGAGCAGCGACGACATATGCAGGATGTGGTGGGCCGGATCGGTAGCGACATGCGCCTCTTGGAGGAGAAGGGGCGCAACATGGTCACGCGCCTCTCTGATATGCGAGGCACCCTTTCGGGCTCCGAACATCAGCGCAAGCGAACCGTGGAGGAGCTCGGCGACATCAACCGGCAGCTCGATGAAGAGCGCGCGTCCGCACGTGTCGCCTCCGAGGACGTGGAATCTGCCGCTCCGGCCGCCGAGGCCCTGCATGCGCGTCGTCACGACCTCGACCAAGCCGTCTCCGATCTTACGCGCGAGCAGCGCGAGGTTCAAAGAGCGTGCGACGCCGCCTCCCTCGAGCTCGCTCAAGTCAAGGAGACTCTTTCGAACGCCGAGCTCGAGGACGGCATGTATGCATCCCGTCTGGAGCAGATCGAAGATGAGGAGCAGACGCTCGCGGCTTCCCTTGCAAGTCGGCGTCAGCGCGTGGAGGAACTGGAAGTCGACCTTGCCAAGGCGCGTGTGGAGCGCGATGAGGCCAAGGCCGCAGTTCAGGTCGCTCTCGATGCGTGCGCCCAACTTCGTGACCGTGAAGCCGCGGCGCGCGCCAAGCTGGCCGATGCCCAGACGGAGCTTTCGGGCTTGGCCAAGCTCGATCGTCGCCTATCCGAGGCTTCGCCCCTGGCCGCTCGCATCACCCATGGATATGGCGACCGTATCGCCGCCAAACTCGGAGACGTCCTCGAGGCGCCGCATGAGATCGAGACGCTTGTCGAAGGCCTTCTTTTGCAGGATATCGATGGTCTGATCGCCAATAGCGAACGGGACATGCTTGAAATCGTATCGCGTGTCCTCGGCGACGGTGAAGCCGGTTCGGCGCTGTTGGTCGCCAAGGATATCGCGCCCGTAGGCCCATGCCCCGATGCCGCAGGGGAACGTCTCGTCGATCTTCTTAAGGTGCGCGACGGCTTCGCACCTGTCGTCTCCGCCTTGTTGGGCCGGTTCTACCTGGTCGGCTCCGTTGAGGAGGCGCTTGAGGCCGCACCCGTGGCCGGTGTCACATATGTCACGCCGGACGGTGCCCGCGTCGCGGGAGGAACCGTTCGTTTGGGGTTTGATTCGGACCGCACGTCCGGTGCCTTGGAGCGCAAGCGTCGCATGCGCGAGCTCGAGAATCTCATTCCCGATCTTGAGGCGGTGTACGCGCACGCCCAGGAGCTCTCCTCGGATGCTTCGGCGGCAGTCGATGCTTCTCGCGAAAATGAAAGCAAGACCTCTGGGGCCATCAGCGAACTCGAAGGCGAGCGCAGCAGCGTGCTCGCAGAAGTCGGCCGATTGGAGCACTCGCTTTCCTCCAAATCCTCCGAGCTGGCTCAACTTAAACGCAGACGCGAGCAAGCGGCGGCCGCGGTCCGCGAGGCCCAGCCGCGCGTCGATGACCTGACAAGCCGGCGCGATGCGGCACGCGAACGCCTTGAGGTCATCGCGCATGAATTGGATGACGCGCACGACGAGCTCGAGTGTGTTCGCCGTGACGATGCCGAGGCCGCGGGCAAGCTCGCCGACGCCAAGGTTCGTCTCGCCCGGGCATCCGAACGGGTGAAGAGCCTGTCCTCTCGCGCCCCCGAGCTCGAGCGCCGCTTGGAATCTATCGACCGCCGTATCCATGGTACGGAACAGGCGGCTCGCTCGCTTGAGGTTCTCAAGCTGCGTGTCGACCCCCTGCACGATAGATACGAATCGCTCTTGGAGCGCGCTACCGACTGGGCGGCGCGATTGCGCGATCAGGCTTCCTTAGAGGAGGCCGATTCCGCATCGCTCAAAAAGACCATCGAGGACGCGAAGGGCGAGGTTGCTCGCGCCAAGGCGTTCGTGGACACCGCCGTCGCCTCCGTCAACGACTGCAAAGTCGCTCGCGGCAAGCTGGAGGTGCAGGTCGAATCCGCCGTTAAGGCCATCACGGCGGACGGAACGACGGTCCTCGAGGAGGCCCTCATGCTCCCGGCGCCCGATGACCGGGCGGCGGCCGAGCGCGAGCTGAATTCCCTTGCGCGTCAGATCAATAACTTGGGACCGGTGAACCAGGTTGCGATGGAGGAGTACGAGACGCTTAAAAAGCGCGCCGACTACATCTCCGAGCAACTCGAGGATCTTGAAAGCGCGCGCAAGTCGCTCACCAAGATCACCTCGGCGATCGACCGTAAGATGCGCACGAGCTTTCTTACCACATTCGAGAAGGTCGATGAGAACTTCCAGGAGATCTTTTCGATGCTGTTCCCCGGCGGTCAGGCGCACCTCGAGATGACCGATCCCGAGCATCCCGCCGATACGGGCATCGAGGTCGTTGCCCAGCCGCGTGGCAAACGCATCGCCAAGATGATGCTGATGAGCGGCGGTGAAAAGTCGTTGACGGCCTTGGCCCTGCTGTTTGCCGTATATCGCACGCGTACCGTACCGTTCTACGTGCTCGATGAGGTTGAGGCCGCCCTGGACGATTCGAACCTCTCCAAGCTCATCGGTGCTATCGATTACCTGCGCCAGTCGACGCAGCTGCTGGTTATTTCGCACCAGCGTCGCACCATGGAGGACGCCGATGTCCTGTATGGTGTCTCTATGCAAGCAGACGGCGTCAGCCGTGTGGTCAGCCAAAAACTCGATCGCGAAACCGGAAAGGTCGTGAACGCATAATGGGATTGTTTGACTCTCTTAAGCGCGGATTGGAGCGCAGCCGCGAGGCCCTCAATGAGGTCTTCTATTTCGGCGGCGAGGTCGATGAGGACTTTTGGGAAGATCTCGAGGACACCCTTGTGATGGGGGACCTTGGGGCGGAGCTTTCGATGCAGGTCACCGACGACCTGCGCGACCAGGCCGCGAAGAAGAACCTGCGCACTGCCGATCAGCTCCGTGGCGCCCTTGCCGAGCGCCTTTCGAAGATCTTCGTCGCGCCCGAGGCCGACATCTTCGATGACACGCCCTCTTGCGTGCTGTTCGTCGGTATCAACGGTGCGGGGAAGACCACGACGGTCGGCAAGATCTCGAGCGCCGAGGCCGCGCGCGGCAAGAACGTCGTTATCGGCAGCGCGGACACCTTCCGTGCCGCTGCCATCGAGCAGTTGGACGTGTGGGGTCAGCGCGCCGGCGTTCCGGTCATCAAGCGCGACCGCGGTTCCGATCCGGCAAGCGTGTGCTATGACGTACTCGATGCCGCCGATGAGCGCGGTTCCGACCTGGTGCTTATCGACACCGCCGGCCGTCTGCATACGAGCCCCGAGCTCATGCGCGAACTTGCCAAGGTCGTCAAGGTCACGCGCAAGCGTGCGGAGGGCTGCAAGCAGGGGCCTATGCCTGTGCATGTCGTTCTGGTGATCGATGCGGCAACCGGTCAGAACGGCCTGATTCAGGCCCAGGAGTTCAACGATGCACTGGGGCTGGACGGTATCATCATGACCAAGCTTGACGGGACCGCAAAGGGCGGCATCGCGCTGGCCGTGGCCGAAAAGCTCCAGCTGCCCATCTACCGCATCGGCGTGGGTGAACAGGTGGACGATCTTCAGCGGTTCGACGCCGTCGATTTCTGCCGTGCGCTCGTCGGCGCCGATAAATAGCCTTTCTCATAGTATTTAGGGGTTCCCATGTTCAACTCTCTCTCCGATCGTCTGAACGATACCTTTGACCGCCTGCGCGGTAAGGGCAAACTCACCGAGGCCGATATCACGAGTGCCATGCGTGAGATCCGCATGGCACTGCTCGAGGCCGACGTCAACTTCAAGGTCGTCAAGGAGTTTGTCGCCAAGACCAAGGAGCGCTGCCTGACCGCCGAGGTCATGGAGTCGCTCACACCCGCGCAGAATGTCGTCAAGATCGTGCTGGACGAGCTGATCGAGCTTTTGGGTTCCACTGAGAGCAAGCTCGTCCTGTCCAGCCGCATCCCCAACGTGATCATGCTCGTGGGCCTTCAGGGTTCCGGTAAGACCACCGCGGCGGTCAAGCTTGCTTATATGCTCAAGAAGCAGGGCAAAAGCCCCCTGCTCGCCGCGTGCGACGTGTATCGTCCGGCCGCTGCCGACCAGCTCGCCACGCTCGGCGGGGAGATCGGCGTGCCGGTGTTCCGCGGCGACGGCCAGCATCCTGTCGAGATCGCCCGCGCCTCCATCCGCGAGGCCGTCGATAACATGCGCGACGTGGTCATCGTCGACACCGCCGGCCGTCTGCAGATCGACGAGCAGATGATGCAGGAGGCCGTCGATATCAAGAAGGCCGTCAGGCCCGATCAGGTCCTCATGGTGGTCGACGCCATGACCGGCCAGGATATCGTCAACGTCGTCTCCACCTTTGCCGAGCGCACCGATTTCGACGGCGTCATCATCTCCAAGCTCGACGGCGACGCTCGCGGCGGCGGCGCCCTTTCCGTCCGCCAGGTCACCGGCAAGCCCATCAAGTTCGTCTCGATGGGCGAGAAGCCCGACTCGCTCGAGGTCTTCAATCCCGAGCGCATGGCCAAGCGCATCCTGGGCATGGGCGACGTCATCGGCATCATCGAGAAGGCCCAGGAGGTTGCCGATGCCGAGAACCTCGAGGCGGCCGAGCGCATGCTGCGCGATGGCCTCACCATGGACGACATGCTGCAGCAGATGCGTGCCGTCAAGAAGATGGGCGGCATGAAGGGTCTCCTCGGCATGCTTCCGGGTGGCCAGCGCATGCTCAACCAGATGGGCGCCAACCTCGATGAGTCCGTCTTCGACCGCTACGAGGCCATGATCCTCTCCATGACCAAGCAGGAGCGCAACCGTCCGTCCATCATCAACGGGCAGCGACGCGCCCGCATCGCCCGCGGTTCCGGCGTGCAACCGTCCGATGTCAACATGCTCATGAAGCAATGGGGCGAGATGAACAAGATGATGGGCAAGATCCGCGCCATGACCCAGCAGCAGGGCGGCGGCAAGAAGGGTAAAAAGGGCAAGAAGGGCAAGACACGCATGCCCGGTATGCCCGGTATGGGCAGCGTCAACATGAACCAGCTCATGAACCAGATGGGCGGCATGGGCAGTGGCATGTCCGATATGGACAAGCTCATGCAGATGAACGCCCAGTTCAAGAACAAGAAGTAAGTTTCCAGGTGGATTGACCCGTCCTGGCGTGACGTACTTTTTGTGCAAGCGCATCCGATCGGGTATCGATCGTTCGAAATATGGTTAGTTTGATGTGGGTCGGATTGCCGGCCCACATTCATATAGCTCAATCAAGGAGGTCGAAATGAGCAAGGCAGACCAGCAGTTTGTTTCGATGTGCAAGAATATCCTCGACCACGGAACCACGACGGAAGGGGAGAAGGTCCGCCCGCATTGGGAGGACGGTACCCCGGCCTATACCATCAAGAACTTCGGCGTTACGGCACGCTATGACCTGCGCGAGGAGTTTCCCGCGCTCACGCTGCGCCGCACTGCGCTCAAAAGCGCTATGGACGAGGTCCTGTGGATCTATCAGCGCAAGTCCAACAACGTCAACGACCTGAATAGCCATATCTGGGACGAGTGGGCCGACGAGACGGGGTCGATCGGCAATGCTTACGGATATCAGATCGCCCAGGTGACGCATTATGCCGACGGCGATTTCGATCAGATGGACCGCGTGCTGTACGATCTCAAGCACACGCCGTTCTCGCGCCGCATCATTACGAACATGTACAACGTGCACGACCTGCCCGAGATGCATCTGTACCCGTGTGCCTATAACGTTACCTACAACGTCACGCAGGACCCCGACGAGGACAGGCTCGTACTCAACATGGTCCTGATGCAGCGGAGCCAGGATATCCTTGCGGCCAACAACTGGAATGTCTGCCAGTATGCGATCCTGCTCATGATGGTCGCGCAGTCCGTTGGTATGATCGCGGGCGAGCTTCTGCATGTGATCGTCGACGCCCATATCTACGATCGACATGTCGATATCGTTCGCGAGCTTATCGAGCGCCCCCAGTACCCGGCGCCCAAGGTCTCGCTCAACCCCGACGTCAAAGATTTCTACGACTTCACGACCGATGACCTGATCGTTGAAGAATATCAACATGGCCCGCAGGTCAAGAACATCCCGATTGCGGTATAGGGGAGCGCAGATGAGCACTGTGGTAAAGGCTATCGTTGCTGTTTGCGATGACTGGGGTATCGGGCTCGATGGCGATATGGTCGTGGCCAACCGCGAGGACATGCGACATTTTGTTTCCTGCACCATGGGGGCTCCGGTCATCATGGGCCGAAAGACCCTGTTCAGCTTTCCGGGACACAAGCCGCTCAAAGGTCGCCGCAATATCGTTCTCACGCGTGATCCGGAGTTTAGCGCCGAGGGCGTTGAGGTCGCCCACAGCATGAATGAGGCATTGAGGCTCGTTTCCGATGCCGATGAGGCGTGGGTTATCGGTGGCGGTGAAGTGTATCGGCAGTTTTTGCCCGTGTGTTCCGAATGCGTGGTGACGAAGAACCATACCATTCGGACCTGCGATGCGTATTTCCCAGATCTTGATGTCGACGACGAATGGCGACTCGAGCGTCAAGGCGAGACTCGAGTTATTGCCGATGGCCGCGGCGATGACGGTGTGGCGTTTGATTTTTGCACGTATGTTCGAGTGGCCGAGTAAGGGAGACGCAGTATGCCGCAGATCATCCGCATCGACTCGCTTGACGATAATCGGCTCGAGGCCTATACCAAGCTGACCGAACGCGAGCTTCGATGCGTGTTGGAGCCTGAAAAGGGCATCTTCATCGCGGAGAGCGCAAAGGTGATCGAGCGCGCGGTGCGCGCGGATCTCGAACCGGTGAGCTTTCTTTTGGGGGAGAAATGGCTCGACCAGCTTTCACCTCTGCTTGAACAGCTGGACACCACTCGGCCCGATATCCCGGCCTTCGTTGCCAGTATGGAGCTTATGGAGCGGCTCACCGGATTCAACGTCACGCGCGGTGCGCTGGCCTGCTTTCGTCGCCCCGCCATGCCCGATGCCGCGCGATTCCTCCAAGGTCTTCTTGACCGTGCTCAAGGTCGCCCCGTTCGCGTTTGCGTGCTCGAGGGGATCGTCGATCACACCAATGTGGGGGCTATTTTCCGTTCTGCCGCAGCGCTCAATGTGGACGGGATCTTGGTCAGTCCCACCTGCTGCGATCCTCTTTACCGCCGTTCGGTACGCGTCTCCATGGGTACCGTCTTTCAGGTTCCCTGGTGCCGTATCGGCTCCACCGCGCGCGTATGGCCGCATGACGGGCTGCGGGTCCTTCATCAAGCCGGGTTCACCTGCGCCTCCATGGCGTTGACCGACGATTCCGTTTCGCTCGATGATCCGTCACTGCTCGACATCAAGAGCTTGGCGATCTTCATGGGAACCGAGGGCGCGGGCTTAAAGGCGACCACTATCGCCGGCTCGGATGTCACCATCCGTATCCCCATGGCTCACGGCGTCGATTCCCTCAATGTTGCCGCGGCCAGCTCCGTTGCATTTTGGCAGCTGTGCCCGCATGCAGACAACGGTTATCACTATAAACCCGGTATGTTTGCCTAGATAAATGGGCATGTCATTATTTGCTGTTACTTTTCCATATTGATTGCACCTCACGATCGGCTCGCGTAAGCTCAGGCTACGGGAGCCGATGGTGAGTGGGGGAATGATGGCCGAACGTTCCGATGGTTCAATCGATGTAACTCATGGTGTGATCTGGAAGCAGCTGTTAACGCTGTGCATCCCCATCTTCTTCAGCTCCTTTTTCCAACAAGCCTATGCGCTAATCAATACGTTCATCGTGGGGCAGTTCGGCGGTAAGATAGCTTTGGGCGGCATTCAGTCAACGTTGTCCCTTTCGGAACTTGCGGTTGGCTTCAGCGTGGGCCTTGGTGCCGGTTGCGCCGTCATCACCGGCCAATTCTTCGGGCAGCATGATGACGAGCGCCTGGGCAAATCGATTCATACGGCCATGACGCTTGCGCTCGTGCTCGGTGGATTCGTTTCCGTTGCGGGCGTGGTATTCCTGCCCACGGTTCTCGCTGCCATGGGTACGCCCCAAGAGCTGATGTGGGAGGCCGTGGCTTATTCGCGCTGCTACTTCGGTGTGATGATATTCTCGCTGGTTCTCAATATGGGCACGGCGCTGTTGCGCGCGGTTGGAGACACCAAGGCGCCCGCCCTCATCATCGCCTCGGGGTGCATCTTCAACGTCGTCTTCGACCTCATCTTCGTTGCGGGGTTCAAAATGGAGGCCCTGGGATGCGGCATCGCCACGGCGCTCACCATTGCGATCAACGCTTCCATGGTCACCTTGCGCCTCATGCGCGCCAGGGGGCCGTGGCGCCTCGAGCTCTCGCGGCTGGGTGTGGACTGGGGTATCTGCAAGAGCATGGTCTCTTGCGGGCTTCCCCTGGGTATCCAGGCCGGCGTGTATTCCATATCCAACATCATCGTTCAGTCGACGGTCAACGGTTTCGGTGCCGACACCGTTACCGGTTGGGGGCTTGCGGGTCGACTCGATGCGATCGTTTGGATGATCACCGAGGCGCTCGGAGTTTCCATCACCACGTTCTCGGCGCAGAATTTCGGCGCTCGCAACTATGAGCGCATGCGCCAGGGTTATCACACATCACTTGTTATCACCGTTACGCTTATCGGTGCCATGGCCGGGTTCCTCGTCCTGTTCGTGGACCCCCTGGCGCGATTCTTCATCAACGATGATGCCGTTGTTGCCTATACCTCCAAGATGATTCAATTCATCGCGCCGTTCTACCTGTTCTATTCCGTTGTTGATAACACCTCGGGCGTGATCAGGGGGTCGGGGGAGAGCTTCAGGCCTATGCTGCTGACGATTCTCGGCACCTGCGTGTTCCGCGTGGTGTGGCTGCTTGCCGTGGTTCCTCTTCATCACACGCTCGAAACGATGCTGCTCGTGTATCCGGTCACGTGGATTCTCACCGCGGGGCTCTTCGTTGCGTACCATCACTTCGGTCATTGGCTTTCCCATGCCGAGAAGCGCCGGGAGCGAATGGAGGTTATGGTTTAGCGGCATCTGTCTATGAACGGCCGTTCGGGGTATCCTAAAGCTATTATCACTACCGAGGACGGAGATATTCCCGATGGAAATGGATGATCACAAGCGCAGACGGAACATGATTCTGTATGTGCTGATCGCATTCGTGGTGTATCTGGTCGTCAGCAGCGTATTGTTCCCCAGCCTGGAGAACCGTGGCGTTCAAGTTACCGATGTGAGCTACACCCAGCTTCTCAAGGATCTTGATAAAAAAGACGTTGCCAAGATCAAATACACCACCGATGATGCTCAGGCCCTGTATACCAAAAAAGGCGAGGAGGGCCGTGCATACCGCACCACCACCATGCCCACCGATGTCGACCTCACCAATCGCATCCAGGAGGCCGGCGCCGAGCTCGACGTGACTATTCCCGATCAGAATTCGGGCATGTGGACCTACCTGCTCATCACGCTGGTCCTTCCCATGGCCATATTTTTCCTCATCGGCTGGTGGCTCAACCGCCGGATGAAAAAGGCCATGGGGGACGACGGTCCCTCCATGAACTTCGGCGGTGGCGGGTTTGGCCCCGGCGGTCTGGGAAAGTCCGGCGCCCGTATTATCGCCTCCAAGGATGTCGGCGTTACGTTCAAGGACGTTGCCGGTCAGGAGGAGGCCAAGGAGTCTCTCAAAGAGGTCGTCGACTTCCTGGAGAACCCCAAGCGCTATGAGGAGATCGGTGCGAAGTTGCCTCGCGGTGCTCTGCTGGTGGGCCCTCCGGGTACCGGTAAGACGCTGCTAGCCAAGGCCGTGGCAGGCGAGGCCGGTGTGCCGTTCTTCAACATCTCGGGCTCCGAGTTCGTGGAGATGTTCGTGGGCCGCGGCGCCGCAAAGGTGCGCGACCTGTTCAAGCAGGCCAAGGAGAAGGCTCCCTGCATCGTCTTTATCGATGAGATCGATACCATCGGCAAGAAGCGCGATGGCGGCGGTATGTCGGGTAACGATGAGCGCGAGCAGACGCTCAACCAGTTGCTCACCGAGATGGACGGTTTCGACAACCAAAAGGGCATCGTCGTCTTGGCTGCCACCAACCGTCCGGATTCACTCGATCCGGCCCTGCTTCGTCCCGGTCGTTTCGATCGCCGCGTCCCTGTCGAGCTGCCCGATCTGGCAGGCCGTAAGGCTATTCTCGAGCTGCATTCCAAGGACGTTAAGACCGAGCCGCCTATCGACCTGACCGTCATCGCGCGTTCTACACCCGGTGCCTCCGGTGCCGACCTGGCAAACATCATCAACGAGGGTGCCCTGCGCGCCGTTCGCATGGGCCGCAAGCGGGCTACCCAGGAGGATTTCGAGGAATCGGTCGAAGTCGTTATCGCGGGCCAGCAGCGTAAGTCCACGGTGCTTTCCGATCACGAAAAGCAGGTTGTGAGCTATCACGAGATCGGCCATGCCATCGTCGCCGCGCGCCAAACGGACAGCGCTCCGGTCACTAAGATTACGATCGTTCCGCGTACCTCGGGTGCCTTGGGCTACACCATGCAGGTTGAGCAGGACGAGCGCTTCCTTACCACCCGCCAGGAGGTACTCAACAAACTTGCCGTGTACTGCGGTGGTCGTGCTGCCGAGGAACTCATCTTCGGTGAAATGACCACGGGCGCCGCCAACGATATCGAGCAGGCCACCAAGCTCGCCCGCAACATGGTTACGCGCTTCGGCATGTCCGATGAGTTCGGTATGATGGCCCTTGGCACGGTTCAGAATGCGTATCTCAACCAGGATACGTCTCTTACCTGTGCGCCGGGCACGGCCCAACGCGTCGATGAGGTTGTCAAAAAGCTCATCGAGGATGCGCATGCAAACGCCATGCAGATCCTTAAGGAGAACAAGTTCAAACTTCACGAGCTTGCGCATTACCTCTATAAGAAGGAAACGATCACGGGCGAGGAGTTCATGAATCTCTTGACGCGTGAGAATCCGCTTATCCCCAAGACGCCGCAATCTTAGTTTTATCGGCCCCTTCCTTTTGCGGAAGGGGCCTTTATTCATGTTAGAAGGTGTTTATATTGTCTAATAGTGCGGACAAACGCTTTGCTGTATTGATCGATGCGGATAACGTTAGCGAGAAGTACATTCAGATCATCGTAGACGAGACGTCTAATTACGGGATCGCTACGTATAAGAGAATTTACGGCGACTGGACGTCTCCGCGACTCGCCTCCTGGAAGTCGTGTCTGCTCGACCACTCGATACTTCCCATGCAGCAGTACAGTTACACATCGGGCAAGAACGCGACCGATTCGGCCATGATCATCGATGCCATGGATATCCTGTACTCAGGCACGGTCGATGGGTTCGTCATCGTTAGCTCCGACTCCGATTTCACGCGTCTCGTCGCGCGTCTTCGTGAGAGCGGTATGCAGGTTGTGGGCATGGGGGAGCAGAAGACCCCAAAGCCCTTTATTTCGGCCTGCAACCAATTCAAGTATCTGGATGTCTTGCTCGAATCACGCGAGGCCGCCGAGGCGGAAGAGCGCGACCAGTTCGAATATATTGCGCCGCGCGATAAACTGCTCAAGAAGTCCCAGGTGGGCAGAGGTGCAGACATTAGCCATAAGATAGCGTCCGCCAGGGATAAGGAACCCTCGGCAAATTCTCGTCATAATGTCAAACAGATCAGGCGGGCCATCGGTGCGATCATCGATGCGTTTTCCGATGACGATGGATGGATCACGCTTTCTGTCGTTGGTGATCAGTTGGGCAAGCGATTCCCGGATTTCGACGTTCGCAACTACGGGTACAAGAATCTTTGGCCCTTCCTCAAGTCCCTCGGGTCCTACGAATTTGATCGTAAGCCCGGTTCGGGTGGATCGCATCAGATCAAGCTCAAATTGAAATAATGGCATCGGGCCTGCTTCACCCCGAATGCATAACTTCTCCTTTGTTGCACATGTAACCTCGTGTATACTATTCAATCGTTTGTTCAACCTATGTGCCGGCGTACGCGTGCGGCACCTCTAGAGGAGTAAGGAATCTGACATGGATTACATCCGCGCAATCGAGCGTCAGCAGATTCGCGAGGACATGCCTCGCATTCTGGTCGGCGACACCGTCAAGGTGCACTACCGCATCAAGGAGGGTGACCGCGAGCGTATCCAGGTGTTCCAGGGCGATGTAATTCGTCTCCAGGGCGCCGGCGCACGCGAGACCTTCACCGTTCGTAAGATCTCTTACGGCATCGGTGTCGAGCGTACCTTCCCGGTTCACAGCCCCAAGATCGCCAAGCTTGAGGTTCTGCGCCACGGTAAGGTCCGTCGTGCCAAGCTCTACTACCTCCGTGATAAGGTGGGCAAGGCTGCACGTATCCCCGAGAAGCGCTAAGTTATCTCGACACGATCGTGTTGCGGAAGGGTCGCTCGTATGGGCGGCCCTTCTCTTGTATAAAGGGGGATTCTATGGCAAATATGACGAGCTCCGCCTCCGCCTCTCAGGTGGCAGCCGAGCTGTCGAGCGCAACTTTTGAGGAAATTCCAGCTTTGGTCGAGCGGTATCGGGACGATCCGCGCCAGCAGGTGCAAAAGGCGTGCGAGCGAGCCCTGAGGCGCTTGAACAAGGAGCAAGCGGAACGCGATCGGGTTTTCGAGATGTACCATGCCATGCGAGATTTCGGTGGCGAAGGCGTTATCGTTGGTGTCGACGAAGTGGGGAGAGGATCGGTTGCAGGACCCCTTACCGTTTGCGCAGTCGCGCTTCCCTCTGACCCCGTTGTCTGGGGCATCAATGATTCCAAGCAGCTCATCCCCGCTAAGCGAGAGGTCCTTGCAGTTCGCATCGCAGAGGTGGCGGACGCGATAGGTATCTGCCATATATCCCCGTCAAGAATCGATGAGGTCGGCATGGGGGTCGCCTTGAGGGAGGCCGTGGCGGGGGCCGTTGCCGACACGGGTCTTGAGCCCGACTGCGTGCTTATGGACGGCAACCCCTTGGGCGCCGTCCCGAACGAGCGCGACGTCGTGCATGGCGATGCCCGTATCGCCTGTATCGCAGCCGCCTCCATTGTTGCCAAGGTCACGCGTGACGAACTCATGGTGGAGCTCGATGCGGAATACCCCGAATATCATTTCGCGCAATGCAAAGGCTATGCTTCTGCGGATCATATCGCGGCGATCAGGGAATTCGGGCTCTCCCCTCAACATCGTGTGAGCTTCTGTGGTAACTTCCTGGAAACGGCTTCGCTTTTCTAGTCGTCCGCATACGCCGTACCCCTGGTCCTTCGCTGGGAACTGGGGGTATTTTCATGCGTCCGATTCATGTTTGGCCCCTGCAAGCCCTCTGAACGTTTCATAAGAATTCGAGATAAGAGCTCCCCTGGATACTTAGGCTGTCCACTTCAGAAAGGGGAGACCTTATGAACTGCAAGCATGCAAAACGATGCTGTGAACTCAACGATGAGAGCGCGGAGCCGTTGCCCGCCCTTGATCTCGATGATGAATCGATCTTTTCAATGACTTCCCATGAGATCGGTAGGCTAGGGGAGCGTCTCGCTGCGACATATTTGGCCGAGCGCGGTTATGAGATCGTGGAGTGCAACTACCGCTGCGATGAGGGTGAAGCCGATATCGTTGCTTTTGACGAAGAAGCCGATGAGGTTGTTTTGGTTGAGGTGAAGACGCGCCGCAGAAGGTCGCACGATGGGGACGCCTATCCGGAAGAGGCCGTAGATGAGAGAAAGCGTTGCAGATATCGTCGAATCGCAAGCTGTTATGTTATGGGCCATTACCCTGTTTCCTCTATACGATTCGATGTGATCGGAATAACGCTCTATCGGGATTGCATGGCAGAGCTTCAGCACCTTTACAATGCCTATGAATGGGAAGCCCAATAATGGCAAGGTCGGGATCGCATCAAACTTTTGCCGTCCATAGCGCATGCTTGCGGGGCGTTGAGGCTTTTCCCGTGACGGTTGAGGTATCGAGTTCGGGGGGTATTCCCGGAATCACCATAGTCGGGATGGCCGACTCTGCGGTCCTTGAGGCCCGCAGCAGGATTAGATGTGCAATCAGATCGTCCGGATTTGAGGTCCCACGGCTCAGCTTTACTGTAAGCCTTTCCCCGGGCGATATGCGAAAGACCGGAACGGGGTTCGATCTTGCGATTGCCGTTGCGATCCTTGCCCTATCGGGCCAAATCCCCATTTCTGGCGTGGACGGATGCCTCTTTGCCGGCGAGCTCGCTTTGGACGGGCGGGTCCTTGGCGTGCGCGGCGAGGTGGCCTTTCAGATACTTTCGAGATCTGAAAGACTGCGGTTTGTAAGCGGGCGCTACGACCGGCACATCTCCATGGGGAATGTCGATCAGGTTGAGCTCGGTGCCCTTGGTGGGCTACGGGGAGGCATAGCCCACCTACCCCTCATCCCCTCAACACGATGCGAGGTGCGACCTGAGATGGCCATGTTGGATTATGAGGATGTGGTCGGACAGGAGTTTGCCAAGCGTGCTTTGATGATTGCAGCCGCCGGCGGTTTAGGCCTGCTTATGATCGGCCCCCCGGGTTCCGGGAAGACGATGCTCGCGCGGCGCATGACCTCGATACTTCCGCCTATAGATCAGATGGAGCTCGAACAGGCGCTTTGCATTCACTCCGTGATGGGGGAGCCCGCCGACAAGCTTTTATCCGGCATTCGTCCTTTTCGCAATCCTCACCATGCAGCTTCCTCTGCAGGCCTTATAGGTGGAGGCAGGCCCGTTCTTCCGGGTGAGATAAGTTTGGCGCATGGGGGAGTGCTGTATCTAGATGAGCTTGGCGAGTTTCAAAATTCTGTCCTCCAGATGCTGCGCCAGCCATTAGAGGATGGTGAGGTGCGCCTGGTGCGCGTTGACGGCACGTATGTTTTTCCCGCGCGATTTCAGCTTCTTGCGGCCAGCAACCCTTGCCCGTGCGGCTATCTGGGGGATCGTGAGATTGCATGCAGGTGCTCGGAAACCGCTGTTCAGCATTACCAGCAGCGCCTTGGAGGTCCGCTGATAGACAGAATCGATGTTGTGGTTGACGTTGGTCGGCCCGATCCATCGACAATTGTCTCAGGCTCATCAGGGGCATCGTCCCATGACCTTAAAGAGCAGGTGCTGCGCGGCAGGGAGTTTGCGGGCTGGCGCTGTCGCGAGAAATGCGAATCTGGCAGCCTGCGATCCGGACTTGATTCGTCCGTTGCGGCATACGGTCTTGAAGATAACGCGTCTGAAGCACTCGTTGAGCTTGCGCGCAGGAAGCGTTTGACCGCGCGTGGAATTACACGGCTATGCCGCATCGCTCGAACGATCGCGGATGTCGATGAGAAGATCCTTGTTACAACGGACAATCTTCTTGAGGCCTCGATGCTGCAGGGGAGAAGAAATGAGCGTACTTAAAGGGGATGCATACGAAATCGAGCTGAACGACCCCTTGTACCCCACGATGGTCGGGGACCTCAATAAGCCCCCGCAGCGCCTATACGTAATGGGCGATCCTTCAATATTGGGCAGGCCATCGCTATCGATAATCGGAGCGCGAAAGGCAACCCCCTATGGGAAGTCCCTCTCCGGCATTGCAGCCAGGTTGGCGATCGAGTCCGGGCTCAATGTCGTATCGGGCGCCGCGCTCGGGTGTGATCAGGCCGCAGGGTGGTCTGCGGTCCGCGGGGGCGGTGTCCACGTTGCCGTTTTGGGCACAGGAGCTGACATACCCTACCCTCGATCCGCCAGGGGGCTGCTGGAAGAAACTCTATCTGGAGGAGGGGCGGTCATATCCCTTGAACCTTGGGGTACGCCGCCGCAGCGTTGGGCATTCCCTAAACGCAACCAGATAATCGCTGCGCTCTCCCAAGCGTTGTTCATATCCGAGGCGGGGATGCCGTCCGGCACGTTTTCCACAGCTGAAGCGGCCATTGATCTAGGCAGGGAAGTGCTCGTTGCTCCGGGGTCCATCTTCGCCCCTGAGTCCCGAGGCTCGAATTACCTCATTTCAAACGGAGCGTGCTGCATCGCGGATATCGAGTCCCTCGAGGTTGCCATATCGAGGATCTATGGCGCCTTGCGCTTTCAACGAGCCCAGTTACCCGGACGATCCGTGTCGAGCCAATCGGAACGCAAAGTTATGGAGATGCTTTCAGCTTGCCCTATGAGAGCGGAGGAGATCGCCAAAGAACTTAGATTGAGCGCAACGGAGCTCAACTGCCTCTTCGGTTCTCTTGAATATGGCGGTTCGATAACCCGTTTGACGGATGGCCGATACTCACTTTCAGAAGCCGTCCTATACGAAAGCGCGGGAATGCGTCAGAATACCTAGCATCGATGAAAGGAGATGCGCGTGAGCTATAAAGAGGTAACGGTTGTCGGCGGAGGACTTGCAGGTTGCGAGTGCGCGTGCCAACTGGCCGACCGCGGCATTCGAGTCAAATTATATGAGATGCGACCTCTCACGACATCCCCAGCCCATCATACCGACCGACTTGCCGAACTCGTATGTTCGAACTCGCTCAAATCCCTGCGGATCGATTCTGCCGCCGGATTGTTGAAAGAAGAGCTTGTGCGCATGGGTTCCGTGTTGCTTGGCTGCGCGCGGAGGGCATCTGTTCCGGCGGGCGGTGCCCTCGCCGTAGATCGAGAGCGATTCTCCGTATTCGTCGAGGACGAAATAGCCCGACGCAGCGCGATCGATGTCATACGTGAAGAGGTGCAAGAGCTCCCTTCCGGCCCGTGCGTCATAGCTGCGGGCCCCCTGTGCTCTCCTGCGCTTAGCCAATCCGTGCTCGATCGTGTCGGCGGCAGCGCCCTGTCTTTCTTCGACGCCGCGGCCCCCATAGTCGACGCTTCAACCATAGACCGTTCAATCGTGTTCTCGCAGTCGCGCTATGAGGATCCAGGTTCCGGAGACTACCTAAACGCGCCGTTTACCAAAGACGAATATGAAGCGTTCATTACGGAGCTTGTTGGGGCTGAGCGCGTTGTCTTAAAGGATTTCGAGCGTAAGGATCTTTTCCAGGCCTGTCAGCCGGCTGAGGAGGTTGCCCGAACGGGCCTCGACGCGATTCGCTTCGGTGCCATGAAGCCTGTCGGTCTGATAGACCCGAGGACCGGGAAGCGTCCCTGGGCCGCCGTTCAGCTGCGATCCGAGAACGCCCATCGCACCGCCTATAATCTGGTGGGATTCCAGACCAATCTTACGTTCAGCGAGCAAAAGCGCGTATTTAGGATGATTCCCGGCCTCGAGCATGCGGAATTCTTCCGTTTCGGCGTCATGCATCGCAACACCTTTGTGGATTCCCCGCACGTCCTCGACCGCACTTTCAAGATCCCAGGGTCGGATGTGCGTCTGGCGGGGCAGATCACGGGCACCGAAGGCTATACCGAGGCAATCGCATCCGGCCTGTTCGCCGCAATCAACACATATGCCGATCTTACGGACCGAGACGCCCTCGCACTTCCCGTCACCGGCGCCTTCGGCTCCCTTGTGGCCTACGCAACTGATCCGGCGACGGAAAACTACCAGCCCATGCATGTCAACTTTGGCGTTGTGCCGCCCCTGGGGGACGGGAAACGTAGAAGCAAGCGTGACCGTTATGCGGCCTATTCCGAGCGGGCCCTTTCCGATTTGGATGCGTATATCGCTCAGCGCCCCGAACTTTTCTCCACGGAGCGCCCTGCGCATGAGCAGTAGAGCGCTCTATGAAGCGGTTGACGGTTTTATCGCTTACATCAGCGTAATCGAAGGACTCTCCCCTGAGACCGCCAGGGCATATGGGGAACATCTGGAGGCATACGCTCGATGGTGTAGTGACAGTGGGATCGACGGCCTCCATCCTCAGGTTCGAGAAGCGCGTTCCTATGTATCACATCTTAAAAGAGCCGGTTATGCTCCTAAGACGATTGCAGCCCATCTGTCGGCCCTGAGATCCATGTTCCACTGGTTGGATTTGGAAGGTTTCAGCTGCGGTGAGGCCATATGTTCGTTGTTGACGCCCAAGACGCCCAAGGAGCTTCCTGTCGTTTTGTCCCGTTCTCAGCTAGATGCAATACTTGGGGTGCCGGATGATTCGCCCGAGGGCATGCGAGATGCGGCCTTGCTTGAGCTTCTTATCGCCTCCGGGGCCCGCATCTCCGAGCTTTCGCGTCTCGAAATAGGTGATATATCGAATGGGGACCGGACGGTCCGCCTGCATGGCAAGGGATCGAAGGAGCGATGCGTGCCGCTCTATCGCATCGCGCTCGAAGCATATGGTCGATATCTTCAAAACGGGAGACCGGCCCTGCTCTCCCGTGCCGGCGCATCGTACTCAACGGATCGAGTATTCATATCGGCGAGGGGTAAAGCGATGAGTCCCGATGCCATTCGCAAGAGGTTTTATTATTTGAGGTCTCAAGCCGGGTTGCCCGCGGACATTACGCCGCATTCCCTGCGGCACACGTTTGCCACGCTCTTGTTGGATGGAGGAGCCGACTTACGCTGTGTTCAGGAACTGCTGGGGCATGAGAGCTTGAGCACGACTCAGATCTACACCCATGTGGCGCCAGAGCGTCTTAAGGCGTCTTTACGCCTCTCCCACCCCCGGGGAGAAAACGATTAGTATGAGGAATTCGTGAATCAGTTGGAAATTCGCAGGGAGAAGTCCGAGTGAGAAAGACCTCGGTTGTCCCGCAAGCATATATCCTGCTATCATTCATCAGGTTGCGAGGACGCAACATCTAAACACACACGTGCGACTACCCGTTGTCCGCGGTGCCCGATTCTAGGTAGCACAGTTTCGGGTGGGCAGGGGGGCCGACATCGCACGGAGGCAAACCGGGAGGTAAAACATGGCTACCAAGATTAATATCCATACCCTGCTCGAGGCTGGCTGCCACTTCGGTCACCAGACCCGTCGCTGGAACCCCAAGATGCGTCCGTTCATCTTCGGCGAGCGCAACGGCATCTACATCCTCGATCTCAAGCAGACCATCGTCGAGGCTGACAAGTCCTATACCTTCCTCAAGGACATCTGCGCCAAGGGCGGTAAGGTTCTCTTCGTCGGCACCAAGAAGCAGGCTCAGGAGGCTGTCAAGAACGCAGCCGAGCGCGCCAATATGCCTTACATCAACCAGCGCTGGCTCGGCGGCATGCTCACCAACTTCGTGACCATTCGTTCTCGCATCAACCGCATGGAGGAGCTCGAGGCCATGGTGGAGGACGGCCGCATGGCCCTTCTGCCCAAGAAGGAGCAGGCCGTTCTGGGGAAGGAGCTCACCAAGCTCCAGACCAACCTCGGTGGTGCCCGCGATATGAAGTCCCTGCCCCAGGCTCTGTTCGTCATCGACACCAAGCGCGAGGAGAACGCCATCAAGGAGGCTCAGCGCCTGCACATTCCGGTCGTCGCCCTTATCGACACCAACTCCGATCCCGACGAGGTCGAGCTTGGCGTTCCCTGCAACGACGACGCTATTTCCGCCGTCCAGCTCATGTGCGACCTGTTTGCCGATGCCTGCCTGGCAGGTTCCGGCAAGGAGCAGATCTCCGAGGCCGAGATGGCCGGCGAGGCTCAGTCCGAGGCTTCCGCTGAGTAACATTCAGCTTTAATGGGGCCCGATTTTTCGGGCCCTGTTTTTAATCAAGCGCTACCGAAAGGAATGAACCATGGCACAGGTTACCGCTCAGATGGTCAAGCAGCTCCGCGAGATGACCGATTCCCCCATGATGGAGTGCAAGAAGGCACTCGTCGAGGCCGATGGCGACATGGACGCCGCGGTCGACATCCTTCGTAAGAACGGCCTCGCCGCAGCCGCCAAGAAGGCCGGTCGCGCCACCAACGAGGGTGCCATCGGTGCCTTTGTATCCGAGGACACCACCTCCGGTGCCCTGGTCGAGGTTTCTTGCGAGACCGACTTCGTTGCTTCCAACTCCAAGTTCACCGGTTTCTGCTGCAAGCTCGCTCAGGCCGTGACCGAGAACGGCTACGCCGATGTCGATGCCCTCATGGCCGGTTCCGTTGACGGCGAGACCACCGAGGCCGCTATGACCGAGATGATCCACGTCATCGGTGAGAACATGAAGGTGTCCCGTCTCGTCGCCCGCAAGGCCGAGTCCGGCGCTGTTTCCACCTATCTGCACATGGGTGGCAAGATCGGCGTTCTGGCCGAGTTCTCCTTCGAGAAGCCCGAGACCGCTCAGAACGAGGCCTTCAAGACCTTTGCTCACGATGTCGCCATGCAGATCGCTGCCACGGCCCCCATCTGCGCAGTCCGCGAGGATGTTCCGGCTGAGGTCGTAGAGCACGAGATGGCCATTTATAAGGAGCAGGCTGCTGAGTCCGGCAAGCCCGAGGCCATTCAGGAGAAGATGGCTACCGGTCGCCTGGAGAAGTACTTCAAGCAGTTCGTCCTGGTCGAGCAGGAGTTCGTCAAGGATTCCAGCATGACCATCACCCAGTATGCCGAGAAGGTTTCAAAGGAGTGCGGCGACACCATCAAGGTCGTCGGCTTCGATCGCCTGATGCGCGGCGAGAACTAGTTTCTCCTTATGAAGCATAGAGCAGGCTATGGGTTTCGGCTCATGGCCTGCTTTTTCATGTCTCGTGACGACAACCCTGATAGAATAGGCTAAATAGCCAATAAGGAGGAATCCCTTGTCTGAGTATGTATACAAAAGAGTACTTCTCAAACTCTCTGGTGAGGCCCTGATGGGTTCTGCCGGCTACGGCATCGATCCAACCGTTGTCGATCGTCTGGCCCGGCAGATCAAGCAGCTCCATGAAGATGGGGTAGAGGTGGGCATCGTCGTTGGCGGCGGGAACATTTTCCGCGGCCTCGCTGGCTCTGCCAAGGGTATGGATCGTGCTCAGGCAGACTATATGGGCATGCTCGCGACGGTCATGAACGCACTCGCCCTCCAGGATGCGTTCGAACGCGAGGAGTGCTTCTGCCGCGTTATGAGCGCTATTCAGATGAATGAGGTTTGCGAGCCGTATATTCGTCGCCGGGCCATCAATCATCTCGAAAAGGGCGATATCGTTATCTTTGCCGCCGGTTCGGGTAACCCTTACTTCACCACAGATACCGCCGCCGCCTTGCGCGCGTGCGAGATCGGTGCGGACTGCCTGCTCAAGGCCACCAAGGTCGATGGCATCTATGACAAGGACCCGGTAAAGAACGAGGACGCGGTTCGTTTCGACTCCATCAGCTATCATGAGGTCCTCGTGCGCGGCCTGCAGGTTATGGATACAACGGCTACGGCTCTGTGCCAGGACAACCATATGCCCATCATGGTCCTCAATATCGAGGGCGAGGATAATATCAAACGTGCCCTTGCCGGAGAGCCGGTCGGCACCGTCGTATTTGAGGAGGAATAACCCATGTCCGAGATCACGCAGAACATGGATAAGACCATCGAATCCCTGAAGCACAATTTCGGCAAGGTTCGCACCGGTCGTGCCAATGCCAATATCCTGTCTGACATCACCGTCGATTACTACGGCGTGCCGACGCCCATCAGCCAAGTTGCCGCCGTCAAGGCTCCCGAGGCCCATATGCTCGTTATCGAGCCGTGGGACAAGTCCTTGCTGAATGCCATCGTTCATGCCATCAGTGCCTCCGACCTCGGAATCACCCCCAGCTCCGATGGCTCCATCGTTCGCCTGCCTTTCCCGGCTCCAACGGAGGAGCGCCGCCGCGAGCTCGCAAAGGAGTGCCGCGAACTCGCCGAGCAGGCGCGCGTGTCCATTCGCAACATTCGCCGCGACGCCAACAACAAGCTTGATCGCGATGAAGAGCTCACCGAGGATGACGTCCGCCGCGAGCAGGCTAAGGTTCAAAAGCACACCGATGAATATATCGCCAAGATCGATCAGCTGCTCAAGGCCAAAGAGCAAGAGCTCATGGAGATCTAGATGCAATACGACGTTGAGAAATTCAACGAGTACTTTGCCGAGCATCCGGACGACATTTCTATTGATGTCCTAGACATGGCGCGTATCCCGCGCCATGTCTCTTGCATTATGGACGGCAACGGTCGCTGGGCAACGTCTCGCGGCCTTTCGCGAAGCGAAGGCCACAAGCAGGGTATTGTCGCATTGCGTGAAATCATCACCGCATGCGTTCGCCTCGGTGTTGACGTCATGTCTGCATATGCGTTCTCCACGGAAAACTGGAAGCGCCCGCAGACTGAAGTCAATCTGCTTATGCATCTTTTCGCCAAAACGTTCATCGATGAGCTTCCGCTCCTCAAGCGCGAAAACGTTCGCGTTGAGTTCTTGGGCGATATCTCCGCCCTTCCTCAGAAGACCCGCGAAGTCTTCGCATACGGTCTCAAGGAATGCGAGCACCATACCGGCATGACCCTTGCTCTTGCCGTTAATTACGGTGGTCGAGCCGAGATTACCCGAGCTGCGCGTCAGATCGCGGAACAGGTTGCACGCGGCGATCTTAATCCGACCGATGTCGATGATGAGCTGATCGCAAGTCATCTCTATACCGCCGACTTGCCCGATCCCGAGCTTGTTATCAGAACTTCGGGGGAGATGCGTGTCTCAAATTACCTGCTTTGGCAGATCGCATATTCAGAGTTCTACGTCACCGACACCTACTGGCCCGATTTCGATCGCTGGGGGCTTGTCCGAGCTATCGATGCCTATCAGCATCGAGATCGTCGTTTCGGCGGCGTTAAACAGCAGTAGTTGCCCGTTCAAGGAGTTTTGCATTGACTGCTCACGATTCCAAGCCCACGGACCTCGATCCCAACAACGAGGTTTTCGGCCGCGACCATGATGCCCATGACGATGGTATCAAGGGCTTTGTCACCCGTTGCGCGTTCGGCGCCGGCTATGCCGTCATCTTTATCGCTTGCCTGCTTTTCGGCACGGTTCCCACAGCATTGTTTATAGCGTTGGTCAGCTGGCTTTGCTGTTTCGAGTTCTACCGCATGATGCGCCTGGATGGCAAAGTCCCCAACGAGTTCCTCGGCCTGACCGCGGCGGTCCTTTTCCCGCTGTGCACGCTTTTTGATCCCATGTGGCTTACCGTCCTGATGTTCCTCCTCGTGCTGACGCTGGGCGTGTGGTACCTCTACTCGCCGCGCACTCGCATCGCCGATGTCTCGGTGACCGCATTCGGCCCTATCTACACCGGTTTTATGCTTTCCGCCGTTGTTCTCACCCGTAAGGCCGTTTCCGGATTCCCCGGCGCGTTGCTTTCCATTGGCGTCTGCGCCTCCGTCTGGGTCAGCGACTCTTTCGCCTACCTTGTTGGTAAGAGGTTCGGAAAGCACAAAATGGTTCCCAAGATCTCTCCTCACAAGACCTGGGAGGGTTTTGCCGGAGGCCTTCTGGGGTCCTTTGTGATCTGGGCGATTATCTACGTCACCGGTTTGTTCGATATCAGCCTTGGATATACCGCGGTATGCGCTGTTGTCGTTGGTATTCTGGGAGTTTTTGGCGATCTTATCGAAAGCCGTATTAAGCGCGGCGTGGGCGTTAAGGATTCAGGCAATCTCATTCCCGGTCATGGCGGCATGCTCGATAGGTCCGACTCACTCATCTTTGCTTGCATCACGGCCCATATCATGCTTGTTTTGGGAGGCGTAATAGGCTAATGACTCTAACGGTGCGGGAAACCGGACAATACAATGTGGCGATTCTCGGATGTACGGGATCGATTGGCACGCAGGCCCTTGATGTCTGCAGACAGCATTCCGACAAGCTGCGTGTAGTAGCCCTCTCGGCCCACTCTCGTACCAAAGAGCTCGTTGCATTTGCGCGTGAGTTTTCTGTGCCCCGGGTTGCCGTAACGAGCTTCGACCATGTTGCCGATCCATTCCTGTCCGAACTTCCCGCTGGATGCGAACTCCTGATGGGGGAGAGCGGCGCCATCGAGGCCTCCTTGGGCGACGATGTCGATATCGTCTTGGTGAGCATCGTTGGGGCCGCTGGGCTGCGTGCGAGCTACGAGGTGCTTAAGAGCGGCAAGCGTCTTGCGCTGGCAAACAAGGAGAGCCTGGTCGTTGGTGGTGATTTGCTCATGCCGATGGCGCAGCCCGATCAGCTGCTTCCCGTTGACTCCGAGCATGCCGCCATCCATCAGTGTCTTCGCGGCGAATCGATCAAGGAAGCCCATAAGATTTGGCTTACCTGTTCGGGCGGACCGTTCTTCGGCCGAGGTGCCCAGAGTCTTGAGACCGTGCGCCCTAAAGACGCGCTGGCTCATCCCACCTGGAATATGGGGGCTAAGATCACCATCGACTCGGCCACGCTTATGAACAAGGGTCTGGAGCGTATCGAGGCTATGCATCTTTTCGATATGCCGTTGGATGACATCATCGTGCTCGTGCAACGGGAGTCGAAGATCCACTCCATGGTTGAGTTCACCGATGGCAGCGTTATGGCTCATCTCGGCGCCTCGGATATGCGTATTCCCATCCAATATGCCTTCTCCTATCCCGAGCGCTGGGATACGCCGTGCGGCCGCATCGATTTCCGCACGCTCGGCTCCCTGTCGTTCGATGCGCCCGACCCCTCATCGTTCCGCTGCCTTGCGCTGGTCGAAAGAGCCGGGAAGCAGCGCGGGACCATGCCGTGCGTCATGAATGCCGCAAACGAAATAGCCGTCGATGCGTTCCTGCACGAACGCTGCGGGTTTAACGATATCGCACGCGTTGTCGAGGCTTGTATGGATGCGCACGATGTGCAGCCGGTCTCATCGATCGATCAGCTTGCCGATGTCGATGCCTGGTCGCGTCAGCGCGCGCGGGCCGTCTTGTCGAAACTTACCGTATAGATAGAAACGAGCCATGGAAGCAGTACTCGGATTCATCGGCCCCGTGTTCTGGGGCCTTGTCGTCCTTTCCGCCCTTGTGTTTGTGCACGAAGGCGGTCATTTTCTTGCCGCGCGTCTTTGCGGTGTGCGCGTTACCGAATTCTTCTTGGGAATGCCGTGTCGCTTTAACATCCACCATGTTTCAAAACGCATCGGCACAAAGTTCGGCATAACCCCCATTCTCCTTGGCGGGTACGCCGAGATCTGCGGTATGGACCCCACTGATTCCCCGTACCTGAGCCAAGTTCTTTCCTACATCTATTCCAAGGGCGAGGCTTCTGTAGAGCAGATAGCCGAGGACCTTACCATATCCGAAGACGATGCGATGCAGGCCTGCGTGCTGTTGCTCGGCTGGGGTTCCCTGGCTCCCCGCTATGTTATCGAGAAAGGCGAGAAACCTGGCGGAAGCTACTATCCCTCGCGTTATGCCACCATGCCGCGCGACGATCGGGGCAATACCATTTACGATGGTTCTCGGTTCGATGCCGAGCATGCCACCGCTGAGGGGCAGCCCTGGTTGCCTCCGATGGACGCCGATCAGTTCTGCGCGCTCGAGCGATCCCGCACGTATATCGGTGTGGGTTTTTGGAAGCGGGCGTTCATGCTCGTGGCCGGTATCGCCGTCAACATCCTCATAGGCTTCCTTCTTGTTGTTGCCGTGTACTCTGCGATCGGAGTCGAAGCACCGGTCAATGTCAACATTCTTGGTTCCGTGTCGGTCGATAGCCCCGCCCATGCCGCGGGGCTCGAACCCGGCGACAAGATCGTCTCGATCAATGGCGTTCAGACAAAATCTTGGACCGACATTACATCCGCGCTCGAAAAGCTCGATAGGAACAAGCCGATCCAGCTCGAGGTTGTCAAGCAGACTGGCGATCAGGCACAGCTTCTCTCGGTCCAGGCCGATAAGGATGGCAAAATCGGTATCGGGGCCTCGACGGAAACGGTCAGGCTCAACCCCATCGATTCATGCCGTATCGCCGCTGCCAACATCGCGCAAACGGCTCTTGCGGTCGCCAATCTGCTCAACCCGGTCCACGCCAAGCAGATTCTCGACAACTCCACCTCGATCATTGGAATTTCGGTCATGTCTTCCCAGGCAGCTGCCGCGGGGCCTGCCGTTCTTCTCAATTTTGCCGCGATGATCTCGTTCTCGCTCGGCTTCATGAACCTCTTGCCCATTCCTCCTTTGGACGGCGGCAAGCTGTTCATCGAGATCATCCAGGCCGTAACGAAGCGCAAGGTGCCCCTTAAGATCCAGAATGTCGTATCGATTGTTGGTGTCGTCCTGTTTGGATTGCTATTCCTATATATGCTCAGGGCGGATATTCTTCGATTTTTCTAGGAAGGAAGCATGGGTATGCAACCGGCCCGTAATCTCACTCGTCCTTGCCACGTGGACTCAGTCACTATCGGTGGCGGAGCTCCCGTTGTCGTTCAGTCTATGACCTGCACTTTCACAGAGGACGCGCAGGCGACCATCGATCAGGTCAATCGCCTTGCCGAGGCCGGTTGCGATGTGGTTCGCGTCTCGGTGCCCACAAAGAAAGCCGCGGCTGCATTCCGTGAGATCTGTGCCGCCTCGCCCGTGCCCATAGTTGCCGATATTCACTTTGATTACCGACTGGCCATCGAGGCGCTGCAAGCCGGCGCCGCAAAGCTCAGGATCAATCCTGGCAATATCGGCAGTTGGGAAAAGGTCGATGCCGTCATCGACGCGGCGGGGGAGGCCGGCGCGGCTATTCGCATCGGCGTGAATGCGGGCTCGCTCGAGCAGGACCTTGCCGAGCGCGACGACCTTACGCAGCCGGAAAAGCTGGTGGAATCGTCGCTGCGATTCGTTCAGCATTTTGAGGACCGCGGTTTCACGAACATCGTGCTGTCCGCCAAGTGCCACAGCGTCCCCGCAACCATCGATACGTACCGCGCATTGTCGCGCGAGCTCCCCCAGGTCCCGCTGCATCTTGGTGTAACGGAGGCCGGCGGAGCCTTCCAGGGCACCATCAAAAGCTGTGTCGGCCTTGGTTCGCTTTTAGCTGACGGTATCGGCGACACGCTAAGGGTCTCCCTTACCGCCGATCCCGTTGAGGAGGTCCCTGTGGCATGGGGCATCCTCTCTGCCCTCGGCCTGCGCCGTCGCGGGCCCGAGATGGTCTCGTGCCCCACCTGCTCTCGTTGTCAGGTGGACATGATTCCCATCGCGCACGAAGTCGAGCGACGCCTCCGGGGATGCTCCAAGCCCATCTCGGTAGCTGTCATGGGCTGCGTAGTGAACGGCCCCGGGGAGGCTTCCGATGCTGATGTGGGCGTGGCCTGCGGCAAGGGAAGCGCACTGCTGTTCCGACATGGCACGGTTGTGCGCAAGATAGCCGATACCGAGATCGTCGATGCGCTGATGCGGGAAATCGATGCGCTGTAGGTTTTGGTTTCGCTGTGCTTTACCCAAGTCGATTGCGTTGACGTGTCGCTCGGGTATCATCGAACCGTTGGAAATTTGTAAGAGGAGGACCCTGTGTCTAAAACTCGTGCCATGAAGATGTCCCATCTGTATGCCCCCACCTTGAAGGAGGATCCCGCCGAGGCAGAACTCGCCAGCCATCGTTTGATGCTGCGTGCCGGCATGATTCGCAAGCTGGCCGCCGGTCTATACAGCTATCTGCCGCTCGCGTGGCGCTCCCTGCGCAAGATCGAGGACATCGTGCGCGACGAGATGGACAAGGCCGGCGCCCAGGAGCTGCTCATGCCCATCATGGTCGATGCCGATGTGTGGCGCGACTCCGGTCGCTACAACGTGTATGGCCCCGAGCTCATGCGCATCTCCGATCGCCACGAGCGCGAGTTCGTACTCGGGCCCACGCACGAGGAGACGGTGACCGACCTCATCAAGAACGAGCTGCGCAGCTACAAGCAGCTCCCGGTTAACCTGTATCAGATCCAGGATAAGTTCCGCGACGAGATGCGCCCTCGCTTCGGCCTTATGCGCGGTCGCGAGTTCATCATGAAGGACGGCTATTCCTTCAATGCCACCCAGGAGAGCCTGCAGGAGACTTACGACGACATGAAGCAGGCTTACGCAAACATCTGCGAGCGCTGTGGTTTGAAGGCCCTGCCCGTCGTGGCCGACAGCGGCCAGATCGGCGGCGACACCTCCGTTGAGTTCATGGCGTTGGCCGATGCCGGCGAGGCATCCTTGGTGTACTGCGATGCTTGCGGCTATGCCGCAGACGATGAGGCTGCTTCCACGGCCGTTGCGGTTTCCGAGGGTGCGGGCAACGGCGAGCTCGAGCGCGTCCATACCCCGGGATTGGCCTCTATCGCCGATGTCGCCGCGTTCTTCAAGATTCCCGAGAACGCAACGCGCAAGGCGCTGGCGCTTATCGACGCTGAGGGCAACCCCGCCGTCGTGATGGTTCCCGGCGACCATGACCTCAACGATTGCAAGGCGGAGCGCGCCTTCGGCGAGGGTTATCACCTTATGACCGATGAAGAGCTCCAGGAGCACGGCTTGATCAAGGGCTTCATCGGACCGGTGAACCTGCCCGAGGGCATCCGTCTTGTTTGCGATGAAACGCTCAAGGCTTCTCAGAGCTGGACCTGCGGCGCCAACGAGGCCGACTACCATCTGACCGGTGTCAAGCCCGGCCGCGACTTTGAGCCCGGCGAGTGGATGGATCTCATTACCGTTGTTGCCGGCGATCCCTGCCCACACTGCGGAGCGCCGCTTTCCGCAGCGCGCGGTATCGAGGTCTCCCAGGTATTCCAGCTTGGTACCAAGTATTCTGAGGCCATGGGTGCCACCTTTGCCGACGAGAATGGCGAGGAAAAGCCCTTCCTCATGGGTTGCTACGGTGTGGGCGTATCGCGCACGCTTGCAGCCTCCGTCGAGCAGCACAACGATGAGAACGGCATCATCTGGCCCGTTTCCATCGCTCCGTACGAGGTTGCCGTCATTCCGCTAGATCCCAAGCAGGAGGAGTGCGCCGCGGCGTGCGACACCGTCGTCGACGCTCTGTGCGATGCCGGCATCGAGGTCATCGTCGACGATCGTAACGAGCGTCCCGGTGTAAAGTTCGCCGATAACGACCTGATGGGCTTCCCATTTCAGATCGTTCTGGGCAAGCGCGGTCTTAAGAATGGGACGTGCGAGCTCAAGGATCGCGCGACGGGGGAGCGCGAGGATGTGGCACTCGACCAGGTGGCCGCTAAGGTTGCCGAGCTTGTTATAAGCCAACGCGCCTAAGTTCGCACGGATAACGCCTTTTTTTAAGCCCGCACGCTTCACGGTGTGCGGGCTTCTGTTATTTACCCGTGCGCGATTTTGTCATATTTCGGTCTTTCGTTTGCTATTCGGCAATATTCTCTGCATGTCGTATCCAGTTATACTTATAAGGCCTTGCAACTATGCGCTACTGTGCATGTGCTTACGCTTGATGATCCTCAGAGCGCTATCTTAAGACCGAAATATGACCAAAACGTGCACTGCTGCATGTCAAAGGCTTTCTAATGTGGGTGCATACCACTGTATTCGTTTGAATGGTGTCCAGATATTTGCAGTCCATAGTGGTACCAGGTGTGGTGTCCTGTAGGCCAGCAGCCTGCATGAGCGTTTCGGACGTGTGGCGGAGCGTTTCTGGCGGGATGCGGTGTAGCCCGATATCGCGGCACGCCTTGCTCCGGCGGTACACGAGCTGGTCATGGCTCAGGTTGACGGCGCGGCGGTTGCGCTATTCCTCCACCGCGGCGGGGTCTGCCGGTTTCGCGGCGTTCATGATTATTTATAGGAGAGTGGCACTACTCCCTGTCGTCGCGATCGCACATGTACCAGACCACGCGGCCCTTTAGGGTTATCGGCTCATCTTCCGACCGGCCATGATGTCCGGGTACTCGGCCGAGCGGATTGCCGTCGTGAGCATGCAGCGCGTCGCGCCGCGCGTGAGGTTGCGCACCACCGCGCCGTCTGCCGGGGCGTGCGCGCGGCCAACCCGTGCAACCGGTTCTGGGGCGACGTGCTGGAGCTGCGCTACATCGAGGACATGTGCTGGCCCGCCGTGGGGACGCCCTCATGGCCTCCGAGCGGCAGTGCCGCACGTGGCACGACCGGGCGCTGGACTGGGTGGACGGCGTTGGGATAGCCCGCGCCCGCACCGGCGAGGGCCAGGCGGAGCTGTTCTGAATCATTCGAGCATGCGCCCCGCATGCCGGGCGCGCGTGGCCTTTTCGCGTTTCCGGCTGGAAATATCAAAAATATACTTGCAAATATAGGGGACAGCATATATAATGGAGACAACAAGAACCGGGGAGGAAGGAGGTCATATGAACGGTTTTTGTTGCTGGCTCTTGCAGTGCCTGGCCGAGTACTTCGTGGCGCTCGCGCTGAACATCGTGCTTAAACTGCTAAAAGAAATGGTCTTCGAGAAGCGACCAACGGGACGGCACTTCAGGGAGACCAAATAACAACAGGGGTGCCGCCTTCGGGCGGTGCCCCATCACCGACAGTCTACCAGAGAGGGGCAGACATGGATAAGGTAATCGAGTTCGCCTTGGGCGTACTTTTCTTCTTCATCCTCATACGGATCTACGAGCATTACAGGAACGGGGGGCGATAGCCGTGCCGACCGATGCGCAGAAGCGCGCCACCGCGAAGTACAAGCGCGAGCACACCAAGACGAAGAGCATCATCTTCAACGAGTCTGAGTACGACCTGCTCGACTGGGTGCGAGAGCAGCCCAACCAGAACGCCTACCTCAAGGCGCTCATACGCGCGGACATGGAGAGGGGCCGCGATGAGGCGTGACATGGACCTGGTGCGCTCCATCCTCATGCAGGCCGAGGCGGCGGCCGGCCCGCTCGACATGGGCGACATGGACCCGTGCGGCCGCACCGAGGAGGAGGCGGCCTACCACGTGGAGCTTATGGCTCAGCGCGGGCTGGTGTCCGCGACCGTGCGGCGCGCGTACGGCGGCGCGCTCATGCGGTGCCGCATCGACTCGCTCACGTGGGAGGGGCAGGACATGCTGGACGCGATGCGCTCCGAGCGCGTGTGGTCCCGTGCCAGGCGCGCCATAGCCGAGAGCGTGGGCACCGCCACGTTCGATGTGGTCAAGGGTGTGTGCTCCGCCGTCGCGCAGCGCATGGCGCTCGACGCGGCGGGGCTGTAGCGGCTGCCGGGTTCTGCCGACCATTGCCGCCGACTGCCGACTTGTGCCGACCGCTGCCGTGCCGCAAGGCGATATAAATATATTGCGGCGAGCAGAGACCGGAACCGGGCGAACTCCTGACACGGCTCGGCACCCGATTCGCCGCACCGCCCCCGCCGCGTCCCCGACATGGCGGGGTCTTCTCAACGGCATCGCCCCGCCCCGGCGGGGCTTTCGCATATATATCCGCCGCCGTGAAAGTGGGGCCGCGCATGCCGTCGAGCAACCCGCGCTACGCGAACTATTCGGCCCGGTCCTCATTGCGCAAGCGCATGGCGTCGCAGCCCCAGCGCTCTGGATGTGCGGCCTGCCCATCTCGCCGACCTATCCCGCGCGGCATCCGTACGCGCTGGAGCTGGACGAGATCGTCCCCATCTCGAAGGGCGGCAGCGCCATAGACCCGGCCAACGTCCGGGCCGCGCACCGCTGCTGCAACCAGTGGAGGGGCGACAAGCCGGCCGACCGCGTGGCGGCCATCGCCGGGGCCGCGCTCGCCGAGTTCGGCGCATGGGCGTCTCCCGCCGAGTTCGTGGTCTTCGCGCGCTCGGCGGCGAAGGGGGCGAAGGCGGTCCCGCGCAAGACGGCGGGCATGCCGACCTCGCGCAGATGGTAGGGGGGTAGCCCCCTCCCCGCGGCCTGTTCCTGCTCCCGGCGGCATAGCAGCTCCACACCTAGGCCCCTAAATCCACATCTACGAATAAGGCGGCGAGCCACATGGGACGAACCAAGTCCATCCCCTCTACCTCAACCTCGCTCGTGGAGGCGTGGGAGAAGGGCGGCGAAATCGAGGTGACCCGATACGCAGTCCGCAAGTACGCCGAGGTTATCGACGTGACCGAATCTGGGCGCGACATCAAGCCGCTCGCATCGGGCATGTTCGAGGCGATAGACCGCCTGAAGGCGCTCGAAGACGCGGAGGCCGCGCGGGCCGGCGCCACGCCGCTCGACCAGATCCTGAACGGCGGAGCGGATGGCTAGGCGCGGCAGGCAGGCGCCGACGTACTCTTGGTGCGACAGCTACGACCGCACCGAGGGCAGGCAGGCGGTGGAGCTGTCCCGTGTCTACGGCATGCCGCCGCACCCGTGGCAGGCGTCGATCCTCAACGACTGGCTCGCGCTGGACGATGACGGCAGGCTGCTCAACTCTCTGTGCATCCTCGAGGTTCCGCGCCAGAACGGCAAGACGGGCGTGTGCGACCCGCGCGAGACGTGGGGGCTGGTGAAGCGCGGCGAGTGGATCCTCCACACGGCGCAGGAGTACCAGACGGCGAAGAAGGCGTTCGACCGCCTGCGCGCCAAGTTCGGCGACTGCAAGAACGACCCGCGCGCGAGGTTCCCCGAGCTGAACAGGCTCATAGACAAGTACACCACGAGCGCGAACCAGATGGTGCTCGACCTCACGAACGGCGCGCACATCGAGTTCCGCACGCGCGGCAGCTCCACGCAGATGGGGCGCGGAGGAACGTTCGACCTCGTCGTTGTGGACGAGGCCCAGGACTACACCGATGAGCAGGACGCGGCCCTGTCGCCGCTGAACTCCGCCGCGCCGCACGGCTCGCCGCAGACCATCCTCATGGGCACGGTGCCCGACCCGAAACGCGTCAACGCGGGGGAGGTCTTCACGCGCCTGCGCAAGATGATCCGCGAATCGCCCGAGCGCGGCTTCTGCATGCACGAGTGGGGAGTGCCGGAGCTGCCCGAGGACGTGAGCGACCGCGACCTATGGTTCGCGGCGAACCCGTCGCTCGGGTACCAGCTGCTCGAAAGCGCCCTGCTCAAGGACTCCAAGTCCATGACGCGCGAGAAGTTCGCGATGGAGCACCTTGGGTGGTACCCAGAGACCGTGGGCAAGGCCGAGAAGCCGATCAACGCCGCCGTATGGGCGAAGGCCGCGACCGCAGCCCCGCCGCAGGACGGCGTGAAGGTCTTCGCGGTAAAGTTCTCGCCGGACGGCGCGACCGGGTGCCTGTCCGTGGCGATCCGCCCGGACACCGGTCCCGGCTACGTGGAGGTCGTACGCCACTTCGCGATGGGCGAGGGCATCACGTGGCTCGTGCGCTGGCTGTCAGAGCGTCAGGATGACGCGGCGCTCATCGTCATCGACGGTCAGGGCAACGCCCAGAACCTCCACGACCGCCTCATCGACGAGGGCGGCGTGCCGCCGAGCGAGATACTGCGGCCCAAGACCTCCGACGCCATCGCGGCGTTCTCGCGCATAGCGAACGACGTGAAGGAAGGTGCGGTGGAGCACTTCGGCCAAGACGCGCTGAACGACTCCGCGACCCAATGCACCAAGCGGCGCATCGGCACGGGCGGCGGCTGGGGCTTCGACTCCACCGGCACCGCCGACGCCTGCCTCATCAAGTCCGCAGCGCTCGCCTACTGGGGCGCGATGACGACGACCAGAGATCAGCGAAGGGAGCTTCTGCTGGGATGGTAGAGCTTAACAACACCGTCAACGCGGCGGGTCTCGACGCCGAGGCCAAGACCGCGCTGGAGAAGCTGGTGGAGGTGTTCGCCGAACGGGCGGAGAAGAACCGCCTGCTGGAGCAGTACTACGAGGCGAAGCAGCCGACGCCCTCCATCGGCATCAACAACATCCCCGACACGGTGGACGTTCCGGCGCGCTGCGACTGGGCCGCGAAGGCCGTCACCAGCGTGTCCGAGCGCGACCGAATGAGCGGGTTCACGTTCGCGGGCGACTACCGCGACGCGGCCCTCGACCGCATCGAGCGCGTGAACGGCCTGAGCGCCGGGTTCAACCGCCACGTGGCGAGCGAGCTGGTGCACGGCTGCATGTTCGCGACGGTGCAGCGCATCGGCGGCGCCGTGGCCGTCCGCACGCACACCGCCGAGACCGCCGCCGCCATCTGGGACGTGGCCGCGCAGCGCATCGCGGCGGGCTTCGTCATAGCCGACAGCCGCCGGACGGGGTGGAGCCCGAGCGCACCCGTGCCGGTGCAGGTCAACCTCCACCTCCCGCGCCGCGTCGTTGTGCTCACGCAGCACGAGTGCGGCAGGTGGGCGGCTGCGAGCAACCCCACGCCGCTCGACCGCCCGATGATGGAGGCGTTCTGCTTCCGCCCGACCGGCACCAAGCCCTTCGGGCAGTCGCGCATCACGCCCGCCGTCCGCTACTACGTGGACGAGGTCCAGCGCACGCTGCGCTACATGGCCGTGAGCGGGGCGCTGTACGCCACGCCGAAGGACGTGCTCATGGGCCTGAGCGAAGCGCAGTTCAAGGCCATGGACGGGGAGAGCTTCAACATCATGGCGACGAGCCTGTTCAAGGCGACGCGCGACCGGCAGGGCAACGTCCCGGACTACCGCCGCATCCAGGCGGCCAGCCCGCAGCCCTACATCGACTCCATCGCCACGTACGCGAAGCTGTTCAGCGGGGCCACGGGCGTGCCGCTCAACTCGCTCGGAATCGTGCAGGACAACCCCGCGAGCGCCGAGGCCATCGCCGCCCAGCGCGAGGACATCTGCGTGGCGGCGGAGGACTGCATCGAGACGAACCGCGAGAGCATGCGCAACGTCGCGCTCATGGCGATGGCGGTCGCCGAGAACAAGACGCTCGACCGGCTCACCGACGAGCAGCTGACCGTCATGCCCGACTTCAAGAATCCCATGCGGCCTTCCCTCGCCTCCACCGCCGACGCCTACGTGAAGATCGCGGGCGTGCTGGACGGCTTCGCCCAGACGCGCGAGTTCCTGCGCGGGCAGGGCTTCACGCCGTCCGAGGTGGAGAGCATCAGCTCGCAGCTCAAGGCGGGCGAGAACCAACGCGCCCTGCTCGCCATCATGGGCGGGGCCAAGCCAGCCCCCACCACCCCAGAGACGGAGGAGGGCTAGGCCATGGCGAAGATCCCGCGCGCCGCGCTCGACTACCTCACCAAGGAGGTCAACGGCATAAGCGCCGACGCGAAGGCGAAGGTCATGCGGGTTCTCAAGGAGCTTGACTGGAACGACATCCCTGCGTGCCGCGATGCGGTGGTGAGCGCGGTCAACGCCGTGCTCGATGCCTATTCGCTTGCAGCGGGGCAAGCCTCCGCCGACTTCTTCGATGCGTCGCGCGAGATCGCCGTCGGCGAGAAGCTTGGAGCGATCACTACGGCGGACCGAGACCCAGCGGCTACCGAGGGCGCGATACGCGCGTTCGTTGACAAGGTAAAGGGCGGCGATTACGACGCATTCGAGCGCTTGGTGCTGTCGCGAGTCGACTACGAGATAAAGCGCGCCGCCGGAACGACGATGATGGAAAACGCCGCCCGCGACCCCCTTTCGCCAAGATTCGCCCGTGTGCCGAGCGGCGGCGAGACGTGCAAGTTCTGCCTGATGCTCGCTGGCAGGGGCTTCGTGTACAACTCGAAGAAGACCGCTGGCGAGTTCGGTCACTACCACGACAACTGCGACTGCCGCATTGTTGCGTCATGGGATAAGGACGGCGTTGAGGGGTATGACCCGACGGCCTATCACAACGAGCGGCTCGGTCGGGAGAACTTCACGATTCCCGAGGCGAAGCTGACAAGATATTCGCTGTGCATGGAAAGCGAGCGAGGCAGGGACAAAGCGATAGCTTTTCGCGACGCCCTCGGATTCACTGAAGAAGACGCTGGAGAGATCATGGGCCGGGTCTACAGATGGGTCGGCGAGCATGAGCCAGCTTTTAGGGAATCGGGAAAATACGGCGATAGCTACACGACGGACATGGTTATGGTCGGAAAGAACGGCAAGACTGCGCGCGTGGTTGTGGGCTGGATGAAAGACCACGGCAAGGATAAAATGAGGTTGACGACAATTTACGTCGCAAGGCGGAAGGGGTGATGGCATGGAAGTCGAGATGTTTTCCAGAATCAAGCTCAAGGATGGTACTGTTGGGAACATCGTTGAGATTTGGAAAGATGGAGAGGCGTACGAGTTCGAGCCTGCCGATCACTCGGACTTCGATGATGGCGCTCCGCTGACCTACGCGATTCATCACAGCGATATCGCCGAGGTTATCGCCTGAAAGCGAGGTGTTGCCATTATGGGACTTGTCACTAAAAAGGAACTCGTGTGCGACCGCTGCGGCGCGAGCATCGAGGTCGATGAGGGCTTCCATTCCCTTTCTTTGGCCGACCTGCCCGATGGGTGGCAGCGCGTCGATCATGACCGCGTGCTCTGTCCGGAGTGCTATCCGGGTTACGATCTGCTGAAAGCGCGGCATAAGGTCGAGCTGGAGGACTACATTTCAAACGCAAGTTAGCTCCTGGCCCCGCAAGGGGCCTTTTTCATGCGGCGGATTGTCAAGCTGAGTGCAACATCTCCCGGTAGACCTCGTTGGCCGTCCT